>OKTG01001024.1_pt1 | contig 9562 bp, 7 predicted proteins | sample 1606091 | NCBI WGS metagenome assembly OKTG01 (sample SAMEA3879512, study PRJEB24766) | human gut metagenome | biome: human-associated habitat; feature: feces | place: USA | collected 1985/1987 | reverse complement strand
TTTACAACTTCAGAAATCGTGTTCTGTCCAAGATCATTTTTCTTTAAGACAGCTGCTACGTCTTTCTGGTCTAATTTTACTGTATCGAATTTCGCTGCATCTTTGAATACGGCTTTGTAAGCTTCCTGTTTTGTCTTTTCTTCCTGTGCGGCGATCGGTGCTTTTGTTACATTATATACGATACCTAAAAGGAGTCCTGCAATTAATGTGATCACACATAATTTGATACAATCCATTACGAGATTCTTATTCATTGCTCTTACCTCCTTTTTTTACGATTCCAAATGGAGTTGGTACTGTCACTCTCTCGATCAGTGGAACTAATAAGTTTGCAATGATGATTGAGTAAGATACACCTTCTGCCATTGGTCCGAACAGACGGAATAATCCAGTTAAAATACCAAGAACGATCGCATAGATGATCTTTCCGTTCTTTGTAATTGGAGATGTTACGTAGTCTGTTGCCATGAAGATCGCACCTAACATTAATCCACCACTGAAGATCTGTGCTGCCATGTAAGATAGATCAAATCCATGACCACCGAAGATCAGTACGAAGATTGCTACAACTGCAACGTAAACACATGGGATGATCGGAGAGATGACTTTCTTAAATACTAAGTATGCTCCACCGATGATCAGTAATAATGCAGATGTTTCACCAATTGTTCCAGGAACGAATCCTAAGAATGATTTCATAACATCTACGCTTTTTCCCTGTTCCATAACAGCAAGTGGTGTTGCTGTTGTCACACCATCATATGTAAATGTTGTCATTCTTGCTGCAAATGAGATCATTAAGAAACATCTTGCACCAAGGGCTGGGTTCATAAAGTTCTGTCCCAATCCACCGAACACCTGTTTTACAACGATGATCGCAAATGCACTGCCAAGTACAGGCATCCAGAGCGGAATTGATGCAGGCATATTTAATGCAAGTAATAAACCTGTAACAACTGCACTGAAGTCTGTAATTGTGTTCTTCTTATGCATCAGCTTGTCATAAATCCACTCAAAGAATACACTGGAAGCGACGGTGATCACTACTACCAGTAAGGCACGAAGGCCAAAATTATAAATTCCAAACAGTGTGGTCGGCAGAAGCGCCAGTACCACAAGCTGCATGATTTTGCTTGTTGTCATCTTATCCCGGACATGGGGATTGGATGATACATGTAACATCTGATCCATTACGATGTCCCCCTTTTACTTTTTCTTACGGCTTGCCAGAACCATCTTACGCATAGATTTGATCATCTGGGTCAGCGGACGCTTGGCAGGGCAGATATAACTGCAGCAGCCACATTCGCAGCACTCCATACCATCAAATTTCTGGAAGCTCTTCATGTCACCATGCTCTGCAAAGGTTGCAAGTCTTGCAGGAATGACATGGCCGGGACAGACTCCTACACATCTGCCGCAGTTAATGCATGCAGTCTGTTCGGCATCTGCCACATCATCCTTCTCCAGGCAGAGACATGCGGAGCTTGTCTTAATACATGGTACATGAGTGTCATACATGGCAAATCCCATCATAGGACCACCTGAAATTACTTTGGATACATTGTCTGTCAGTCCGCCGGCAGCTTCAATCAGCTCTGCCATATCTGTTCCGGAAAGGACATCAAAGTTCTGCGGATTCTTAATCCCCTGTCCTGTTACTGTCACGATACGGTCCATAACAGGTTTTCCAAGGATAACGGCTTCATAAACAGCGATTACGGTATCTACGTTATCAACTACGCATCCTGCATCTGCCGGAAGCATGGTAGAATTGATCGCACGTCCTGTTGTTGCATAGATAAGCTGACGCTCACCACCCTGAGGATACTTGGTAAGTAACGGACAGACAGTGATCTTGGGTTCATCCTTTACCATCTCTGTCAGTTTCTTAATAGCCTCCGGCTTGTTGTTCTCGATGCCGATGACGCACTTCGGGATGCCGACGTACTTCAGCACGGCCTCGATGCCGCGGATGATATCATCGCTGCAGTTCAGCATCTCCTGCGTATCGCTGGTCAGCCACACTTCGCACTCGGAAGCGTTGATGAGCAGGGTATCCACCGGAGGCTTGGGCTGGAGCTTGACGTCGGTCGGGAAGCCTGCGCCGCCCAGACCGACCAGACCGCACGCACGCACGGCTGCCAGGAAGCTGGCCTTATCGGTCACTTCCGGGGCCTTGACGGCGGGGTCAACGGTCTGCTTGCCATCGGTCTTGATGACGACGGAGTCGCACATCCGGCCGTTGGACAGACGGAACGGTTCCACGGCAGCCACGGTGCCGGAAACACTGGAGTGGATATTTGCAGAGACAAAACCGCCTGCTTCACCGATCTTGGTGCCGACAAACACTTCGTCGCCCTTTTTGACCAGGGCTTTCGCCGGGGCGCCGATGTGCTGGCTCATCAGGATGCGTACCTGCGCGGGCAGAGGCATCGGGACTGGTTTGCTTGCAGCAGTTGCTTTGTCATGCGGCGTATGCGCGCCAAGCGCCGCACGTTTCAGCTTGTTCAACATGGAATTAAATCCCCCATTCTGCTTGAATTGCCTTCCCCGGCTTTCGTGCGGGCGCACGGGGGCCAGGGACGGCAGCTGCTTGACACGTTTATTGTATCATGTTGCATCCCGAAGTTCAACGACAACTGAGCCAAAATGATGCAAATTCCTGAATTTTCTTTGCTGATTTTGCTAATTAGGCAAGACTAACCCTTGACATTTTTGTAACGTTCTTCCAAAATACGGACGTTTGCGTTTCGGCATCGAATATGATATACTACCTATAATAACTTCTGTGGAGCTGGTCTTGCTCCCACGGATGCCATACCCGCCAAGGAGGATCAAACGATGAAAGTTCTCAAAGCTCTGCTTGCTGTGTTCACGTTCTTAGCTGCCGCACTGACCTGCGCATTGCTCTTTGTGCAGGAAAAACATGCTCCCCGTTATATCCAGATCTATACCGGCGAGCACGACTGAGCCGCCGATCAAACAACAACAGCCGCCGTGCAGTGAAAAACTGCACGGCGGCTGTTTCATCTTATACGCTTATCGCAGAACGATCTCGTCGTTTTCGGCGTCCACAGTCAGGCTGCTGCCCGAAGCGAGGGTGCCGTCGATGATCTTCTCGGCGGCGGGGTCCTCCACGGCCTTGCGGATGACGCGGCGCAGGTCGCGCGCACCGAATTTGCCGCCCTGGCTTTTGACGACCAGCGCATGGAGGGCTGCCGGGGTGTAGCTGTACCGGATGCCCTTGGCCTCCATGCTGGGCTTGTATTCGTCCAGCATGAGGGCAGCGATGCCTTCCAGCGTCTCCTGCCCCAGCGGTCTGAAGGTGATGACCTCGTCCACGCGGCCCAGAAATTCCGGGCGGAGGAACTGGCTCAGGGCCTTGCGGCTCTTTTCCTCGCTGAGCTGGTCCTGGCTCTTGTTGAAGCCCAGACCGGCGGTGGACTGGTCGCTGCTGCCCGCGTTGGAGGTCATGCAGATGACGGTGTTGGAGAAATCGACCGTCCGGCCCTGGGCGTCGTTGATCTTGCCTTCGTCCAGGATCTGGAGCAGGATGTTCATGACGTCGGGGTGGGCTTTTTCGATCTCATCGAACAGCACGACGCTGTAAGGGCGGCGGCGGACCTTTTCGGTCAGCTGACCGGCCTCCTCGTAGCCGACATAGCCCGGAGGCGAACCGATCATGCGGGACACCGCATATTTTTCCATATATTCGCTCATATCAAGGCGGATGAGCGGGTCCGGCCCGTCGAAGAGCTGGCTGGCCAGCTGCTTGACCAGCTCGGTCTTGCCGACGCCGGTGGGGCCGACAAAGATGAAGCTGGCGGGGCGGCGGCGGCCGGACAGGTCGGCGCGGCTGCGCTTGACGGCCTGTGCCACCAGATGGACGGCCTCGTCCTGCCCGATGATCTTCTTTTTCAGTTCGCTTTCCAGGCTGGCGAGCTTGGCGTACTCGGTTTCCCGGATCTTCACGGCGGGGATGCCGGTCCACAGCTCGATGACCTTGGCCACATCGTCCATGGTCACCTGGATCGCGCTGGCAGCGGCCTGCTTTGCGGGCAGCTCGCTCTCCAGCTGGGCCATCCGGGTCTTCCGCTCGGCCACCCGCTCATAGTCGATGGGCTCGTTGACATCGGCGTTCTCCATCTCGGCTTCTTCCTGCCGGAGGGCGTCCAGCTCCTTCTGCATTTCGAGGTACTCCGAGATGACCGGGTGGGCCAGATTGCAGCAGGCGCAGGCCTCGTCCAGCAGGTCGATGGCCTTATCGGGCAGGTAGCGGTCGGTGATGTACCGTTCGCTCAGGGTGACAGTTGCGCTCAGCACATCGGCGGGCACCTGCACATGGTGGTGCTCCTCGTAGTAGTGCTTGATGCCGTTCATCACGGCCAGCGTATCGGAGACGCTGGGCTCTTCCACCCGCACGGGCTGGAAGCGGCGCTCCAAGGCCTGGTCCTTCTCGATATACTTGCGGTACTCGTTGAAGGTCGTGGCACCGATGACCTGGATCTCGCCGCGGGAAAGGGCAGGCTTCAGGATGTTGCCTGCGTTCATGGCACCCTCGCTCTCACCGGCCGAGGTGATGGTGTGGATCTCGTCGATGAACAGGATGACGTTTCCGGCTGCCTTGACCTCGCTCAGCAGGCCCTTGACCCGCTGCTCGAACTGGCCGCGGAACTGCGTGCCTGCCACAAGGCTGGTCAGGTCCAGCAGGTAGATCTCCTTATCCTTCAACCCGGCAGGAACCTCGCCTCTGGCGATGCGCTCGGCGATGCCTTCCGCGATGGCGGTCTTGCCGACACCGGCTTCGCCGATGAGGCAGGGGTTGTTCTTCTGGCGGCGGCTCAAAATCTGGATGGTGCGGTAGATCTCACGGTCGCGGCCGATGATGTCGTCCAGCCGGCCCTCCCGCGCCTTGCGGGTCAGGTTCTCGCAGTAGGTGTCCAGAAATTTGCGGCGGGGCGGCTTTTTGCCGCTCTTGCCGGACTTTTTGTCCCCCTTGGGGGCGTCCTGCTCCCCGCCGTTCATGCTCAGCGGGAACGTTGCACTGGAGCCGGGCATGAGGTCTTCGTCCCCATCCTCACCGCTCTGCGGCTGCCCCATGTTCATCATCATGGAGAACGGATTGCCGGAGCCGTCGCCCAGCTCCTGCATCATATTTTCCATCCGGTCTTCCATGTTGTCCATGTCCTCGTCCGACATGCCGAACTGCTTCATCAGATCCTCCACCGGCTTGATGTGCAGCTCGCGGGCACAATGCAGACAGTACCCCTCGTTTTTCATCTGGCCGTTCTCCATCCGCTGGACGAAGATGATGGCCGGACGCTTTTGGCATCGAATGCAGACCATAGTTCCTCCTTCAGGTCCCACCCGTTTACAGGAACGGGTTGAACAAATTGAATGCTTTATAGTAAAGGCTGCTGCTCATCACAGTGTCGTTGAGCACCGTGAGATTGCCGCCGGTAATGACGATGATGGCCCAGACCACGCAGAGCACCAGATAGATGTCCACCAGACTGGCCAGTGCGCCCACCGTATAGCCCAGCCCGCGGTTGACGGTACCGATGACGGGCAGCTTGTTCACCAGCCCCAGCACCGTGACCAGCAGGCTGACGAGCATCCGCAGCAGGGCGAATGCCACGAAGAACAGCACCAGCGAGATCACCGGTGTCAGCAGCGGGGCCAGCACCTTCTGGACGATGACGTCGGCCAGAAGGACGGCGTTGTCGTTGAGCACGGCGGAGATGGAGCGCTCGCAGGCCTCCACGATGGAAGCCCGGAAGCTCTCCGGCAGAAACCCCGCGTACCGGGCCGCGATGCCGGAGAGGCTGACAGCCCCGTCTGCCGAGATGCTGGCGGCGATCTGGTCCCGGAAGCTGCCGGCAAAGAACCGCTCGAACACCTGCCCGGCGGCCCAGCCGGAAAACTGCCGGGCCCCGAACAGGCTGATGAGATTGCCCGTCAGCTGCACGACCCCCGCCAGAAAGCCCTTGCGGGCGTAGCGGATGGCCAGAACGAGCCAGACCACCGTACATAGGATATCAAAAATAAATGACGGATTCTTGAACATACAACATGATCCTTGTTACTTTCTGCCGCAGAGTGCCAATCAAATCGCATTCTCCCCTCGCTCCAAAGCCCTTACTCCTGCGGCGGCTCCAGCACCTGCGCCGTATTGCCGCTGAACAGCAGCAGCTCCTTGGCGTCGGCCAGAAGTGCCTGGGGCTTGGCCGCAAGGGTCTGGCTCCACTGCCGCTCGCCGGAGACATTGCAGCACTCCACCCCGCTGTCGGACAGCAGATAGAACAGGCTGCCCGCCCGGACGATGGCGTTGGCCGATGCCACCGAGCCGCTGAACTGGACGTTCAGGTTTTTGTCCAGCAGCACGGTCTGATGCAGCTGGCCGGACCCCAGCAGCAGGGCGATATTGCCCGCCGCATCCACCGAGACGTCCTTCAGGGTGTTCCCGGCGAACTCGTAGGCTGCGCGCTCGCCGCCGCCCGCGTTGTAGAGCACGACGCGGGTGTCGTACACGGCCAGGAGGGTGGACGCAGAGGTCCAGCCCAGCCACTGGGGCACACCGCTCTGGTTCGCGATGCTCACAGGGTCCCCCGATGCCAGATTGATGAGGTAAAGGTTCGTCATCATCTGGCCGCCGCTGGCTGTGACGGCGGCCGCCGCCAGCTTCCGGCTGTCGGGCGAGAAGGCCATCCGCAGCGGGGTGCCGTCGTTGGAGCTCATGCTCCAGCGCAGCACTTCTTCCATGTTGGCGTTGTAGACCAGCAGCTTCGCCATGGCGCTGATGTCCTCTGTGACCACGGCCAGATTGCCGTTGTCGGCCACCGCGCAGAGGAAGATGCTGTTTTCCATCTGTTTGGTATAGAGATTCTGGGTGCGGCTCTCCACCCGCAGCTCATTGCCGGACCGGTTGTAGAGCACAAAGCGGTTCCGGCCTGCGGCCAGAGCCGGGCGGGCGTAGCCGCTCTGGATGCTGTTCAGCTTTTTGCCGCTGCGGGAGTAGACGACGCAGCCCTCCTTGCCCAGCTCCACAAAGCTGCCGGTCAGCGGCTCCACCTGCGTCACCTCGGAAACGCCGGTCTGCTGCGGCCAGCCGGAACCGGGCAGCAGCGCGATGCGGGCCGTGTCGATGAAGTCCTTTGCCATCGTCACCGAGCTGCCCACCACGCCGGTGGCAAACAGCACCACCGCCGTCAGCAGCACCAGCAGGACGGCCGTCCGCCGGATGCGCCGGGTGCGCACCCGCTGGCGGGCCTGCTCCAGATATTCGACACGCCCCGCCGAGAGCGGCTCGTCGTTTTCCGAACGGCCGCGGGAAATCTTACGCATTCGCTTCGCCCTCTCCCTTGTAATCTACGCATTTCAGGAACAAGCCCTGCGCGGGCAGGGTCGGCCCGGCCAGGCTGCGGTCCCGGCTGGCCAGGATGCCCGGCACGGCGTCCGGGTCCAGCCGCCCGGCACCGGCCTCGCACAGGGTCCCCGCCAGGATGCGCACCATATTATATAAGTAGCCGTCTGCCGTCACGGTGATCTCCAGGTCGTCGCCGTTCCGCACAACACTGCAATCCGTAATGGTGCGGATGGTGTCGCCGTGGGCCGCTGCCGAGCTGCCCGCCGCACAGAGGGCGAGAAAATCGTGCGTTCCCACAAACTTCCGCGCCGCCTGCTGCATCTTGGTCTCATCCAGCCGCCGGGGGACGCGGGTGTAGTACTTCGCGTCGAAGGGCGAGTCGATGGGGCTGTTGTGGATGCGGTAAAGGTAGGTCTTGGTGTGGGCGGCATACCGGGCGTGGAAATCCTCCGGTACGATGCGGGCCGACAGCACCCGGATATCCGGCGGCAGATGCTGGTTGAGCGCCAGCGGCAGCTTTTCCGGCGGGATGCGGGTGTCGGCGTGGAAGTTCAGTGCAAAGCCCAGCGCATGGACCCCCGCGTCGGTGCGGCTGCAACCCTTGATGTCGGGCCGGGTGCCCAGCACGGCCTCCAGACCGTCCTGAAACGTCTGGGCCACGCTCCGCCCATTGGGCTGCACCTGAAATCCGCAGTAATTCGTGCCGTCGTAGGCTAAAAGAAGCAGAAAATTCATAAAAGTTCGTTGCAGATCGTTTCCCTCTCCGTCATTGCTTTGCAATGCCACCTCTCCCGATGGGCGAGGTTTTTTGCCTTTTCCGAAACCGGTCAAAGCTCCCCCTTCGGGGGAGCTGGCAAAGCCGTCAGGCTTTGACTGAGAGGGTGAGAAAGTGGTTAGAAATTCGGGAACACCAGCCGCGAGGACAGGATGAGCGCAAAGCAGACGATGCAGACGGCAAGGTCGATGTAATCCTGCCGGGTGCAGCGCAGCACCTTCAGGCGGGTGCGGCCATCGCCGCCGCGGTAGCAGCGGCACTCCATGGCCATGGCCAGCTCGTCGGCACGGCGGAACGCCGAGATGAACAGCGGGATGAGCACCGGCACCAGCGCCTTGATCCGCTCGGTCATGGTGCCGCTGTCCAGCATGGCACCACGGGCCTTCTGGGCGTTCATGATCTTATCCGTCTCCTCGATGAGGGTCGGGATGAAGCGGAGGGCGATGCTCATCATCATGGCAAGCTCGTGCACCGGAAAGTGCAGCCTGCCCAGCGGCTTGAGCAGCTGCTCGATGGCATCCGTCAGCACGATGGGGCTGGTAGTGTAGGTCAGCAGGCTGGTGCCTGCGATGAGGGCCATGACGCGGACGGCCATCAGCACGGCGTAGCGGACGCCCTCGGCGTAGATCTTGAAGATCCAGAACTGCACCAGCGGGTCGCCCTCGCCGGAGACGAAGAAGAGGTTCAGCACAGCCGTAAAAAGGATGATGGGCAGGATGGGCTTCAGGCTCTTCAAGATCAGCTTGAAGGGGATCTTCGCCACGGCATACATCGCCACGAGGAAGAGGATGGACAGCGTCAGACCCAGCGGGTTGGACGCTGCGAACAGCAGGATGATATAAGCGATGGTCAGCACCAGCTTGAGCCGGGGGTCAAATTTGTGCACAAGGCTGCTGCCCGGAAAATGCTGGCCGATGGTGATGTCTCTCAGCATTCGGACGCGCCCCCTTTCCGGCTCTGTTCACGGGGCAGGACGAGGCTTTCGCCCGCATCCCGCCGCTGTTTGGCTTCCAGGATCATCTTGACGGCATAGGGCACGGTGTACACATCCGCCGGAACATCCACGCCCATCTCCCGCAGCTTGAGGAAGATCTTCGTCACCTGCGGCACCGACAGCCCCAGTGCAAGTAGCTCCGGCGCACGGGCGAAGACCTGCTCCACGGTGTCGTACATCGCGATCTTCTTGTTGGACATGACCAGCACCCGGTCGGCGTACTTGGCGATGTCCTCCATGCTGTGGGAGACCAGCAGCACGGTGGTGCCGGTCTTCTTGTGGTAGTTCTTGACTTCGGACAGGATCTCGTCCCGGCCTTCGGGGTCCAGACCGGCGGCAGGCTCGTCCAGCACGAGGATGCGGGGCTTCATGGCCATGACGCCCGCCACCGCCACGCGGCGCTTCTGGCCGCCGGACAGTTCAA
>OKTG01001019.1_pt1 | contig 9585 bp, 7 predicted proteins | sample 1606091 | NCBI WGS metagenome assembly OKTG01 (sample SAMEA3879512, study PRJEB24766) | human gut metagenome | biome: human-associated habitat; feature: feces | place: USA | collected 1985/1987 | reverse complement strand
TAAAGAAAACGAGGGCCGGTTATGGTAAGGTGAAGCATTCATTTTGCCATAACCGGCTCTCTCTATCCGTAGGATAGCAAAAAAGGAGTGTGACCAAATGAGCGAATTATTTTCCATCCAGCTGCAAAATCGGCAGCAGCAAGGCAGGGATGGCGTCTGGCTGGACCTGCCCACTACAACCGAACAGGTACAAGCGGCCTTGCGGCAAATCGGCATTTCGTCCGATAATCCGCAGAACCTTTTCATTTCTGGCTATTTTGCCGAGGAAGAGAAGCGTTTTGCCATCCCCTACAACATGGTGCTGGCATCCAATGTGGACGAGCTGAACTTTCTGGCCGCACGGCTGGAAACGCTTTCTGCCGGGGAACGCGCAGAGCTGAACGCCGCCCTGCAAGCCCCGCAGAGTGAGCTTTCCAGCATCGGGAGAATCACCGACTTTCCCGAAAACGTGGACTATTATGTGCATCTGCCGGATGTGCGCGGACCTGCCCAGCTGGGCGACTACTATCTGAACCGTTCCGGCATGGTGGATATGCCGGAAGAATGGAAAGGCGGCATCGACACGGCGCAGTTTGGCCGGTATGTGGCCCAGCAGGAGCAGGGCGCATTCACCCAGTACGGCTACCTTGTCAAAAGCGGGGACGAATGGCAGAAAGTCTACGAGGGCCAGCCTGTGCCAGAGGAATACCGGGTGCTGTCTTTTCCTGCATCGGAAATCCTGCGGGATGCGGCCAACATCCCACCGCCGGTGCAGTCCACAACAGAACAGCAGAAAGTTATTCCCATCATCCTGAACGGCAAGGACAGCACAGAACGGATGAAAGAAATCACGGACCGGCTGGAAACAGGGATTCAGCAGTTGTTCGACAGCGACCGCTATAAAGCCTACCTCACTACGATGGCAAAATTCCACAATTACAGCTTCAACAACACCTTGCTGATCGCCATGCAGGGCGGGCAGCTGGTGGCGGGCTTCAACAAGTGGAAAGACACGTTCCACCGCACCGTAAAGAAAGGCGAAAAAGGCATCAAGATTCTGGCTCCTGCGCCGTACAAGGTCAAGCAGAAGATGGAAAAGCTGGACGAACAGGGCAAGCCGATTCTGGATAAGGATGGAAAGCCGCTGACGGAAGAAAAAACGGTACAGATTCCGGCCTTTAAGGTGGTGTCCGTGTTCGATGTCAGCCAGACTGAGGGTGAACCACTGCCGTCCATTGCTGTGGATGAACTGTCCGGCAGCGTGCAGGACTACCAAGATTTTTTCAAGGCATTGGAGCAGACATCCCCGGTGCCCATCGGGTTTGAGGACATCGAGGGCGGGGCGCACGGGTACTTTCATCTGCTCGACAACCGCATTGCAATTCAGGAGGGCATGAGCCAGCTGCAAACCATCAAGACGGCTATCCACGAAATTGCCCACGCCAAACTTCACGCCATCGACCCCAACGACCCGGAACAGGCCAACCGCCCGGACAGCCGCACCCGCGAGGTGCAGGCCGAAAGCGTGGCCTATGCCGTCTGTCAGCACTACGGGCTGGACACGTCCGAGTATTCCTTTGGCTATGTGGCCGGGTGGAGTTCCGGCCGGGAACTGGCCGAGCTGAAAGCCTCTCTGGAAATTATTCGTAGTGCGGCCCATGAGCTGATCTCCGCGCTGGACGAACATCTGGCAGAACTGCGCCAGCAGCGGGAAGCAGACCTTTCCGCTGCACAGGAGGCCGCATTTGCACTGGACAACGGCAGTACCCTGTTCATCCAGACCTGCGATTCTGGCTATGACTACACTCTGTATGGCCCGGACCACACGGCTCTGGACGGTGGGCAGCTGGACGCGCCCGGTCTGACCCTGCCGGATGCCGGGCAGGAAGCACTTAATCTGCTGGGGCAGACAGCCGCGGTGGCAGAAGTTCTGTTGGGCGATAAGCTGGCGGCGTTCCAAGAGGCGGCAGAAAAAGCAAATGAACTTTCTGCCCCGGAAGCAGAAAAAGCCGCTGCGACAGATTTATCCGCAGAGCCTACGGTCACGATTCTGTGGAGTGAAAGCGACAAGCTGCAGGACGGCGAAATCATGCCGCTGTCCGTGGCAAACCGAGTTTTTGAAAAACTGGACACCGCCCAGCACACGGACCGGGAAAAGGACGGCTACACGGGCGGCTGGTACGATAAGACCGCATTCCGTATTGATTTTACCCTGAACGGCCAGCCCGACAACTACGAGGGACGGCAGGATTTTGGTGACGGAGAGGGTTCCCTGATTCAGCACATCCAGAGCTACCACGAATACTACGCCAAAGACGAGAACTGGAAAAATTTTGTTCTGCACAACAAGGGCCCGGAAGCATGGGTACAGGACAAGGCAGAGCGGGAAATGGTACTGACCGAGTTTATCCCGTACCTCAAACAGCATTGCAATCTTTCCGCTATGGAGCAGACGGCTACCGCCGCTTTGCGAGAGGGTCAGGATATTTTGCCGGAGCAAACCGCTTATTACAATGCCATTGTAACCTATGTGCAGGACTGCCGCCCGCTGCTCAACCAAGGCCAGTATGACTTGCCGGAACCGCCCAAGCTGACCGGCTTTGACCAGAGCTTGCAGGACTACAAGGCGCAGGTGCAGGCAGAGATCGCGCAGGAAGCGGCCACTGCTGGAATGACGGTTGAGGAATATGCGGCGGCAGGCTTTGAGGCACCGCAGCAGGACAGTTTTTCCATCTACCAGCTGCGCAATGAAGATTCCACCCGCGATTACCGTTTTGAGCCCCACGACCGCCTGCAGGCCGCTGGCCGGACCGTGGACAAAGCCAACTATACAGAGGTGTACGCCGCGCCGCTGGCTGCGGGTACCACATTGGAGGACATCTACCGCACGTTCAATGTGGACCATCCGGCAGACTTTAAGGGGCATTCGCTGTCCGTTTCGGATGTGGTGGTGCTGCACCAGAACGGGCAGGACACCGCCCACTACTGCGACAGCGTAGGCTTTCAGCAGGTGCCGGAGTTCTTGCGGGAAAATCCGCTGCGCACCGCAGAACTTTCCACCGAACAAAACGAAAACATGATTGACGGTGTGCTGAACAATGCGCTCTCTTTAGGTGAGTTGGAAGCCAAAGCAAAGGCCGGAGAACAAATTTCTCTGATGGACCTTGCCGCCGCAGTCAAGGCCGAAGAAAAGGCGCCGAAAGCAAAAAAATCCCGAACGGCCAAACCGAAAAAGCCGTCCATCCGGGCACAGCTGGATGCCGCAAAAAAGGAACAGAGCAAGCAACCGCCGCCACGGGAAAAGACAAAGGAATTGGAGGTGTAAGCCGTGCAAAAATTTGAAAATATGGATGTGATCGCTGCGCTGGAAGCCATTATGCACCAGAACACCGCATACTATCAGAGCGATTTTGCCTATGACATCAAGATGCTGCGGGAGGCCGCCCGCAGCGACCAGCCGGAAGATAAGCTGCTGTTGTGGCTGTCCCGGCCTTCTGGAACATTCTGCTTCCGGGAACGGGACGTGCTGCTCAAAGACACGCAAGCCTACAACACATGGAAATTCTGCGGCGAGCAGACCTGCGACAGGATCCTTGCCTATGCGGTGGAGTTGACCGGCGCGGCCAACGGAACTGTGCAAGGCAATCTGTATGAACTGGACTATCAGCAGCATTTCCAGCATATCCGGGATGCCGCTCTGCTTGTGGGTGCCAATCGCCTGATCTACGAAAGCGGGATGCGGGAGATTGGCCCGAAAGAGCATTTCGACAGTCGCCCGGACAAATATTTCGGGGAGTTCGTGCGGCATGAAATGCAGCCCCGTGACCCGGAACTTCTGCAAGCGGCCATCCGGCAGGAGCAGCGCAGCCGGGAACCGGCACGGCCCGGTGATTTCAAAGAACATCTTGCGGAACTGCATACTGGGCTGATCGAGGCCGAGGCCCAGCGCATTGTAACCGATATGAAGCGGCTGGCTGCTCCCAACAGCCCAGACAAGAATCATTTTATGGTGGAGGTGTCACCCTACTTCACCAAGCTGGCATCCAGCCGGGACACGGATCAGTTGCTTGCCATGCTGCCGTACAAGTCCCTGCACCTGTCCAGCGTGAAAGACCGTTTCGGTATTTACGCACTGATTGACAAAAACGAGAACCGAGATAAGGGCATCCATAAGCCCCGTGCTTCCGTTCGCAAGCAGCTTTCCGAAACAAAACAGGCCGCCAGCCCGAAAAAGGCAGCGGCCCGCAATAAGCAACACGAAATGGAGGTCTGACACATGAATTTTAGCGTGGAAGAAGAAAATTTGATTTGTATGTACCACACTTCTGACCGCCGCCGGACAATGGCGCGGATGTTGGCCACCCTGCCAGATATGGACACGGAAATGTGGCAGCTGGCAAATAGCACCATTGCAAAGTTGGAGTGCATGACGGATGCTGACTTTGACGGACAGAGGTTTGATTTTGTTAGCCACTAATTTGTAAATGTATATAGCGCACATCATATTTTAATTGTGATGTGCCCTATATTTATTTGAGATTTGACAACGTTGATAGTGCGTTAATAAGCCGAATACAATCAAGTTTATTATTGATTTGACTTGTTCTTCCATGAACTAGCCAGTGGCGATTCGTTGCGTTTGGCTCTTCTTTTGAGAAATTGCTCTTTTCAAAAAGCAATCTAATATACTCATACATAGAAAGCCAGCAAAGGCTCTTTACATTATTACCTTTTTTCCTCTCTTCCTCCATTTGGAAATTGCATATCCGCATCATACGTACATCTTCCGGATTATCACCAAAAGACGAAATTTTTCCTTCAAGGATTGTTGTTAAAACGGTAAGGCAGGAAGAATACATTCCTTGCTTAAATATGCTACAGCATTCTTCCCATCGCTTTTTTTGTCCGGGATTCTCTATGGAACTTTCTATAATATCCTGCAATTTGTTTACTCTTTCTTCTGTATAGAAATTCTCAAAGAACAAATCGATACTTTCTGCTCCATGACAATTTATAAGCTCTACTAATTGTTCGACTTCAATTGTCAATGGTATCGTCCATCCTGCTTTAGCAACATTGATGACTGGTTCTTTCAAATCATTTTCAAGGGAAACAGTCGTTGGAAGTATAGGAGATGAAGGCTCACCTTCTTTTTTATAAAACGGTAAATCTTTATTGTTTAGTACAATATCCTGCATTCTTCTCATTAGTGCCGCTTTGCGCTTTTTTTCAGGAAGGCGATTGATTCTCATCATCTCCAATTTAGCTGCAAGTTTTGAGTAGGAGTTATAAATATCTACAGCATCCTTTTTCTTAATTGCAAAATGATTTGCCACTTGTTGAAAAACAGCATCATCGTGTTTATGCGGATAGTACCCATTGTCGATTTTTTTGAACTGCTCATATAATTTTTCACAGTACTCAAAAACATCTCTATCCTTAAATGTAGCCATGCTCGATTACCTCTTTCTAGAGTATTGGTTTTTATAGAATCCAAGTGTCATTATTGAACATCTCTTGAAAATCCGAGTCAATCGAAGTCACCTTTCATAATATGGTTCAAGAGTTCTTCAATCGCATTGCAGGTATCATCAAAAGAAATATCCTTTGCATAGTCGTATTCCCTGCTATACTTGCTCCATTGCCTGCGGAGTGTATCGCTATCCCGTATTTCCTGCATAATCTCCTGGTACTGCGTTAAAATTTTAGCACTGCCACGTTTTTCCGTTGTCCGTTCCAGTGCCCGCCGCAGGGTTGCCTTGTCGCACTCGGCTCCACGCAGAGCATACAGAATATTGATGTCATAGTAATCTCTCGGACGGGTGTTTGCAATGTTGCGGGACAGCACGGTTTCCAGTTTTTCGGCCAGAACTGTTTCAAGATTGTAGGCCAGAACGCTGATCGTGCGGTCATCGAACAGCATTGAAAAGGTGTACTCAATCTCACGGGGCGTTATCATATCACCGGTGGTGACATCCACCGTCAGCGGGACGCTGATTGGCGGGTAGTTGGCTTTCAGCGATACCCGGATTCCGGGGTAATCGTCCGTTTCCCGGATGTCTGCAACGCCCAGAACTTCAAACTGCACATCATCGTCAATCTGGACTGCGCACACATCTTTGAAAATGGAAAGGATGGCTTCATGGGTCAGCGTAAAGCCCTTGATGGTCGTGTCCAAATCCATAGTGGCCCGTGTGTCCAGACCAACGATAGCCGACACCAGAAAGCCTCCTTTGATGATAAAGTTATGCTTATACGGTGAAAGCGAAATGCGTTCCAGCAGTCTTTCCAGCATATAGTTCTGCATTACAAGCTGTGCGGAAATGTGCTTCTCGGCAGCTTTCTTTTTGATATAGGCTTTTAACTGCATCGGATTTTTTGTAATCATAGTAAAATCTCCATGTAGCGCAGAACCTTGGGCTTCACGCGAAGTCGTTCTGCGTACTGCATCAATTTGTGAATGTCTTTGTCTTTGGATGCGGCATAACGCTTCATAGCCGCGCCCACAATTTGTATATCGCTCCCGCTGCCGCGCAGGATGTCACACAACGTCCGTTCCAAATCGTAAACACGAATCGGGTTGCCGGATGGCGATTGGATTTCAATAATACCAAAGTCATAATTTTCTGGAATGGCACGCTTGACGATCAAATCTTCCTGCTTCAAAGACAGTGCGTTGTAACCCTTGGGAAAGGTCATAGTGTACCTTGCCGGAGTGCGGTCAGAATAGCCCAGCAGATAGAGAGCGGTATCATGTGAATAGATGCCGCGACTATACTTCCGCTGCAACAGGTAAAAATCATCTTCCCATGTGCTGCTCTGCACATACAGGCCGCGTCCAAAACGGTACAGTTCCCCGCTCTCGACAAAATCATGCAGATAGCCCCGGTGTAAGCCGGCTTTCGTCAACTGTGCGGCCGTAATGATGCCATTGGGGGCAGACTGCACTATTTTTTCTACTTTGCCCATGTTGTTCATGCTATCACCTCACTTGACATTCACACATTATATTATATAGAAATAATGTGTGCTCGTCAACAGTGAATTGACAATCGCACATTATTTCAGTCAAAAGTAATGTGTCGTTGTCAAACAATGCTCACAGGGTCTTGTCCCTCTCCTGCCTGTGATTTGGGAATAGGACACCGTCCACATTCTGCTTGATGATGCCATACTCCTGCATCTGGCGTTTGACTTCGGCGTACTGCTGTTGCAGTTGCTTTTTCTGCTCGGCCAATAGCTTATACTCGGTTTTCAGCGCGTAAAGGTCGGGTGGCTTTTGGAGGCCCTTCTCTTTCAGGGCCTTGGCCGCCGCTTCATAGAGAATCAGGGTGCCTTCATGCTTGCGCCGGAACTGCTTTTTGTCAGCGGCCCGCTGGTATTCCTGCACCAGTGGACGCAATTCTTTACAAGTGGTGACATCCTTTATCAGCACGGCCATTTCTGCAAGCCGGCGTTCGGCCGCTTTCAGCGCGGCGGCAGCTTCGGTGTTGGCGGCGGTGATTTCGGCCACACGATTTTCCAAATCCGGGTAACTATCAATTTCATGCTCCGTCAGGAAGTTCAGCGTCCGGGCAGCCTGTTTCAGATTGTGGAGTTTTGCCCACTTCTCATACCCTGCGGACTGCTGGGCCTTGATGCTGTTTTCCAAATCAATCCGCAGCGAAATTTTACGGGTTTCTTTGGGCTTCCGCTCCGCGAACCGCCCTTTGATGCGCTCGGTGATGGCTTCTTCGGTGTAGGCTTCGCCCAGCGTTTTGCAGCGGGTAAACCGCCCCTGTCCGGGCGCACGGAACGACACATACTTGCCCCTCTTGACCTCATAGCTTTGCTCCTGCAGGAGCCGTAGGAAATCGTCAAAATCCTTGGCCTGCGGGATGGTGGTATCTATGGTAGCTTTCAGCTTCGCCTTCCAGCTCGTGCCTTTTCGGTGCGCGTCCCACTCGGCATAGCTCTTGCCCCGGTCTTGACCGGGCATTACCACGGATAGGTTATGTTCCTTGCACAGCCGGTCACTGGTGCGCCGGATGTAGGAATAGCTCTGTCGGTTGGAAACATACTTTCGTTGGTTCACCATGTCCACGGCGCAAAAGATGATGTGGTTGTGGACGTGCCCCTTGTCAATGTGGGTGGTCAACACATACGGGTATTTGCCTTGCAGAACTTCATCTGCAAGCTGTCGGCCAATTTCGTGGGCCTGCTCCGGCGTGGTTTCTCCCGGCGCAAAAGACTGTATCAGGTGGTGGGCCAGATTGTTGCCTTTCTGCATGGCCTGTGACAACAGCAGTTCAAATTCGATGTCGGCGGTTTCGTAGGAGCAGGCAAAGGAGGACACCAGCATTTTTTCATCCGTCTTGGCTGGATTCTCGATGTAGTCCAGTGCCTTTTTCAGCGTTGACTTGATAGGATGTATCTTTGTAACTGCCATATCTGCGCCAGCGCTCCTTTGATGTTCGCAACATCTTGTGTGTACAACGGCCCCATGCTGTTCAGCCGCCGCGCGATCTGGTTAATATTGACACCAATCTTTTGCAGTTCGGCGGTCTGCGCCCGGATGTCGGTGGTGTCGATGTGGACAACATAACCATCTATCAGCATCTTCCGGGCGTAGGCAGAAAAATTCCGTGTGTGCAGCAGAGCCATCTTCTGCCGGATAAGTTCCTGTTCCTCCGGCGTCACGGGAACACGCAGAACAATTTTTCGGGTTCGGTTCGTCATAGTTTCACCTCGTTTCTTGGGGGTCTGGGGTACTCCCCAGCAAGCATTTTTGCCGGGAGTGGCTACACTCCCTATGCTTGCTACGTTACCTCTCCCACTACTAAGACACCGAAACGCCCCCGTTTTGCCCGCAAAATGCAAAAAAAAAATAAGAGGACGCTTTTGCATCCTCTCAATGACCGTGCATGACAATCAGACACACACGGGCTCTTTTTCCTGTTCATGGATTCGTAAGGCACCGTCAATGGCACCTTCTACGATGGGTAAGTATTCTTCCGGGCAAAGCTGCAGCTTGTGGCTGACCCGCTGACGTTCCGCACTTTCTTCCCGCATGAGTTCCGGGTTGAAGTACCGCTCCACGGGCAGACCACATATTTTTATCAGCTGAATCACCACCGGCAGGCTGGGCAGCGTGCCTTCGTTTTCGATGTTCGCAAGATACCGGCTGTCACAATGTATCATGTCAGCCAGCGCACTGCGGGAAAGTTGTTTTGCCTTTCGAGCTGCCTTGACATCCGCTCCGAACGTTTCAAAGCCGGGACAGTCCTCAATTTTCGCCATTCTGCATCACCCATATACATTTTATAGTTCATGGGTGATTGGCGAAATGATGCAAAGCGCATTGTTGCTAAACTTTATTGTTCATAGTTTGAGCATTGTATTGTAAAGTGGGCTATCCTATAATAAGGAAGAAACCCTTTTTTGAAAAATCCGTCCGCTGTAACATTTCGCGGACATTTGCCTGTTATACTATCTGCAAAAAGCAAAGGAAGTGAGGATATGAAGCAGATTTTAATTGTCGAGGACGACAGTTTTTTGAATAAGATGTTGGCCTATAACCTGACCGCAGACGGCTACGGCGTGACTTCTGCCCTAAATGCCAGAACC
>OKTG01001016.1_pt1 | contig 9593 bp, 7 predicted proteins | sample 1606091 | NCBI WGS metagenome assembly OKTG01 (sample SAMEA3879512, study PRJEB24766) | human gut metagenome | biome: human-associated habitat; feature: feces | place: USA | collected 1985/1987 | reverse complement strand
GCGCCAGATAATACCCAGTAGGATATGACGCACAGCATCATATCACTGGGCAAGGCGTTCCCCCTTGACTCCCTTCAAAGGGCTGCGGTCTCGCCTGTCGGCTCGGTCGGTGCTTCAAAATGCCTGCGGCCTTTTGAGGTCGCCACTGGCGACCCGCACCTCTGCACTCTTGCTCCGGGCAAGCTGTCCTGAATGGACAGCTCGTCCGGCTCCGATGTAACGAGAACTGACAAATTCGTCCGTTTTCGTAATCGTATAGCACAAAAAAGGCGGCCATCTGCACCCATGCAGACAGCCGCCTTTGGTTTTATGCTGTATTCTATTTGTCAGTCTCTGAAAATCTTATCCAGTTCCCTTTCCATGGTGCCCGCCTTGGCAAATTCCAGCGTATCCGCCTGACGGATATGGTGGGCGGTGATGCCGTGCCCCTTTGCAAAGCCCAGAATGTAGCTGATGGCAATGCGGTAGATGATCTCGGTCGGCGCAAGCCCATAGACCTGCTTGGCAAAGATATGTTCCAGCCGGGCGTTATCGTCCGGGAAGGCTTGCCGCATCTTCTCGCTGCGGTAAAGGCGCTTGACGATTTCCGTAATGTACAGGCCGGACTTCATGTAGGGGTCCAGGAAGGTCTTGCCGGGGTCATCGAAGCAGCCGGGGTTTTCCTGTTCCAGCAAGTCCACCATCTTTTTCACCACCCATTTGGGGGTGAAGATCTGGTTGGTTTTCTGAGGTGGGATGTAGTCGAAAATGTCCTCGGTGCGGCTCTCATCAAAGTAATCCGCCAGCTTGACCTTCAGGTTCAGAAATTCCTTCACCGAATCGTCAAACACCACCGGGTCGAACAGGTGGCCTGCAAAGTGCTCCTCCTGTCCGGTAGTCTGGTTGATGTACGGCCCGCCGTCCCGCAAAAAGCGGAACTGCTCCAGCGTGATGCTGGTGACCTCCTGAAAGACCTTGTCCGGGATGATCTGGTCAAAATTTGCCAGTGTCACGGTCTCGTCGCCGTAGGCCATGAGGAAGGACGGAATGGTGCGGGAGAAGCCCCGGAGATGGTCACGGACGGTGTCCTCGTAGCCCTTTTTCTCCTGCTCCTTCTGGTTGGTCTCCACGGTGCGCACAATGGTCTGCTGCATCTCCTGCGCCGTCTGCTGGATGGTGGATTGCAACGTCTCCATGAGGGCGGCGGTGCTCTGCTGCTGCTTTGCGTCAAACTCCCGGTTCACCTGCTGGCGCTGCTGGGCAGTGGTGCAGCTTTGCAGCTGCTGGGTGCGCTGGGTCTCCAACTGGCTCTGGTCGATGCGGTAGTTGTCCACCACCTTGTTCACCGCCACGTCCATCTTGGCTTTGGCGGCGCTCTCAAACCGCTTCTGGTCGGACAGCTTCAGGTCGCGCCCATACTCCTGCTTTGCCTGCTCCACCATGGGGGTGATGATCTCCTTGGTGATGCTCTTTTTCAGTGGTTCCAGATGTTCTTCTTTGGCAGGAGCCGAGGCATCGGTCAGGTCTTGCAGGGCGGTGTCCAGTGCGGGGGTGCTCTCGTAGATCTTCTCCCCGAACACATCCGCTGCCTTGCCGATGACGTAGCCCTCGTCCAGATCCACCTCACCCTTGTCGTTCAGGGAGAGGTCTGCGCCGGTGTCCGGGGTGATCTGGATGGGCTTCGCCTTGGCTTCGCTGATGGGCTGGAAGTTTTGCAGAATGTCCAGCACCTCCTGCGGCGCACTGAACACGTTGGAAATGTTCTGGAACAGGAAGTTGCTCTGGAAACCCATCCGCACCACTTCCTTGGACTTGATCTTCCGGGGGATGCTGAGGACTTTTTCCGCATCCAGCGGGATCATCTCCCCTTCCTCGTCCTCGCCGATGACCGGGAAGAAGTTGAGCAGATTCTGGATGTGCGCCTTGCGCTCCCCGGTGTCGCCCTTGCCGCTGGCGGTGTCCTGTGAAAGGTCGTTGGCGAACTGCTCGTAGATCAGCAGGGTGCGGGCAGGGTCAAAATCGAACACATAGGCGTTCTCTTTGCGGCGGAAGGTGCCGTTTTCGTGGAAAAGGCAGGGGTTCTGGGCACGGAACGCCGCCTGCATATAAAGCGCCGGGCTTTTCAGGTTGGAGAGCATCAGCACCGCCGACCACTCCGGGATGGTGACACCGGTGGTCAGCTGCCCCACCGACAGGGTGATGGTCTTTTCGTGGTGGGCGATGGCGGCTTTTACCCGGTCAAAGCTCTTCTGGTTCTCGTCCGTATTGTCCAGCTTGCCGTCACCGGCGGCAAGGATCACCTCATAATCCCGGAATACCGGGTGCGCCTGCAGCTTTTTTGCCAGCGCTCTGGCACTGTCCACCCGGTTCAGCAGCCAGAAGGTGTGCTTCAGTTCGGCACGCAGCTCCGGGGTGGAAAACGGAAATTTGTTCTGGGTGGTCATGGCATCCAGAAAGCGGTCCACCTCGGCCTCATGCTCAAAGCTGCCGCTGGGCTTTACCTTGAAGAACTCGTTCAGGTCAAAGGCAAATTCCTGCGTTTCGCCGTCGATCTCTACACCCTGCTGGATCTCGTCCCGGATGATCTCGGACATCTGGTAGGTGTAGAGGTTGAGCATGGGGAGGTTTGCGTAGGGGTTCTGCTGCCCCGGTGCGCCCTGCCAGTTCCGCTTGGCGGCCTGCTCGTCGGCGTAGGTCCAGTTGAAGATGGCATCCCCGGCAAACTTGTCGTTCGCCAGTGCCTTGAAGGGCGTGCCGGACAGGTGCAGCGTGAAGCGGCGGCGGATGCGGTCAAAGGCAAGGTCGGTCTTGTAGGTGTCCACGCCCTCGTGGGCTTCGTCGATGACCAGCACATCCCAGTTCAGCTCGGTCAGGTGGCGCAGCTTGTCGTACTCGCCGCCGAAATACTTGGAGCCTTTCATGTCCTGCAGACTGACGAACTCAATGCGCTTAAACAGTTCCTCGCCCTGTGCGGCGGCATCCAGATAGCCTTGCTCGTCCAGCACATGGGGCTGCCCGGCAAGGGCATCCACATGGCTGACGAACAGATAGCCGGACTCCCTGCCCAGAAAGCGCACATAGTCGCTGTACCAGCTATTGGCAATGGCAGGGCGGTTGGTAACGATAAGCACCGTCTGTGCATCGACCTGCTTGCAGAAATCGTAGACGGAAAGGGTCTTGCCAAAGCGGGGCTTGGCGTTCCAGAGGTATTCTCCGCCGGGGTGGCTCTGGTAATAGATTTTAGTGTCGCGGACAGCCCTTGCTTGTTCTTCCCGCAGGGTGTAGGCGATGGCGGCATCCAGCTGCACCCGGCCCCGGTTCATGCGGAAATCCTGAAAATACCGCCGGGACTGCTGCCCATCCAGATGGAACCACTCGTTTTTGCGGTCGTTCTCCACGTTCAGCTTGCGGAGGTAGGCGTGGAAATCGTGGTCGGTGAACACCTCGCCGCTGCCGTCATCGTAGACGGCATTGCCCCGCCACTCCTCATGGAACAGCACATCGGCGGTGTGGGTCTGCTGTTTCAGGCGTTTGTCCACCGACTGCTCGGTGTAGCCGATCTTTGTCCAGCCGTTGTGCCGGGCAATTTCCGGGGTGGTATAGGCGTAGATCATGGGCACCACCTGCCGGGCAGTGCGCAGGGTTATGCCGGCCATTATGCCATCTCCTTTACATGGGTCTCGATAAATTCGATCTCGTCTGCGGTCAGGTCATACTTGCGGTAAAGCTGCCGATCAATTTCCGCCACCGACTTGCTCCAATCAATGTCGGAATGAGCAGTAAAGTCTTGTAGAGGGACATTTTTCCATGTATCACGCTTATTATGTTGCGTTATTTTTAGCGTTCCTAACATTGCTCGTGCGAATTTTCCTTTGATATACTTGAGCAAAGCTTCAGCTTCATATTTGTTTTTATAAAATCCAATCGTTATAAATGTTTGAGTTGTTGCAACATCTGGTTCTGCAACAAAAGGGCCCACAAGTGTTTCTCCAAAAGTACCATTATTATTAGATTCCGGAAGAACCACTTTGTACTTTGTCAATCCTTCAACATCCTGCAAATACGCTCTCTTAAAATATCTAAATGCTCGTTGTCCATTTTGACGGCCATACACTCGAACATACTCCTCTCCATCATTTGGTTTCACCTCCGAGAAGATACTCGCGTTTTTATCCAAGATGTTTGATGTCAAATCAAATTCATGTCCCTTACTTACTAGAGGGACTTCCTTTCCTTTAACGACAATCATTGTTGTTAAAATATCCGGATGTTCCGTATACAGTTCACTAGCTATCTTAAAATATTCTGTCGAATTAACATTTTCACTTAGTGGCAGAAAAGCACGGTGTGCTTTAACTTTACTAAGAACACTACGAACCAAGTCATTTGGAATAAAATGCTCAATAGCACCACAGTTATTTCTAACATTTCGATATGTAATTGCAACTCCGCCCTTTATATCGGTATTGCTAAACACCTTTGCGCTGTTCTGCTCGTAGTAAAGAACCTTCAAATGTTCATCACTAAGCATTTTTTCATTCCATGCTTTTGGCGTTTTCCCCGCATTAAACAAAAATCGGGCGGGTGTAATAAGTTCTACCACTGATGCCATAGGATATGTGGCATCCATAAACAAGTTATAAACAGGGTTATCCGACGTTCCCTCCATCTCATCCTGATACGGCGGGTTTCCGATAACATAATCAAACTTCATGCTGGTACTCCCTTCCTGAATGGTTTCAAAGTTCTGGGTCGTTCCATGGCTGCCTTTGCGCCAGTTTTTCACTTTGCAGGATACCGTGGGCGGCTGCGGCTCTGCCGCCCCGAACATGGAAAAGAGGTCAAGCTGTTCTGTCTCTGGTTGAGGCTTGCCGCCGGGCACGGACAGGCGCAGGCCGTCCATCTGCCACAGGTTCCAGCTGATAATGTTTGCGATAGGTTGCAGTTCCTCTTTTGTGGGTTTGCGCTGCCACCGGGCTTGCAAGTGCTCTGCATAGGTCAGCAGCAGGTTGACCCGTGCCAGCAAAAGGTTATCGCCCTGATACTCGTAGCCGTAGGTGGACTGCACCGCATGGGTGGCATATTTGCGCCACTCGTCCTCTGTGGCGGCGTTCTCGCTTACCACACGCAGCTTGCGGTCCAGAATGCCAATGCGCCGGGCTACCGGGATCATCTCGCCGGTGGCGGCATCGTACCGGGACGCTAGAAAGGGGGCTTCACCGCAGGTCACCTCCAAGCGGCGGCTCTGCACATACTGCACCCATGCCGGGGTCTTGCCCTTGCAAGCCGGGAACTGCACCGGCGTTTCCACCGTATTCCAGCCTTGGGGCAACTCCACCGTGAACTGCCCGGCGCTCTCCTCTGCCCCCAGCGCACGGAACCAGTCGGCATCCAGTGCGTTGTTCATCTTGTTGCAGACCCATGCTGGGCTGAACACCTCGCCTTTTTTGCGGGTGCGCTGCTGCTGGGTGTCGGTCTGCTTCATCATCCGGGGCAGCACCACCTCGTAGTGGGTCAGCCCGAGCTGCTGGGTGGTGATCTGGGATCTATCCGTCACCGGATCGTACATCACCGTTTGTAGTTCTTCCGGCGGGTCGGTGGCCCAGATGATGTTTTTACCGGTGGATTTATCTTTTAGTAGCGTATCCAGCACCGCCTGCACTTCCGGTGCGTGAAAGTCGATCAGTTGTTCCAACGGGGATTCCCTCGCTTTGCCTTAGCGTTGCAGCGGAAGTAGTATCATTTCACTAGTTTCGCCCTATACTAGTATTATACCGCTACTTTTGTTCATGTCTAGCATATTTACACCACTTTTTATAGAAAGTAGTAGTGCCACATATACTAGTAGGTAAAGAAGGGTGGGAAAACTATGTTCGGGGAACGGCTGGCTGAACTTCGCAAGTTAAATGATGACACACAACAAATCCTTGCAGATAAGATTGGCTTTTCAGTCTGGGCTGTTCGTGCATGGGAGCAAGAAAAGAACTTGCCGCCAAGTGACGCGCTGCTTGCCATCTGCAAGCTCTACGGCACCTCCGCCGACTACCTGCTGGGTCTGACCGACATCGACCCCTCGGACGAGGCCCGCAAACAGCGCCAGCGCCTGACCGAAGAAGAACAAAACGAGATGCACCGCTACGAAGAATATCTGTTGTGGAAACGCAAAAAATAAGCCGCCCAGCGAGACCGTAAGGTCGCTGGGCGGCTGTTTTTTGTGCTTACTCAATCACCTGAATTATTTTGTTTGATTTCATTCAGCATATTGTCCGTACGTTTCGTACTCATTTTATCAAAGTCTTTTTTCAAATCAGCATAATACTGCTCAAAATAAACTTTATTATTTTTATACAACATCTCTAGTACATTATAACTTGCCGCATATTTATGGTCATTCATATTATCTGCCGGGAAAGAACTTCTCTTATATAGTACCTGAAGTTCACTTGCTATTATTTTTTTCAGTTTGTCACTGTTGCGATACCATTCCACAAGCGCTCTCGAATACTTTTCCGCTGTAACGTCATCCATAGTATTAACAAGATATCGCACATATTTCTTTACTACTGTATAAATCGCCACGTCATAGCCTTCATCTAAAGCTGCTTTTATATTATCCGTCTGGGTATGGAATTCATTCAATCTATAATAACGCATTGGTTCATACTCTTGCTCTTGAACTTCTTTAATAAGCAGTTCAATAATTTTTTCTTTATATACACAAATCAACTCCGTATCATTCCTGTCAAGAAATACAAACCAGTAATCATATTCACCAGCAGTTTTCGTTAGTACAGGGCTGTTTGAAATGTTCTCCAGTCCACTTTTCCAACTATCCAAGTAACGTTCTAATTCCTCATCTGATTTATAATAATTTGCTTTATCACCTGTGCTCTGATACAGTTTATATTGAATCATTATTTCTTCTTTTGTCAAAGCAATTTGATTTTTGTAGTATCCATAGATAGCATTCACCAGCCCCTCACTTGACTTTAAGTGTCTGGTATAATTTCTCAATCTTGACTCAATCTTATTACTCTGGTCTTCTAACATATATTGAAGTCTTTTTTCATTATTTCTATTATCCCTATCTCGGTATTCAGTATAATAGATTCTATCTATATCCTCGACCACAACTGCAAAGCAAATTTGTCTCACTTCATTGAGAAAATGCGCATCCTTAATATCCTCACAAAACAGACTTACATCCTTATAAAAGTTTTGAGCCTTTTTTACCGTTCGTAGATTAATGGTTTTGTGTCTGCTAAAAAAATCCACTGCAAAGCCCGGTTCAACATACAGTTCTCCCCACTTAACTTTGTTTGAGTATTCTGTAACCCGAAAAACACGGTCTATTACTTTTTCATTATACTTTTCAAAATCTTCTTTTGCTTCAATCTCATCCGTGTTGGCAATTATAACAACCTGAATGTTATTGCATTGTTTTAGCGCTTCAACTACGCCAAACACCTCTCTCAAACTCAAATTGTTTTCACAGCGTTCTAAATCATCAATTACAATGACATGCTTTGTTTCGAATCTTCGCGACAATATAACTACTGCATCTTGCTCAGAAAATCGACTTTCTAACACTGTATTTATAGTTTTAGCTTTCCAGTTAAAGTTTCCTAAAAATTTTGTTGCATCTCTCAGCCATTTAACCATCTTTCCTCCATCTGGCGTTTGAAAAAACAGCTGAAATAAAATTTCATGATATATTTGTTGGGCATTATCCATTCCAAAAAGAGATACAAAACATGTTCGCCCCTTTAAGTCTTCCAATGCTTTTTCTACCATATAAGATTTACCGATACCCCAAGCACCATCTATTAAAATACATCGATAAGATTGATCCTCAATATTACGAATAATATTTTCAATATAATCTGCATTCATTGATTCTACCTCACACGAAAAGAAACTACTTTTATATCATTGTCGCAATATACTCTCGCAGCCCATCCTCCGTCCGAATATTATACTTCTCGTCCACATTTTTGAAGTACGCCTTCATCGCATCCAGCGAAATTTCCGCATGAGAAGTTTCGTCCGGCAGAAAGCCCTTCCGGGCATCCAGCCAAGGCGTTTCTTTGTGGGTGATGCTTTCCAGAACCTTTCCGCTGTACATACCAAAGGTATCCAGCACACGGTCTACCACCTCTTTGGCCTCCGGGGTAAGCGGCAGAGCGCTCTCCTTCAGCGGCACAAAGCGGTCATCGTCAATGGGGTTGTACTTAAAATCCCGGAACAGATTATAGACATTGCGATACACCGGGCCATGCACCCACGCTTCACAGGGGGCATCAAACAGCGGTTTGTCGTAAATCGCTGCATAGTTGCCCTGAATATAATACAGCAGCTTTTGCAGGGTCAGTGGTGTCACCTCATGCAGCGCCGAGAAGATATAGGCGATCACCGCCAGCAGTTCCACCGGGACAGCCACATAGAGGTTTTCCAGTTGCGTTGCAGCCGTATAGGCCTTTTTGTAGGCGGTCTCTCCGATCTTCTCACGGTTTTGGTCCAGCAATTCCTTCATATAGGAAGCCGATGCCAATGCGTGCAGCATGATATCCGAGTACTCTTTGGACGGCACCTGCCCGGCAAGATAACGGGTGATGGTCACTTCCCCAAAGCCCAGTGCCAGCGACAACGGTGCTTTGCCGATATTGTAGAGTTTCATCAGGCGTTCGATGTCCTCCACCGTGATGATTTCCTCCGCTTTGCGGTACTGCTCATCCATTTCCTTTACGTTGTAGTCCATCAGGCCGGGAATCCCCATTTCGCCGCCGCATTCGTTGCAGAAAGCAGCCGTAATTTCAAAAGTATACTCCTTTTCCCGGATGGTCTGGTTGATTTTGATTTTCTTCAGGGTGTAGCTCGTTTCTCTGCGGCATTCTGTGCAGAAGTCCTTTCGTTCGCGCATAGTGTCCTCTCCTTCTTTTGTGCTCAGTTATTTGAAGTAGTAAGTCAGCGGATGGCGTTGCTCGTGGAATGAGATCACGATGACGAATTCGTTGTCCAGTTTGTTGAACTTGATGTAAAGCGGAACCAGCTTTTCCGCTGTTCCGTATCGTTCAATCAACAGAACTTCCTTTCCAAAGATATAGAGTGTCTCATGTTCAAAGCCAGCGTGTTCATTCGGAACTGCGTCTGAGAAGTCCATTGCATTCAAATCCAGAATGATGTTTTCTGCATCCCTCATGGTAAGCAGATACGCATCAAAGAGTTTTCGATTATCCGGGCGTTTAGCATTCATATCCAGCCTGTAGCGGTGTGCTTTCACCGCACATTTCACGGCTTCAAGATAGTTCTCAACATCGGACACGCTCAGGTTCATTCCCTTCACTCCTTTTGAACATGATGGTATTTTTGTATTCTTCCATCATCATTATACTTGCGTGATTGGATTTTGTCAATATGCCATCACATAGAAGAATTCACTGACGCTCTGCCCTGCACAGAGTCCACCAGCGAATCGCTCTTTTTTCAAATCCCCTAGACACAAAAATCGGCACCCGCTTTTCAGCGAGTGCCGTTTTTGTTACCCTATAGTGCGCTTTGATTTTTGGCGTAAGTGGCGTAAGTTTGGCGTAAATCCGCTTTTGCGCGCTCCAAAA
>OKTG01001014.1_pt1 | contig 9607 bp, 8 predicted proteins | sample 1606091 | NCBI WGS metagenome assembly OKTG01 (sample SAMEA3879512, study PRJEB24766) | human gut metagenome | biome: human-associated habitat; feature: feces | place: USA | collected 1985/1987 | reverse complement strand
GTATCTGCAATCAGTTTTTAAATGGTAAAACAGATCAAAAATTATTTTGTAATGAGATGAAAGACCGTTTAAATGATTACTATGGAAGCAGGTATGAATTAAGGAATCAGCCAGAAGCTGTTGAAGGCAGAGTAAATAATATGCTGGGCAAATTGCAGCATATGTTTGGCATTTAATGTTGAAAAAGGGTTTGGAGAATAATTATGAAGACAGTGACAGATGTAAACACAGTAAACCAGCTATTGACATATTCAAAGCAGGCAGAGGCAGGAATACACCAAAAAGCAATACAGATGTTGCTTGGAGCAGGAAATAATAAAAAACAGGACAGTTTAAGTATTTCTGATGCTGCACGAGGCTTTTCAAAGCAATCAATAGCTGCACTGATAGATAAAAATGCGAATATTTCTAACAGTGAATTAGCTTATTATTTTGCAAACTATAATAATTCAAGTGCTATTTTGGATGCAATCAATTTTGGGGAGAATGTTTCCTGTGGATATAATTCTGATTTTAAGGAGTACGGGGTTATTTCCTTTGACCTTAATGGGAGCAGACAGGTAGTACCTAATTATGCAGTACCGAAAATGAATACAAGCACCATGTCAGGCATTTGTGCTGCGAATAATTCTCTGGTACTAAGTAATAAAAGTTATTATGCATGGACAACATCAAGTGGCGGTAAATATACATGGACGGTCAATAATGGAAGAATAGGCTGGGCAGCCTCGGAATCGTTGCTTGCAGAGAATACAAATCAAAAAGGAACAAATTATAAGTGGGAAATGCGCAAAGCAAGTAATATTTTATCTGATCTGGCACAGGGAAAGAGTGTGTGGGGGTATCTCTACAGCAATGAGGAGGTATTGTCCGTCTGTGAGAAAGTCGGGATTTCTCCGGGATTCTTTTCTATAGATGCGGGAGCAGGAAAACACACTTATTTATTGCAGGAATCAGGAAAGACCATAAATGTTGACGCAAAGATAAAACAGTTAAATGATATAAACTGGATAGAAATCGGATATAAAGAAGGAGATACGTTTTCCGTTTATGGTAAAGAGTATGCTATTGACAGCAGTGGGCATATCAATGTTTCGGCAGAAGATGAATTTACATCAACGGAAATTAAATATCCAAGTCGTTCAATATAATAGAAATTATTTTAAGTTTCAATAACAGGGAGGTAGGATTATGGCAATTACAGGTATCAATAACAGCAGTTACACATCGTATTATGCATCAGGTTACAAGAACACGGTTAAAAAGGCAGCTTGTGATATTCAAAAAACAAAGGAAAATTCACAGGTGAGCAAAACAGAAGAGAGTCAGGAAGATTATGTAAAAAAATTGCAGGAAAAAAATCCTCAGATAGATATTGTGGCAGGAAGTTCGGATAAAAATGTAAAAACAGCTAATCGTACAGGAAAAACAGATGTGAGGATTGCTTCTGAGATTTTAAATAGGATGATGAGTAATCCAGAGGTTGCCACAAAATATGAAAATATGTTGTCAAAAATTCCAGCATTAGATAGATGGGCTGACTCAATGATTAAATCAATGACTGGTAGTGAAGTTAAGTATCGTCAGGTATGGATAGATAAGGATGGTAATATGGGCTCCATGGTTATTACAGGACCAAGCGAAGAACAAAAAAAGGCTGATGAAGAAAGAAAAATCGAGAAAAAGAAAGAAAATGAACAAAAACTTGCGGAACGAAGCAAAAAAAAGAAGGAATATGAAGAATGGTTAAAAGGAAAAAGAGATGAGATGCCAGTAGTCAAAACAAGTATAAGCGAGAGTGAAAATTACATGATGTTTGATAAATATATATAATCAGACAATATTTTAATTTATTATAAAATGTTGAATTTATAAGGGAAGGGAGGGAAATGTATGAAGAAAAAATTAGGCAAAAATTGCTTATATCAGAAAGGAACTTTAGTAGCATATGGTTGTTCCACATGTTATTGCTATTGTGGTACATGTACTAATTGCAATACAAAGAATCCAACGGAACTTGGAACATATGCAACACAGGTTTCATCCAGTACAACATCTGATATGAAAGGTCTTCCGTTTACTTTATAGAAGAATATCGGAAAATGATGGGGTCTCCATAAATAATGGAGACCTTATTATGATGAATGTAAAGATGTGAATTAGTTATAGGACTGGTAGATATAAGTTGGAGGTAGTTATTAATGAATAAGCCTAATATACATATGTTTAGTTTGTATAATGAGTTTTATTTTTATGATGTAAATACAAATGCTATTGTAAAAATTCCACAAGAAATATATGCTTATTTACAAGAGATAATGGATGGAAAAGAAAATTTAATTAAATCTAAAACAATAGAAAATGGTATTTTTTTTCTAAAACAAAAAGGATTGCTAACAGAACAATATACGGAAAGTACGATTCATTTTGAAACAGAGTTATTGAACGATTTTTATAAACATAATTTAAACACACTTACATTACAGGTTACTCAAAATTGTAATTTGAGATGCAAATATTGTGTGTATTCTGGAAGCTATATAAATAGAGTGCATACCAATAAGAGGATGAATTGGAACACAGCAAAGAAAGCGATAGATTTTTTACAGAGTCATTCGGAATGCAGTTCGCAAGTAGCATTTGGCTTTTATGGTGGTGAGCCGCTTCTGGAATTTGAGTTGATAAAGAAATGTGTAGCATATATTAATCAGATTTTTTTTGGAAAACGCAAAACATTCGTTATCACAACAAATGCAACATTACTAAATGAAGAAAAACTTCGCTTTTTTATAGAAAATAATTTCTCAATTATGATTAGTTTAGATGGTCCGGCAAGTGTGCAGGATGGTAATCGGGTTTTTGCGGATAATGAAAGTGGAACATTTGAAACAATCATTGAAAAGCTCGAAATGGTTGAACGTATCGCACCAGACTATTTAGAAAAAATTAGTTTTAATGCGGTAATAGATTTACAACATAATTTTAATGAAGCAAATGATTTTTATCTTACATATGATTTGGTTAAGGACTCTATGGTTAGAGGAACATTTGTGAATGATATTAACAGAAAAGAAGCGGTCAAAATAAACAAACAATATCTGATAGATTCAAAGTACGAAGAATTTAGAACAATGTTGTATTATTGTTCAAATGTATTTAATAAATATTCACCTAGAATATTGAGAAGTTATATGGAGGGATTAAAACAAAATTTTGCGGATCGAGACATTGTAAAAGCTGATATTATACAAAAAAGTACAACAGGTGGTCAATGTGTTCCAGGTATACAGAGATTATTTGTTACTGTAGATGGTAAGCTGTTTCCTTGTGAGCGTGTAAATGAACAGTCAGAAGATTTTTGTATTGGAAATTTGGAAACTGGATTTGATATAAAACAGGCAAAGAAATTATTGAATGTGGGACAGTTAACAAAGGATGAATGCCAAAAATGTTGGTGTCAAAAAATATGTTCACAATGTATTGCGAGAGCGGATGATAATGGAAAATTATCTAGAAATAGGCGTTTGGAAAATTGCAGCAATGCAAAAGCAAGTGCAGAAAAAATGATAAAGGATTATATTGTATTGAAGAAAAATAAATGCAGATTTGATAATTTGGAGGTGGAAGTATAGAATGAAGTGGTTAATTTATCCGTATACACCTAAAAGTATTCCTATAATAAAAAACAAAAGTTTATTAAAATGTGGAGAAGTGGTTCAAGTATCAGCACCATTGGGGTTTGGATTAGAGGGAAAAAATGGATATATTTGGGGAAATGAAAAATCAGAATATATTATTAGAAATAAGATAGAACAAGAAATTGACGGAATATGGATAACACCTGAAATTGGTTATATGAGCATAGATGAAATTCTTAAGGCACTAGAAAAACTGCCGATAGCCAATAAAAAAATTTATTATTCAGCTTATTTAAATATAGATGATGAAAATAAGATAATTGATTTGTGCAAAAATAAGGGAGCAAAAGAAATAGTGAAACAAGTATCTGCAAGTGATATAGAATTATCTGTTTCTGACAATGTCCTTTATAAATTTGATACACCAATTGTTGCGGTAGCTGGAACTGGAAGCTTTACACAGAAATTTGATTTACAATTATATTTGAGAAAAGAACTTTTAAACTTAGGATATAAAGTTAGTCAGGTCGGAACAAGACCATATTGTGAGATGTTCGATTTTCAATCTATGCCGAAATGGATGTTTGATTCAACATATACTGATAGGGAAAAGGTCTATGCATTCAATCATTTTTTAAAAATGATTGAGCTAAAAGAAAAACCAGAAGTAATAATAATAGGAATGCCGGAAGGAATAATTCCATTTAACGAAAAACATCAACAAGGATTTGGATTGTGTGCATATGAAATTTGTTCTGCTGTACATCCAGATTATTTAATAATGTCATTATATAATGGGGAATATACACAACAATTTTTAGACGAAATGAATAATTTAACAAAATATCGTCTGCATGTTGAAATAGATGATTTTTATGTATCAAATTATGTGCCTATGTCCACTAGCTACAAAAAGGAGCATATGGTGTTTTCGTATTCAGAAAATAAAAAGAATGGTAATATGCTTTTTAATATTGATGATATGAAAAGTGACACATGGATTAAAAAGTTAATTGATAAATTGTCAATGTATAGTGAATACGAAGTTATTTAGAAGTGTAATGCTGAAAAATGGAAGGATCAACTATGGATAAAAAAGAGGTAAAAGATTTTATAATTCAATATATAAGAGATGTAATTGGAATAGAATTGCCACAAGAAATAAAAGATTCTCAAAAAAGTTTGTTAGATCCTGAAGGTGGTATGCAATCCAGAGATCTATTAATGTTAGTAATGAGCTTGCAGGAAAAATATAATGTAACATTTCAAGAAAATGTGATATTGGAAAATAGGTTGGACTTTATTGATAATATTGTAATGTGCGTAATATGTCAGTAAACAGAATCAAAATAGGAAGTTAAAAAAGTGCTTTTTGTTAGGCTATGAAGGTATATAAAATTGAAAAAGTTAAAAATTGCTATATTGGATAATGGTGTAGATGAAAAAATATTTAAATTATGTGGATTGTCCAATATAATCCGGCAGAATAAAGGAAGTGTCAGTAATGATATGAATCTGTTTCTGCATGGGACAAATTGTGCCATTATCATTGGGCTTAATTGTGCTAATGCAAGATTATACAGTTATAAACTTCTTGACAATGCTGGAAAAGGAAATGTGAGTGATTTGGGGGCAGCGTTTGATTGGTGCCTGATGAAGCATATAAGGCTTGTTAATCTGAGTTTTGGGACTACGCATTTTAAGGATAAGAGTATCATTCGGCAGTTGGTAAATAAATATGCTAATCAGGGACTTGTCATTGTAGCTGCAACAGCCAATAGTGGTTATACAGCCTTTCCTGCCTCTGTTTCAAGTGTGATTGGAGTAGAAGCTGGAGATACATTTAGTATTGATGATGACAGTTTGCGAGACAAAGGCGTGGATTTTGAAGCTCCATCACAGCATAAATTTCAGCTTGCAGGAAACGATATAACACTTCAAAAAAGCAACAGTTACGCTACACCATATGCGACGGCAATGGCAGGTCGTTTAATGGCAGAACAACCAGAGATAAATGTATGGCAGATAAAAGAGCAGCTATATCAAAAGTTTGGGAAAAAATGTGTGCAGTATATTCCAGACTGGATAGACAAGGGATGGATTGCAGGAAAAAGTTTGATCAGTAATGCAGAGGTTTATTTTGAAACGGTAAAAGAGGAAGATCAGGCGGACACTGTTATTTTGTATGATGGAAATGAGTTTGATAGATACAGGGATAAGCACATTGTCTATCTTGGTAATGAAAAAATAGATGAGCCAGATACGCCCTATTTTTTCTGGAGCAGAAAAAATAGAGAGAAACAAATCGTATGTGCCCGGATAAAAAAGGAAATGATCAACATACCTGTTATTCTTCTGCAATCTGATAACGGGCAGGATGAAATATGGTGGCTTACAGAATTGAAAAAATATTTTGAAGTGGCAGGATATAATGCTTATGTTATTTCCTCAAAACTGGAGAGTGTATTGTATGATTTGGAATATATTCCCTGTGATACAGATCAAGAGGTGAAAAATCATATTTGTGATTTTATGTATTGGCAGACATATTATAATCAGTCAGATTTAATTATTTATGGAGTACAGGGGAACGAAGCAAAAACGATCGGTGTGGATGCCGATGTTCTTGTTAAGATAGAAAACAAGGGGGAACGGATTCATATACAGTTTTATTGTGACGGAATAAAAAGGACACAGGTAGATTTTGAGACGCTTGGAGTAGAGCAGATAAAAGAAGTATATGATCATTTGCTAGCATTCTTGACGGGGGATGAAGATGAGTAATAAAGAAGCGGTAAGGAAGCTATTGGGGCTGTTAAAGGATTATAAAAAAGTAATTGTTTTGGTTATAGTCTGTCTGTTGATTTCAACAGGATTGAATATGTGCATTCCGTTATTAAGCAAGGGGATTATGGATGATGGTTTCATAGGTGGAGACAAGGAACTGCTTATAAAACAGGTGGTATGTTCTTTGATTATTTATATAATTATAGCGATGATTGATGTTGTAAAAGAGAAAAAGAGGGTTGATATAGCAGCAAATATACAATATTGCTTGTCAGAGCAGTCGTTTAAACATTTGATGAGGATAAAAACGGATTATTTCAGCAATAAAAATTATGCGGAAATTTTAAATAATATAAATATGGATATTGGCAATATGACCTCTATTGCAGATGATGGTGTGTTTTTTGTCGTTACGCAGGCATTCAGTATGATGGGTGGAATAATCGGTCTTTTTATATTAGATTATAGAATGACACTCATGGTACTTTTTTTTATTCCGGTAAAAGCGGTCATTATGAAGTGTTTTGCAAAGAAGCGGAAACGTATTATGGACGAGTTTATTGCAGAAAGTGAGAAATATGCCGGATGGTTTGGCAATACGGTGGGTGGTGTAAGGGAAGTAAAACTTTTTGGAATACTGGAAAATAAGAAAAATGAATTTGCCGACAGACAGCTTTCTGTAATCAATAGACAAAAAAAGCTAAATATGCTAACGCAGTGGAATAATATAACAGATAATGTCATGGTGCATTTGCTGACCAGTTTCATATATATTGTGGGAGCAAATCTGGTATTTGATATGCAGCTTTCGGTAGGAAGCGTATTTGCATTTATCACATATAGTACATATGTGACAGGTCCTATTTCTGCGATATTGAATATTGGGTATCTTTTGTCTGGAATTATTCCATCAACAAAGAGATATTATGAATTTATGGCACTTGAAGAGGAGAATGGAAACGAAGAAAATGGAATAAAGCCTTGTTTTGGAAAGCTGGAATTGCAAAATGTTTCTTTTGCATATGAAAAGGATAAAATGGTACTACGTAATGTTAATGTTGCTTTTGCAAAGGGAAGTAAAACGGCATTAATTGGTCGGAATGGGTCAGGAAAAAGTACACTGATCGGTCTGCTGCTCCAATTATACCAACCGACAAATGGCAGTATTACATTAAGCGGTACAGATATTTCTGAAATGGTATTGAAAGATTATAGAAACCTGGTTTCTGTGGTAAGTCAGGATGTATATATGTTCAATACATCAATCAGAAATAATATCTGTATGTATAAAGAGATTGATGATAAGATTGTTATGGAAGTCTGCGAAAATAGTGGGCTTTCAGATTTTATTTCTGAGGTGTCATTGGATTATGTAGTTGGACAGAATGGAGCTATGCTTTCAGGCGGACAGAAACAGCGTGTGGCGATTGCAAGAGCGATTGTCAACCATCCGAAAATTCTGCTGGCTGATGAGCCGACCGGAGCACTCGACTCCCATTCCGGCGAGCAGGTCATGGAGCTGTTCCAGAGCCTGAACGACGAGGGCGTCAGCATCTTGATGATTACACATGACGCGGAGATCGCATCGATGGCACAGCGCACCGTGGAGATCCGCGACGGAATGATGAAATCGAAGGAGGTGGCCGAAACATGAAAAAAGGAAAAGCCGCAAAGAAAGTCGTGATTGCAGTTGTGACCGCAGTTGCCGTGGGCGGTGTCAGTGTCGGCGGTTATTACGGCATCCGCCAGGCGCAGAAGACTACCGTAAAAGTGTATCCGGTCAGTGACTTTACGAGTGGTTACTGGGGAGACAGCATGAACATGGAAGGCCAGATCACCTCGACGGCTTCCCAGAACATCTATCTTTCAGACAGCCAGACCATTTCCCAGGTTCTCGTCAAAGAGGGCGATGTGGTAAATGCCGGAGACACGCTGATGACATACGATACCAGCATGATCAAGCTGGATCTGGAAACGCAGCAGTTACAGCTTGCACAGACAAAGCTGAAAATCCAGCAGAGTGAAAAAGAACTGGAAAAGCTGAAAAAGACAAAACCGGTATCGGATACGCCGCTGAATCCGGTGGAGCCGGATTTCCCGGATTTTCCAGATGAACCCATCGATCCGGATTTCCCGGACGAACCGATTCCGACCCCAGAACCGGAGCCGACGTACGAGGATGCTGTTCTGTACAGCAGTACGAATAAGCTTGTATTTGGTTCCAAACCATACAAAGGAGAAGGAACGCAGGAAGACCCATACACCTATCTCTGCGCACCGGGAACAGTCCTAACAGGCGGATTCCTGAATCAGATGGCAGGATACGCGGATGAAAAGGGAACGAAAAAAGAAGAGGACAGCGAAGGATACTGGTTTCGCCTGGAGATTCATGAGGAAAACAAAGCCGCAGAGGCGCTGGAAACCGTGTGGGAGCAGGATGGAACGAAGATTGCGAAAGCATACGAGACTTCGTATGAAGCAGTCCTGAGTCTGAAAGAATCCGAATCGGCGGATGCACCGGAAATAAAAATCACCACGCCGCTTGCCAACACAGAGGTGGCAGAGGGCGGCGAGCTGAAGCTGAAAATCGGAATCAATGAGAAGAAAGATACCGAAGAGAAGCCGGATGAGAAAGCCGACGATAAAACGGATGATAGAACCGAGAGTCCGTCCGAGGACGATGTGACACAGCCGGGTGAAGCCGGAAATGGAAGCGGTGAGGCAGACGATTCCACGGAAAACACCGAAACGGATGGCACTTACACATACGTCTGGAAACACAACGGAAAGACAATCGACGGAGATTTTAAGGATACTTACACAAAAGAAAACATCACAAAAGAGGATGCCGGAATCTATATAGTAGAAGTGACAGCGAAAAATGACAAGGGTACTTCCATGGCAGTCAGCACTGCAAATGTGGCGGTAAAAGAAGGAACGATTACCCCGACACCAAGTGTAACTCCGACCCCGAGCGTTACGCCGGGACCGAGTGTAACTCCAGAGCCGACCGTCAGCCCGGAACCAAGTACAACACCGATTCCGACCACAGAGCCGGTTCCAACAGAAACTCCGGTGCCGAGCGAGACCCCAGTTCCGACGGAAACGCCGACGCCGACCGAAGCCCCGGCAGAACCGGAAGCGGAACCGCAGAGCGAAGATGCGCCGGAAGCAGTGCAGAC
>OKTG01001010.1_pt1 | contig 9634 bp, 7 predicted proteins | sample 1606091 | NCBI WGS metagenome assembly OKTG01 (sample SAMEA3879512, study PRJEB24766) | human gut metagenome | biome: human-associated habitat; feature: feces | place: USA | collected 1985/1987 | reverse complement strand
GGTGCCACCATCTACAATACGGCGGTCGCATACCCTGTGGGCATCGTCTTCGCCGTTGCAATGCTGGCCCTGTTTATCCATGCTACCAAGAAGCACACGGAGAAGAAAGCCGCATAACCCATTCAAGGCGGCATAACCCCCTGTGATCTCAAGACCGGCCGCTGCCCACACCAGCGGCCGGTCTTGCTTTTGGCTAAGAGTGGAAAAGACTCTTGCATTTTGCGAAAAACAGTGGGACAATGGGTACAAACAAAACGCAAAAGAGGGATACACTATGCTGTTCAAACCTGCACAACTGGGTCTGGCAAAACTCGGCGCTGCCGAGCTGGAAGCAGACAAAAAAGCCTGCAAAAAGATCGGCCCCTGCGGCGTCGGCAAAAAGGCGCTGTACCTCAACAGCTTTTACATCGACCGCTGCTATTATCTGCCTTACGGCAGCATCACCCGCGCGTTCAAGCGGGTCGCCATGAGCCAGGGCGGCTTTACCGGCAAAGGGATGTTTGCCTCCATGGCCTATCTGGTGGTGGAGTACGACGGCGGCAAGCAGAAGCAGTGCAACTTCAAGGATGAGCGGGACGTGGACGCCCTGCTGGACGTTCTGGCCAAAGAGCAGCCGCAGATCAAGCGGCTGAGCGCGGCAGGCGAGCAGACCGTGCAGAAGAAGGAGGCCGAAAAGGCCGCCCGCAAGCTGCCGGAGCTGACGAAAGACGCCGAGCACAGCCTGACAGTGCTGCGCCGGGCAAAAGAGTATCTGGAAGCTAAGCCGGAGATCTCGGACGAGCTGAGCGCCGCCGAGCGCCGCAAGCGCGCCCAGCTGCAAAGCAAGCCGGTGTACCGCTATGTCGCATTGGCCATCTTCCTGTTCGGCCTTGTGGCTGCGGCCTACGGCCTCTATGCCATCACGAACCATGTGGGCAATTACGGCATCTACTTTGCGCTGTTCGGCTTTGCGGCCATCTTCCTCTTTTCCAGCTACAACATGCTGCCCACCGCCCGCAACAACCACAGCGCCATCATGAAGCGGGCCGAACGGGCCGAGCAGGCCGCAGCGGACTATGTGAAGCGCTACCCGAACGGTGCGTTCCCGGTGCCGAGCTATTACGCACACCCGACCGTCCTCAAGCAGATGATGGACGCCATCGAAGAGGGCCGCGCCGTCACCGTGCCGGAGGCGCTGGAGGCCGTCAAGGCCCGCCTGAAGGCGCTGAACGCCGACGTTCAGGTCGAGCAGGAGGAGTACGACGAGGTCGTCCGCATCAAGGCGATGTTCCTGAACCACCAATACGCGTAAGAGAACCAACGAAAGCTCCTCGTTTCCGGGGAGCTTTTGTTGTGCCAAACTTCTTGCACGGCGCAAGATGTCGGTTTATAATGAGGACAGAGAGCAGGTTTGAAAACACGAGGAGGTCTTGATATGAAGGATATGGTCACGCTGGGCAGCACCGGCATCACGGTGAACAAGAACGGCTTTGGTGCCCTGCCCATCCAGCGCATCGCCCAGGAGGACGCCGTCCATCTGGCCCGCAAGGCTTACAAGGCGGGCATCCGCTTCTTTGATACCGCCCGCGCCTACACCGACAGCGAGGTCAAGCTGGGCGAGGCGTTCGACGGCATCCGCAGCGATGTCTACCTCGCCACCAAGACGGCGGCGGAAACCGCAGAGGATTTCTGGAAGGACCTGCATACCTCCCTGAAAAACCTGCGCACCGACTACATTGACATCTACCAGTTCCACAACCCGGCCTTCTGCCCCCGGCCCGGAGACGCCTCCGGCCTGTACGATGCCGCGCTGGAAGCGAAGGCCAAGGGTCTGATCCGGCACATCGGCATCACCAACCACCGCCTGACCGTGGCGAAGGAAGCCATCGAGAGCGGTCTGTACGAGACGCTGCAGTTCCCGTTCAGCTACATCTCCGGCCCGCAGGAACTGGAACTTGTGGAACTCTGCAAGGAGAAAAAGATGGGCTTCATCGCGATGAAGGGCCTGTCCGGCGGCCTCATCACCAACAGCGCCGCCGCCTATGCCTTCGAGGCCCAGTACGACGGCGTCCTGCCCATCTGGGGCGTCCAGCGGGAGACCGAGCTGGACGAGTTCCTCTCCTACATCAACGACCCGCCCCGGATGAACGATGAACTGCGGGCCGTCATCGAGAAGGACCGCGCCGAACTGTGCGGCGATTTCTGCCGGGGCTGCGGCTACTGTATGCCCTGCCCGGTGGGCATCGAGATCAACGACTGCGCCCGCATGAGCCTGCTCCTGCGCCGGTCGCCTGCGGCGGCCCATCTGAGCCCGGAGGGCCAGGCCAAGATGAAGAAGATCGAGGACTGCCTGCACTGCAACCAGTGCCGGAACAAGTGCCCCTATGGTCTGGATACGCCCGCGCTGCTGGCCCGCAACTACGAGGACTATAAGCGGGTGCTGGCGGGAGAAGTAAAGGTATAACGAACCACAAAAAAGGCAGATGCCGCATCGAACGGCATCTGCCTTTTCTTATGTCTGAACGGTTTACAGCGACGCAGGGACCGGCTCCCGGAAAATTTTCATGGCCTGCTTGTAGCAGTGGACGAAGTAGACGATCTCCGCCAGAGCGGTCAGCATCCAGGAGCAGGGGTAGAGCAGATAAAGCGAGGGGATGGTGTGAAAGTGGGCAAAGATGGTGTACACCCAGATGACGCGGAAGACGCAGGAACCCAGGATGACGATGACGGTGGGCACGACGGTCTTGCCCAGGCCGCGGGAGGCGGCGATGGTGCAGTCCATAAAGGCCGAGATGCAGTAGGCCAGGCCCATGACGCCCACACGCTTCATGCCGGCGTCGATGACGGCAGGCTCGGTGGTAAAGAGGGCCAGGAACTCGCGGCCGAACACGAACAGGCTGCTGCCCAACAGCAGGCCCACACCAAAGGAATAGCCCAGCGCGATGAAGTAGCTCTTTTTCACGCGGTCGGGCTTGCCTGCGCCGTAGTTCTGGCTCATGAAGCTGGCACAGGCCATGTAGAAGGCGGCCATGCAGTCATAGATGAGGTTGTCGGCGTTGGCGGCGGCGGAGTTGCCCTTGACCATGAGGGAGTCGAAGGAGTTGACGCCTGCCTGGATGAAGAGGTTGGCGATGGCGAAGACGGCGTTCTGGAACCCGGCGGGCAGGCCCAGCGCCAGAATGCTTCGGGTCATGGCCGGGTCGAGCCGGGCTTCCCGGAAATGCAGGGCGTAGCAGTCCTGTACCTGAGTCAGCGCGTGGAGGATGAGCCCGGCGGAAACGCATTGCGAAATGGCGCTGGCCAGCGCCACGCCCATGACATCCAGCTTGCAGACGATGACGAAGAAGAGGTTGAGCAGGATGTTCAGCACACCCGCGATGCTCAGGAAGTACAGCGGCTTTTTGGTGTCGCCGATGGCGCTGAAGATGGCGTTGCCAAAGTTGTAGAGCGCCAGTGCGGGCATACCGAGGAAGTAGACCCGCAGGTAGAGGATGGCACCGGGCAGCAGGTCTTCCTTGGTGTTCAGCAGCCGCAGCAGGGCGGGGGAGCCCAGCAGACCCACGAACAGCAGCACCACACCGGCGATGAGGCTGACCACCAGCGCCGAGTGAACGGTGCGGCGGACGTCATCGGTGTGCCTGGCCCCATAGAAGCGGGCCACCAGCACGTTGATGCCGTTGCTCAGGCCGATGAGAAAACCGGTGAACAGGGTGACGAAGATGCTCGTGGAGCCCACTGCACCCAGCGCCGTGGAACCGGCAAACCGGCCCACGACCGCGACGTCCGACATGTTGAACAGCACCTGCAGCAGGTTGGACAGTGCCAGCGGCAGACTGACCAGAAAGATCTGCTTGGCCAGAGGGCCTTCCGTCAGCGTATTCGTTTGAGAACTCATACTCTTTTTCCCTTTATCCTATATATCCCTAAACCGTGCCCGCGCACACCGGGGCACAGCCTCTTTTATAAGGCACTACGCTACTTTTGCAAGATGGAAACGGCAAAATGGCGCAAAAAAAACACGGCACCCGGCGGGGCGTCGTGTTTTTTGCGGAAAATATCTCAGCCCAGGTCCTCACCGTTGGTGGCAATGACCTGCTTGTACCAGTCAAAACTCTTTTTCTTATAGCGGTTCCCGGTGCCGGAGCCGTCGTCGTTGCGGTCCACGTAGATAAAGCCGTACCGCTTGCGTAGTTCGCCGGTGGTAAAGGACACCACGTCGATGCAGCCCCACGGGGTGTAGCCCAGCAGGTCCACGCCGTCCAACTCCACGGCCTTTTTCATCTCCTCGATGTGGGCGCGCAGGTAGTCGATGCGGTAGCTGTCGTCACAGGTGTGGTCGGGCTGGAGTTTGTCGATGGCGCCGAAGCCGTTCTCCACGATAAACAGCGGCTTCTCGTACCGCTCGTACAGGGTGGCCAGTGCGTAGCGCAGGCCCACCGGGTCGACCTGCCAGCCCCAGTCGCTGGCCTTGACGTAGGGGTTCGGCACGGTGTGGGCATTGCCGCCGCTGATGCCGTCGCTCTCCACGGCCACGTCCGAACGCACCGCGTTGCTCATGTAGTAGCTGAAGCCCAGATAGTCCACAGCACCCTCGGCCAGAATGGCCTCGTCGCCCGGCTCCATCACCGGGGCAGTGCCCTCGCGCTCCCATTCCTTCTTAGCGTAGGCGGGGTAGTGACCGCGGCAGTGCACATCCGCAAAGTAGTAGCGCTCGTGCATGGATTCCAGCGCCAGCATCACGTCGTCCGGGTTGCAGGAGTAGGGATAGTACGGCACAAAGGAGCACATGCAACCGATCTGGAAGTCCGGGTTGATGGCATGGCCCTTTTTGACCACGAGGGCCGAGGCCACCAGTTCGTGGTGTACCACCTGATACAGGGCCTTCTTCTTGTTCTCGAACTGGGAGAACCGCACGCCGGAGTTGGTCCAGCCAAAGATGTCGTTGGTGGTGTTGCTCTGGTTGTTGATCTCGTTGAAGGTCATCCAGTACCTGACCTTGTGTTTGTAGCGCTCCATCACAGTGACGGCGTAGTGCACGAAGAAGTCGATGCACTTGCGGTTGTACCAGCCGCCGTACTCCTTGGCAAGGGCGTAGGGCATCTCAAAATGGCTCAGGGTGATCACCGGCTGGATGCCGTACTTGAGCAGTTCGTCAAACAGATCGTCGTAGAACTGCAGACCGGCCTCGTTGGGCTGCTGCTCGTCCCCGCGGGGGAAGATGCGGCTCCACGAGATGGAGGTGCGGAAACACTTGAAGCCCAGTTCGGCAAACAGCTTCACATCTTCCTTGTAGGTGTGGTAGAAGTCGATGCCCTCGTGGTTGGGGTAAAATTCGCCGGGCACAATGCCATCGGTGATGCGGCGGGCCACACCGTTGGCACCGCCGGTCATCACGTCGCTGACGGACGGGCCGCGGCCATCGGCGTTCCAGCCGCCTTCCAGCTGATGGGCAGCAACGGCACCGCCCCACAAAAAGTTTTCAGGAAGCATATTCTTTCTCCTTGGTCAAATGTATATCAGTTTTTCTGGGATTCTTTTTCGTCGCAGCCCACCACCTGCACCAGAACAATGGTGATGATAATGGTGGCCAGCACGCCGATCATCATGCCGGTAAAGGAAGAGGGATTGGTGTCGCTCATGGCGTTGACGGTGGTCAACAGGCCGGGCAGACCAGCGTATACATAGTACTTGGTGTTGAAGAAGCTGATGATCAGCGCACCGATGGCACCGCCGATGCAGCCGCAGACGAAGGGCTTCTTCAGGCGTAGGGTCACGCCGTAGATGGCGGGCTCGGTGATGCCGAAGATGCCGGTCAGGCCAGCGGACAGGGAAACGTTCTTGATGTCGGCCTTTTTGGTCTTGAGGAACACGCCGAAGCAGGCAGCAGCCTGTGCGATGACGGCGCAGGTCTGGAATGCCTGAAAGGAATCGCAGCCGTAGTTGGCAAAGTTGGCAAGGCACATGGGAGTGACGCCCCAGTGCACGCCGAAGATGACGAACACCTGCCAGATGCCGCCCACCAGAATGGCGGCCAGTGCGGGAACGTTGTTGGCAAGGAAGTTGTAGGCAGCAGCAATGGCGTTTGCCAGCACATTGGACACCGGGCCGATGACCAGAATAGTCAGGGGAACCATAACAATGGTGCAGATAAAGGGCACAGCCAGCGCCTTGATGATGTCGGGCAGATGCTCGTCCAGCCAGTGCTCCAGCCAGCTGAGCACCAGCACCAGGAACAGCGGCGGCAGCACGGTGGAGGTGTAGGTGGTCTGGCTCATGGGGAAGGCCAGGAACTTGATGACCTCACCGTCTGCGATGCGGGCAGCGATGGAAGCCCAGTCCGGGTTGACCAGCGCCATGCAGCACCACATGGCAATGAAGGTGTTACACTTGAAGTGCTTGGAAGCAGTGACGGCGATCATGACCGGCAGGAAGGTGAAGGGCGTCCAGCTGATGAAGCTGAGCACGGAATACGTACCGGTGGCCGCAAAAGCGGGGAAGAAGTGGGTAATGATGATCAGTGCGCCTTGCACCAGACCGGCTGCGGCCAGAATGTACACAAAGGGTGCGAACACGGCGGACATGGTGGCGATGATGCGGCTGCCGAGGCCCTGCTTGACTTCCGGCGCGGCAGCGGTGCTGTTGTCCAGATCCAGCAGCTGGGCCAGTGCTTCGTACACGTCCTTGGCATGGGTGCCGATGACCACCTGATACTGGCCGCCGCTTTCCATCACCTTGATGACGGCGGGCATCTCGGAGATCTGTTTGGTCACTTCGTCCGAGGGTGTTTCCCTCAGCACCAGACGCAGGCGGGTGGCACAGTGGGTCGCGCTGAGGATATTGTCCTTGCCGACGGCGGCACAGATGTCGGCGGCAAGCTTTGTGTAATCGCGGATTTTGTTTGCCATGATGTTCTCTCCTTTTCATCAGATCACGGGTTTGCCTTGTGTCCTCATTATACAGAGGAAAAACCGCATTGTCAGCTGATTTGATGCGCCAAAAAACAAAAATGTGCAGAAAAAACAGCTTGTTTTTTCTGCACATGGATACAAACATCTGTACAAATTGACGGAGCGTTTCTGCGGTCACTCCAGCAGGCGGTTGTACACCCGGCGGGCCAGTGCTTCCAGCAGGTAAAGTGCAGGCATCTGACTGGTCAGGTCGTAGCTTTCGGTGGTCACGCGGTGCACGGAACTGTAGTACGGCAGGGTGATGTCGGAAAGCTTTGCCGCAGAACTCTGGTCGGAACAGGTAATGGCGATCAGTCCGGCGTTTTTCTCCTTCAGCTGCCGGGCCAGATGCAGCACCTGCTTCGTTTCGCCGGATACCGAAAGAATGACGGCTGCGATGGTGGTGTTGGGCGTGACGGTGATGGGATAGAACGGGTCGGTCACGCCCAGCGCGAATTTGCCCAGATTGGACAGATACCGTGCACCATACTCGGCTATGCTGCCGGAATTGCCGATGCCCACCAGAAACACCCGCTCTGCCCGTGCGATCATACCGGCGGCTTCGTCCAGCGCTGCATCGTATTCCGGCGTGCCGACTTTCCACAGAAAGTTCTGCAACTCGCCCAGCGTGTCCGGCAGACGGGATCCCTGCGCGGAACCGGCCTGCTCCTTCAGCTTCCATTTGAATTGCGCATAACCGTCACAGCCCACCTTTTTGCAGAAGTGCAGCACTGTGGTGGTGGAAACGTGCGCTTCCGCTGCCAACTCCCGGATGCGCATGAAGGGCACCGTGTTCGGATGCTCGATGATGTACTGGTAGACCAGCAGTTCCAACTCGTTCAGATTTTTGATCTGCTGCGGGGTGAATAGTTCCATGAAAAGGCTCCCTCCTTGTCCCGATATCTGTCCTTATTATAGCAAAAGGAAGAACGGAAAAACAGGGCGAACATTTCCGTTTGCATTTTTAGCGCGGCTGTGCTATACCGTTTTATACTGACAGCATCAGTATGTGCGATCGTAGCTCAGCTGGATAGAGCCTTCATTCTGCTTTCCGAAGAAAACAAAAAATCCGAACCCTTCTCCTATCGAGAAAAGGTTCGGATTTTCATTGTTTGGTGCGGATAAGAGGACTTGAACCTCCACCGAGTTGCCCCGATTAGAACCTGAATCTAACGCGTCTGCCAATTCCGCCATATCCGCATATTTTGTTTTCGTTCGTGAGCTGTGTCGCTCGGAACGATAGTAATTATACCATGGAAACCGGAAATGTCAAGCGCTTTTTTGAAAAAAGTTTTTGGCGGAAGAATCCCCTGCTTTCAGGCCCGGTTCAGGTCGTGCGGGTGGGGCGGATGCTGACCTCGCCGTGGCGCAGGGCAACGGTGCGGCCGTTCTCGCGCTCGACGACGAGCTGGCCGCAGCCGTCGATGAACAGGGCTTTGGCGGCGTAGGTCTCGCGGTTGGTGCAGACCGTGACCCAGTGGCCGGGCACGAAGCAGAGGGCGCGGTATTCGTCGAGGCACGAAAAGTCCGGGCAGAGGGCCAGAAGCTCCCGCGCAATGGCCCCAGCCAGTGCGGCGCGGCCAACGGGGGCGGGGCCGCCCGGATACAGGCTGCCTGCGGTGCGGGCCAGCTCCTCCGGCCAGTCGGCAGGGGACGTGGTGAGGTTGAGGCCGATGCCCACCACCAGCCATTCCAGCTGGCCGCTCTCGATGTCGGTGCCCGCCTCGGTCAGGATGCCGCAGACCTTCCTGCCCTGATAGTAGAGGTCGTTCACCCACTTGATGCTCAGCTCCAGCCCACAGAGGGCTTTCACGGCCCGCGCCACAGCGACAGCGGCCCCGATGGTCACGGTCTGGGCATCGGCGGCGGAAAGGTCCGGGCGGAGCAGCAGCGAAAGGTAAACGCCCTTGCCGGCAGGGCTTTCGAAGACCCGGCCCATCCGCCCGCGCCCGGCCTGCTGGTGGCTGGTGAGCACCAGCGTCCCGTGCGGGGCACCGGTCAGCGCCAGCTGCTTGGCCGTCAGGTTGGAGCTTTCGAGGCTGTCGTAGAGGTAGATGGGCGCAGGGTAGCTGCCCACGGCCTCGGCGCAGAACGGGTCGCCGCCGGTCAGCCGGTAGCCCCGGCGGGGGGCGGAGTGCAGCGCGTAGCCCTGGGCTGCAAGGGCGGCAGCGGCTTTGTGGACGGCGGCGCGGCTCACGCCGAGCGTTTCGGCCAGCCGCTGGCCGGAAATGTAGCCGCCCTCGGCGGCGGAAAGCGCCTGCAGCAATGCCTGCTTCGTATTTGAGGCCATCGGCTTTTCCTCCTGCGGTTTTTGTGATAGTATCATTATAACAGAACGCTTCCTGCTTTGCCAGTAGGGCGGCAGGCAGAAAAATTTTTGGATCTTTTGCAGGAAACGTTTGGCCTGTTTCGTATGAAGAGACAGAGGGGCAGCAAAACCGCCCCGGACATTGCAGAAAGGAGGTCCTGCGGACCGTTGACCACACTGGAATTCAGCGCGCTGGTGCAGAAGTATCAGGGGCTCGTCTACACCGTCTGCCACCAGCTCGTGCCGGATGCAGGCGATGCGCAGGACCTAGCCCAGGAAACGTTCCTGGCGGCGTGGCGGGCCATCGACCGCTGCCCGCCCGGCTACGAAAAGCAATGGCTGGCGCGCATTGCCTCCAACAAGGCGAAGGATCATCTGCGCAGCGCGTGGGTGCGGCGGG
>OKTG01000994.1_pt1 | contig 9768 bp, 9 predicted proteins | sample 1606091 | NCBI WGS metagenome assembly OKTG01 (sample SAMEA3879512, study PRJEB24766) | human gut metagenome | biome: human-associated habitat; feature: feces | place: USA | collected 1985/1987 | reverse complement strand
AAAAAGTTCTTGTGAAGGAACCTTAGCCCAGATTTGGTGTGTATCCAGTTCAGGATATTTGTAACGCCAGTCATCATATTCTTCTTTGGTGCTTTCGCCAGTCTCCAGCTTCTTAGCTTCGGTGAGCCATGCACGGAGCATTTTATCCATTGAGGAATAGGTAGAATAGTCGGACTTATCCAGACGTAAGACTACTTCTCCATCCATTTCGTCAATTTTCAGTCCATACATATCTTCCAATGCGAAAAAGGTGTGCATAAGACCGATGTAGGTATCTATATCCGGTACGGTAAGTGCATGAGTGCTAACATCAAAGATACCAGCCATTTCTTTTACAAGGTCATGCTTGGGTACTCTTGCTTCTGATTCGTATTGCGCCATACGGACATCAGAAGTTTTGCCAAGAAAGCCGAGGACTTCTCCAAGCTGCTTTTGTGTCATGCCTTTTCTGTTACGAAAAAATCGAATTCGTTGCCCGATTGCCATAGTAATGCCTCCTTGTTTTCCGAAGGAAAATGCGACTGCCATTGCTGGAGCAGAGGCATTGCCTCCTGTCATGTTGTTGCCATTTATCTGTTAGGTAAAACAGAAATGTTTAAGTAGAGTATAACATGTGTTAATGAGGATAGCAAGAAGAACTTAAATAAAAATGTTTAAGGTTTTTCTGCAAACCACTTGACTTAACGGAAAATGTTTAGTATCATACAAACAGAAACTTAAACAAATTAAGTTAAGTTAAAACTGAATGACCGTCCGAGCAGATACCATCCGGAAAAATATGCGATGACCGAAAGCGAGCGTACGAAGGGATGGAAACACGACAAAGTACCACGCAAGGCAACCTGTTAGGAACCAGTGAGGGAGAACGGCGAACAACAAATAATGACGAAAGGAGGAGGTTGTATGGAGAACAAATCATTTATGACGGTGGAAGAAGTTGCAAATGAACTGGGCGTATCAAAGTCTTATGCCTATAAGGTTGTAAGAGAGCTGAATACAGAATTGCAGAAACTTGGTTATCTGACTGTATCTGGCAGGGTAAACACCAATTTCTTCCGAAAGAAGCTTTGTTATAGCGAATAGACTAAACTGTTTTTAAAAAATATGATTTGAACAATTTGATTATAAATAAGACAATGATGAAATTATACTTGACAATATGGTCTAACGATATTAGACTTATATCAATAAGCGGTCTAATACTGTTAGATCAAAGGAGGTTGCTATGGTAGAATTGAAGCTTGGAAATGTTGAATCACAGTTTGCCGATATTATATGGAACCATGAACCCATTCCATCCGGCGAACTTGTTAAGATATGTGAAAAAGAGTTGGAGTGGAAAAAATCAACTACGTATACAATGCTTAAGCGTCTATGTGAACGTGGAATCTTTAAGAATGAAAATGGAATCGTATCATCACTTATGACAAAAGCTGAGTTTGGTGCCGCTCAAAGTGAGAAATTTGTGGAAGACACATTTGAGGGTTCCTTGCCAGCCTTTTTAGCAGCGTTTACTACACGTAAAAAACTAAGCAAAGCTGAAATAGATGAAATCAGGCAGATGATAGATTCCTTTGAGGAGGAGTAGGTATGGAAGGTATATTTATAAAATTGCTTAATTTAAGTATTCAGGCATCAATTCTTATAACTGTAGTTTTGTTGCTTCGCTTTATACTTAATAAATCTCCAAAGTCGATCAAATGCCTCTTATGGGCGTTGGTAGCAATAAGGCTTGTATGTCCGTTTTCTATTGAAAGCAAATTTAGTCTGGCTCCGGATGCAGAAGTTGTGAGCATGGATAACTATGTAGGAATGCCAAATGTTCTATCGAAAACGACGGGTTCTGATCGTTATGTAAAGGGATATGCGGAAAGCTATGATCATGAAGTGGTAACAGTAGAAAAGAAAAACACGGATCCTCTCCATATTTTTTCAATCATTTGGTTGGGTGGCGTTGTTATCCTGGCGGTATACGCTTTGGGAAGCTGCTTGAAGATATGGAGAAGAGTGAAACTGTCTATACGTACAACGGAAAACATATATATCTGTGACCGGATAGATTCTCCTTTTATTTTTGGAATAATCAAGCCACGTATATATTTACCTTCCCGAATGAATGAAGAACAAAAGGAAAGTGTAATAGCCCATGAGCGAGCACATTTAAAACGCTTGGATCATTTTTGGAAGCCGTTTGGTTTTGGCTTACTTTCAGTGTACTGGTTTAATCCGCTATGCTGGTTGGCATATATTCTTTTTTGCAGAGATATAGAACTGGCATGTGATGAGAAAGTGATTAAAGATATGGATGCAAAGCAGAAGAAGATTTATTCCAAAGTTCTTCTTTCGTTTAGTGAATCAGAAAAACATGTATTGGCGTGTCCGCTTGCTTTTGGTGAAGTAGGAGTAAAAGAAAGAATAAAATCTATTTTGAATTATAAAAAACCTACATTTTGGATTATTGCAGTAGCGGTCATTTCAATTTTGGTGACTTCTGTATTATTTTTAACAAACCCTCAAAATAATACATATGAAATAACATTTCATATTCCGGCAGAGTGTGAAGGGGCACTTGTTTTTGCAGATGAGGAGATATCGCCGAAAGGGAAAACTGTTTCCTTTTTAGTAGGACAGGATGTCGGAGATACCGCAATCCAACTGAAGGGTGTTGAGGTAAAGGAAGAAAATGCCTATGATGAGCCTGTGTATGCGACGCCGGGAATGCCTGCCAAAATGGAGGTTGAGAAAGGAGCATGGTTTCAAGTAGGTATTTATGCAAGTAATGATACAGCAGAAGAAAAAACAGTTCATGTGACTGTAAAAGATGTGGAGGTTCGAATTGCAGCAGATAAAGACACTACTGCGGAAATTGCGCCTTTGCAGGATATAATAGAGGTAAGTGTACCGACCATCGATTTGTCAGCTACTACCGGAGCAGATGGAAGTACTATGTATTATGCAGATGAAAGTATGTTCATCTTTGGCGGTTACTATGGTTTGTTTGTATATGATGTAACAAAAAGCCAAATCATTCGAAGTGTTGATTTGGCTCCTATAGGGTGCAATGATACGCAAGGTGATAATGCATGTGAAATAGTTGCCACAGAAGATGGCTCAAAGGTTTTATTAAGTCCGGTATCTAGTAATATGATGTATGTTTATTCTGTGGCGGATAATCAGATGTGGAGGGAACCGTACAATTTGGATGGTTATGACTTATATAGGGATAAGTATTCAGATCAAGTTGTTTTTGACGGAAAGCGTGCTCCATATGAAAAAGATGGTGATATCAAGTTTTATTGTCTGGTAAACGATACAACAATTGGGGAACTGGGATATGCGATGGATATTCAGTCGTCATACCATACAATATTTGAAGAAACAAATTCGATTTACCATAATGTCTTATCAGAAGTTGTTAGCAGAGTCGGTTTGGAAAATGCATATTCCTGGAATAATACTGTGGAATTTAAGGAGGATGCGGATGTATTAATAAAAATGGCAAACGATGATACTGATGAATATGAAGTCTATGGCATTATGAGCGCAGAATATGGCGCTTTTGGTTTACTCCTGAATGATAAAAAAGAAGGAGAGGATCATTGGAACTTTGCATATGTTCCCTGGTTTTATTCAGGTGCACCGGATGGCCAGCCTGTTTTAGAACTGACATCGGATGGAAAGTTTTTATTTACCTATGTTTATGCATATGATGATGCACCTCTATGGCGGGAGTGCATCCTTGATTGTGGCTACGATACAGGGTATATGGAATTGAAGACTATCATGGAATTCACACAATCAAATGAAACACCATCAAGGGCATATGTTGAAACATTGCAGGAGAGAATTTCGGCAGATATGGTTGCTGGGAAATTACCATTTGTAGTTACCTCCGCCATTAGGGAAAATCCCTTGAGATTGGAGGTAGAATTGACTGAGATGACAGATGAGAACATAAATATCATTCGATCATATGAAACAAATGGCAGTGCTATAACAATTGTACAAAGCAGTGGTATTGTAGACGATTTGCAACATAATAATACAGATTCACAAAGTCGAATGGCTCCGGGAATTTCAAAAGAAGATGAAAATCTGGGTGTGGTGTATGAAGAAGTTGACGGAGGATATGTTGTCGATGGTGATATGTTTTTTGAGTATTACATTGTCTTGACAGGAAAGGATCCCAACGCAGCGCATGGTACACAATTTATAGTGCTTACGAATGATCAGCATATTACATATGAGCAGGTTTCCAAGAGTTTCTTAAGCAGTAATAGTGCAGATAGTTTGTCAGGGACAATAGTTATTGGAATGAAAACGATTGATTGACATAAAGAATCAGTTTCTGGTGTGTCTGCTTGATTTCTTGTTAGAGAGAGTTGCTTTATTTGACAAACTTGGTATAATAAGTCATGGCAACACTTTGGCAACAGAAAATCAGTAAGCCAAAATAAAATATGCAAATGATGTAAAATATTGGCATGCTTCAAATAAAACTTAAATACAATAGTTTAAGTTAATAGAGCAACTTGCCGAGTTTGAATAACGGATTAAAATGCTGAAAACCTGTATTTATGCTGGTTTCCGGCATTTGTTTTATCAAATGGCTCTAGTTTGGCTCTATTTGTGGGGAGAGTAATGACTTTCATAAATCAATATATTGCGTTGCTAGGTTGATTAGGAGAAAGATGACAGATAATGAAAAGAGATTTATAAAAAGTATATTTTCGGGAGACAGTAGTGGTCATGACTATTATCATACGATACGAGTATATAAACTGGCTACTAAAATTGCAAAACAGGAAAATGCAGATGTTAAAACAGTGCAGTTGGCAGCTCTGTTACATGATGTGGATGATATTAAGCTTTTTCCCGACAATTATGCTACCAAGAAAAATGCAGTTGATTTTATGACAATTAACAAAATAGATGGTAAAAGGATAGAGGCGATACGCAAAATTATAGATGAGGTTTCATTCGCAGGAACTGATTCAGTCGTACCTGATACCATAGAAGGAAAGTGTGTGCAGGATGCGGACCGACTGGATGCTATAGGAGCTATTGGAATTGCCAGAACATTTGCATATGGTGGTAGTAGGGGAAGAAAGATTTATGATCCGGAAATAAAACCTAAAATAAAAATGAACAAAGATGAGTATCAGAAAAATAAAAACTCTACAAGCATTAACCATTTCTATGAAAAGTTGCTCTTGTTGAAAGACATGATGAATACGACTGAGGGAAAGAAACTGGCAGAACATAGACAGGTTGTAATGCAGGAATTTCTGAATGAGTTTAGGCTGGAATGGGAAGGGAAAATGTGATGGAAGTAAAATTTTATGATACAGTTAATGATGAACTATTAAAATTTGCAGTAATTATCTCACAGAGTAACGGCAAGTGGGTATTTTGCAAGCATAAAGAAAGAGATACATATGAAGTGCCATGAGGGCATAGAGAAGCTAGGGAGAACATTTTTGAAACAGCTAAAAGAGAGTTGCAGGAAGAAACAGGTGCAGTTAGATTTGAGATAAAGCCAATCTGTGTTTACTCAGTAACAGGTAAGAACAGAGTAAATGATACAGGTGAGGAAACATTTGGACTGCTTTGTTTTGCAGAGATAACAGAGTTTGCTAAAGAATTACATAGCGAAATGGAGAAGGTTGTTTTTATGGACGAGTTGCCTGAGAACTGGACATATCCGTTGATACAGCCGAAATTGATAGAAAAGTATTTACAGGTAAAAATAATTCTATAATTGGAACAACAGTAACTGTTACAGTAGATAGACCATTAGGAAGTTATCATCCATGCAGATAAAAACTGGATTGCTGTCAGGTATCCATTTGCAATAGGAAAAGATGATTATACAAAAAGACTTTTATTCTATGTAGAACATGTCATTAAATCAGAACGGATGTATATAGACAATATAGATTATCAAATGAGTTATATCCGTTCAGATGAAGCAGGAGATTTTATTGCATATTTAGTGGATAAAAATGTTAATGGTGCAATTAACGGAAGTGCTTCGGGAACAATTTCGCTTCGTGAAGTGATTGCCTATGTTGAAGAAAAGACAGGAAAATGTGCAGTTTTAAGTGAGAATGGAGAAGAAGCACCATATAATGGAGAGCCAGAATACAGTATAAATACAGATAAGGCTGAGAAGATAGGATATCATTTTTCTAATTTAAAAGATTGGATATATGAATTGCTTGATTATTATATTGAGCAGGTTGATAAAGCTGAATGTAAAGTAAAATAGTACAAAGGGGAATGTATATTGACAAAAAATAAAAGAAACAGAAAATTAATAAAAAATAATGGTTATAAATTAGAAGAATTAGGAATACAGAAAGATGACCTTACCAAGGAAGAATTAATTGATATATATGCCGAGGCATACTATAAGGCGTTAAAAAGGATAGAAAATGAATCTAGAAGCGAGAATGAGCCAGAGCATAAAGTTAAAGATTATAAGAAATATGAATGGGTGCAATACTTTCTAAATGTTCTATTTTTTCCATGGAGAATACGCAAAAAGTTTAAGTTAAAGGATAATATTTATGATAATATGTTAACTCTTATAATAAGTTTGATAATGTATGGCATAGGTGCAGTTTTACAACTAATCAGTTTGGTTGGTGTAATTGGTATCATAAGTGGTATTGGAAAATTACAAGTGACAGCTCTTCTATGGATAGGTGTAATTGTTATATATTGTTTGTTTTTTGCAAGTGTAATAATAATATCAGCAAAACAATTTTCGAATGAGAAAGATTCTAATAAGATATATGCATTCAGCTCTATTATAATAGCATTGATAAGCTGTATAATTAGTACAGTAACTTTTGTTATGCAATTTTTTATGTAGATTAAATACAATAACAACCAGAAACAGTGAGGCCTAAATGGATACAAGATATTATATGATTATTATCAAGGGTGAGATAAAGACAACCGAAGTAATGTCATGTGTGTTCGATACCAATGTACATAAATGGAACGTGAAATTTAATAATGGGAAAAGCTATCTCTATGCATATATGAATGTTGAGAAATTAACTAAGCCGGATGTTTTAAATCCTAAGTCGTATCGTATTAGCAGAGAGGGACGGGAGTTTTTTGATATAGATGCAATATCTGTGTTCAGAGGCAGACAGGAGTCTTATTGGCATATTTGTTTTAAAGACGGCAGTGAACGGGATTACCATGAGCGCGATTTACATATTGCGGAGTCGTGCCTGAATGATAAAAGGTCTGCCGATGTATTCCAATATATAAAGCAGATTGCTGAATTGAGTAATATTAGAAATGAAGAGACGGGGGAAAAGTTATTACCTAAAAGATTTGATAAAATTACTTATGTTGGTAATGAGGTTGCATTAGCGAAATATTTGAATCCTTCTTTATTGAATACTGGTAAAAGAGGGGGAGAATATGTTCCGATATTTCCATTTGGCTGTAATAACAGTCAGTATAATGCTGTAAAAAATGCGATGGAGAATCAGATAAGTGTAATACAAGGACCGCCGGGAACAGGTAAAACACAGACGATATTAAATATTATCGCTAATATATTGATGCAGGACAAAACGGTACAGATTGTATCTAATAATAATTCTGCAACTGAAAATGTATATGACAAACTGTCTTTGCCAAAGTATAATCTGGGATTTGTTGCTGCAACACTGGGAAGTTCTAAAAATAAGAAAACATTTGTTGAGCATCAGGATTCATCTTATCCTGATTTTTTAACTTGGAAAATGTCTGAAGAATTTGGTGAAATGCGTAAGAAAATATCAGAGCAATCCGCTAGGTTAAAAGAATTTTTTGATAAACAGGAAAAACTTGCTTATTTAAGGCAGGAATTATCTCAATTAGTTACAGAACAGCAATATTTTAACCAGTATGTTGAAGAATCCGATGTTCATACAGATAATATAAAGTGCAAGAAAATGTTATCATCAAAACAATGGATGATGTTATGGCAGGAGTGTCAGGCAATATCAGAGGAGAAAAAGACAATAGGATTCTGGTTTAAAATAAAGACATTTTTCAAGTATGGCATAACACACTGGAGTTTTTATAAGCAGGAATTTTCAAAGATAATTACAACATTTCAGGCTATGTATTATAAGGCAAAAGAAAAAGAATTATCTAAGCAGATTTCAGATATTGAGGGATATTTAAACGGTGTTGATAAGCATTTGCTTGACGATTTATGTGACAATTCAATGATTTTACTAAAAGACAAGCTGGCAAGAAGATATGAAGGGAACGACAGCCGGAGAGTATTTAGTGAGGATAATCTGTGGAAGGAATCCAATGATGTATTGAAGGAGTATCCGGTTATATTAAGTACCACATTTTCATCGAGAAATAGTCTGAATTCAGATGTGGTATATGATTATCTTATTATGGACGAGGCATCACAGGTAGATATTGCAACAGGGGCTTTAGCACTTTCTTGTGCGAGAAATGTGGTTATTGTGGGAGATACTAAGCAGCTTCCAAATGTTGTTACAGAAGATATGAGGGTCAGAGCAAAAGCTATATTTGATACATATAATCTGAAAGAAGGATATCAGTTTACAAAGAGCTTTTTGCAGTCAATTCTGGATATTATGCCTGATGTAACACAGACATTATTGCGAGAGCATTATAGGTGTCATCCTAAAATAATTAATTTCTGTAATCAGAAATTTTATCGTGGTGAACTGATTATTATGACAAAGGATAATGGTGAAGATGATGTTTTGTCAGTTGTGAAAACAGTTGCCGGAAATCATGAACGAAATCATTACAGTCAGCGTCAGATAGATGTTATAAAAAATGAAATTATGCCTAAATATAACTTCAACCCGGAAGAAACAGGGATTATTACTCCGTACAGGAATCAGGTTGAAGCATTGAACAGGGAGATAACAGATATTGATGCAGCTACCGTACATAAGTTTCAGGGCAAGGAGAAAGACAATATTATTATATCCACTGTAGATGATGAAATATCAGATTTTGCAGATGATCCGTATTTGATTAATGTTGCAGTTTCAAGGGCAAAAAAGAAACTGATGCTGGTTGTGACTGGAAATGAGCAGTCAAAAGAACACAATATAACAGATTTAATAGATTACATTCAGTATAATAATTTTGAAGTTGTTGAGAGTAAGATTTATTCAATCTTTGATTATCTTTACAAGCAGTATACTGAGGAAAGAATAGCATATTTGCAGAAATATAAAAAGATATCAGAATATGACTCTGAGAATCTTATGTATTCATTGATACAGGAAATAATTGCGGATAATAAGTATTCAAGTTTAGATGTTATTTGTCATTTTCCATTAAATATGATGATTAAAAATCCTCAACTATTAAATGACAGGGAGTGCCAGTATGCAATGAATCCAGCAACACATCTGGATTTTCTGATTTACAATATAATCAGTAAAAAGCCGGTTTTAGCGATTGAAGTTGATGGATATGAATTTCATAAAAAGGATACCGTACAGGCTTCAAGAGATTTATTAAAGGATCGCATAATGGATTTGTATGAAATTCCATTATTAAGATTTAAGACTAATGGCAGCAGTGAAAGAGAAAAGATTGCAGGAATGTTGGATAAGCTAGTTGGATAGTCGAAATAATCCTATTATAGTGGAGATATCGTACTAAACTTTGAAAGTTTGGTACGATTTTTATATTGTGCGCCTAGCGGCGCACGTTTCTAACGGGTGAAAGTCCCGAATCCGCCCTAGT
>OKTG01000992.1_pt1 | contig 9791 bp, 10 predicted proteins | sample 1606091 | NCBI WGS metagenome assembly OKTG01 (sample SAMEA3879512, study PRJEB24766) | human gut metagenome | biome: human-associated habitat; feature: feces | place: USA | collected 1985/1987 | reverse complement strand
ATATCCAGCTGTGCCACCTGATCCTCGTTGTGCATCTCTGTGGCATAATGTTCTTCCATTATTGCATACAGCTGCCGCAACGGCTCTTCCACCAGTGCTGCCAGCAGATCTTCCTTATCCTTGAAGAAAAAATACAGCGCCCCTGTGGTCACTCCGGCCTCTTTACAGATATTCCGCAGGGAAGCTTTCATATATCCTTTTTCCAGGAACTCCCTTTTGGCACATTCCAGAAGGTGCTGCCTGGTTTCTTTATTCTCATTTTGCGTTTCCTGTTTTAAGGGCATTGCGATCTCCTTCGGGAATAATACTCCTCTCATAGAAAGCATCCCCTGCCTGCAAGCAGTCAGGTATGTTTTCTATGGAAGAGTTTATTCTATCATATGTTCACTCGTTCACATAACATTGTTATGTCTGCATTATAAATAAAAACAGGATTGCTGTCAACCCTGTTTTTATTTTCGTCATTTCGTTTTATTTTGTTTTCAGCTGTTCGATCTTTTCCTGTAAATCTGCAATGGCTCTCTGGCTGTTCTTAATGGTCTCGCACTGCTTCTCAAAAGGAGGCTCCGGCATATCGCTGTACTGTTCAAAATAGATCTTGCCGATCTCCAGATAGTTCTTCTTCATGACTTCCTCGCAGGTAGAGATCTGGCTCTTCAGATTAGCAATGGCTGCCAGTTCTTTTGCTTTGTCTGCCGCTACTTTTCCCTTTTCGGTGATGGTATCACCGATCTTCTCTATAATATCCATCGTATGATCTCCTTTCTCTTCCTACCGCCCGCACTTTGGATCTGTCTGTCCTTCCCGTCCGGGCTGTTTCGGTTTCCATATTCCGTGTGTATTATTGTACCTTCTTCCGGATACCGCGTCAAGTATAAGCGCTACTTGCGCATTTCAAAGAATCTGTGCTATAATCGCCTTGTAATACTATTGGAGGTGACATCATGCAGCCGCTATATACCACTCTGAAAGTTAATAATGAGATTGAATTGTGCGAAGTATCCGATCCCGATTGCAAGCAGCTCATCGAGAGAGCATTGCTGAAAAACCGGATTTCTTATTATATCCGCTGGCCGAAGGCTTCCTTCTTCAGCCGCAAAAAAGATGCCTGCATCATCTGCATCAACGACAATGTCAAGGATGCTGCGGAAGAGATCGTCCGCGGGATCTGTGACGAATCCGGATACAATGTGCGCTTTATTTTAAAACGTTCCTCTAATAACTATTTATAGACCCTTAAAGCACATAATTTTATGTTTTTTTCGTTTATTGATTGATTTTTTCTCACTAATGGATCATAATGATGATATCATTTAATACAAAGGAGGGGCTTTCTAATGGAAAAGCGTGTTAACAAGCATGTATTTGCCTGGGTTTTCTGCTTTTTACTTGGTGAGTTGGGTGTTGATAGATTCGTCAGAGGTCAGGTTGGTCTCGGAATTTTGAAGCTTCTCACTGCCGGTGGCTGCGGAGTATGGAGCCTGGTCGACTGGATCATTGCTCTTACCAAGGCATACGGTGCTGCTTATGCCGATTCCGAAGAAGTTGTATTCGTAGACGGTAAATATACAGCATAATCACAGGATAAAAAAAGCTTTTGCCGGAGACGACAAAAGCTTTTTTCTTTTTATAGGTTGCTGATCATGAATAAAAACATAAAACAAACTATATTTCTTATTTCTATTATTGCACTACTCCTGCTTTTCCTGTGGTTCTCAGGATATCAATGCCCTTTACTATTCTTTTTTGGCATTCCATGCCCTTTCTGTGGAATGACCAGAGCATTTTTATGCCTATTAAGCGGTGATCTTACAACAGCCTTTTATTATCATCCTCTCTGGCCTGTAGTATTGGGAATTTTTATTATTTTTCCTCTTTGGAAATTCCGGCTTCTTCACTTATCGGACAAACGGATCGATCATGGGGCTTTTGCGATTGGAATTCTGTTCTTGCTCTGCTTTATCATAAGGCATGTAACACATTCTCCCATTGTACAGATTGATTTTACAAAAGGTATTTTTCATTTCTTTTCATATATGAATATATGAAAAAGGAGCTGTAATACAGCCCCTTTTTTCAATGCTCTTATGCAATCGCTTTATCCGTTTTCTCAATCAAAATCGAATTTGGTGTAACGCTCATACATAGCGCCATAACGGAATCTTGCCATTTCATTCTTCTGAAGGACATCTTCTTCGGAACCTCTGTACTGACAACGCAGACAGTAATATTCCTTCTTATCCTTATCGTAGAACATATCCATATCGATATCTCTCATGAAGCAAGAGGGACATCTGTAGTTTAATTTGCCTTTTCCAGCTTGAGCCATGTTGCAACGACCTCCTTATCCTTGATTTTGGAATTGTAACCCAGTGTAAACATCGGGGAGAATGCATATCCTTCCTTCACATATCCGACAGCGCCTTCTGCATTGGTGCTCATGGATACTGCGGTCTCGATCTGAGGAATAACAGCTCTTACTTCGTCAGCGTCTGCCTTCTCCATCTCACGGCACTTGTACTCGTAATCCAGAGTCTCTACCTCGTCACCCTTCTTGGTGCTTAAGGTGATACCCAGCATATCCTCAGAATACTCTGTGGTACCGTAGCATGCTACGATATACTCATTCAGTTCTACTTCAGCGTTCGGATCACTCATCTCCAGGATCTTACGCTCGATCTTGATCGCAGAGCTGCCCTCCTCGAAGGAAACGATGGTCTGTAATTTTACGGTCAGATCATAGAACTCGATGTCTACGGGATCAAGTGTCAGGATTCTGGTGCTGCCTTCCTGCGAGAAATGGGCCTTGGTACGGCACAGGCACAGATCTACTTCTTCACCGTTGTGTTTTAACTTGGCACTTCTTACGGTACCTTCTCCTGCATAGTGGGTGAAGTAACCTGCACGGTACTTCTCCTGGATCAGGAAAGGATAGGAAGCATCGGTCACATGCTTGGTGCCGATACCTACCGGCCACTCCAGCTTTGCAGCGTAAGGGCGCAGGTCTACGATAGCACCGCCCTGATCCATATTTACGCAGGCACGCATGAAGGGATCACAGTACCAGAACAACTGCTTGTCGGAACCGTACAAAATATCTCTCCACAGAGCACACTCAGGCTCGGTGTAGGTCTTCTTCTGACGATAATAATCAGCGAACTCAGCCATGGTCATATCGGTAAGCTTGCCTTCCTTCTTCAGGTCGCCGTAATACTTCATACCGTCTTCATAACTCTTCTTCAACAGTTCGTAAGGCTGCTCCCAACGGCCCATTTTGTTCAGCCAGCCGGGTCCTACGAACATCATGTTGTATGCGTATCCGTTGTTGTACTTCTCCAGGGAACGATACTGATCGATCAGGTTGTACAGATAAGGATACTCCCAGGTCTTGGTGTCATAGATCATACCACGCAGTACGTTCTGGGGATGGGTTCCGAAATTGGAGCCGTTACCGTCATAGCATGCCAGCAGGTCTCTGGACAGGTGAGGGATTGCTACTACACCGCTGTCCTCAGCTTCGTTGGCTGCAGGTGCATGGGTATTCTGCTTGGAAGGGATCCAAGGTGCCCAGGGGCCGCCATCCATGAAGGTATACCAGGAGTTGTTGCAGGTATGATATGCCTTGGGGCCTTCCTCCCAACAGGTTGCTACCGCACATTTTACGGTAGGATAGGTTGCTTTGATATAATTGGTCAGATCTGCATCCATGTAGTAAGATCCGGTGGATTCGGGATAGAATCCGAACTTTTCATGGAACTTGCCGAATACATCATCCACGATAGACTTTTTGTCTTCCATGGAGAACATCCAGATACAGAAATCCTTGGTCTTGTACTTCTCACGGAACTCTGTGCAGGGCAGTCCTAACAGAGACAGTGCGATCTCATCACCGTACTTCTCGTGATCTGCCTTAGCCAGTGCTACCGCTTCGTCATTGAACAGGGAAGCATAGGTCATCTGAATGGTGGTCTTCAAACCATTCTTGTGCGCAGTTTCCTGCTGAAACTTGAAAATATCCAGAGATTCTGTTAACAGTGCTTTTCTGCCCAGATCCTCTTCTTTGCCGTGTCCGGTTACTTTTTCCGCATACTCGGGAACCATCTCCGGACGGTGAATGATATTCACAATAAACTTATCCATCTTTTCCTCCATCTCGCCGTTAGGCATCTTATATTACTTCTGAAAGTCTCTGATCACTTTCAACGCGGGCAGTGCATTTCCATCATAATCGAACAGTGCCTGATTGGCCCATTCGTTTCCCCCGGGACCGGGATCCTGAATATACTTCAGGGACTCCTCGTTGGCCCAGCCACAGCCGGGCACCGGGATCCATGCCGGCTCCCAGTAATAGAAGCCTTTTCCTCTGCCATCCGGAACTTGCGCAATGCGTTCCATGACCTTCTGCATGAATGCAGCCTGTCCTTCCGGTGTCATAGGATACTCTACCGCCTCCGCAAGGTTGGGCTTGGTCGCCATGCCCTTACGCTCTTTTGGTGCGAGCTTCTCTCTGTCCGCATAGTCTTCCATGGTAAATCCCATAGAAACCTCCGCTACGATGACATCCTTCTGATATCTCTGAGAGAGATCGTTCATATTATTTGTCAGATCCTCAATGGTTCCATGCCAGAAAGGATAATAGGACAATCCGATGACATCGAAGTCCTCTCCTCTCTGTACATAGGCATCAAACCATTCTCTGCAGCGGGCATTGTTACCGCCACAGTCCAGATGAAGCATCACGCGGCTATCCGGGGATACTTCTCTCACCGCACGGATGCCCGCACTGATAAACCGGGCGATATTGTCAACATTGTCCCATTTTCCATGAGGCCACATCAGGCCATTGGTGATCTCATTACCTACCTGTACCATCTCCGGAAGCAGGTCGAGACGCTTTAATTTCAAAAGCACATCCTTTGTGTAATCATACACATGCTTCTCCAGTGCATCCGCACCGGCATACGCCCACTCCTTGGGAGGGAACTGTTTGCCGGGATCTGCCCAGAAATCACTGTAATGCAGATCCAGCAGATAGCTGTAGCCCAGCTTTTTACCGGCCGAAGCCAGTGCCACCAGCTTGGTGAAATCGCTGGTACCGGCACTGTAAGGCTTGCCGTCCTCACTGTAAGGATCGTTCCAGAGACGGATGCGCAGAGAGTTGGCACCGTATTTTTTCAGGATCTCCAGTGCATCGCCCTCCTTGCCTTCGTCATAAAACCTTGCACCGAGAGCTGCCTCCTCCGGTAGACTCGATACATCCATACCTTTGATAAATTTATCCATAAATTAACTCTTTGTCTCCATGTCATACATTTATCCGGAGAATCCATTCGATGGATTCTCCCAGGTTAAACTGCCGAAGCAGTTTAACCTTTCACTGCACCACCGGTAATACCTTCCACATAGAACTTCTGCATGATGACAAACAATACAGAGATGGGAATGGACACCAGTACACCACCTGCGCAGAACTGACCAAAGTAAGTATTGATCAGACTCTTATCCAGCATATTGTACAGACCGATGGCAACAGTCCACTGAGAAGATATGCCGGCATTTAACATCAGCTTTGCATATACGAAATCCATCCAGGGGGACAGGAAGGAGCTGATAACTGTATATACAATAATGGGACGGCTCATAGGGATAACAACCCTCCAGAAGATCGTAGCCTCACTGGCTCCATCCAGATAAGCAGCCTCGCGCAGGGAATTCGGAATCGTATCGAAGAAGCCCTTTGCGATCAGGTAACCCAGTCCGGCGCCGGCAGAATATACCAGGATCAGTCCGAGGTGAGTGTTGGTCAGGTTCAATGTCTTCAGGATAAAATATACTGCGATCATGGACAATACACCGGGAAACAGATTCACGATAACTGCGGCGTTCATCAGCGGCTTACGTGCCGGGAAACGCATGCAGGAGGTCGCATATGCCACCATCAGTACAAAAGCGGTGGAGATCACACATACCACACATGCAATGATGAAGGTGTTCTTGAACCAGTTCGGGAACTGTGCCACACTGTCCGCAGAGAAAAGCAGATTCTTATACTGCGCCAGACTCCATTCCTTCGGGAAAAAGGTGCTGGTATTCATGCCGGTGTATGCGCTGAAGGAGGTGACCACCAGCCATACGATAGGCACCAGCCAGACAAATGCCAAAAACGCCAGTAACAGGTTATGTAATAAAGTCTTAATAAATCTCTTCATTAACGGAACGCCTCCTCTCTGTCACCCTTCAGGAATCTGCTGAAGGCAATGAGGGTAAATACCGCACAAAGGATAAACACAATAATACCGATGGTGGATGCCATCTTGTAATTGTAATAGCTCTGTGTCAGATTGAACAGCCAGGTGATCAGCAGATCCACTTCCTTCGCCTGGGAGTTCGCCATTGCCTGATTTGTGGTGGTATATACACCCTGGGTCAACAGATAGATTACGTTGAAGTTATTAATATTCTTGACAAAATCCGTCACCAGAGAAGGACCCGTGACGAACAGCATATACGGCATAGTGATATGAATAAGGCTCTGCATCGGAGTAGCGCCGTCGATCTTCGCACTCTCCAGCTGGTCAGAAGGAATATTCATCAGCACACCGGTGGCGATCAGCATCTGATAAGGAACACCGATCCAGATATTGATCAGGATGATCATGACATGTGCCCATCCGGGAGCGGACAAAAACGGAATATAACTGGTACTGATCGCGCCGATATCTCTCAGCCACTGGGTAATTCCCGCATTGGCACAGATCGTGTTCATGATGCCGTTGTTAGCGAAAAAGTTACGTACCAGAAGTAAGGAGACGAACTGGGGAACTGCGATAGTTACAATGAACAGAGTTCTCCACAGCTTGGGCAGTTTGGTTCTCTTATTATTGATCAGCAGGGACAACAGAATACCGCCGATGTAAGTGGTAGCGGTTGCAAACAATGCCCATACCAGCGTCCAGATCAAGATCCTACGGAAGGCATAACCGAAGGTAATGGTCATTCCACCGCTGGAGAACAGATTCTTGAAGTTGGTAAATCCCACCCATGTAAACAATGCGGAGGGAGGCATATGTCCCTGATCATAGTTCGTAAACGCAACAGCGATCAGGATCAGCAGAGGAACGATCGTGAAAATAACAACACCCATGACAGGAAGTGCCAGCAGTGTGATATAGAATTTGTCATTCTTGAACTGCTGCAAGTCTTCTACAAACGTATTGATATGTTCTCCTGCCTGTGCTTTTTTCTGAAGCCGGTAAACGGTCACTTCATTCTTCAGCCAGATCACCAGGAATGTGAACCAGACCACAAATGAGATTACGGAGAACAATAGGATCATAAATGAGTTGTCATAATCATTGAACTCATTCTGCATGGTTACAATATTGAAAACCGTCTCCTGCTGAACCGTTCCCAAAGTTCCAAAATCACGTACATACTCTGTGGCAAAGCCAAAGGTGAATACTATGACTGCCACTTCGAGCAGAGTCATTAAAATACCTTTGATAATTTGTTTTCTGCGGATATATCCTGCTCCCATCCAGACCAGGGATAATTTTACGAACAGATCTCCTTTTACGACTGCTTCACCGAACTCCTTGAAGAATCCGCCGATTCCGCTCTTTTTCTTCTTCATTCTCTGCCCTCTCCTTTCTTCATATTAATATAAATTTTTAGTAACTGTTCCGAACATCTTCCCGCGTTCATCTGACCAGTTACATAAACCTGCAGGCAGGAGTCGAACCCGCTTACCGGAAACGTTTCCTGTAAAAAAGGCATCCATCCACTACGTATTATTGTTCATAGCTTCAGGACGCCTTTCTATTCTCTGTATTCGTTCTGCACCAGAACGTTTTCATCATTCATTTGTCACAGAACCGGAACAGATCATCTTCCCAAACTTATTCAGCGGGTACGGAAACACCTTCTACCAGCTCATCCAGGGCTGCCTGGATACCTGCTTCATCATCAGCCTTCAGCTGACCCTGAGCTACCTTCTCACCAAAAGTCTTGGCAGGATCCCAGTACTTGCCGCCAACGATCTGAACTACACCATAAGCGGACTGCTCAGACAGAGCTGCAATAGCGGTATTGGAAGAAACCTCCTCAGAACCAGCAACGTTGATATTGGAAGGTCCGATCTCTCTCTCTGCGAAACGTACTGCCTGGTTGTCTTCGTTGGTGATCCAGTCAGCCAGCAGAGTTGCCCAGCCTGCATTTGCAGAATACTTGTTAACACCTACCAGCTTGAAGCCTGCTACGGAGCCCTGCTGGATCTGCTTGTCACCACAGGTGTAGGTAGGAAGCTTGGTAGCTGCGTAACCATCACCGAAAGCGGTCTGAGCTGCAGCTGCATCCCAGGTACCGGAAATTACTGCACACAGGTCACCGGAAGCAATCTGGTTGGAAATATCACCATCAGCGATCGGAAGGAATGCGCTGTTGCCGGCAATACCCAACATAGACTGTACTACCTGTACACCGGTAACGCCATCAGCGCTGGTGCCGTTCCAGTCCATAGCAGTGCTGCCGTCATCATTCAGTGCAGTAGTGAAGCCTGCACCATAGAAGAAGGAAGCGTTATACCAACCGGAAGCAAGAGTCATACCAACCTTCTTGCCAGCCTTCTCAGCTGCTGCAAGTAAGGTATCCCAGGTCTGTGCATCTTCGGGAGTTACTAACTCGGAATTGTAATATAAGAAGTAACCGTTATCAGCACTCATAGGGAATGCATACAGTGTGCCGTCCTTGGTTGCTGCTTCTACAGAACCGGAAGCATTTGCGCTCTTAACATCAGCTACGCTCTTACCTGCGTAAGCTTCCAGAGCTGCATCCATCTCATCAACAGACTGCAGGGCACCTGCATTTACCAGGTCGATCAGCTGATCAGATGCGAAAGAATACACATCAGCGGCAGCCTCAATATCGGTTAAAACAGTATCCTTAGCTGTGGATTCGGACTCGGTACCAAGCTGGATATCGAAGTTTGCATAATCTGCGTAATGTTCCTTGAAGGAATCGATCATGCTCAGTAACATGGGCTGGTCTTCCTCAGCACCCCACATTCTTAAAGATACATCCTGCTTCTCAGCGGGAGCGGTCTGTGCAGCCTCGGTAGAAGCTGCGGTAGTAGCAGCGGCATCTGTGCTGGTGCTGGTGTTGGAAGCATCAGAGTTTCCACAAGCTACCAGAGAGAATGCCATAGTCAGTGACATTGCTAAAGCGACTAACTTTTTCATTTTGTTATCCTCCTGTTTTGTTTTGCAAGTTTGTGCGCATTGCGCAACCGCTTGTCTACGATAATAGTTTAGCAACATTTCCTTATGTTGTCAATTTATAATAATGACTGATATTGCAGTCAAAAATTGTGCATTTTGCACAACTGCCTTTTGAAACCCTTGATTTTACTGGATTTTTAGCGCATCCTGTTTTTTGAAAAAAATGCTTTTTTTATAATTTTTTTGAGTTAAATTGAGGAAAACGTTTTTCCAGATTGTGATTTTCGCACTCCCTTTCAGCCTTTTGTAGACTCCTTCAGGATGATCTCATAGTCCAAAAGTGTTTTGTCAGGTACTGTTTTGCCATGGATCATATCCAACAGCACCTGGCAGGATCTTCTGCCCAGTTCTGTGATATTGAACTTCAGTGAGGTTATGGTAATCGGATAATTCTCCAGAATACGGCTGTAATGGCAGGACGCCACCTTCATCTGATCCGGGATTCTCACGCCCATGCGTGCAAGCTTTCTGACCACTTCGTCACAGATGTAGTCATCCTGGCACAGAATGCACTCC
>OKTG01000977.1_pt1 | contig 9906 bp, 10 predicted proteins | sample 1606091 | NCBI WGS metagenome assembly OKTG01 (sample SAMEA3879512, study PRJEB24766) | human gut metagenome | biome: human-associated habitat; feature: feces | place: USA | collected 1985/1987 | reverse complement strand
AAAATATATATGAAAAACTATGTCTTAAGTATACCAAAATCCTCGAAGCATTCAATATACAAAGTATGAACAATTCTAAAGAAAGTATAAACAGTTCTAAAGAAATTATTGTAAATGCCAGTTGATCCAGTAATACAGATTCAAAACAAATCTGTATTACTGGATCATTTTCAAATTATAATACAAGATCTTCGCCGTAAGTCCCCATATGATACGGTCATCATATTCGTAGAATAAAACCTCATATTCCCCACGTGCCCAAGGGTACTCTTTTCCACCAGGTACTTTATCAAATGGAAAGTTATCTGTTGGATACATAGTCACTTTGTTATAATAACATTTCGGTGGGGTGTTCTGAAAGAATGCTAATGGAACAGTGAAAATTTCAGAAACTTCATCATTACTATACTGACCATCATAATTTACTAATTCCCCAAGATAAGGATCGATCCGCAGACCAGCAGGAGATAAAAAGTAATCTAAAGGCCCATATAATTTAATATTAGATTCAGAAATCAGTAATTCTTCACAAGTTTCACGGATCGAAGTCTCCATGGATGTTTCATCATGTTCTCTCCGGCCGCCCGGGAAACAGATTTCCCCAGGCTGTTGTGAGAGTTTATTGGAACGGACTTCAAATAGGATATGGTATCCATCATTTTTCTTGATCAGAGGGATCATAACGGCAGATACCTTGTCCTTTTCTTGTTCAATTCTTTTTGGAATTCGGGTGTTTAAGTGTTTGAACATAAAAATCTCCTAGAATCTGAAATCACGTTTTCCTTCATGAATATTTTCGATATATTCGGTAGCTTTCTGTTTGACAACAGGATTTGGAATCTTCTCAAGTTCCTGTTTGATCAATACCTCACCTTTGGCTTTGACTTCATCAGAAGCGTAATCCTCTAAGTATTCTTTTAAAGTCATTAAAGCATTAGGTGCACAGCAGTTTGCAATCTGACCGGATTTGACAAGAGTCATGAAACGATCACCAGTACGTCCTTCACGGTAACATGCTGTACAGAAACTTGGAATATGACCAAGATCCATCAGCCATCCGATGATCTCATCTAAGGTACGGTTATCATTTTTCTCAAACTGTGCAGAGTTATCTTCTGGTTTTTCTTTTTCAGCGTATCCACCGACACTTGTAGAAGAAGCCCCACTGATCTGGGATACTCCGACTTTTAATACACGTTCTCTTGATTCTTGTGTCTCACGAGTAGATACGATGATTCCTGTATAAGGAACAGCAATACGAAGGATTGCAACGATCTTTTCAAAGATATCATCATTGATTGCATTTTCGAAATCGTCAGGATCGATATCGTCAGCAGGACGGATTCTTGGAACACTGATCGTATGAGGCCCAACACCGAATTTTGCTTCCAGATGTTCTGCATGCATTAACAGACCAGCAAAGTCATAACGATACATATCAAGACCGAATAAAACACCGATACCAACATCATCGATACCAGCTGTCATCGCACGGTCCATAGCTTCTGTATGGTAAGCATAATCATGTTTTGGTCCTGTTGGATGAAGAACTTCATAATTGTCTTTGTGGTAGGTTTCCTGGAATAAAATATATGTTCCGATACCAACATCTTTTAATTTCTTATAATTTTCAACTGTTGTAGCAGCGATATTTACGTTTACACGACGGATCGCACCGTTTTTGTGTTTGATACTGTAAATTGTTTTAATGCTCTCTAATACATATTCAATTGGAATATTCACAGGATCTTCTCCTGTTTCAAGAGCCAGTCTCTTATGCCCCATATCCTGAAGAGCGATAACTTCTTTCTTGATCTCTTCCTGAGTTAATTTCTTTCTGCGGATATGTTTATTTTTATAATGATAAGGACAGTAAGTACATCCGTTGACACAATAGTTTGCAAGATATAATGGAGCAAACATAACGATACGATTTCCATAGAATTCTTCCTTGATCTTGATCGCAAGATCAAAAACTTTCTGGATCAGTTCTTTATCTTCACATGCAAGAAGTACGGAAGCTTCTCTGTGGGAAATACCTTTTAATTTCTTTGCTTTTTCAATGATAGACAGGATCAGTTCCTTATTGTTTTTGTTGGCATCTGCATAAGCAAGTGTATCTTTGATCTCCTGGTCATCAATAAATTCTTCTGCGATACCGGATTCTGGTCTGTACATAGTTTTCTCCTTCTCCTAAATTAGTTAATACGTAATATTTTTATTGCATAGGAGATTTTATCGATATTTTCTATGCAATAAAAAAGCATATTCGGAAATGAATATGCCAGATAGTCGAATAAAAAAGTACGTAAGATCCCCAAGGGAACAGGTACTTTGTAAGCTCAATCTTGGCATCAGGAAATCCTTGGCTTCAGAATGAATATGCACTTATATATTCATTATAAATAAATGAGACAAAAAGTCAATGAAAGAAAAAAAGAGAACGATTAAGATTGTGTTTCTAAGCGTTTCATTGTATACTTTTGGTAATGGGAAATAGCAATACTACGGGAGAAATAATAGGATATGGAAACACTGCAAGTTAACAGAAAAAAAATAGAGAAACTGTCAACAGTTTTAAATAATTCTCGGATTAAGATATTTGAATATCTTGTGGATGAAGATACACTTGTAGTTTATAATAATAAATTTCATATCGAGAAAACGATAGCTGGATACATGGACTATATAGACAACAAAAGCAAGATTCATCCAGAAGACCGAGAAAAGATAAAGCAGATTTATAAGGAAGCAAAAGAAGCAACGGTAGAGATCCGTGAGTTTGGGGAGGATGGGGATATTAAACATTCAGTACTCGAGTTTACGAAGATCGTGAATGAAGATGGAAAGCTGACCTTGATAGGAAGTACAAGGGATATCACAGAACAAAGAAAACAAGAGAAGAAGCTCAAAGAAAGAGCGAGAAAAGACTCTTTGACAGGGCTTTATAATCAGGTATATGGGAAAAAATGTATCAACAAATATCTGAATCGGAAGAAGCCTTTTGATTCGTGTGGAATGATTGTATTAGATGTGGATTGTTTTAAGTTGGTGAATGATAATTATGGCCATTCATTTGGAGATAAAGTTCTAGCCTGTTTGGCGATGCTGTTGAAAGAAGTATTTAGAGATAACGATAGTATTTTAATGAGAGCTGGCGGGGATGAATTCGTTATTTTTGTAAAAGATATCTTGAACATTGAGTTGGTTAGGAAGAATGTGGAGCTGATGCAGAAGATCAGGGAGCTTCAATTCGGGAAGACAGGTTGTACGATCACATGTAGTGCAGGATGTTGTTATCTTCCAGAGAATGTATCAGGTTATACCTATGACCAACTGTTTGAGAATGCGGACATTGCCTTATATAAAGCAAAAGAGCGAGGAAAGAACTGTTATGTTTACTGTGACAGCCTGCAGCATTTTTCATCCATGATCGCTGAACAAGAGAAACAGGAAGAGATGCTGGAAGCAAGATATTTTCAGAATGATATTGTTGCTACAGCTTTTGAAATCTTCGAGAAAACCAACAATTTTGAGGTGGCGATACATTTATTACTGAAAGTGATCGGAGTTCGTCTGGAACTTGATCGTATCACGATCGTGCAGACAGATATCAAGGCTCGAGAGATATATTCTGATTATCAATGGAACAGAGAAGGAATTCCGAAGGTTTTAGAGACGGTCAGACATTTTGATAAAGAGGATTTTCTCACAGTATTTAATGATTTTGATGAGAATGGGGTGCTTGTTTTACAGCATGATCATATGCAACGATATTCCGAATCAGCAACGAAGATCCTGATACAGGGAGAGGCAAAGACAATCGTAAGTGTTGCAATGTATTGTGAAGGACGCTATACGGGAGCAATCACATATGCTGTGTGTAAGGAGAAGAGAAGCTGGTCAAACGAGATGTTGAAGCAGTTATCCGAAGTAACGAAGATTATCTCCGCACATTTTGCCAAGAATCAGGTGATGAATCATGTCTATCAGGGAGCGATCACACGAATGGAGCATGATACGCTGACAGGTTTGATCTCATTTGCAAGATTTCATGAGGAAGTGGAACGTATCATTCTTGCAAATAAGACAAGTGATTACATGATGATATATATGGATTTTGAAAATTTTAAATATTTTAATTATAAGTATGGATATACTCTAGGAGATCAGGTATTAAAGGATTTTTGCAGTTTCATTATTGGAAAAACAGAAGAAAAACATAATCTGTACTTTACAAGAGTTGTATCGGATCAGTTTTTAATGTTTCGTACAGCTAGCCATGAGAAGGATGAATATCAAGCGATCATTGAAGAAACAGAAAAGATCAATGAAGAATTTATGCTGCGGCAGAAGGAGAAGTTCCCAAAATCCAACGTGGTATTGAGAACAGGAATCTATTATGTGACACCAGAATGCAGGAGCACTTCCTATGCGATCGATGCGGCAAACTATGTGAGACAGAAAGTGAAAGGTGGAGAAAAAGGCAGTGTAAGATTTTATGACGATGAGATGCAGAAACAACGTGAGTTGGAAAATGAGATCGTCAATGATATGAAGGAAGCGATGGAACAAAAACAGTTCAAAGTATATTTTCAGCCCCAATATTCCATAAAAAGTCATGAGATCATAGGTGCGGAAGCATTGGTGCGCTGGGAGAGAGATAACGGAACCGTTTTAAGTCCCAATGCATTTATTCCAGTTTATGAAAATAATGGAAAGATCATAGAACTTGACTTCTATGTCTTTGAGACAGTTGTAGAATTCATTGCAGAGAATCTAAAAGCAGGAAGAGAACAGGTGCCGATATCGATCAATGCATCTAGTCTCCATGCATCTGATCCGCAGACGATCAACACTTATATAAATATTTTGAAGAAATACAGTGTTGATCCAACAATGGTTGAGATTGAACTTACTGAGACAGCAGTTGTGTCTGAATATGAAAGTGTTAGAAAATTATTTGACTCTTTTCAGTTACATGGGATTAAGACAGCGGTGGATGATTTTGGAAGCGGATATTCTGTCCTGAATACGATCGTTGATATCCCAGTTGATGTGATCAAGATCGATCGAGGATTTATTACCAGCTGCTTAGAAACAGACCGTGGAATCTATTTCCTGAAACATTTGATCGATATGATTCGAAATCTAGGATATCAGATAATCTGTGAAGGTGTAGAAACAGATGAGCAGATTGAAATATTAAGACAGATCGGTTGTGATGAGATTCAGGGATATTGGTATTCGAAACCATTGAAGATGGAAGACTACAAAGAACTTCTCCAGTCGGAAAAAATTTCCAAGGGGGGGGGCAAAACACCCAAATAGGCAAAAAGTCCTAAGATATACGTTAGGCAATGAAAATTTGAAAGAGAGGAAAATACAATGAGTGGCAGAAAGAGCCAAGAATTAGAAGGAATTACGTTATTAGGAAACCAGAAAACAAAATACCCAGATGATTATGCACCGGAGGTGTTAGAAACATTTGAGAATAAACATCCAGAGAATGATTATTTTGTCAAATTTAATGCACCAGAATTCACAAGTCTATGTCCGATCACAGGACAGCCGGATTTTGCAACGATCTACATTTCTTATGTGCCAGGAGAGCGCATGGTAGAAAGTAAATCATTAAAATTGTATTTATACAGCTTCCGAAATCATGGAGATTTTCACGAAGACTGCATGAATATCATTATGAAAGATCTGATCAAGCTGATGGATCCAAAATACATTGAAGTATGGGGTAAATTCACTCCAAGAGGAGGAATCTCCATTGATCCATACTGCAACTACGGAAGACCAGGAACAAAATGGGAAGATGTTGCATGGAACAGACTTTCAAATCATGATCTTTATCCAGAGAAGGTGGATAATAGATAAGTAATCACATACGAAAAAAGTAATCACATACGAAAAGGAGGAAAAAGTATGGGAAAGAATTTGAAAAAAGTAATATTTAGTGTTTTATTGCTGGCAGCAGTGATCATTGTATCGCCTAAGGATGCAAAGGCAGCAGGAAAGGTATGGATGGCTGGATTTAATGATAACAGCATTACGATTCAGTGGACTCCACAGAGTTTGAATGGATATAGAGTGGATGGCTATTATCTTGAGAAAATTGGAACGCAGGAAATGATCTGGCAGGGTTCTGCAGATACAACGCAGGTAACAGTTCAGGCAACAAAAGGATATTCAGGATATATAAGACTGGGATACAGACTTACAAGTCTTGCCACAGGAAAAACATATAACTGGTCAGTTGACAGTGTTTATGTTAACACAACGCCTGCCGATGTAGCGAAGAATAATTTTGGGATCACAGCAGCATACGCTAATATTAAGAAGGTAGCATTTAAGGTTAATAAACCTGAGATGGCAACAGGAGTACAGCTGGAAGTATATAATGCAAAGAATAAAAGAGTACTGTCTAAGACATCAACATCTATGGGTTATGAGTCTATGAATGTGTCAAAAGATATGGCGTATAAATATCGTGCAAGATACTACTATACAAACAGAAGTAATAATCAGACATACTATGGAAGATGGAGCAACTATCGCTACTTCGCAATGCCATCTATTTCAGGAAAGACAACAAACAAGAAAAAAGGGATCAAAGTAGTTCTGAAAAAGGGAACAGGAATTAAACAGTATACAGTTTCTGTATCAAAGAACTCAAAATCTGGATTTAAAAAAGTAAAAACAGTCAAGGTTTCTAAGAAGAAGAGCTACTCTTTCCAGATCACAAAAAACGGAAAGAAAAAATTTAAAAAAGGAACATATTATGTTCAGGTGACTCCAAAAGTTAAATTTGGAAACAAAACATATTCCAGTGACGTATCAACTGTAGCAAGTGCATATGTATACAAATAAGGAGATGTAATATGGTTAAAAACTTTTTAAAGAGAACGTTATGTATAGCGTTGTCATTTGCAATGATGACAGGGACTGTAATGGTAGGAGCAAAAACAAAAACAGAAAGTATTCACAGCAAACTTCCTGCAATCACAGCATCACAAAGAGTAAGAGCAAAACAGGCAAAAGCATCTGCAGAGGCAGTGCAGTTAAATGCAACGAATGTTTACACGCTGTCTGATTTTGATACGCTGTCAAATAAATGGCAGGCAAATCAGGAAATGATGTTGTATCAAGGATATAGTGATGCAAATGAATATGTGAAAGTTGGAACAATTCGTGTAGGAATTGATGGAACGGTTGTTATCCCATATGCAACAAAGGTCGCAGGAGTAGATGGTGGACGTTTAAAACTGTGTTATAATGGGAATCCGGCTATGACACTTTCACAGACGAATAATGGAAAAATGATCTGGGCTGGTGCAGTCAAAGCAGGAACATATGCATTATACCTTGAAACAGCATGTGAGAATGCAAATACACCAGTGGTTGCAGCATTTGGAGCAGCAGTGATATCAAGCCAGAATAACAGAACTTTTGGCGGAAATAATGTAATCGCTAGTGCAAGTACTGGAGCAGCTACATATCAGCAGTTTAAAGTATCCAAAAGAGGAGTTGCAGCGATCGCAGTTTATAAAGAAAATTCAGCGGGAAATGTTTCTAGTGTTACATATTCTGTTCAGAAATTAAGTGGAAAGACATGGAAAACTGTAGCAACCGGATTATCGGGTGCAGCAAAAAATAACTATGTAGTAACAACAGGACTTGCTGCAGGGACTTATCGTGTCGTTGCAAATGCGGCATCTGGAGAGATCCTTTATTTCATCAATGCAAATCAAAAAGCATCTGACAGTTATGGAACATCTAAGAAAAAAGCAAAAGAGATCAAGCGTAAGAAATCCAAGAAGCAGGTATTCTTGTCTAATGAAAGTACAAGTAAAACACACTGGTATAAGATCAAAGTTAAGAAGACTGGAATGACATATATCGATATCACAGGACTTGGAAATAAAAGCAAGATTTCTGTAACAGTCACAGGAGCAGCAAGATTAAAAAATAAAACAATATCAAAAGGTTTCCGTATCTATGGAAAGGCAAAAAAAGGAACTTACTATATTAAGATCAAAAAAGGATCCAAAGGTACAAGTGGATATCAGGTAAAATACACTAAATAATAATTCCTTCATATTTGTTTATACTTTCTTTAGAAATGTTTAGAAACAGAATATTGAATGAAGAGAGGATCCTGATATAATAAAGACATAGTTTTTCATATATATTTTTAATCCTCTCTTTTTGAAAATAAGTACCGTATCAGCCGAGATGTTGATGCGGTATTATTTCGTTTTATATGTAAAGAAACAAGATTGTATTGTAAAAAAAACGAAAAATCTATTGACGGACCCACATATGGATGATATGATAAACACGCTAGACTTTAGCGTTGGAAGAAGGTCTTTTTTTTATGCCTTATTTTAATTAAACAACAAACAAAATGGAGGTGGAAGTTGTGCGCACAAGAGTAACATTAGAATGTACAGAATGTAAACAGCGTAATTACAACATGACAAAGGATAAGAAAACACATCCTGAACGCATGGAAACAAAGAAATACTGCAAATTCTGTAAAACTCACACATTACACAAAGAAACAAAATAATTTCCGGTAATTCCCTTTGAGAGAAAAGGAAGTGAAAACATGGAGAAAACTAACAAAGCAAAGAAACCAAGTTGGTTCAAAGAGTTAAAAGCTGAATTTAACAGAATTATCTGGCCAACGAAAGAAAGAATTGCAAAAGAAACAGCAGTTGTAGTGATCTGTGCTATTATTATCGGAGTCATTGTTGCAGTTCTTGATGTTGGAATCCAGTATGGAATTCAGACATTGGTTGGATAGAAGTAAGGAGATTTTATGGCAGAGGCAAATTGGTATGTTGTTCACACCTACTCAGGTTATGAGAATAAAGTAAAAGTGGATATTGAGAAAACCATCGAGAACCGTAAGCTTCAGGATGAGATCTTGGAAGTCCGCGTACCACTTGAAGACGTGGTAGAGATGAGAAACGGTGTGAAGAAACAAGTTTCAAGAAAAATGTTCCCAGGTTATGTTCTGATCCATATGATCATGAACGACGACACATGGTATGTGGTTCGTAACACAAGAGGTGTTACAGGATTCGTAGGACCTGGATCAAAACCAGTACCGCTGACTCCTGCAGAGATGAAACCATTAGGAATCCAGATTGGAGGAGAACAGCAAGAAACACCAGCAAGAGAGAAGATTGAACTTGATATCGAAGTTGGTGATATGATCGTTGTGACTTCCGGTGCTTGGGAAGGAACAACAAGTGCGGTTACTGCAATCAATGAAAGCAAACAGACAGTAACTATTGAAGTCGAGATGTTCGGAAGAGCAACTTCAGTAGAAATTGATTTCTTAGATATTAAGAAAGCGTAACGAAGAATAAGAATAGAGAATCTTATTTGAAACAAAGTGGGAGGGCTATCCCGTAATTACCACAATAATCAGGAGGTTAACGATTATGGCAAAGAAAGTAGAAGGTTATATCAAACTTCAGATTCCAGCAGGAAAGGCAACACCAGCACCACCCGTTGGACCAGCACTTGGACAGCACGGAGTAAACATTGTACAGTTTACAAAAGAATTTAACGCAAGAACAGCTGATCAGGGAGACATGATCATCCCTGTAGTAATCACTGTATATCAGGATAGAAGCTTCAGCTTCATCACAAAGACTCCACCAGCAGCAGTTTTATTAAAGAAAGCTTGCAAAATCCAGTCTGGATCAGGAGAACCTAACAGAACTAAAGTAGCTACTATTTCTAAAGCAGATCTTCAGCAGATCGCTGAAACAAAGATGAAAGACTTAAACGCAGCTTCTATCGAAGCAGCAATGAGCATGATCGCCGGTACTGCAAGAAGTATGGGAATCGAAGTAGTTGATTAATTTTAATATTAAATAG
>OKTG01000974.1_pt1 | contig 9950 bp, 8 predicted proteins | sample 1606091 | NCBI WGS metagenome assembly OKTG01 (sample SAMEA3879512, study PRJEB24766) | human gut metagenome | biome: human-associated habitat; feature: feces | place: USA | collected 1985/1987 | reverse complement strand
CCGATGGCAACGGAGACACCGCCGGCACCAAAGTCGTTACATTTTTTGATCAGACGGCTGACTTCCTCACGACGGAACAGTCTCTGGATCTTACGCTCGGTCGGTGCATTACCCTTCTGTACCTCAGCACCACAGGTCTCGATGGAAGTATCGGTATGTACCTTGGAGGATCCGGTCGCACCGCCGCAGCCGTCACGTCCAGTACGTCCGCCTAACAGGATGATGATATCGCCGGGATCAGAGGTCTCACGGATAACATTCCTGCGGGGAGCTGCGCCCATAACGGCACCGATCTCCATACGTTTTGCAACATAGTCTGGATGATATACTTCATTAACATATCCTGTTGCAAGACCGATCTGGTTTCCGTAAGAACTGTATCCATTCGCAGCTTCATTTACAATCTTATACTGTGGTAATTTACCTTTTAATGTGTCTTTTAATGGAACTGTTGGATCAGCAGCACCTGTAACACGCATTGCCTGATATACATAAGAACGTCCTGATAATGGGTCACGGATCGCTCCTCCAAGACATGTTGCCGCTCCACCAAATGGTTCGATCTCTGTTGGATGGTTATGTGTCTCATTCTTGAAACTGATCAGCCATTCTTCTTCCTTACCATCAATTTCTACTGGTACAACAATGCTGCAGGCGTTGATCTCATCGCTTTCTTCCATATTGTCAAGAATTCCATCTTTTTTAAGACGTTTCATCGCCATTAATGCCATATCCATTAAGCAGACATATTTGTCATCACGGTCTTTGTACATCTCTTCAAAGTCATCCATGTAAGAATAATATGCTTCTTCTAATGGTGCACGATAAAATCCATCCTGGAATCCAATGCTTGTAAGTTCTGTGGAGAATGTTGTATGACGACAGTGATCTGACCAATAAGTATCCAGTACACGGATCTCTGTCATGGAAGGATCTCTCTTTTCTTCTCCTTTATAATAATTCTGGATATGAAGGAAATCTTTGAATGTCATAGCAAGATTTAAAGAATCATATAATTCTTTAAATTTGTCTTCTTCCATATCTTTGAATCCATCCAGAATCTTAACATCTGCTGGTTCTTCAAAATCCATCACTAATGTCTCTGGTTTGTCTGCAGCTGCCTCTCTTGAGTCAACTGGGTTGATGCAATATTCTTTGACTGCTTCTAACTGTTCGTCAGTTAAGTCACCTTTTACAACATAAGTTGTTGCACTTCTGATCAGGGCATCTTCGTCCTCATTCAACAGTTTCACACACTGCTGTGCAGAATCTGCTCTCTGATCGAACTGACCTGGCAGAAACTCAACGCTGAAAGATATTTCTCCATCGGCAAGTGGTAATGTCTCTTCATACACGTCGTCAACTGGTGGTTCACTAAATACTGTAACCAGTGCTTTTTCATAACTTGCATCGGATAGATTCTCGATGTCATAGCGGACAAGGACACGAACAGATTCGACATCCAGTCCAAGATACTGCTTCAATGATGCATGCAGCTCTTTTGCTTTTACTGCGTAGTCTTTTTTCTTTTCAACATAGACTCTTCTAACTTCTCCCATGATTTCCTCCCATTTATTCATGTAGTTTCTTAATCACCTGAAATGCAGATGCATTTTCCAAAATCGTTGGCTGATCCTCGGCATAGAATATGATCCCATCTGCCGTTGAACGGATCTCTGATAAAATCTCTCCATTATATGGATTAATGACTTCACCAAGCAGCTGACCTCGGTTAACTTCCTCATTGATCGTCACAAAACGTCTTAGGAATCCCGGAGCACTTGCTTTGACGGATACAAGATCCTCTTCTTCTATAATACTCGCAATATACCCGTTATGGCAATTATATTTTAAAATACCCATTCGAGTCAAGAAGCGAAGCACGGCAGATACAGCCTTCCTGGCCAGATTCACATCGATATTATCTGTTTCCCCAGAATATACCGAAAATGCATCCGTCCCATTGATCTGCCAGTTATAAGTTAATGTCTTTTTATCAAAATTTCGTTGTTTGCTTGTTAATACATAAGGCAACCCGAACAGACTTGCAAGGCTGGTGCTTTCTTTTCCTGTTGCAGGCATTCGCACATGTGGCACAAAATCCCCGCTTCTGAAAAATGATGCAAAATGGATTCCATAGCGGAATCCTTTAACCCGTTCAAATAAATGTGCTGCCAGACGGCTTGTTGGTTCCCCGTCAAAATTCCCAGGAAACTGACGGTTGATATCACTGTTATCAGATACCCAGTATTTCATTCCGACATTCATTGAAAAATTATTCACACATGGAATGACCAGAATCTGATTATCTCCAACGATCGCACCACTGTTCTCCAGTTCTTTTAAACGTTTGACTAACTGAGAACAAATATATAACTGCTGATATTCATTTCCACGCATTGCTCCGACAATACATGCCGCTGGTTCTGATCCTTCACTTTGTTTTCCAAAGAGATATCCTTCGATCTTAAACTCATCTCTTAAGTAATTTCCTGAGGAATATATGATTTCTTTTTTCATAGTGCATTCCCTCCGATCACTCTGGCTACCAAGGACCCTTCCGTTACACTTGGATGTTCTCTTAATGTCATCAAAATACCATCGGTTGGGGCAACCACTTCTTCTTCCGTTGCTCCCATTAAAGGATTCTGTACGATCCCTATGATCTCGCCTTTCTTTACCGGATCCTTTAATCGCTTGTAAGAAACAAACAATCCACTGGATTCACAATTTAAATAAAAGATCTGGTCTTCGTGGATAAACGGAACCTTTGTTTTGCCTTGAACCTTTCCCTTCCAGATACCAAGTTCTGCCATCACCGAAAAAATTCCATCTATGATCTGGCGGCAGTACTCGTAACGGATACGAAATGCTGCACCGGATTCCGTAACCATAGTTGGGATTCCCATCTGGTTTAAAGTGAAAGCTAAACTTCCTTCATTCACTGTCTGAGAAGGATGGATCCAAACAAGATCCGTATTCATATATTTTGACAGATGAAGTAATGTCTCATCGTAATCGTTATTTAAACGTACTTGAGGAACTTCCTGCAAAAAGATATTACTAGAATGAATATCAATGCAACAGGATGCTCCTTTGATATCTTCGATCAATTTAGCTGCTGTATAATCTTCCAGACCTCCATTGATGTCTCCTGGAAATGCACTGCTGTAATCGATATCTGAGATTGGTACTGCTCTTGTTCGTGCATCCAGTCCTAATGGATTGACCGCCGGATACACATCGACAATACCTGTCAGATTCTCAAATTCTGCCTTGATCCGGCGAATGATCTCTCCGCAGATATACTGTCCGCCAAGCTCATCTCCGTAGATTCCAGACACCAGACAGATTCTCTTCTCCTCTCCAGTCACCACATCCGGCATCAGACGATTTCTTTTGATCCTTAGCATCTCTCCGATCGGAAGTTTTACAGATACGACTGTGTCTATCATATTAAAGCCTCTTTTCTATTGTTTTATCTGTATCGTAAATATTTTACTTTTGACCCTCACGTCTTATTTTGCAAATAACATTTTTAAAATGATCGGTGATAAGAGTGTTGTGACGAGAACCATGATGACTACTGGTGCAAAGAAAATTTCTGATAATAATCCAACAGAAATTCCTTTCTGTGCAACGATCAGTGCAACTTCACCTCGGCATACCATTCCTGCTCCGATCTGTACAGATTCTCTCTTCGTATATTTGCACAACAATGCTCCAAAACCGCATCCCGCAATCTTCGAGATCACTGCGATCACACATAAAATGATCGTAAAGATGATCAACGTCTGTGTCATTCCATGAATGTTTACATTCAGACCGATACTTGCAAAGAATACTGGTGTGATCAGCATATACGATAAAACTTCAATCTTGTTGTATATATAAAATCGTTCTGGGAGCCTGCATAAAATGATCCCTGCAAGATATGCACCTGTGATATCAGCGATTCCAAACACTTCTGCAAGAAATGCAAGTGCTAAGCAAAATGCAAGTGCAAACACCGGAACTCTTCTTCTATGACGTTCAATCTCTGGATTCTTATAAGTAGAAAGCCACTCAAAGAACTTCTTGATCCCAACTCCACCGATAATAGAAATCGCAAAGAATGCTGCCATCTGGATCAAGATCTTAAGGATTGCCTGAATATGGAATCCAGATGCTCCCCCAAGGCTTGTCATAATTGATAATAAAACGATTCCCAAGATATCATCAATGATCGCTGCCCCAAGGATTGCTGTTCCGACTCTTCCTTTTAAATGTCCCATATCCTGTAATGCTTCTACTGTAATACTTACTGAAGTTGCTGTTAGGATCACTCCGATAAAGATCGATTCCATGATATTATTTCCATATATAACGGATAAAACAGCTCCCATGATAAGTGGGATCAATACTCCACATAACGCAATGACGAATGCGGGAATTCCACTCTTCTTCAACTCATCAATATCTGTCTCAAGACCTGCCTGAAACATTAAAACAACTACACCTACTTCAGCCAGATTTAAAACTGAATCTGAAGGACTCACTACATTAAGGACCACTGGTCCTAAAATGATTCCCGCGATCAATGCTCCAACGACTGGCGGCATGTTAAACTTCTTCGACACAAGACTAAAAGACTTGGTCATTGCCAGAATGATTGCGATATCCAGCAAAAACTTATATTCTTCCATTGTTTTACCTCCATTAGTTCGTATCGTATCATACCTGTTTTTTCTTGTCAATTCTTAGACAAAGTGATCTTTTTTTATCCTTTTCTTGCTTTTTTTATGATCCTTTAGTATAGTGGAGAAAAGACTAAGAAAAGAGGTATCAAAATGAGTGAATTTAACGAAGTAGATAATATCATTGAAGAAGAAACTCCTGTGCTCCATTTAGAATTAGAAGATGGAACTGAACAAGACTGTGCCGTGATCGCTTTATTCTCTGTAGAAGAATTAGATGATCAGGAATATATCGCATTGATCACTGTTGAAGACTTAGAAAGTGATGACGAAGAAGGGGCTTTACTTTTATATCGTTACAACGAAGACCCTGAAGATCCTGATACTTTCAGTCTTGACAACATTGAAACAGACGAAGAATATGAGACAGTCACTGCTGTCTTAGATGAGATCTTAGAAGACGAAGAATAATATGATATTAATAAAAAAGCCCTTGCATCTTATATGCGGGGCTTTTTTTCATATTGAAGTTTTGTTCGGATCACTTTGTCAAGTTCATAATACTTTTCTTCCAGAGTTTTTCCATTCAGGACACAATCCATTGCCATACCCATGGATTCCAGCATCGTTTCTGTGATCTGATCTCTATACTGTAATAAAATATTCAGGCGCTCATGAAGATCTGTTTCATCTAAGAATTTCAACAGTGGTTCAATGTCTGCTGTTTCTTCTGTCTCATCACATTCATTTTCCTGTGCTGTCACTTCATCAACCAGTTCTGCTTCTGAATTTTCACACAATTCTACTTTCTGAAAACGATATGTCTGTTGCACATCTGGGTATTTTTCATGATCAACTTCACTTAAAAACATCGCAAGTGGTCTTGCATATGTCTTAAACGTTCCATACATTGCCTGATAGACCACCAATGGTTCTTCTGTCTCTGTATGTATTGCAACCGTAACGATCTGATAAAGTTTTCCTTTAAAATGCATATAAAATTCGCCTGCTCTTGGCATCGCTCTATTTTCCATGCAAAACACCTCTTTTCTCCTGACGGCTTCTTAGTTCTTCTACGAACCTTGACGGCCTGCTGTCTTTGTTATAAAGTTTCTTTACTGACAAGATGTGCAGATATTTCTTGGCTCTTGTAACTCCAACGTAAAACAAACGTCTTTCTTCTTCCACGTCTTCTTCTTTCATGGACTTCTTATGTGGGATCACGTCTTCATTGACATCTGGCAAAAAGACACGTTCAAATTCCAATCCTTTGGTGCTGTGCATCGTGCTGACCACAACTCCTTCTTTTTCTTTCTGATTCTCTTTTGACTGGCGGTTTAATTCTTCGGTGTATTCTTTGATATGATCAAACCATGCCTCATATGTATCATAGCCTTTTGCGCTCTCCTGAAGTTCTTCTAATACTTGCGTAAATTCTTCTTCCTGAATCTTGCGAAATCTTGCATATTCTGCTAAATACGCATTGTATCCCACGGATTTTCGGATATAATTGATCGCCATCAACGGAGTCATATTCTTCATTATCCGAAGATCTTCCTTAAAATCTTCTACATATTCATAAAGCCATGGTTTATCTTTGACCTTCTCTAACAGATCATCAAATGACACTTGTGATTCGGTCAGATATTCCCTGCTGATATAACGCTTGGGACGGTTCATGACTCTTAAAAATGTGCTTCTTTTGCGATCTCCCATCGCAAGGTGCATATAATCTATGATATTTTTGGAAATCCAGTGATCAAACAGATTCGGTACTGCATCCTGCATATAAAATGGGATATTGTATGCCATCAATGCAGCGATCAGCTGTCTTGGCCCCTGATTGGTCCGATAAAGGATTGCGATCTGGGATAACGGTTTCTTCTTTGCCATCTCTTCCTTGATCGTGTAAATGATATGCTTATTCTCCTCATAGTGATCTTTAAATGTACGAACCTCAACCATACTTGCAGCATCTTCTCTTGCCTGCATCTTCTTTTCAAAACGTTTTGTATTATAAGAAATGATATCTTCCGCAACCTGTACGATTTCTTCCCCGCAACGATAGTTTCGGTTTAAGATCACCTGTCTGGTATTCTCAAAATCCTTTGGAAAATTTAACATCAGTTCTGGTCTTGCACCTCGAAACTTATAAATAGACTGATCATCATCTCCTACGATAAAGAGGTTCTTTGTCTCTCCTGCTAACATCTTGACGATCTCATACTGAATCTTATTGATATCCTGAAACTCATCGATCAAAATATATGGAAACTTCTGCTGCCATGCTTTTCTGATATCCTCACGCTCTTTTAACAACTCATACGTATAAACCAAAATATCATCAAAATCGATCCAACGGTTCTCATGCAGTTTTTCTTCATATGCCCGGTAAATTTCTTTAAACACTTCATCCCCACAGCACCCACTGTGATAATAGGCAAGAGGGATCATCTGCCCTTTGACTAAGCTGATCTCTTGTATGATCTGACGCATAAAATCTGCTTCATCATCAATCTCCAGCTCATGATCTGTGATGATCTCACGGATAAAGTCATATTTTTTATGTTCCGGCAGAATATTATCTGCACTATAGTGATAGGCATATTTTAAAATCGTAAAAAACACAGAATGAAAAGTTCCAAAAGAAACCGGCAGGGTTTCCCCTGCCAGCCGCCAAAACCGCTCTTTCATCTCATTCGCTGCTGCTCTGGTAAATGTAATGACCAGAATCCGCTGCGGTGGGATCTGATAGTGCGATATCAAATATTGAATTCTCTTTGTGATCACAAGTGTCTTCCCTGAACCTGGTCCTGCAAGTACCATCATCGGTCCATCTTTGTGCATCACTGCTTCTTTCTGTGCCTTGCTCAGCTGGCTATGCAAGTGCTGCCTCCAGTTTCGCGATCGCATCATTGATTCTCTTTAATGATTCTTCTTTTCCCAGAAGTTCCATTAATTCTGTTGCTCCACCTGGTGTCATCTGCTTTCCAGAGACTGCTGTACGAACTGGCCACATTACATAACCATTCTTGTACTCATGTCCTTTTGCAAAAGATACTAACATCTCATATAATGCATCATTTGTAAAATCTTCCTGTGCTTCGATCACTGGATAGATTTCTTTTAATACGGTTAATGAAGTCTCAGGTGTTGTCTTCATCTTCTTATGTTTGTACATCTCTACATCATATTCTGGAACTGCTTCGAAGAAGTCAATGTGTCCCGGAATCTCTGTAAATAACTCAATTCTTGTCTTCACCATAGAAAGAATCTTATCAAAATCCATCTCTCTGTGAATTGTCTCTGTTACATATGGCATAGCAAGTTCTTTGAAACGGTCAAAGTCCATGGCTTTGATATATTCACCATTCATCCATTTGATCTTGTTCATATCAAAGACCGCTGGTGTCTTAGACATATGTTTGTAATCAAAGATCTCTTCTAATTCTTTTAATGAGAAGATTTCCTGTTCTCCTCCTGGACTCCATCCAAGTAATGCAACGAAGTTTACGATCGTCTCTGGCAAGAATCCCTGCTCGATCAGATCTTCGAAGGAAGAATGACCTTTTCTCTTACTTAATTTGTGATGTTCTTCGTCTGTGATCAGTGGACAATGAATGTATACTGGTTTTTCCCATCCAAATGCATCATATAAACGATTGTACTTTGGTGTAGATGATAAGTATTCATTACCACGAACTACATGTGTGATTCCCATTAAATGGTCATCAACTACGTTTGCGAAGTTGTATGTTGGATATCCATCCGATTTGATCAGGATCATATCATCTAATTCGATATTATCCACTGTGATCTCTCCGTAAATCTCATCAACGAAAGATGTTGTTCCTTCTGTTGGGTTATTCTGACGGATAACATATGGTACTCCTGCGTCTAATTTCGCCTGAACTTCTTCTTTGGATAAGTTTAAGCAATGTTTGTCATAATGACTGATCACAACATCTCCTGATTTTACTTTCAGTGTGTCTAATCTCTCCTGATCACAGAAACAGTAATATGCTTCTCCCTTGTCGATCAGTTCTTTTGCATATTTTAAATAAAGCCCCTGTGCCTGTCTCTCACTCTGAACATATGGTCCGACTCCACCATCGATGTCTGGTCCTTCATCGTGGTTCATTCCGGCTTTCTTAAGGGTATTGTAGATAATCTCTTCTGCCCCTTCTACCTGTCTTTCCTGGTCTGTATCTTCAATACGGAGGATAAAATCTCCGCCTTCATGTTTTGTAATAAGGTATGCATATAATGCTGTTCTTAAATTTCCAACATGCATTCTGCCTGTAGGGCTTGGTGCAAATCTTGTTCTGATCTTGGTCATAACTTTTTTCACTCCTGAATTTTTTATATATTCAAAATCTGTAAAAAAAGACCCTGCTTAAAAGCAGCGCCTTTCTACTTTCGGGTTTATTATACGTCAGAGGCTTTCTTATTTCAAGTCGGGATAGGGGAAAATTTTAATGTTTTTTGAATAGGGACGCATGGGAAGCGATAGTGTCCGGGGGCTCAGTTTCGGAACCATTGTATTTCTAGGCATTTGGGAAGCCGCTAAAATCATGAGCCACTCTCTCAAACTCGCTACGTCTCCGACTTCGCTCAGACAGTGAAACAGCCGGCTCATAACGCAGATTTTTTTTGCCTAAGAAACTCTAGAGTGTGTCTGAAAAATCATTCCCGCAATCTGCACGCCCCACTTTGCGGGATATTTCACCCGAATTCAGTTGCCGTAGCCCGCTACGGCGCCCTCATCCGGGCAAAATATCCCACAAATTGTGACGCACATCTTGCAGAAAGCCTTTTTCAGACACGCTCTAGCCTGAAAGCTGTCGGACAGTAACTATTTTACATAAAAAAGCAGGGAAGTCAAGGTTTGTGCAGCAGGAATCTTGAAAAGAAATGTTGAAAATGATATGATAAAAATGATTGCAAAAAGATGAAAAGAGAAAGGAAAAGCATATGAGCTTATATTCAGTGGTTGTTCCTGTATATAATTCTGAACATACACTGGGAGAACTATATACCCGTTTGGAGAAAGTATTCCGGGAAACTCTTAAAGAAGACTTTGAACTGATCCTGGTAGATGACGGATCAAAGGACAGATCTTATGAGATCATGACGGAACTCAGAGAAAAGGATCACAGGGTACGGATCATACAGATGGCCCGTAACTTCGGACAGCATCCGGCACTTCTGTGTGGATTTGCACATGTAAAAGGAGAGTTTGTGGTAACAATGGATGATGACCTTCAGCATCAG
>OKTG01000972.1_pt1 | contig 9989 bp, 10 predicted proteins | sample 1606091 | NCBI WGS metagenome assembly OKTG01 (sample SAMEA3879512, study PRJEB24766) | human gut metagenome | biome: human-associated habitat; feature: feces | place: USA | collected 1985/1987 | reverse complement strand
CGATGTCTATGAGGCGGCGGCAGAGGTCGGAAAGATCTGCAACAGCTATCAGTCCGTCGATATAGACTTTACGGTTCTCCTGACCCATATCGGCTTTGAGGCGGACAAGGAGCTTGCCGCGAATCTCGACCCGCGCTGGGGAGTCGATATTATAATCGGCGGCCACAGCCACACAATGCTTAGCGAGCCCGCGGTAGTCGCCGGGATACCGATAGTTCAGGCGGCGAACGGCACCTCTCAGATAGGCCGCTTTGATATCATGGTCGATACCGACGGCAATTGCATAGACAGCTACACCTGGCAGCTCGTTCCGATAAACGAGGACAACTGCGAGCGTGACCTTCAGTTAGAGCGGGTCATAGAAAAATATAAGAATCAGACGGATGTGAAATACAGTCGGGTAGTCACCCGCTTCAAAGAGGAATATTTTCATCGCAAACGCAACGAGGAGACGCAGATAGGGCGCATATTCAGCGATATTTTCAAGGATGCGCTCGGTCTGGATATAATGCTGCTCGGCTCGGGCAGTATCAGATACGAGCAGTTAGGCCCCATAGTCCAGCTCCAGGATTTGGCGGAGATATTCCCGTATAAAAATGAAATAGAGCGCATATATCTGACCGGAGAACAGCTGCGCTCGGTGCTCATGTATATTCTGCGCGACGAGGCGCTCGACGGAAAAACGGAGTTCTACCAGCTCTCGCACGGACTTAGGGTCATCTATTCCCGCTCGAATAAGAGACTGCTCAATGTTGAGCTCAACGGAAAAGAGATCGAGCCAGGGCAGATCGTAAGCGTAGGGCTTCAGGAATACGATATGATGAATATGGACAAATTCTTCGGCATAACGCGAGCCGGAGCGGAAAAAAACGGGAAGATAAAGACCGTCGCCACCTCATGCTTCGATGTGCTTGAGGAAAATTTGAGCGATATGGAGCTTGTCTCCGACCCTTCCGACCGCAGGCTTTTTGTTGTGCGGTAAAATTGCATATCCGAGCCTTTTCGCATTCTTCGATCAAAACTACTCCGCGGGGGTAGTGTGCTCGGACATTTTTTTTGATATTATATATGTGCAGTATTTGGGATGTATTTGAAGAAAGGGGAGACAAACCGTGAGAAAACGCGATTTCGGGGGCTTTATGCTCTGCTTTTTGATGAACCTCGTATTCAACCTCGGCTGGTCGGTGCCCGCGTGGATATTGCTTGCCGCCCATTTCATCCTTAAAATTTCCATATGGTGGTTCGCTTCGCTGCTCATAATATGGTTTTTTATCATATTGCTGCGCACTCTGCTCATCAGCTGGGCGGGTGACTGCGCGAGCGTGCGGGATGAGCCGAAAAAGAATCTGAATCCCTATTCCGCCTCGTCGAGCTTCGGCAGGGCGGACAAAAAAGAAGAAACCCGTGAAAAGGAGGCTTGACCCCGCAGTGAAAAGAATGCTGATAACGGCAGCGGTTCTGTTGACGGCGGTTGCCCTTATGCTGTCGGCAGGCTGCGCTAAGGACAAAAAGCCGACTCCCGAAACATCGGACGGCACGACCGCAGAAGCGGCGATAACCTCGACCTCTTCCGAAAAAATGACGCTTCCGTCGAATATTTCGGGAACGGAGATAAAGCGCGGCGAGAAGTATGACATACCCTTGGATGAGGCGGTCAAACAGATGCGCGAATGCAGCAAGGGCTTCGCCGAATATATCGATTCCGGCATGGCGATTTTGGATACGGGCGAGTATATGGAGCAGGACGGAATCCGCTACAATATCTATGCCCTCGGCACAAGCGGCGAAGACAGCTTCGTGCGCGAGATAAATGTGTGCTTTAACCACCTCGACAGGGTGGTATATGAATATGACGCAATTTCCGACCTGTGGACTTTGCTGCCGTGAACGGAGGTTTGAAAATGAAGAAAAGCATTTCGGCAATTCTGTCGGTTCTTCTGGTCCTTGCCCTCGCCCTCACCCTTTTTTCCTGCGGTAAAACGGGCGATACCGATGAGACGACCGGCGACGGGGATATGCAGACTACCGAGGAAGTTATGACGGAGTACGATGTGACGAAGGATGCGTTTGAGCTCTCGCTCTATACCGATTCAAGCTCCGCATCATACAGGGCTCTCGGCGACCCGGTGCAGATTTTTAAGACCGGGAGCGCGATTTATCCGAACGACAGGATACGCTTTGTCTCGAATGTTGACGGAGTCATCGTCACGCTCGTAAAGCTCAAGTATAACGAAGCCGATAACGAGATGGAGTCGGACGGTATCCTCTTCTCGGTGAAGGTCAAAAAGGGCGAGGTTTATGAGTTCGACGGCAGCCTTGCCGAGACTGTTCCCACCGCCGCCATAGAAGCCGAAAAAGGCGGCATGGCCGCGAGAAAAGTGCTCACCTATGACGGACGCGACGGAAAAACCGATTATGTTTTGAAGAGCGAGCCGCTGCTCTTTGACGAAGCGGTAGGATAAACAGTCAAAAAGGGGAATCACCCCGCGAAATAATATAATAAAATAATATTGCAAAGGAGTTTTTTATTTATGGGACTTATTAAAGCCGGTGCAGGCGCAGTCGGCGGCGTTCTTGCCGATCAGTGGAAGGAATTTTTCTATTGTGAGGCAATGCCGAAGGAGCTTCTTGTTACCAAAGGACAGAAGCGCGTAAGCGGCAGATCGTCAAACACAAAGGGCAGCGACAACATCATCACAAACGGCTCGGGTATAGCCGTTGCGGACGGACAGTGCATGATGATAGTCGAGCAGGGCAAGGTGGTCGAGTTCTGCGCGGAGCCCGGCGAGTTTACATATGACGCCTCCACGGAGCCCTCGATTTTCTCGGGCTCTCTCGGCGACAGCATTAAAAAGACATTCCAGACCATCGGCAAGCGTTTCACCTACGGCGGCGATACCGGAAAGGATCAGCGTGTCTATTATTTCAACACCAAGGAATTGATGGACAACAAGTTCGGCACTCCGAACCCGATTCCGTTCCGTGTCGTCGATTCGAAGATAGGCCTTGATATCGATGTCGCAGTCCGTTGCTCGGGCGTATATTCCTATAAGATAGACGACCCCATGCTCTTCTATACCAATGTCTGCGGCAATGTCGAGCAGGATTATACCCGCGAAGAGATAGACAATCAGCTCAAGACAGAGTTCATCAGCGCGCTTCAGCCCGCTTTTGCTCAGCTCTCCGACCTTGAGCTTCGCCCCAATCAGATAGTAGCTCACAACACCGAGCTTGAAACCGCTATGAACGCCGCCCTCTCCGCAAAGTGGAGCGAGCTGCGCGGACTCAAGGTCGTCACAATAGCCCTCGGCTCGGTCACCCTCCCCGAAGAGGATGCGGAGCTCATCAAGCAGGCTCAGCGTGCAGCTATCATGCGCGATCCCACCATGGCGGCGGCAACCCTTGTCGGCGCTCAGGCGGACGCCATGAAGACCGCGGCCGGCAACCAGGCAGGCGCAATGACCGGCTTTATGGGCATGGGCATGGCTATGAACGCTGGCGGCGGCATGAACGCTCAGAACCTGTTTGCCATGGGTCAGCAGCAACAGCAGCAGGCTCAGCAGCAGGCGGCGCAGCAGCCGACGGGCGGCCCCGATATGGCGCGCTGGAAGTGCTCGTGCGGCAATATGGTGTCCGGTAACTTCTGCCCGAACTGCGGCGGAAAGAAGCCCGCTCCCGAGCCGGCGGAAGGCGCTTGGAAATGTCAGTGCGGCGCTACCGCGACAGGCAAGTTCTGCCCCGAGTGCGGCTCTCCGAAGCCCGCTGACGCAAACGGCTGGATCTGCTCGTGCGGAACCGTCAATAAGGGCAAGTTCTGCCAGAACTGCGGAGCCAAAAAGCCCGAGGGCGCTCCTCTCTACCGCTGCGATAAGTGCGGCTGGGAGCCCGAGGATCCATCCAATCCTCCGAAGTTCTGCCCCGAGTGCGGAGATATATTTGACGATAGCGATAAAAAATAAGACGGCCGATGAAGGCGCTGCTCATAATTTTGATTCTGCTCACGGCGCTCATATTGGGCGTTGCCACAGGCGTGCGGTGTCACCGCCGCTTAGCGAAAAAGCAAGCTTTGCCGAAAATCTCCGAGCTGCCACATATCCCCGAGGACGCTGTGCTTAACAGCCTCAACCGGGGACAGAGGCGGGAGAGAATGTGTATGACGAAGCGGACAGTCTGCTTTGCGTAGGCCGGCTTCTGCCGACGGCAGCGTTATTTCGATGAAATATAACGGCATGGGAGAAAAAGAGCTGTTTGAGCTGCTAAAATCGTTCTTATGATACGATTTGCAGGCTGACAGCGCAAAACTGGTCGTTACTGCGACCGAAAAAATAACAGGAGGGAAACACTATGGGATTGTTTGATAAGAAATATTGCGATATCTGCGGCGAGAAAATAGGACTTCTCGGAAACCGCAAGCTTGAAGACGGCAATCTCTGCAAGAACTGCGCCGCGAAGCTGTCTCCGTTCTTCAGCGAACGCCGCCGCTCGACGGTCGAGGATATCAAGCGTCAGCTTGCTTACCGCGAGGAAAACGAGAAGCTCGTCAGAGATTTTAACCCCGACATAATGTTTGACGGAAGCAAAAAAGTGTATATCAGCACTGTCTCCGAGGCGTTTATCGTTACAGGAAGCTCGAATTGGCGCAGCGCCAATCCCGATATCATTAAGCTTTCGCAGGTTGTTGCGGTCGACACAAATATAAAAGAAAACAGGGAAGAGATATTCTTCGAGGATTCCGACGGAAACAGAAAGAGCTATCAGCCGCCCCGCTATGAGTGCGACTATGAGTTCGATGTGGTTATCCGCGTGAACTCCCCGTGGTTTGACAGTATCGAGCTTGAGATAAGCGACGGAAGCCGCCCCGACAGCCCGTATACCGACCTCTACCGCGAGTATGAGCGCAAGATGAACGAGCTCAAGGATATACTCCTGCGCCGTGATAACCGTTACCGCACATGGGACGGCGACGGCATGATGAACCGCACGGTATACGGCGGCGACAGACCGTCGAATCCGGCTCCCGGATATGCGGCAGCCCCCGCACCGGGATATGCAGCCGCCCCCGCGGCAGGTTATGCGGCAGCGACTTCGGCCGGATATGCGGCCGCCCCCGCGCCTCAGCAGCAGGCGGCAGCTTGGATGTGCCCGTCCTGCGGCGCACAGAATACAGGCAAATTCTGCGCAAACTGCGGCTCTCTGAAGCCCGCTTCGGTTAGCGGCTGCCCGAATTGCGGCTGGTCGCCCGCGCCAGGTCAGGCTATGCCCAAATTCTGCCCGGAATGCGGCAAGCCGCTCGCCTGATAAAGCAGTGGTAATCGGCGTCCCGAAAGGCGGAGGTTTAATGCGGCGGAGGATATCGGTTTTACGGCGTTTACGCAGGTGGGCTGTAAGATTTATCTTCGGCAAAAGAACCGCGCATTTTTGTGTGTATCGCCGACCTGCGTAGCTGCAAATACAATGAACAGCTTTTGAAAACGGCAAAAAACAAAATACCGTTAGTTCGACTTTTCTTTATGTCGGTACCGAAAATTTCATGCGGCTTTTGCGGCAGTAAAAACATAAAGGCGCTTGACGGTTAATGTTCTTTTAAGAGAGGAGTTTTTTAATGCAAACCTTGCAGGAATATAAATGTCCCTGTTGCGGCGGCGCAATAGCTTTTGACAGCACGCTCCAGAAGATGAAGTGCCCTTTCTGCGACACTGAGTTTGAAATGGATGCACTCAAGAGCTACGACGCCGAGCTTCAGGGCGAACAGGCGGACAATATGGAATGGGAAACCTCCGCGGGCAGCGAGTGGCAGGAGAGCGAGATTGAGGGGTTACGCTCTTATGTATGCAAATCCTGCGGCGGAGAGATAGTGGGCGATGCCAATACGGCGGCAACGTCCTGCCCGTTCTGCGGCAATCCGGTAGTCATGATGAACCAGTTTGCGGGCTTGCTCAAGCCTGACATCGTGATCCCGTTCAAGCTCGATAAGAAGGCGGCAAAGGCGGGGCTAATGAAGCACCTCAACGGAAAGAAGCTTCTGCCCAAGATTTTCAAGGATCAGAATCATATCGACGAGGTAAAGGGCGTCTATGTCCCGTTCTGGCTCTTTGATACCGATGTCGACGCGCAGGTGCGTTACTGTGCAACCAAGGTTCGCACATGGAGCGACGAGGATTACAGATACACCGAGACGAGCTATTATATGATTCATCGCGGCGGAAGCGTCGGCTTTGAGCATGTCCCGGTGGACGGCTCATCCAAAATGCCGGACGATCTCATGGAGTCCGTAGAGCCCTACGATTATTCCGATGCTCTGGATTTCCAGACGGCTTATCTTGCGGGCTATTTTGCGGATAAGTACGATGTGACCGCCGAGGAGAGCATCGACCGCGCCAATCAGCGCGTCAGGCGCTCCACGGAGGATGCCTTTGCCTCGACGGTTCAGGGCTATGCAACGGTCAATGCCGAGAGCAGCTCGGTGCAGTTCCGTGGCGGAAAGGCAAAGTATGCGCTCTATCCCGTATGGCTGCTGAACACAACCTGGAACGGAGAAAAATATACCTTTGCCATGAACGGACAGACCGGCAAATTCGTCGGCAATCTTCCGCTCGATAAGTCGGCCGCCACAAAGTGGACGGTGGGACTCGCCGCGGCGCTCAGCGCTGCCGCCTGCGGCATTGCGTGGCTTCTGCATTTTGCAGGAATACTGTAAAGGAGGGATAACAATGAAAAAGAGAATACTTGCAATGATATTTGTCCTTGCCCTCTGCTTCTGCACGGTTATCCCGGCTTTTGCGGTGGATGCGGACGGCTTTGTAAGCGAATACGAGCGCGTTCAGGATATGGCGAAGCTCCTCTCGGAAAGTGAGAGAGAAGCCCTTATAAAAACGCTCGACGAGCTCAGCGAACGTCAGAAAATGGATGTAATAGTCGTGACGACCAATACGTTGGACGGCAAAAAGCCCATGGAATATGCCGACGATATCTATGATTATTGCAAATACGGCTACGGAGAAAAAAGAGACGGTTTGCTGTTCCTCGTCAGCATGGAGGACCGCGACTGGTGGATATCCACCTGCGGCTACGGCATAACCGCGTTTACGGATGCCGGAATCCAGTATATCGGCGAGCAGATGGTAGATGATTTGGGTGACGGCAACTATGCCGCCGCATTCAACACCTTTGCCGAGCTCTCCGATGATTTCATCACAAAGTCAAGAGAGGGAGAGCCCTACGACAAGAGCAATCTGCCCAAGGGACCTCTTTCGATAGTTTGGATTGTGATCTCGATTTTGGTGGGCATCGGCCTTGCGATGTTTATAGTCGGCAGGATGAAAGCGCAGCTCAAGACAGTGCGCTTCCAGGCGGCGGCAGGCGACTATATGAAGAGCGGCAGCCTTAATATAACGGAGAGCAAGGACACGTTTCTGTACAATACCGTTACGCGCACGGCAAAACCGAAGAATACTGACAGCGGCAGCTCCGGCGGAAGCAGTACGCATACATCTTCCTCCGGAGAGACACACGGCGGCGGAGGCGGTAAGTTCTGAGTCGCCGCAAAGAAAGCGAGGTGTCTATGAAAAAAGCAACAGCAGTTTTAATCTTCATTCTCATCTTAGCGACATTTGCGTTAACCCCGTCGCTTGCTGCGGGTAATATAGTGATTACCCATCAGCCGCAGAACGGAACCTTCCCGGAAAACAGTGTGGCATCTTGGAGCGTAGAGGCAGCGGGAGATAATCTTTCCTACCATTGGTTCATCGTGTACAAGGGCGTTACATATGACACCAACAAGTCCTTTGCCGAGGGTCATCCGTGGCAGGACGGTGTTCTCGGAAGCGGCTACGGCTCGAACGATAAAGGAAATACTTTCTTTATCAACGGTATCGGGAGTGCCCTTGACGGGGCGGAAATCTACTGTATCGTCTCGAACAAAACCGGCAGCGTGACCTCGGCGAGGGCTTATATCTCCGTAGGAGGAAGCAAGTCCCCGCCGGAGCTTAAAGTGTCGGCGTCGGTCAGAGTGGAAAAGGGCAAGGTCCTCAAGCTCTACTGCGACGCCAAGGCATCGGACGGTGACGAGGTTAAGTCATATTTATGGTATGAAACAACTACCGGCAAGCTCAAGGATATTGTAGCCATAGGCGCGAACGAGGGGTACTCGGAGGAAGATCCTATTCTCGTCTGCGACACGGGAAAGGCCGGGACGCGCTACTATGTCTGCTATGTTGAGACAAAGCTCGGCGGTAAGGCGTATTCGAGCGTCATTCCCGTCACGGTAGTCGAAAAGGCCGCGCCGACACAGAAGCCTGCTCCGACGCAGAAGCCCGCCCCGGTGACCCCGGGCGCGGATAAAACCTCCGGGGTTCAAAAGACCTCCGAGCCGGACAGCGTTAAGGCGCCGGACGAAAGCGCAGTCGGTATGGAACCCGATATAGGCGAGCCCGGCTCTGTCGAGTCCACCACGGCCGCGAAGCAGGACAGCACGGGGAAAACACTCTCCGTGAAGGCGGTTGTCCTGATAGCGATAGCCTGCCTTGCAATAGGCGGCATAATAGCCGGAGTGGCGGTTGCCCTCAGGAAAAAGAAGCAATAGCATTTGAAAAAGGAGAGATTATATGAGTATATTTGATAAGCTTAAGAGCACAGCGCAGCAGGCGGCGACCTCCGCCATACAGTCGATAGGCAACAAGAGAGAGAAGTTCACCTTCGCTTCTCTGCCCGAGAGCCTTGCCGAAATGCAGGCGCTCCCCGAGGCGAGCCTTGACACACCGTTTAAGACGGCGGCTCTGACCGTCCTTGCCCTCTGTGCCTATGCGGCGGATAAGAATATCGGCCTTGAGATGCTCAACTGGCTCAGAGGTCCCCGTCCGCTCAACGGTCAGGAGATATCCTTCCTCAACGACCGCTTCCGCGACGGCAAGACCTATCTCCCGTTCACCTACTTCGTAGGCGCAACGCCCGACAATAACTACACTCCCTCCCAGCCCTATACAATCATCATTGAGAGCAATCACGTATCCGGCGAGGAGAAGGACTACATGAAGCTGTTCATTCCCTGCGGCGGCGCGGACGATCCCCGTCCCATTAAGATGCGCCAGCGCGGCTCCGACGGCAAGTGGTTCCTGTGGGAGCAGTACCTGCTGACAGGCGTGCGCACCCCGAAGGAAGCCGACCCGTGGGCATAACAGGAGGGAAATAATATGGATATTTGCGGACTTTGGAAAGTCAGGGAAATGCATTTGGTTACCCCGGACGGCGAGAAAGTCTTTACGACAGACAGTCAGGTCGATAACGATATGTATGCCGAAATCGTCCAGATGTGCAAATATATCATGGAATTTGCACCGGACGGAACGCTCAACACGCTCTTATTCGTGCCCGAAGAGGTGCGCGAAGAGGCGAAAAAGCAGGGCGCGGACATCCGCGAAAACGGATATGCGGTTTTGGAGAGTACCGTATGGAAGGAAGAAGACGGAAAGTTCTACTATGACACCGGGATTCAAGGCGAGGTGTTGGGCGAAAAGGTTGATTCCTTTGCGGAGATTTCACTTCTGCCGGATGACTGCCTTCTCTATAACCTCGGCACGATGATACTCGAGCGTGCGTAAACCGCGCCCTGCTTTAAAACGGCAGCAAAAAAAGAAAACGAACCTGCCCCGCCGACTGTACGAACCGTCGGCGGGGCAGGATTTTTTGCCGTCTTTCTGTCTCGATTTCTTGACAAGCGTTTACTTGAAGTATAAAATTAAAATTAAGCAAGGCTAACTTTTCCGGGAGGATAATATGACGCTAAATGAACTGAAAGTAGGAGAGAGTGCCGTCATAACCGCCGTCGGCGGCGAGGGCGCTCTCAGATGCAGATTGCTCGATATGGGGCTCATTCCACGAACCCGTGTGACGCTTCAAAAGGTCGCGCCGATGGGCGATCCGATAGAGATAATGGTGCGCGGCTATGAGCTGACGCTCCGCGTTGACGACGCGAAAAAGATAGAAGTCAGAGC
>OKTG01000950.1_pt1 | contig 10216 bp, 9 predicted proteins | sample 1606091 | NCBI WGS metagenome assembly OKTG01 (sample SAMEA3879512, study PRJEB24766) | human gut metagenome | biome: human-associated habitat; feature: feces | place: USA | collected 1985/1987 | reverse complement strand
GGAAATTGAAATGTGTGAAGCTGAAAAGAGATGGCTGGAAGTAAAGTTAAAGGGATGAAAAAAGGAATTGAACGAGGTCGTGAAAAAAAGAGCTTGAAATGTATCAAAAAATGATGAACAAGGAATTTGGAATTAAAACTATCGCATTCATCTTTTCAGTAAGTGTAGAGCTAATTAAAAAGCTATTGATGAAAGCTTAGAAAATGCATTATAAAATGGGGGAAATATGAATAAGAATATAAAAAGAATAAGTGTAGTATGCTTATGTATATTATTGAGTGGTTGTAGTATGTTTCAATCAGCACTTAATGATATCAAGGGCAATTTAGTAGGGAATGGATACACAATCTATACGTATGATAATTATGGTAGTGAAGTCATGGAGACAAGTGGGGATAAAATCAGTATTACAGGTAATGCGGTAGAGTCTACTTCCTATGATGAAGATGGACGTGTTGTTCATGGCTATGAATTATCAAGTGTAATTACGATAACGGTAGACGGAAAAGAAATAGAATCATGTGGAGATACTTGTGTTTTTGAACAAAAAGGCTTAACACCGGATGTGGATTTCATACAAGAAGATATTGATTCAAATACACATGGACAAATATCGGACAATACGTCTGTTGCTCGTTTTATCAACAAGTATAAAAATATGTTTGGCAAAGGAAGAATTGTAGTCATTAAATCCCAATTAGGACAGCCAATTGCCGCCTACTCTGGAGATAAGGTGTATTGGAAGATTCCAGATAATTTACCAAAAATGACGAAACTTATGATTGATGGTAAGGCTTTGTATATTCATAGAGCAAATTTTCAAATCATTGATAAAGAATTATTGGATTAGGAGAAACAAAATGAAACAACAAATTAGTAGTACAAAAGGACCTAAGGCATTAGGGCCATATTCAGCAGGGATTGCTACAGAAGGACTTGTATTCTTATCTGGACAATTAGGTGTGAATACAGAAGGAAATTTGGTTAGTGAAGATGTTGTTGAACAAACTCGGAAAGTCTTTGAAAATATTGGTGTATTATTAGAAGCTTCAGGCTTAACATATGATGATATTGTTAAGACAACTGTATTATTGGATGACATGAAAGATTTCGCGAAAGTAAACGAAGAATACGCGAAATACTTTGATAGTATATATCCTGCTCGTAGCTGCTTTGAAGTAGCTGCATTACCTAAAAATGCAAAGGTAGAAATTGAGTGTATCGCAATCAAAAAATAGTTAAAACATATATGTCGTAAATAGAGTTCGTTCTTTGATGTATTGAAGAATTTTATTGTTGAAAAATCCATGATTTATGGTAGTATATATAAAAGAGAAATTGGATTTGAAAAGGGACTTTTTAAATCCATTTTTTTAAGGTCACAAGGAGGATTATATGAACAAAAATTCGTTATTATCCATGAGAGATCTGTCAGTTGAAGATATCTATAGCATTCTTGATGATGCTAGACTTTTTAATAGTTCCTTTAAAGATTGGCAATTACCAATGCAGAAAGCATTGGTTGCTAATCTTTTTTTTGAGGCTTCAACTCGAACACATTTCTCATTCGAAAGTGCACAGCACCAATTAGGATGCCAAGTAGCCGATTTTGCGGCAGGAGCATCCAGTGTCACAAAGGGAGAAACTCTTTATGATACAGTAAAGACATTTGAATCAATTGGGTATGACATGGTGGTGATCCGTCATTCTCAAGATGAATATTTTAAAGAATTGGAAAATATCAATATTCCAATTTTAAATGCTGGAGATGGTGCAGGAAACCATCCAACACAATGCTTGTTAGACTTACTAACTATGCAAAATGAGTTTGGCACACTAGAAGGCTTAAATGTAGTAATCTGTGGAGATATCTTACATTCAAGAGTGGCTGCCAGTGATAAAGAAGCTTTAGAAAAATTAGGGTCAACCGTTCGTTTTGCCGGACCAAAAGAATGGGAAAGACCTGGCTATCCAACAATTGACTTCGATGAAGCCATTGAATGGGCAGATGTTGTCATGATGCTTCGTATCCAGAAAGAAAGAGGTTCTGGAATGGCTGGTATGACAGATAGTGAATACTTAGAAAAGTATGGTCTTACAAAAGAACGTTATGCAAGAATGAAAGACAAGGCTATCGTGATGCATCCAGCTCCTGTTAATCGTGGTGTTGAAATTGATACGGATTTAGTAGAAGCTGAAAAATCAAGAATTTTTGAACAAATGCACAATGGTATGTTGGTTAGAAAGGCCGTTATTAAACGTGGATTTGGTTTTGCTCCATTCAAGGAGGAAAAATAAGCATGCGTTTAATCAAAAATGGTCAAGTTTTAATTGACAATTGTGTCGAAAAGAAAGATATTTTAATTGACGAAGGAAAGATCATTCAGATTGATGATTCTATCTTGAAAGACTGTGATACAGTAGATGCTACAGGCTTAACTGTAATTCCAGGATTAGTGGATGTACATGTGCATTTTAGAGAACCTGGACACAGTGAAAAAGAAACCATTCATACAGGTAGTTTAGCGGCGGCACATGGAGGATTTACTTCTGTGTTTGCAATGCCAAATGTCATCCCTTTTCCAGATGATGTGGACACAATGAAAGACTATCAACAATTAATCAAAAAAGAATCTGTTGTACATACATATCCATATGCTTGCATTACATTAGAAGAGGCAAGTAAGGAAGTAGTGGATATGAAGGGCATCAAAGAATTGGGTGTACACTGGTTCAGTGATGATGGTGTTGGGGTAGCTACACCAAAAATCATGAAAGAAGCCATGGAAAAGGCGAAAGAAAATGACTGCATGATTGTAGCTCATACAGAAGATATGAGTTATCGCAGACCAGGGGCTTGTGTACATGACAGTGAAGTTGTGACATCTAAGGGCTGGCTAGGAATTCCAAGTGCTTGTGAAAGTGCACAATTGATTCGTGATTTAGAAATCACAAAAGAAGTAGGAAACGCTTATCATGCTTGCCACATTTCAGCTAAAGAAAGTGTAGAAGCATTAAAAAACGCAAAAGAATCAGGTTCGAATGTAAGTGCTGAAGTTACAGTACACCACTTATTGTTAGAAGATAAAGATGTGGTTGGACCAAACTGGAAAATGAATCCACCTTTAAGAGGTCATGAAGACCGTATGGCTTTGATTGAAGGCTTGGAAAACGGAACATTGGATTGCATTGCCAATGATCATGCACCACACACCTATGAAGAAAAGAAGCGTTCTATGGATAAAGCACCGTTTGGGATTGTTTCATTAGAAAGCGCATTTGCCTTACTATACACAGAGTTTGTTCACCGTCAAAAACGTTGGACATTGGCTCAATTGGTAAATTGGATGTCGGCTGCACCTGCTAAGCGTTTTGGCTTAGAGAATATAGGACAAATTAAAGAAGGCTATAATGCCGATTTGGTTTTAGTAGATTTAGAACATGAATCTTTGATTGACATAGATACATTTGAATCCATGGGGAAAAATACGCCATTTAATGGCTGGAGCGTAAATGCGCAAGTAAAGGAAACCATCGTAGATGGAAAAACAGTATGGAAAGGATAAACTATGGAAAGATTATTAGTATTAGAAGACGGGAGCACATATCGAGGGCGCAGCTTTGGTGGTGAGAACTTCCGTATTGGAGAATTGGTATTCAATACTTCAATGACTGGCTATCAAGAAATTTTAACTGATAATGCATACTGCGGACAAATCGTAATGATGACATATCCATTAATTGGAAATTATGGTATCAATCGTGATGACTATGAAAGTATTGATCCAGCTACATTTGGTCTCGTAGTAAAAGACTATTGCGAACAACCAAGTAACTGGAGAAGTCAGGAAAGTTTAGATCACTTCTTGAAACGTGCAAACATTCCAGGAATCTATGGGGTTGATACTCGTGCAATCTCTCGTAAATTAAGAGATAAAGGAAATATGAAGGCAACTTTATGCAATACCGATGCAGACATTGAAAAGGTTGTAGAAGAATTAAAAAATACAGAACTATTGAAGGATCAAGTATCTTCTGTTTCAACAAAGAAGGTCTATCCTATGCCAAATCGCGGAAAGAAAGTCGTTGTGGTGGATTTTGGTGTAACAATGAGCACATTACGCGATTTATCGAAATGTGGATTGGACTTAATTGTTGTTGAACACGATGCTAGCGTTGAAACAATTATGTCATTCTACCCAGACGGAGTTTGTTTATCAAGCGGGCCAGGCAATCCTTGTGATTTGACTAGCCAGATTGAAGTCGTTAAAGAATTAATGAAACAAACCGTTGTATTCGGTATTGGGCTAGGATATCAATTGATCGCATTAGCTTCAGGTGCAACTGTTTCTAAAATGGGATTTGGACATCACGGATCAAATATTCCAGTTACAGAAATTGCAACAAATAAAGTTAAGATTACTCACCAAAATCATGGATATGCCGTTGATGTAGATAGCTTAGAAGCTGCTTCATTAGAAATGACTTATCAAGCATTAAATGATAAGAGTTGTGAAGGTATTGAACATAAGGAATATCCTGCATTTGGTATTCAATTCTATCCACAAACTGGGGATGCATTATATGGTAAATTTGTAGAAATGATTGAAAAGGGGGATCACAATAATGCCTAAACGTACAGACATTAAAAAAATCTTAGTAATCGGATCTGGACCTATCGTAATTGGACAGGCCGCAGAATTTGACTATGCAGGATCTCAAGCATGTCAATCACTTCGCGAAGAAGGATATGAAGTTATCTTAATTAACTCAAACCCAGCCACAATTATGACCGATTCGACAATTGCGGATCGTGTTTATATTGAACCAATCAATTTGGATTTCGCTAAACGCGTTATCTATAAAGAAAGACCCGATGCCATTTTAGGATCATTGGGTGGTCAAACAGGATTAAACTTAGTTGTAGAATTACATGAAGATGGAATTCTAGACGAATATGGCGTAGAAGTTCTAGGAACTGATTTATTAGCTATCAACCGTGCAGAAGACCGTGAATTGTTCCGTTCTTTAATGCAAGATATCAATGAACCAGTACCAGAAAGTACAATCGTTCATACAATAGAAGAAGCGGTTGCATTCTGTGAAACATTGGGCTATCCAGTCGTAGTTCGTCCAGCTTATACGCTTGGTGGAACGGGTGGAGGTTTCGCCGATGATGAGGCTGAACTTCGTGAAATCTGTGATTCAGGATTAAAGGCTAGTCCTGTACATCAATGTTTGATTGAACAAAGTATTGCTGGATATAAAGAAATCGAATACGAAGTAATCCGTGATGCGAATGACAACGCAATCGTAGTCTGTAGCATGGAAAACGTAGATCCAGTTGGAATTCATACTGGAGATAGTTTCGTAGTAGCTCCTGTACAAACTCTAACAGATCGTGAAAACGCAATGTTGAGCAGTGCATCACTAAAAATCATTCGTGCATTAAAAATTTGCGGAGGATGTAACGTACAGTTGGCATTAAATCCAAATAGTTTTAAATATTATGTCATCGAAGTTAACCCTCGTGTATCTCGTTCATCTGCTCTAGCTAGTAAGGCAACAGGATATCCAATCGCAAAAATCTCTGCAAAATTGGCTGTAGGATTAACATTAGATGAAATCTTAAACCCAGTTACTAAAAACAGTTATGCATGTTTTGAACCTGCATTAGACTATATTGTAACGAAATTTGCGCGTTTCCCATTTGATAAATTCCCTAATGCAGATCGTCATTTAGGAACTCAGATGAAGGCAACTGGTGAAATTATGTCGATTGGACGTAACTTTGAAGAATCTTTCTTGAAGGCAGTTCGCTCTTTAGAGATGAAAGTGGATCATATATACAAAAAAGAATTGGCTGGATTAACGAAAGAAGAATTACTTGAAAAAATCAAGAAGTGTGATGATGAAAGAATTTTTGCGGTTACACAGTGGCTTCGCAATGGATATGATATGGAAACCATTCATAATGTGACGAAAATGGATGATTTCTTCTTGTGTCACTTGTCAAGAATTATCAGTTTAGAAAAGCTAATGATGGAAAATCCCAAAGATGTTGAAGTTTTGCGTAAATTAAAGAAATATGGTTTTGCGGATAGCTACATTGCACGTAACTGGGAAATGAAAGAATTCGATTTATATAACTTGCGTAAAGAAAATGAAATCATGCCAGTATATAAGATGGTAGATACTTGTGCGGGTGAATTCAAGAGTGCAACTCCATACTTCTATTCAAGTTATGATAATAAAAATGAATCTGAACGTACAGATCGTAAAAAAATCGTTGTGTTAGGTTCAGGACCAATTCGTATTGGACAAGGTGTTGAGTTTGACTATGCGACAGTACATTGTGTACAGACTTTGCGTGAAGAAGGATATGAAGCCATCGTCATCAATAACAACCCAGAAACTGTATCAACCGATTTCTCAATTAGTGACAAATTGTATTTTGAACCACTAACTACAGAAGATGTAATGCACGTTATTGATTTAGAAAAACCATTGGGTGTTATTGTTCAATTTGGTGGACAAACCGCTATCAACTTAGCAGATTCATTGGTAGAACATGGTGTTAAGATTCTAGGTACTTCACTACACTCTATTGATTTAGCGGAAGACCGTCATGAATTTGAAGCGATGTTACATAAATTGAATATTCCTCAACCACAAGGTGAAACTGCAGTAACAGTTGAAGAATCACTCGTTATCGCCAATAAGATTGGTTATCCAGTACTTGTTCGTCCAAGTTACGTATTGGGTGGTCGTGCTATGGAAATCGTACATAATGATGATGAATTAAGAGTATATATGGCAACAGCTGTAAAGGAAATCAGTCATGATGCTCCAATCTTAGTTGATAAATATATTGTTGGTAAAGAACTAGAAATCGATGCGATTGCGGATGGAAAGAACGTATATATTCCAGGTGTCATGGAACATATCGAACGTGCTGGTGTTCACTCTGGTGACTCAATTAGTGTATATCCTACTCAGACAATTTCTCAACAAGTGAAAGATACAATTATTGATTATGGAACAAGAATTGGTAAAGGCTTTGAATTTGTTGGTTTATACAACATCCAGTTCATTGTAGATAAAGAAAGCAACGTATATGTATTAGAGGTAAACCCACGTTCATCTCGTACCGTACCATTCTTATCTAAGATTACAGGTGTTCCTATGTCTCAAATTGCGACTAAGTGTGTATTAGGTGAAAGTATTGAAGATCAAGACTTAATACCAGGATATCATCCTGAAGATAAAGAAAGAGTCTTTGTCAAAGCACCAGTATTCTCATTTGCGAAATTACGTAGTGTAGATACAGTGTTAGGACCTGAAATGAAATCTACAGGTGAGGCTTTGGGTAGTGATGTAAACTTAGAAAAAGCATTATATAAAGCATTGGTTGCCAGTGGTGTGAGTGTTCCAACACATGGAAATGTATTAATGACAATTGATGATGAAAATAAACAAGAAGCATTAGAATTAGCGAGACGTTTCGCAAATATCGGATATGGAATCTATGCGACGAAGGGAACGGCAGATCTATTTGAAAAAGAAGGATTGTATGTTCACCGTGCTAGCAAGATTGAAACAGAAGATGGTAAAAACGTTCTAGATATTATTCGTAATGGACGTGTAAACTTTGTCATCAACACAATGTCTAATAAGAAGAACACAAGTGCCGATGGATTCTTGATTCGTCGTGTGTCTGCAGAAAACAATATTTCTTGTATGACAAGTTTAGATACGGCACATGCCTTAATTAAAGTATTGGAATCTTTGAGTTTCTCAATGGTTTCTATGAATGAAATGGGGAAATAGTATGCAGGAATTTGCGAAGATTCTATCGAATGTCAAAATCGCAAATGATATTTGGAAGATGGAATTGAAAACAGGCTTAGCTAAAACAGCTAAGCCTGGTCAATTCATTGAAATCACAGTTCCAGGTTTCTATTTGCGAAGACCCATATCGATTAGTGAAATTAAGGAAGATGTTTTAGTCATTATCTACAAGGTGCTTGGTGAAGGTACTTTAAAAATGACTGAACTTGAAGGAAAATTAGATATCTTTGGTCCTTTAGGAAATGGGTTTCCAATTGAAGATAAAGAAGAAGTTTTGTTGATTGGTGGAGGTGTTGGTGTACCACCACTATATGAAACAGCCAAACAATATTTAAGTAAAGATGCACGTGTAACTGTAGTATTAGGTGCAAATGATGCCGGTAGCGTATTCTATGTGGATGAATTTAAGGCTTTAGGATGCGATGTATATGTCGCAACCATGGATGGTTCATTGGGTACAAAGGGGACGGCATTGGATGCGATCAAAGAAAACAATGTGACATGTCCATTTGTGCTTAGCTGTGGACCTTTACCTATGTTAAAGGCAATCAACGAACAATATAGTGAAGGCTATATTTCATTAGAAGCTCGTATGGCATGTGGTCTAGGTGCTTGTATGGGATGTGTTGTGAAAGATGTAGAAGGACATTCATTACGTGTATGTAAAGATGGTCCTGTATTTGAAATGAGAAAGGTGGCTTTATAATGGATATTTCAGTAAAACTACCTGGATTAAATTTAAAAAATCCAATTATTCCAGCTAGTGGATGTTTTGGATTTGGTAAAGAATATGCCGAACTATATGATTTGAGTGTATTAGGTGGTATTGCCATTAAATCGGCTACGCCACAAGAGCGTTTTGGAAATCCTACACCAAGAATTGCCGAAACTCCAATGGGAATGTTGAATGCGATTGGGCTACAAAATAAGGGCGTAGATTCAATTATCAAAAACGAACTTCCATTCCTTGCACAGTATGATACAGAAATCATGGCCAATGTGGCGGGTGCATGTGAAGAAGATTATGTAGAGGTTATCAAGAAATTAAATGATCAGCCAGTAATCAAGGCTTATGAATTAAATATTTCTTGTCCTAATGTAAAACATGGTGGTATTGGTTTGGGAACGAAACCTGAGCTTGCAGCACATGTGACAAAGATTTGTAAGGATGCAGCTACAAAACCTGTATATGTGAAGCTTTCACCAAATGTAACAAATATTGTAGAAATTGCCGAAGCCGTTGAAGAAGCCGGTGCAGATGGCATTGTATTGATCAATACTTTAATGGGTATGCGCATCAATTTGAAGACGGGAAAACCATTACTTGCCAATGTAACAGGTGGTCTTTCTGGTCCTGCCATTAAGCCAGTTGCCTTAAGAATGGTATATCAAGTGGCACAAGCTGTAAATATTCCAATCATTGGTGTTGGTGGAATTACTTGTGCAGAAGATGTATTGGAATTCTTAAATGCTGGGGCAAGTGCTGTTGAAGTGGGGGCCCAAAACTTTGTGGATCCTTATGTATGTCCAAAAATCATTGAGGATCTTCCAAAAGTATTAGAGAAATATGGATATAAGAATATTGAAGAAGCAGTTGGAAGGAGTTTTAAATAATGAGTAAGACAATTGTAGCACTAGATTTTTCTAGCAAAGAAGAAGTTGTAGATTTCTTAAAACAATTTGATGAACCTGTATATGTAAAGATTGGTATGGAATTAACATATGCGTGTGGTTTAGAAATGGTAAAAACAGTGAAGGAAATGGGGCACCATATTTTCTTAGACTTGAAATTGCATGATATTCCAAACACAGTTAAGGGTGGAATGAAAAACTTAGCGAACTTAGGTGTAGATATTGTCAATGTACACTGTGCTGGTGGTATTGCGATGATGAAGGCTGCCATTGATGGTTTGAATGAAGGGGCTAAAGATGGAAAACGTCCTATGTGTATCGGTGTAACTCAGCTTACTAGTACTTCTAAAGAAGCTATGAATAACGAATTAGGAATTCCAGGTGAAGTGATTGATTGTGTTATTAGATATGCGAAGAATGCCAAAGAAGCAGGCTTAGATGGTGTTGTATGTTCCGTACATGAAGCTAAGGCGATTCACGAAGCTTGTGGAGAAGACTTCTTAACAGTTACTCCTGGTATTCGTTTGGCAAGTGATTCTAAAGATGATCAAAAACGTGTTGCCACTCCAGCATTTGCGAAAGAACAAGGTTGTGATTATATCGTAGTGGGTCGTTCAATTACTAAGAGTGCAAACCCTGTTGAAACATACAAGGAAATTGAAGCAACTATGTCAAAATAAGGGTAACCAAAATCATTTAGGGTTTTAGCGCAATCATTTGGGGTCTAGTTCGG
>OKTG01000944.1_pt1 | contig 10270 bp, 8 predicted proteins | sample 1606091 | NCBI WGS metagenome assembly OKTG01 (sample SAMEA3879512, study PRJEB24766) | human gut metagenome | biome: human-associated habitat; feature: feces | place: USA | collected 1985/1987 | reverse complement strand
GTGCATCACACATGTGCTGCATTCCGGCCACGAAGTCATCTGCTTTTACAGTATCCACTTCACGTCCCTGGGAATCGGTCCATTTTACATCTTTACGAAGGTGGAAGGTATAGGTCAGTCCGTCATCGGATACTTCATAGGATTCTGCCAGTGCCGGCTGCAGAGTTCCCTCTACATCGTACTCCATCAGTCCGTCATAGGTATTGATGATCGCATCGGTATCTGCCGCACGGGAAGTTGCAAGTCCGTCCCATGTTACCGGATCGCTCGCATACGGCATGGAGAAGCTGTCTTTTAAGGTGTAACCTTTTCCTGCCAGATATTCTTTTACCCAGCTCTCATAGGTTCCTGTTCCTTTAAGCTCATCCCATTTTGCTCTCATTTCGTTGTAATCTTCTGCCTTGATAAAGTCAGTTGTTACAACATACTGATGATAACGGTCGTTATCGCTTCCCCAAAGTGTATAGTCCTTGGTGCGCGGAGCCATTCTGTACATCGCGTACATACCACCTCTTGAGGTGAGCGGGTACATCATGGCAGACTCCATCAGTTTTCCCTCGGCAACTGCCATCAGGGCATATCTCTCATCCACCGTTTCTGCTTCCTTTGCAGTAGCAAGTGCATCGTTGAAATCTCCCAGTGCCTCATTGTAGAGCTCTGTGCTGGTCTCGTCGTATCCCTCTGGCATTTCGGATTCCTCTGCCTCGGCTTCACTCTCACTGCTTGCAGATGCGCTTGCATCGCTTTCGGAAGATGCGCTGCTGCTTACGCTTACACTCTCATCCGCCGGATCAGAACTTCCGCTGCCGGAATTTCCGCAGGCAACCAGGCTTGCAGTCATACTCATAACAAGTAATGCGCTTACAATTTTTCTTTTCATAATTCTTCCTAACTCCTTTCATGGATTCGCGTTGTTTTTGCATCATCCGGACATTTGCCGGAACGGCTTCGCCATTCCACCGTTTTTCATTTTGGCACTTTACCACATTAAAACGAATAGTACAAAAAGGAGATGCGTCCAACAAGATTTGTTTTCTTCATCCCTCATGCCCGTACATTTGTCCGTTTGTCCAAAAACAACTGGGTTCATTATAACCAGAACTCGCTCCATTTGTCAATATCCGATGCAGGGGAAAAGTGTATAAACTGCATTTAAAGTAATCAAAATCCTCTATTTTTCTCTTTTTGGGTATTGTTCTGATGCCGTTTTTCTATTTTCCTGTATTCTTCGGTTTTATAATGAAAAAAAGATTACACAAATAATTGTTTCTTTCCATTTGCGTTCTGCAGTACTGCCTTTTTATTTCTGAAAAATGTGTTTCTTCTTATCAAATGCGTTTTACTTTTTGTCTTCGACAGTCTCCGGACTATTGACAGCAAAAAAAAATCCTGCTAATATTAATTTTAATAAGGAACCAGTGCAGTACACGGAAAACAGGCACCGCACGCGGCGTCTCTGATATCCTTGTCGGATACAGCAGACGCTTTTTTGCTTTCCTGTGTATCATCACTTCTGCATCCGTATCCGCACGAAAAGAAAAAAGGAGACTTCTTTTATGTATCTTTATAATTCTGCAACCCATAAAAAAGCTGAATTCCAGACACACACACCGGGCCGTGTAGAAATGTACACCTGCGGACCTACCGTTTATCATTTTGCGCACATCGGAAACCTGCGCAGTTATATTATGGAGGACGTTCTTGAAAAGGCACTCCGCTATGAAGGCTACAACGTCAACCGTGTCATGAACATTACCGACGTCGGCCATTTAAGCTCCGATGCGGACACCGGTGAGGACAAGATGGTCAAAGGTGCCAAGCGCGAGCATAAAACAGTCATGGAAATCGCACAGTATTACACCGATGCATTCTTTGCGGATTGCAAAAAGCTGAATATCAAGCGCCCGGATGTCGTACAGCCGGCGACCGGATGCATTGACGAATATATTAAAATCATTGCAAAACTGATGGACACCGGCTACGCTTACTTTGCCGGCGGAAATGTTTACTTTGACACCAGCCGTCTTGACCACTACTATGTATTCAACGACCACGATGAGGATGATCTTGCCGTTGGTGTCCGCGAGGGCGTAGAGGAAGATACCAACAAACGCAACAAAAACGATTTCGTTCTCTGGTTTACCAAATCAAAATTCGAGAACCAAGCGCTCAAATGGGACTCTCCATGGGGCGTCGGTTATCCGGGATGGCACATTGAGTGCTCCGGTATCTCCATGAAGTACAACGGTGAGTATCTGGATCTCCACTGCGGCGGCGTGGACAATGCCTTCCCGCACCACACCAACGAGATTGCGCAGTCCGAAAGCTACCTTGGCCATGCATGGTGCCCGCAGTGGTTCCATGTACATCACCTGAATACCTCGACCGGAAAAATGTCGAAATCAAAAGGTGAGTTCCTGACGGTTTCTCTTCTGGAAGAAAAAGGCTACGATGCAGAAACCGGCAAAATGCTGGTATGTGTCAATCCGGAATGGTTCCGTCCGACCGACGTTGATAACCTCTGGGGCGATCCGACCAAGGCCAAAACCGTTCTTGGATGGAATCCGCAGAAAACAACGTATGCTGAATTAGTAGAAATTATGGCAAAGCATGACCGTCAGCTTGCAAAACAGGAAAAAGCCATGAAAGCCGCACTTTAATTTAGGAGATGCAAATATCATGATGGAAAAAAATGCAAAAATTTATGTAGCCGGACACCGTGGAATGGTTGGTTCCGCGATTGTAAGAGAACTGAAACGCCAGGGTTATGAAAATATCATTACCCGTACCCACAAAGAACTGGATCTCTGCCGTCAGGATGCTGTCGAGGCATTTTTCGCAGAGGAAAAACCGGAATATGTCTTCCTCGCTGCTGCAAAAGTAGGCGGCATCGTTGCAAACCAGGAAGCACTGGCAGATTTCATGTACGATAACATGACACTGGAAATGAATGTCATCCACTCTGCGTGGAAAAACGGCTGTAAAAAACTGGAATTTCTTGGATCCTCCTGTATTTACCCGCGTATGGCACCGCAGCCGATGAAGGAAAGCTGTCTGCTGACTTCTGAACTGGAAAAAACAAACGAGGCTTATGCACTTGCAAAAATCTCCGGCTTAAAATACTGTGAGTTTCTGAACCGTCAGTACGGAACTGATTATATTTCCGTTATGCCGACCAATCTTTACGGACCAAACGATAACTATCATCCAACCCACAGCCACGTACTTCCTGCACTGATCCGCCGCTTCCATGAAGCAAAGGTTAACAATCTGCCGGAAGTTACCTGCTGGGGCGACGGCTCTCCGCTGCGTGAGTTCCTGTATGTCGATGACCTTGCAAATCTCTGTGTCTTCCTGATGAACAACTATTCCGGAAATGAGACCGTAAACGCCGGAACCGGAAAAGAACTGACCATCAAAGAGCTGACAGAGCTTGTTGCAAAAGTAATCGGTTATAATGGGAAAATCAATTGGGACAGCACAAAGCCAAATGGTACTCCAAGAAAACTGCTCGACGTATCCAAAGCAACCGCTCTTGGCTGGACCTACAAAACCGAGCTGGAAGACGGCATCCGTCTCTCCTACGAGGATTTCCTGAACAACCCGATGCGTGCAGAGCGCTAAACTTAAAATAAACGATTGGAAAAGGTCGTGTGTCCGTGCAGGGCCACGGCCTTTTTGGTTAAATGGTAGGAGAAGTATTATGAATCTGGTGTTATTGTCCGGTGGCTCCGGCCAGCGTCTGTGGCCGCTTTCCAACGATATCCGTTCCAAGCAGTTCATTAAGATCTTCCACCGGGAAGACGGCGAACTGGAATCCATGGTGCAGCGTGTCTACCGTCAGATCAAGGCGGTCGATACCGATGCAACGGTCACCATTGCTACCTCCAAATCTCAGGTTTCGGCTATCCACAATCAGCTGGGCGAGGAAGTGGGCATCAGTGTTGAACCTTGCCGCCGGGATACGTTTCCGGCCATTGCACTGGCGGCAGCTTACCTGAAGGACGTGCAGGGCGTCGGTGAGGAAGAATCCGTGGTTGTCTGCCCGGTAGACCCCTATGTGGAGAACGACTACTTTGAGGCACTGAAAGCACTGGGCGACCGTGCCGCTGTCAGCAGCGCCAATCTGGTTCTGATGGGCATTGAGCCGACCTACCCCAGCGAGAAATACGGCTACATCATCCCCATCGGCAAAGAGCGGGTCAGCAAGGTGTCCATGTTCAAGGAAAAGCCGACGCAGGAAGTGGCAAAGGACTACATTGCAAAGGGCGCGCTCTGGAACGGTGGCGTGTTCGCCTTCAAGCTAGGCTATGTGCTGAACCGTGCGCATGAACTCATTGATTTCGTGGACTATGATGATCTGTTCAATAAATATGATACCCTGAACAAAATCAGCTTTGACTATGCTGTGGTCGAGCACGAGCCGGAAATTGAGGTCATGCGCTTTGCAGGCACTTGGAAAGACCTGGGCACCTGGAACACCCTGACCGAGGCAATGGACAGTCATGCAGTGGGTGAGGCACTGTTTAATGAGCAGTGCAAGAATGTTCATGTGGTCAATGAGCTGGATGTGCCGATCCTCTGCATGGGCCTGAAGGATGTGGTGGTCTCTGCAAGCCCGGAGGGCATTCTGGTTTCGGATAAGGAGCAGTCCAGCTACATCAAGCCTTTTGTCAACACGCTGGACCACCGGGTCATGTTCGCCGAAAAATCGTGGGGCAGCTTTAAGGTCATCGATATCGACAAAGCGTCCATGACCATCAAAGTGACGCTGAATGCAGGCCATCAGATGAACTATCACAGCCACCAGCACCGGGATGAGGTGTGGACGGTCATTGCAGGCAAGGGCAAGACCATTGTGGACGGTATGGAGCAGAACGTGAAGGCCGGCGATGTGATCACCATGTCCGCAGGCTGCCGCCATACGGTTATTGCCGAGACCGAACTGAAGCTGATCGAAGTGCAGCTGGGTGAAGCCATCGACGTCCACGACAAGCAGAAATTTGAACTGGAATATTGAGCCACCGCAGGAGGCAGCTATGCAAAACAAGAATAAGCCTCTTTTGCTCCGGCCATCCGGCAAGGATTATCTTTGGGGCGGCAGTCGTTTGAACGATGAATTTGAAAAAAACATCGACCTGACCCCGCTGGCAGAGACGTGGGAGTGCTCCACCCACCCCGATGGCCCCAGCTATGTGGTCGGCGGTGCGTTTGATGGACAGGAACTGGCAGAGGTGCTGAGAGCGCATCCGGAGTATCTGGGCGAACGCCATAAGGGAGAAAATGCTCTGCCGATCCTCATCAAATTCATCGACGCCAAGAAAGATTTGTCGGTGCAGGTGCATCCCACCGATGCCTACGCACAGGAGCACGAAAACGGCCAGCTGGGCAAGACCGAGATGTGGTATGTGCTGGATGCCGGACGGGATGCAAAGCTCGTGTATGGCCTGAAACGAGAGCGCACCGAACAGCAGATGCGGGAAGCCATCGCCAAAGGAACCCTGATGAAGGACTTGCAGTGGGTCCCGGTCAAAAAGGACGATCTGTTTTTCATTGAGGCGGGTACCATCCATGCCATCGGAGCCGGTGCATTGGTGGCAGAGATTCAGGAAAATTCTAATCTGACCTATCGCCTGTACGATTATGACCGTGTAGGCAAGGACGGCAAAAAGCGGGAGCTGCATATCGACAAAGCGTTGGATGTAGCAAATCTGAAGGGCAGTGCAGAACCGAAGCAGCCTCTTCGGGTGCTGAAATACCGGCAGGGCATTGCCTCTGAGCTTCTGACCCGCTGCAAGTATTTTGAGGTGTACCGTATGATCGTCAACACCGAGCGGCGGCAGAAGGTGCACTACCGTGCGGATGAAATTGCCTTCCGGGTACTGCTCTGCGTCAATGGCTGCGGCACGATCTCCTATAAGGACGGCACGATTCCGTTCTATAAGGGAGACTGCATTTTTGTCCCGGCGGATTCCGAGACACTGACGATTCACGGGCAGGCACAATTTCTCGATGTGAGAGGGTAAATAATATGGATATCAAAAAAGAATATGAACGCTGGTTGGAAAATGCCACCGCAGATGCCGATGTTGTGGCAGAGCTGAAAACGCTGGATGATGCAAAAATCGAGGATGCATTTTACCGTGATCTTGCATTTGGTACGGGCGGTCTGCGTGGTGTGATCGGCGCGGGCACCAACCGCATGAACATCTACACCGTGGCAAAGGCTTCTCAGGGCTTGGCGGACTACTTAAAAAAGAACTTTGAAACTCCGTCTGTGGCCATTGGTTACGACAGCCGTATCAAGAGCGATGTGTTTGCAAGAGTTGCCGCCGGGGTGTTTGCGGCGAATGGCGTCAAGGTGAATATCTGGCCTGTGCTGATGCCTGTTCCTACCGTGTCCTTTGCGACCCGCTATCTGCACACCTCGGCCGGTGTCATGGTGACAGCGTCCCACAACCCCAGCAAGTACAACGGCTATAAGGTCTACGGTGCAGATGGCTGCCAGATCACCACCGAGGCTGCTGCGGAAATTCTGGCTGAGATCGAGAAGCTGGACATCTTTGCGGACGTCAAGACCAGCGATTTTGAAGCAGGCGTGGCAAACGGAAGTATCCAGTACATCCCGGACGAGGTCTACACCGCTTTCGTGGAGCAGGTCAAGAGCCAGTCTGTTCTGTTTGGCGAAGAGGTCAACAAGAACGTGGCCATCGTGTACAGCCCGCTGAATGGCACCGGTCTGAAGCCTGTGACCCGCACCCTGAATGAGATGGGCTACACCAACATCACCGTGGTCAAGGAGCAGGAGCAGCCGGACGGAAACTTCCCGACCTGCCCGTACCCCAATCCGGAGATCAAAGAGGCTATGGCGCTGGGTATGGAGTATGCCAAGAAGTGCAACGCCGACCTGCTGCTGGCGACTGACCCGGACTGTGACCGTGTGGGCATCGCTGTCAAGAACAAGGCAGGGGAGTACGAGCTGCTGACCGGCAACCAGACCGGTATGCTGCTGCTGGACTACATCTGCAGTCAGCGCGTCAAACACGGCAAAATGCCTACCGACCCGGTCATGGTCAAGACCATTGTGACCATGGACATGGGGGAACAAATCGCCACCCATTACGGCCTGCGCACCATCAATGTGCTGACTGGTTTCAAGTTCATCGGGGAGCAGATTGGCAAGCTGGAACAGCAAGGCAAGGCCGACAGCTATGTGTTCGGCTTTGAGGAGAGCTACGGCTACCTGACTGGCTCCTACGTCCGTGACAAGGACGGTGTGGACGGTGCCTATATGATCTGCGAGATGTTCAGCTACTATGCAACCAAGGGCATCAGCCTGCTGGATAAGCTGGACGAGCTGTACAAGACCTATGGCTACTGCCTGAACACCCTGCACAGCTACGAGTTCGATGGCAGCGCCGGTTTTGCCAAGATGCAGAGCATTATGCAGGTATTCCGGGGCGACATCAAGGAGTTCGGTGGCAAGAAAGTCGTCAAGCTGCTAGATTATGCACCCGGTCTGGATGGTCTGCCCAAGTCCGATGTGCTCAAGTTCTTGCTGGAAGATAACTGCTCTATTGTGGTGCGCCCCTCCGGTACCGAGCCGAAACTCAAGACCTATATCTCTGTCAGCGCGGAAAACAAAGAAGCCGCTGAGAAGATAGAGTCAGAGATCTGTAAGAGTGCTGAAGAGTTCCTGAAGTAAGGTCGCAAACCATAAAATATTCTTCATCACAAGGATGATTTAAAAATGAACTTGTGATATACTGGGGCTATAGGAAACTGTAGCTCCTTACGCTGCTCGAAACTTTGCACACCTCTACGCGGTGAGCAGCAGGCAACACATGAGAATGTGGCTAAGAATGCGAGGGATAACCTCAAAATGATTTATAGGAGGTTACTGAGATGAAGGGTATTCTGGAAGACAATGCAAATGAAGCGTGGTCTAAAGCGATAGTTGACTGCGATGATATCCTTGAAGGAAGGACTACATTGGGATATAGAAAGAGTTTTGTTGCTCATCTTCATAATTCAATTGAGCTCTATATAAAGCAGTATATGCTCAATACCAATGATTATAGAGTATCATCTGTTAAAAATGGTAATCAAGCGGATGGATCACCTGCAAAGGATTTTTATAATTCAACCGATTTAAATGCCTATTTTAAGGGATTGGATGAAGATACAAAGAAAAAATTCTTTTCCATTGAATTTAATCAGCTTGCAGAAATCTCAAAGAAACTTTTCGACAATTTTTTTCAGTCAAAACCGGCAACTAAGCCTCTATATGCGGAAGGACTAAAGAAAATCAAGGATTTAAGAAATGATGAAACGCATTTCTACATAGATAAGGAAACATTCTTGGGAGAAGATGACTTTAAGGTTCTCTATAATTTCATGATTGTTTTTTATAAAATCCTCATGTACTATAGATTACTACCCTATTGGGGAGAAGCCTTTGGAGAATTCAAAGGACTGGGTTTTGACCGCGTACCACTCACAGACTTTTCATACAAAAAGCAAATCATGAAATCACAATTTATGCATGAATTTCGTGAAGATATTGGTGGCGAACATTTTCCATATCTTGGAGATTCGCCGTATGCCGTGGCGCAGAGTATTTGCATTCGCTGTCCGAGGTATAGGGATAGCCACAAATTTGAAGAATTACTTACATATATAGATGGAATGATTCGATATAAAATTCTGATTTATGAAGATGTTCCGGCAGATGTGATTGATGATTGTGGAAATATTGTTGGCTGGAGCACTTTCCGTAGATACGATATTGATAGATAGTAAAATGGATGATATACTTAAGTCACAATACATAATAGAAAGGTTGATATCTTATGCCCAGAACAAAAGGTAGCAAGAATAAGCCCAAAACTGTGACTGTTGATTTTGCAACGCAGATTGCGGAAAAGCAGGAATCTATCGCTTCTCTGACTGCCGAAATCACTTCCATCACGGCCAACATTGACACTTTGAAGGCTGACCTGAAAGAGAAGAAGACTGCGCTAAAGGTCACTCAGAAGGAACTGACTAAGCTGGAAGCCATGAAAGCCGCCGCCGATCAGAAGGCCGCCGAAGTAGCGAAGAAGAACGAAGCAGAGGCTGTGCTGAAGAAGCTACTGGCCGAGGGTGTCAGTGCTGATGATATTATCGAGAAGCTGAAATAATCGTTTCAAAATCCAAAACCGTGTGGACGGAGTTACAAAATCTCATCCAGACGGTTTTCTAATAGGTTAATTGCTTCATATCAAACAAAAAGCACTATTTCCCATACCATAGCCCAAAATCATGTCCGGTGAAATTTTAGCAAAAGAGGCAGCAGAGGAGCGCATCTGGGCAGAGCAAACGCCCCGGCGGTGCTCCGGGCCCCGGACGCTCCGAAGATTAAGTACAATCGGATGAAACAATTTTACATGGTTGACATGAGGCGGAAAACGTGATATTATCACCTTGTAAAAAAGTGCGAATCCCTCTCGCTCACAGAGGAAAAATCTCTCTCGCAACGAGAAATCAAACGATACAACGAACAAAAAACGACTTTGCCGAAGGCTGGCAGACACGAGGGACTTAAAATCCCTTTCTGGCGACAGAGTGCGGGTTCAAGCCCCGCAGGATCTTGCTGCCATGGGGCTGACCGGCACCGAGACGATTCTCATCCACTCCTCCATGAAAGCCATCGGTGTTGTCGAAGACGGCGCGGACACGGTTCTGGATGTTTGCATTGCTGGCGCTGAATTTTGCAAACCGATAAGAATGCAACGATACCCCTGCGGTTCTGGATGCACCGCAGGGGTCTTTTTTGTGCAGGTCCTTTCCGAAAAGGGAAAATCATGGTATACTGTGTTGAAAAGAATTTGATTCTGGAGGAATAAAGATGAATGATATGAAGGCAAAGACCGGTGCACTGCTAAAGGAGATGGCCGTCCTGACCGGGGCGGTCGCGATCATTGCGGCGGGCGTCTACTTTTTTCTGGTGCCGAGCCATACATCCGTCAGCAGCATTTCCGGCCTTGGCATTGTGCTGTCCAATTTTGTGCCGCTGCCCTTGTCGGTCATTACGATGATCCTGAACGTTGTGCTTCTCATTGTCGGGTTCTTTACCTGCGGCAGAGAGTTTGGCGCAAAGACCGTTTACACCAGTGTGCTGCTGCCAGTGTTTCTGGGGCTGTTTGAAAAGCTGTTCCCGGAGGCTGGCTCGATGACTGGCAGTCAGGAGCTGGACGTGGTGTGCTATATCCTGGTGGTCAGCATCGGG
>OKTG01000942.1_pt1 | contig 10292 bp, 10 predicted proteins | sample 1606091 | NCBI WGS metagenome assembly OKTG01 (sample SAMEA3879512, study PRJEB24766) | human gut metagenome | biome: human-associated habitat; feature: feces | place: USA | collected 1985/1987 | reverse complement strand
CAAAAGAAACTCGGTATGGTGCGCTCCGTAGATGTGGCCCGGCACATGGAGGTGTCAAAGCCCAGCGTGTGCCATGCAGTGGCTTCCTTGCGGGATGGCGGCTTTCTCACAATGGACGAAGATCACTTTCTCCATCTGACCGATGTGGGCTGCGAGGTAGCCGAAAAAATCTACGAGCGTCACTGCTTCTTTACCGAGCAGCTTATCACCGCAGGCGTTGACCCCAAAACTGCGGAGGCCGATGCCTGCCGTATTGAGCACATCATCAGCGATGAGAGTTTTGACCGGCTGAAAGAGGCAGTCGAACAAGAGCAAGACTAAAACCGAATAAGCCAAGCGATCCTGCCCCGCAAGACGGGGAAAGAAAAAAACCGTTGCAGGGCAGGCAGCTTCGTGCGCCCAAAATGGATTTTCAAGGACTGCGGCGGTTTTGAGTACATCAAGGCCGCCGTTCCTTATGCCCTCGACAAAGGAGTGACGACTACACGCTGACACGGCGGCTTTAGGAGGGAGCCGCCGTGAAGCAAAGACCGCTTCGACATAATTCGGCAGGAATTTACCTGTCAAAAAAAGCCTGACCGTCAATCGGCTCCCATCTGTTTATGAACAGGCACTATCGTGGCTGGTCCATAAGCGTCATAAGTCCTCTTTTAGCAGCGCCAGCCGCCGTTCTTCGGATGCTGGCGCTTTTGTTTGTCGTTTTTTCGGGAATTTCCCCGAAAGGTGTCGCTCACCGCCTTCATTTCGGTTCACCCGTCAACCCGTGAATCGAAATGGAGGTACATAATGCAGAAGATCAATCTTCGGGAACTGTATCCCGATGTGTATAAAACCGATGTCTTTGTAGACGTGGCCGAGGAAGTTGTGGCCGCGATACGGGGCCAGGAGCAGGACGATGCCGCCTATGAACGCCGGAAGTTCCGGCACAAGGCTCACTACTCTCTGAACCGGGAGGATGGCATTGAAAACGATGCCCTCAACCGGCCACTCACCCCGGCGGAAGTCCTGGAGCAGAAGCTGCTGCGGGAGGAAGTGTATGCCGCGCTGATGCAGCTGACCGCCATCCAGGCCCGGCGTATCTACGCCCGGTTTTACCTGGGCATGACGGTGGCCGAGATCGCCCGGATCGAGGGTGCTGACCGCCGCCGCGTGTGGGAGAGCATCCGGCGCGGACTGAAGAAGCTGGCGCGGTTGCTGGATACGGCCCAATAACCTGACCGCCGCATAGCGGCAAAAAGAGAGCCGGTGGAGGTTTTTATTCCTCCACCGGCTTACTTATTCTCTAAATGTTCATCTGGGTCAACCCCAGCCGTCTGCACCATCTCTTTTAGCTCATCAGTCAACGCACGGGTCGAGTTTAACAGCACTTTTCTGGCAGCCGGAGGGCACGAAAGGTAAAGCTGCCGCATATCGTTGGCGGCTTGCTCATCTTCAGGCAGATCGAGATTCATCAGGGAATCTAAAGATAAATTCAAGACTTTGCAAAAAGCGCGCAGAACCTCAAAAGAAGGATTCTTCACCCCTCTTTCGCAGCCTTGAACGTGCTTTAGAGAAACGTGGCTCAGATCTGCGAGTTCCTGCTGCGTCAATCCTTTTTCCTTACGCGCTTTTTGTATCCTTCGTCCCAGCTCTTTTATCAGTTCCATAGGCACTATCGTCTCCTTTATCATATTTTATCGTGCCCATTTCCTTGCAGGAAGAACCTCATAAAAGGTGTTTTTGAGTACGATAGTACCTATTTTGTTGTGCTTGTAAGGAGATTGCGCTGTCCGCAGCTTCTATGAAGGGACAAGGAAAAATATTTTTTCAAATAAATCGCAGTACAGACAGGACAAATCGCCTGTTTTTGTCATGGCTGTCAAGAAGGAGCTTTTCTTTCGCTGACCTTTGACAACTGAATACACGGCAGAACAGGTACATAACCCGCGCATGAGCGAGTGCAGGACGCCGCGAAGATGGAGCAGCCAGGAGGTGATGGACAAGCTGTTTCGGAGCGATCAACGTCCCTGCGACCCGGATGGTGGCACATCCGGCGCGATGAGGGCGCGGGGGCTTAAAGATACTTCCTCACGGCCCGCCAAAGACTTGGGGGGAACCCTGCGGCACACGATACGAACGATGCTGCGGAGTTATGACAGCCGCGCCAGCGGAGACCTGTTGTGTTCCCATCGTCAGGGGGCGTGGCAAATATGACGAGTAATCCGAACAGAATAACAGTAGCCGCACCAGGTTTTTTATCCGAAGATTTCTTTCAGACTGGTGCGGCTGTTTAAGTATTAAGATATTAAGGAGGCGAGAGTGATGTTTGAAAAATTCCATCGAGGTGACATATATTCGGCTGATTTAAGCCCTGGTATCGGCTCTGAACAAAGTGGCTCTCGTCCTGTACTCATTCTTCAAAACAATGTGGGAAATTGTTTCAGTCCTACGATTATTATTGCAGCAATTACCAGTGTAAGCAAAAAAAGCAGAAAGTTCCCCACGCATTACCACTTAAATGACAGATGCGGTTTGGTGAAACCATCTGTTGTTATGCTGGAACAGATCAGAACAATCGACAAGTCGAGGTTAAAAAACTATATTGGTCATCTAAACAAGGATGACATGGAAAACATAAACAAGACGCTCTTGTGCAGTCTGGGGATTACATAAAAGTGCCGAAAGGCCGTATCATTTTCAGGCTGTGCAAGTAGAGTTATAATTTCGTTAGGAATTGCGGAGGTGATTCTGAATGGAGAATATCCAGAATAAAAGCGCATTGATTCCTTCAGATGAAATCCGGTCAGAAGAACTTCTGGCGGAACAAAAATTTGAAGCGTTTATCACTTCGCTGGCACATATCATCGAGAAATATGGTATGAGAGTGCTGGGCGAGGTTGACGGAGCTGCGTGAGAATCGCAGCTTTACATAGGATATTTTCCAAAAGTAAATTTTGGAGGTATGAATTATGAACCGATATGGAAAACGCTGTGTTTTGTATCCGAGGGTCAGCACAGAGATGCAAGTGGACGGATACAGCCTGGAAGGTCAAAAAAATATGCTGACACGATTTGCGGATCGTGAGGAAATGATCGTTGTTGATACTTATGAAGATGCCGGTAAATCCGGTAAATCCATTGAGGGACGGCCTGCCTTTCAAAAAATGCTCAGAGATATTGAGGATGGCTTGGACATTGACTATATTTTAGTGTATAAGCTGTCACGGTTTGGCCGTAATGCAGCGGATATACTTAACTCTTTGGAGTTGGTTCAATCTTATGGTGTAAATCTGATTTGCATAGAAGAAGGGATTGATTCCTCTCAGACAAGCGGAAAACTTTTGATTTCTGTACTATCTGCTGTAGCTGAGATTGAGCGTGAGAATATTATCGAGCAGACGATGAACGGGCGGCGCGAAAAGGCACGGCAAGGTGGATGGAATGGTGGCTTTGCTCCATACGGATATACACTGGAAGATAACAAGCTGATGATTGAAGAAACAGAGGCTGTGGCAATACGGAAGATTTTTGAATTATATACTTCATCGGAAATCGGTTTGGGTGGTATTGCGAATCAGTTGAACTTACAAGGTATACGGAAAATTCCGAGGCAGAATGGCACATTAGAGGATTGGACAGGACATTTTATTAAACTGATATTGGATAACCCGGTTTATTGCGGTAAAATTGCCTATGGACGGAGAACGAAGGAAAAAGTCAAAGGCACAAAAAACGATTACCAGATGAAAAGAAATGACGATTACATTCTGACAGAGGGACAGCATAAAGGAATCGTTAGTGAGGAGGTATGGGAAAAGGCTCATGCCAAGCGCCTTAGAACCGGAGTAAAGCAACCGTCAAAAATTGGGCGGGATCGAGTTCATTTGTTATCCGGTCTGCTGAAATGCCCGGTTTGTGGAAGTCCCATGTATACGAATAAACACGCATGGACAAATAAAGATGGCACTTACAAAGAAATTTACTATTATGTATGTAGTCGGAATAGGATGGTCCGGGGTAAGCATTGTGAATATAAGGCAATGCTGAAAAAGACCGATATTGAACCGATGGTCATTGAGGCAATTCGTGAGATCGTAAGAAATGAGGAATATGCCCAAGCCATTAAAAAACGGATTGGCGTTCAGATTGACACGAAAGCAGTGGATAAAGAACTGGAGGGCTATCAGGCAAAGCTGAAGGAAGTTGATCTGAATAAGACAAGATTGGAACGGGAAATTGACAGTCTCCCTGCTGATGCAAAATACCGGGAACGAAAGCTCCATGATATGACCTTGCGGTTAGATTCCCTATATGATGTCATTGTTGAGCTGGAGGAAAAAATCGAAGATGCCAGACTTCGGCGAGATGCAATTAAGCAGCAGGCAATTACTCTTGAGAATATTTACAAAATCATGGTGAATTTCGACTGCGTTTATAATATAATAAATGACGAAGAAAAGAGAAATGTGGTCACAGCCTTGATTAAGGAAATTGAAATTTACAGGAATGACGAGTCTGAATATCCGCTAAAGCGGATTGGTCTGAATTTTCCGGTGTTCAAGGATGGCGGGGAAGTTACGGAGCTTTTGTGGGACAAAGGGAATACCGTTGAGACGGTTGTCTTGCTTTCCAAGGGTGAGGTCGACTCGAAAAAGATTCGGGTTGAGTTCTCTTTGGAAGATATGGATATGTCCGAATTTCAGGATGGGGCAACCTACACCCAGATCAAAGACTATGTGCTGGAGCATAGCGGGTTAAAGGTATCCAACCTGTATATCTCACAAATTAAGCGAAAATGTGGGATTGGGGTTGGTAAGAACTATAATCTGCCGAAGTCCGAGGATTCCAGACAGCCACAGTGCCCACCGGAAAAAGAGAAAGCAATCCGAGAAGCATTCAAATATTTTGGGATGATCTAACATCCCGCAAAATGGAGGTTTCTTATGGATAGATTGATTTCTTGTGAGTTTAACATGGATACCGCTTGTGTGGAACTGAAATTTTTAGATGGCAGCATGATTGCCATTGATACCATCGCCGTGGAGAATGAGGTTGCTGACAATATGTATCAGCGGTCAGAGCTGGATTATCTGATCTACAATGATCCGATTGGATATGCAGACTTGATATTGAACGGTGATCCCGATATTTATCTAAAAACTGTAACTGAATGTAAACCCTTAGATTAAAACTCAGCCCTCTGCCTTTTCATTGGCAGAGGGCCGTTTTTTGCTTAACAGTTATTGAGCATCCCTTAATTGCTCTACAACACTGCATTTCGCTGCGTTGTCATACATCATGCAAGGAATCAGCCACCCCAGCAGAAGAAATACCGGAATTGTCAGCAGGACAGGCAGAATGGTGAATCGATACTCAAAGAACCAGAACATACTGCCCAGCATTTTTCCTGCAAGAGGTCCCACCGCCAGCGACAGAATAAAGGCCGCCGCTACGGAGGACATTGCGTAAAACAATCCCTCGTAGATCAGCATGGTTTTGAGCTGCCGGTTCGTCATTCCTACAGCCTGAAGCACAGCAAATTCACGGCGGCGGGAAAGAATACCGGTCATCATGGCGTTGAAGAAATTTAAGAGTCCCACCAGCCCGATGATAGCACAGAGGATACCACCTATCAGAAGGAACATCTGCCGGAACTGAGCAAATTCAGAGCGAGCCGTGGCCTTGCTTTCATACATCAAGGGCGAAAACTCACCGGCAGTGAGCTTCGATAGATATTGCTCTGCTTCGGCCTCGTCAGCGTCGTCCGCTGTGTCGAACATGTAGAGCATCGGAATGGCCGCACCACCGCTGTCCCTCTGTGCGGTGTCCACAGACAAAACTACGTCATATCCAATACCACCATAACGATAACTCATGGAATTCGGAAGTTCTACCAAGGCGCAGACCGTGTACTCTACATCTCTGGCTCCATACAATTTTGCCTGAAAGTACTCCTCCGGTGTATCTTCGGTGCGGAGTTCCCCGGTGCGGCTGTCGATATATTTCACATCATCCGCATAGGTAGCGGTGATCGTGTCTCCCACCTTGGGGTAGTATTCAGGATTGGGCAGATTACCGTAGTCATCTAAGGAAACCGCAATGGCAATGGCGTTATTGTCCGGCTCCAGCATAGGAGAAATATCTCCGTCGAACACTTGCAGCTTGTCAAACAGACTGTTATCCAGAGCCTCGATTCTGGTATCTCCCATCACCATATTGCCCCGGTGCTCCATGCGGCTCATATGGCTGTCCAACTGCTCGGCGCTTTCGTACCTTGCATAGTCCTGCCGCAGAGCATCCTCCGTCATCCACAGATATGCGGGTTTTCGCACAGCATATCCCGTGCCGGAAAGACTGGCCTTTGTGTTTGCTGCGATCTCTTCGATCTGTTCCGGCGTGATGAATTCATCCGCCGGGTTGTAACGGAAATAGTCGGGCGTGCTGACGATAAAATCGGCGCAGGTCGTGAAGGACACATACTTCTCCATGCTGAAGCCGCCCACAAAGGCACACAGTGCATTGAACAGCGTCACCGACAGTGCCAGAGACACCACCACCAGCACCGTCTTTTTTTTGTTTCGTCCCAGATTGGCAAAGGCCATCTGATGGAGCTTTGCTCCTCGGATGCTGCGCCGTTTTTTCTTGGTCTGCATCACATCCGTATATTTGGTAGCCTCCACCGGAGAGACCTTGGCTGCCATTTTTCCGGGCTTGGAACAGGACAAAAGCACCGTCAACAAGGCGAACAGCATAGAACCAAGGAAGATCACAGGCGAAGTGCTGATGGTGGTGATGCCTGCATCCAACTGGGTGGAGCGCAAGACAACAGGTACCAGAACAGCGCCGATGCCGTAGCCCAGCAGCAGCCCTGCCGGAATGCCGATCAGACAAAGCAGAAGTGCCTGCTGGCGAATGATGCGTTTGAGCTGCCGGGGCGTTGTGCCAATGGTTTTCAGAAGTCCGTAAAACCGGATATCCCCCGCAACAGAGATCTGGAAAATGTTATAGATGATAAGATACCCGGTGAAAATCACCAGCAGCAAAAAAGCTGCTATGGCGACCATCAGCTCTGGATCGAGCTGCGACTCCAGCTGGGATGAGGTATATCCCCAGTTGACGCCGATCCGGACGCTGTTGGGATCGGTATAGCTGTCCCATGTGTAGCCAAGATCGGTATCCACCTGCTCCATCTGCCCTTGAATGTTTGTGCCGGAGGCCAGCATGACATTCAAATCGGTGCGGAAAGGCTGTAAACCTGTTTTCACTGCCTGCGCTTCGATGTCATCTGCGTAATCACGGCTGATGTTGATGTAATGAACAGGCATTAGTTCATCATAGTCCCAATAGCCCACCAGCGTAAAGGTATCTGTTACAGTAAAGGCGGTTTGATCCTTGTCCGTAATGGAATAGGAAACCGTGACCTCGGCGCCCAGCTCCGGCGTTACGCCAAGCAGCTGCAACGCTGCCGTATCCATGGCTACCTCTTTGCCGCTTTCGGGCATCCGTCCGGTAGTAGGGGTTGCATAGCTCCATTTAGTGCAGTTGGCATCCATGTAGCTGATCTCTGCCGGTATTTTGGCAAAGACCCCCTCCGCAGTGATACCGATTACCTTCCGTACCCCCGCAGCCTTCACCTTTGGGTGGGCAGCGATGCGTTCCGCCTGCTCGGGGGAAACATCCTTAAAGGTGCCGTGTGCATAGCCGCCTACCTGCCGAAACTGGTAGGTTTCATAACTGGCGTTCAACGACAAGACAATGGTGAACATGGAAGTAAATAGCAGCGTTGTCAGCGCAATGGCAAAAATAGCGATCAGATTGCGGCGACGGTTCGCATAAAGAGATTTTAAGCTGAGCTTTCGAATACATTTTCTGTTTTTGACATTCATCGTAGCCACCTCCCGTTAGTTCTGGGAGACGATCCGACCATCTTCGATACGGATAATGCGGTCTGCCATCTGCGCAATTTCTTCGTTGTGAGTGATCATTACGATTGTCTGGGCGAACTTTTGACTGGTGACTTTCAAAAGGCTCAATACATCCTGGCTGGTTTTGGAATCCAGATTGCCGGTGGGTTCATCTGCCAGAATGATAGCGGGTGCTGCCGCCAGCGCACGGGCAATGGCTACCCGCTGCTGTTGACCGCCTGAGAGCTGATTGGGCAGCGCATCCAGACGATCATCCAGCCCAAGTGTCTGTACAATCTGCTGTACGAAATCCTTATTGACCTTGCCACCGTCCAGCTCAATGGGTAGAACAATATTTTCATACACATTCAGCACCGGAACAAGATTATATGCTTGGAACACAAAGCCGATTTTCCTGCGGCGGAAGATGGTCAGCGCTTCCTCCTTCAGGGAGAAAATATCCTGTCCGTCCACCATGACCGTGCCGCTTGTAGGGCGATCCAGCCCGCCCAGCATGTGCAGCAGCGTGGATTTGCCGGAGCCGGATGTGCCGACAATTGCAACAAATTCGCCCTTCTTTACACTTAAATCAACTCCATCCAACGCATGAACTGCGTTATTGCCGGAGCCATAAATCTTTTTCAGGTTTTTTGCCTGTAAAACCTCCATAAATGAGTACCTCCATGAAAAAATCTGTATGTATGAAAGGAAATGATCCTTTGATACATACAGATTATCGCATAGGAATCTTTCCACATTCTTTCCGGCGGAAAATGAAATCTAACAGTTTTGATAGAATTGTTGTTATTTCGGCAGAAATATGGAAAACGTACTTCCTTTTCCCGGAACGGAAGCAACCTTGATATAACCGCCCTCGCCGGATATGATCTGTCGGGCAAGGTATAAGCCGATGCCCACACCTTCTTGTTTCTGCACACTATTTGAGCGGTAAAAGCGAGCAAATATCTTCGCTTGCTCACTTTCCGGGATGCCTGAACCGGTATCCGATATATCGATCCTTGCAAACATTTCATAGCTTACGGCAGAAATAGTAATGGTGCCATGCTCTGTATATTTGATGGCATTGTCTACGATATTAGCCAGCGCTTCCGCTGTCCATTTGAAGTCGAATACAGCAAAAGCATCGGTATCTTGCAGTTGCAAAGACAATCCTTTTTCAGAAGCCTTGGCGGCATATTGTTCTACTACGCTTTCAAGCAGCGGCTGCAGCGCTGCTTGCTGAGGGGAGAGTGAAATGATCCCATTTTCCAGTCTGGAAAGCTTTACGAGAGAATCGATCAGAAATCGCAGCTTTTCCGATTGTTTGTACAGTGCCTCCACATTTGCCTTCGCCGATGCAGGCAGAGTTTCCTCCATCAAAAGCTCGCTGTATAACAGCAGGTTTGCAATCGGCGTTTTTGTCTGGTGGGAGATGTCCGCAATCAAGGTTTTGATTTTGTCTTTTTCCTGCGCTACATTTCGAGAAGATGCTTCTGCTGCGGAAAGATAGTGTGCAAACTTTGTTTCCAAAGCAGACAGCCGGCTTTCATCAAAATTGGTTTCAGAAAAGGAGCCGGTCATGGCAGCGTCCAGCATCCTTTCGATTTCTTCCATCGTTTTTCTGGTCTTTCTCCGCTCCCATAACACAACAGCTGCCGCCGCCAGAAAACACAGCAGTATGATCACAATGCCGGTTTTATTCATCTTTTGTCACCCAGCTATAACCGATTCCATAGACGGTTTTAATGTATTTCTGTGCACCAAGCTTATCCCTCAGACGCTTGATCGTAACAGACAAAGCATTTTCATCCACATATTCTGCGCCATCTGTCCAGATCCGGTCGACAAGGTCTCCACGGGTCATGGTTCGACCACGATTTTCAACAAGCAGACGCAGTAATTTTTGTTCTGTTTTACTCAATTCCACTTTTGAATCTCCCACATAAAAGGTCATAGCCTCAAAGTCAAAGTGAAATAGATCAATATGGATCGGCGCATTTTTATGGTTTGACGCTTGCTTTCGCAGTTGGGTATTCACCCTTGCCCGCAAAACCGAAAGAGAAAAGGGCTTGGTAATGTAATCATCAGCGCCCCTCTCCAGTCCGTCTACGATGTCCAGATCGGTGTCATTGGCAGTCAGCAGAATAACAGGAACTCCGGGCATGTTTTCCTTGACCTCCCGGAGCAGCTCAAGCCCACTGCCATCCGGCAGATTGATATCCAGCAGGATCAGGGATACACCGCCGCAAAGCAGCTGTTCCTTCGCCGCTTTTAGGTCTTGGCAGGAAATGATCTGACGGTCATCTGCTTTCAGTGCTTTACTTAAACCCTGATTCAACCCTATATCATCTTCAATAATCAATAATTGTTCCATGTATCTCACTCCTTCGTTATTCAAATGCCACCATC
>OKTG01000934.1_pt1 | contig 10357 bp, 10 predicted proteins | sample 1606091 | NCBI WGS metagenome assembly OKTG01 (sample SAMEA3879512, study PRJEB24766) | human gut metagenome | biome: human-associated habitat; feature: feces | place: USA | collected 1985/1987 | reverse complement strand
ATCTAAATTAGGTTTTACATTCATAACTTGATTTAATTGCTCATGCGAATAATATTTATAATTTATTCTACCAATAAAAATTATAAAATCTAACACATATTTATAATTTTTTTAAGATTATTCTAACAGTCAAACACCCTCCTTTAAGCGATGCAAATGGACAGGCATTGATTTGATCATGCGGAAATGAAAAATTAAAATTGCAATATAGAATATACATGTCCAATGATAGATAGTTTGTAAAATGATATTAACAAAAACGGTCTACAATGTCAATATATGGAAAATAAAACACAAATAAAAACTTTCTTTTTCCGCCATCTCATCATATAATAAAACAGAATGTACAAGAAAGAAGGGGAGCCAAATGAAAGACCTAGACGCAATGGATTCCATGGAAAAGATGCTGGTCCAGAAAGCATATCAAAGACAAGCTCCAGTGAACGGCAGTCTGGAATTATTACCACTTTGTAATATGAACTGCGATATGTGTTATGTTCGTTTATCTAAGGCAGAGATGGAACAAAAAGGCCGTTTAAGAATCAAAGAAGAATGGATCAAACTGGCTCATCAGATGAAGGATGCAGGAACATTATTTCTGTTGTTGACAGGAGGAGAGCCGTTATTATTTCCAGGATTTAAGGAACTATATATCGAACTGCAGAATATGGGAATGATTCTTACGATCAATACAAATGGAACACTGATCGATGAAGAATGGGCAGATTTCTTCCAGAAATATAAGCCAAGAAGAATGAATATTACTTTATATGGAGCAGATGACCAGGCGTATGAGCAGTTATGTCATTATCCAGGTGGATTTCAGAAGACGGTCAATGCAGTCAGGCTGCTAAGGGACAGGGAGATTGATGTAAAGATTAATGGAAGCATCACTTCAAAGAATGAAGAGGATATCAGGAAGATTTTAGATATTGCAGATGATCTGGATACAGCCGTGAATCTTGATACCTATATGTATCCGGCAAGCAGAGAAAGAAATAAACCATTTGATGAACAAAGCCGCATGAATCCAAAGGATGCAGCGATGGCGAAGAAGTTGATTTTTCAACATCAATGGGGCGAAGAAGCTCTTAGAGAATATCAGGATTATGTGATCAGCATGGTCGAAGATCATCCACAAAATATGCAATACAGCAGGCACATTTCATGCCTGGCAGGCAATTGCTCTTTTACGATCAATTGGCAGGGAATGATGCGTCCATGTGTGATGCAAAGTCAACCAGAAGTGAATGTATTTGCAGAAGGTTTTCAAAGAAGCTGGGAAATGATATCAGCACAGACGAAAGAAATCTTGACCAATGAAAGGTGTACAGAATGCAAATATCGTCCAATCTGTAATACATGTGCGGCGGCAGCTTTATTAGAAACAGGAGATTATGAAGGAATTCCGGAATATATCTGTGAGTATACAAAAGAATTTTACAAAATTATGAAGGAAAGAAGGTGATGATCACATGATGGACAATGAAAATCGAAATCAACCAAATCAGAAGATATCGTTTGAGTCATTAGATATACTGATCGGGAAATGGAGAGATGGAACATTTTCAGAGATCATTGACGACTGGAAATGGATCTTTTCTTACAGCAAACGATATAAAGGAGCGATCGCTTTCTACACGATCCTTGGTATTTTCAGCACATCCATGGGATTGGTTGGAAGTGTGGCAAGTAAATATATGATCGATATCATCACAGGATATCAGATGAGTAAGTTGTGGATCATGGTCTTGATCACGCTTGGAAGTGCATTTTTTAGTCTGACGATCGGAAATGTGATCGGACGTATTTCTACAAAGTTGAGTATCTATATCAATAATGATATTCAGGCGGATATTTTTGATAAGATCATCGATGCCGACTGGATGGAGATTAATCAATATAGTAATGGAGATGTTTTGAATCGTTTTAACAGCGATGTCAATACGATCAGTGGAAATGCGATCAGCTGGCTGCCGACGATCATTATAGCAGTTTACGACTTTGTCGCAACATTTGCGGTTATCTGGCATTACGATAAGATCATGTCATTATTGGCATTTGCAAGTGCACCATTTATGCTTTTGATGTCGAAGTTCCTTATTTCCAAGCAGAGAGAATATGGGAAGAAAGTGCGGGAAATGAGTAGTGAGATGATGACATTTGAAGTCGAGACATTCTATAATTTTGATACGATCAAGTCCTTTGGAATCTCTTCTTTATATGGAAAGAAGATGAGAAACTGGCAGGAGAAGTTTAAAGATATCAGTTTAAAGTATAACATGTTTACGATCAAGACGAATATCGTTATGTCGATTATAGGAATGGTTGTTCAGTATGCAGCATTTGGATATTGTCTGTTCCGACTTTGGACAAAAGATATTTCTTATGGAACCATGACTTTATTTTTACAACAGAGAAGTAACTTAAATGGGGCATTTAATAATCTGGTATCGATCATACCAAACTTTTTGAACAGTTCGATCTCCGCTCATCGTATCAGAGAGCTTGCACAGCTTAAGAAAGAAGTTCATATTCCAGAAAGCTCTGAGATGGATGCTTATGTGGAAGATGGGTTCGAGGTGAAGATGCGGGATGTGGATTTTTCTTATATCGAAGGAAACCGTGTTATTACAGATTCTACATTTATGGCTAATCCGGGCGAGATCGTTGCGTTGGTTGGTCCTTCTGGAGAGGGAAAGACAACGATGATCCGTTTGATCTTAGGTTTGATCCATCCGGAAAAAGGAGAAGCATATTTAAGGGCTTCAAATGGGAAACAGGTGGAGATGAATGCAGATACCAGACATTTATTCGCTTATGTACCACAGGGAAATACAATTCTTTCTGGTACGATCGCGGAAAATTTAAAGATGGTTAAACAGGATGCAACAGAAGAAGAGATGATCGAGGCATTGAAGATTTCCTGTGCATGGGATTTCGTAAAAAATATGGAAGAAACAATCTATACCAAGATCGGAGAGCGAGGACGAGGATTTTCAGAAGGACAGGCACAAAGAATTGCAATTGCAAGGGCTGTTTTAAGAGATGCACCGATCTTATTGTTAGATGAAGCAACATCGGCACTTGATGTAACAACGGAACGTAAAGTTTTAAGAAATATCATAAAACAACGTCCAAATAAAACATGCATCGTGACAACCCATCGTCCGAGTGTTTTAAATATGTGTCAGAGAGTTTATCGTGTTATGGAAACACAGGTTACAGAATTGTCAGAAGAAGAGTCAAGCAAAATGGCGATGGATTTTTAGGGCACAGGTTGTCCGAAGATGCAGGATTCATTGACCGCAGATAGAAAAAAAGATATAATAAGACAAGAATAACGGCATAAGGGGGAAGCTGAATGAAGAAGAGTGGATGGAAGATCATTCTTGGAGTTGCAGTACTAGTCTGTGTGATCTGTCTTGGAAGATTCGGATGGGTCAAGTATCAGGACTATAAGACAGAACAGGCAAGAAAAGCAACATTAAAAGAGATAGCAAGCACAGAATTTACTGGTGAGAACGAAGGAAAAGAGCCGGAGAAAGTTCCAGCTGGAGTCAAACATGGACAGAAGATCAACTTTAAGAAGTTGATCAAGATCAACAGTGATATCTATGCATGGATCTACGTTCCAGGAACAAGAATTGATTATCCGGTAGCACAAAGTCAGGAATCAGACGATCATTATTTAAAATATAACTTTAAAAATGAGCCAGAGTTTGCAGGATGTATTTATACAGAGAAAGCGAATAAGAAGGATTTTTCAGATCCAAACACAATATTTTATGGACATAATATGAGAAATGGATCTATGTTCCAGAATCTTCACAAGTTTGAAGATGAAGCATTTTTTAAGAAACACAAAGAAGTATATGTTTACACACCAAAGAAAACATACACATACACGATCTTTGCGGCATATAAGTTTGACGACAGGCATTTACTTAAGACATTTAATTTTAAGAATAAGAAGAAGTTTGAGAATTATTTAAGAAATGTCAAGAACATAAGAGACATGGGAAGTCATGTAAGGAAAGATCAGGAAGTTACAAGCAACGATAAGATTATCACGCTGAGTACCTGCGTAGGAGGACAGCCAAATAATCGTTATTTAGTACAGGCGGTGTTGACGGATGAAAGAAGTACAAAATAAGAACCATACGGATGAGGCTAAGAGATTAAATGAAGAATTGGATCAGAATCTGAAGGATCTCCAGCCAGAATCCAAGGAAGCATTTCAAGGCTTTGAAGTAAAAGAAGAAAAAGACACCAAAACAGATCATAAAAAGAGTTATAATCGTATTAGCGGTGATCATTTTGCTTCCATGTGCAGCCATTGTTGGAATGTGGGCACTTGGAAAGGGCTCTTTATTTGGAGGCAAGATGAAAATGTCAAAGAACGTAGATGGCGTAAAAGTCCAGAATCAGGGAGATTTGGTTATTTACAATGGACATAAATATCAGTATAATAAAGATATAACGAGTATCTTATTTATGGGTGTTGACCGAGATAAGATCAATACAGATGAAGAATACTTAAAGAAACACGGAGCAGGACAGTCAGATACCTTGTTTCTAGCAGCTGTGAATACTTCTACAGGGAAGATTTCACTGATCAATGTTCCTCGAGATATCATGGCGAACGTTAAGACATATGATGAGAATGGAAAGTATTCAGGAAGGAAACTTCGACAGTTATGTTTAGCCTATGCCTATGGGGATGGGAAAGCCAAGAGCTGTAAGAATGCTGTGGATGCAGTTTCCAAAGTGTTATATGGAATTCCTATCGATTCATATATGTCGATCAACCTCTCTGCGATCAGTGTACTGAATGATGCAGTAGGTGGAGTGAATGTTCAAGTGATCGGGGATCTGACAAGCGTTGATCCAACTCTGAAGGAAGGTGCGAATGTGACATTGCTGGGTGGTCAGGCAGAGACTTATGTAAGATCCAGAGAATTTGATCCACTGGATGCGAACATGGCACGTATGCAGAGACAACAGCAGTATATTACAGCATTTGCCCAGAAAGCATTACAGGAGATGAAGGGCGATCTTACATTGCCATTAGATCTTCTGAATCTTGTATCAGAGAATTCAGTAACGAATCTTTCAGCACCGAAGATCACATATCTTGCAACGAAAGTTTCAGGAAGCAGTTTTTCATCTGACAATATCTACAGCATTGACTGTGACATCAAAGAAGGTGAGACAGGATATGCAGAATATTATCCGGATGAGACAAAATTATTTGAGATGATATTGAAGGTATTTTATACACAAATCAGTTAGAATCCAGTAAGGGGGGATTTAGCATGAAAAAGTTGATTATGATGGCAGCAACATTGATTATGTGTTTTGCTTTTTCACTAAGTGTTATGGCAGCACCAAGTCCTGAAGATGAGTATGATAGAGAGTCTCCAGAACAGACTAATGTGGATAAGAAAACCCAGATTGATGATGATGAATTCGACAAGGATGAAAAACCAGCTAAGACGAAAACAACAACGACATCAACATCATCAACATCATCAACATCTGCATCACCAAAGACTAGTGATCAGGGAGCGCCAGTTACATTAGTATATGTATCACTCGCTGCAGCAGCATTAGCTGTATATGCAGCAAAACACGTCAAAGAACAGTATTAATCAAAAAACAAGGTGGATTCCTCCAGTCTTGATGGACTGGAGGAATTCTTTTTGCATATGGGATTTCTGAAAGGAAAATAAAATAGATGATCGATATACATACGCATATTTTGCCAGGATTGGATGATGGAGCGAGAGATATGGAAGATTCTCTATCTATGGCAGCATTGGCATTGAAAAGTGGTGTTCATACATTAGTTGCAACATCGCATGCCAATACAGGGGGATTTTTCAAAGAATATTCGATCGAAAAATATCTGCAAAGATTAGAAGCGTTTAGAAAAGCACTGGATGAAGTAAAGCTGCCATTAAGAGTATTCTCTGGAATGGAAATTTATATGACAAGAGAAGTTCCTCGGATGATCCGTGAAGGCAGATTGCTTTCATTGAATCAGACGGGATATTTTTTGACTGAATTTTCGTTTGGAATCGAGCAGGAAGAGATGGATGAGATGCTTCATGATCTGATGGAACTTGGAGTTACGCCAGTGATCGCACACCCAGAGAGATACCGATGTGTACAGGAATCAGAAAGCGGTATCGCAAAGTGGAAAAACAGGGGATGTTTGTTGCAGGTAAACAGAGGGAGCATCTTTGGCAGATTTGGATCAGGAGCAAAACAATGTGTAGATCGTCTGCTGGATCAACATATGGTAACTTGTATCGCAAGTGATGCACACAAACCATATGAGCGGACAACCTATATGGCAGATATCAAAGAATATATGGAACAAGAATATTCTTTTGAATATTCAAAGAAATTGTTATATGATAATCCTAAGAGAATTCTTGAAGGAGAAAAGGTGGTACAATGAAGAAATTAAAATTGGTAAGTTTTGTGATATTTTGTATATCACTGGCAGCAAGTCTGATCTTCTGGTTTACACAGGTCAGAAAAGGAGATCGGATCGGACCGGTCATTACAATGGATCAGCAGGAATTGACAGTAGGGCTCAATGCTACCGATGAAGATTTTTTGCAAGGAGTAAAAGCAGTTGATGAGAATGATGGGGATGTTACGGATTCTCTTGTAGTAGAAAGTGTCTCAAACTTTCTGGGAGGTGGACGGCGTCTGGTTGTATATGCAGCAGTGGACAGACATAATAACGTCAGTCGTGCAAACCGTATTGTACAGTATGAGGGTTATACATCACCAAAGTTTTATTTGAAGGAACCATTATGTTTTGAATCTGGAGGAGCTTCCAAGAATGAAGAATTATTAAAGAATCTTACGGTGAAAGATAAGATTGATGGTGATTTATCAAATCAGATAAAGATTTTGACAAACTCAGTAGTTGATCTGTATACACCAGGAGAATATCCGGTCAAACTTCAGGTAAGCAATAGTGCAGGAGACACGGTATCATTTCAGGCAACGATACAGGTTTATGATGCAACGGACAGATCAGAGATTCCTTTTATTCATTTGAAGAAGTATCTGGTTTATACGAAGAAAGGTGACAAACTAGATGCAGCATCTTACATATCTAAAGTGTGCATGGGAGGAGATTATGACTCGGATGTACCAGGAGATATTAATAAAAGCAAAGTGAAGATCAAAGATGAAGTAGATTACGATACCCCAGGTTCTTATGAGATCACTTATTCAGTAAAAAGTGGAAAGAGCCGTACAGGAACGGTAAGACTGATCGTGATCGTTACAGAATAGGAGGCCGGCAAATGAGCAGTGATAAACGAAATATATCAGTCAACGATTATGAAATGAATATTGATTTGTATAGTATCTTAAGAGATATCTGGAAATATGCAATAGTGATCCTGCTTCTGGCAGCATCTATGAGCTTGCTCTCTTATGTTTATGTCGGACGAAACTATCACAAACAGTATGAATCAACAAGTACATTTATCGTAAGCAGCAAAGGAAGTAACAATAGTGTATATTCAGATTTGAGTGCAACGTCTGAGATGGCGACAAAGTTTTCTGAGATTCTAAACAGTTCTATCTTACAAAAGAAAGTCGCAAAAGAGATGGATATGGATTATTTTCCAGGAAGTGCATCTGCAGAGGTAGTAAATGAAACCAATCTTTTAGTTTTGAAAGTTCAGGCAGATTCCCCAGAGATGGCGTTTCGTTTGAATAAGGCAATCATGAATAATTATTCTGTTGTGACAGATCAGCTGATCGGAAATGTTGTGCTGGATGTATTGCAGAAACCAACAGTGCCAAGTGGTCCGGTAAATAAATTTCAGCCAACAGCACTTATGAAGAAAACATTTTTTACGACGATCGTTGCGTTATGTGGATTGATCGCAATCTTGTCATTCTTAAAGGATACAGTGAGAAAACCAAAAGAAGTTTCAAGGAAACTTGATGCAAAGCTTTTGCAGACGTTATATCATGAGAAGATCTATAAGACATGGAAAGCAAGAATTCACCGCAAAAAGAGTCCGGTATTGTTGACAAATCCAGGAACAAGCTTTCAATATGTGGAGGATATGAAGAAACTTGCCCGCAAAGTCAGCAGTAAGATGAAAGAGAAGAATGCAAAAACACTTCTGGTTGCAAGTGTGGAAGAAAATGAAGGTAAATCAACAGTTGCAGCCAATTTAGCATTGGCACTTGCGGAAGAATCAGAGAAAGTATTGTTGATCGATGCGGATCTTCGCAAACCTTCACAATACAAGATTTTTGGATTGGATCAGGAAGAAATACAGCAGTTTGGAGAAGTATTGAATGGAAATGAACAGATAGATAATCTGGTAACAGATCTTCCAAAATCAGAATTGTTATTGATCGCAGGTTCTATGATCTATCCAAATTCTACAGAGATGATCGCATCACCGATCTTCCAGAAGATCGTAGAGTTCTTTAAGACAAAGCTGGATTACATTATTATTGATACACCACCAATGTCACAGGCGGCCGATGCAGAAGAGTTAGTAGACCTTGCAGATGCATCGATTCTTGTTGTAAGACAACATACAGCATTAGTAAAAGATATCAATGAGACGATCAGTATCCTAAATTCAGCAGAAGGAACGATGCTTGGATGCGTTTATAACGATGTATTCCATGGAGTTGCTCAGACAGCAAGAAATTATGGATACAAATATGCATATGGAAGCGGTTATGGTTACGGAAGCAAATACGGTTATGGAAACCATGGATATGGATATGGTTACGGTTACGGCTATGGCTATGGTTATGGAAGCAGAACGAAAAAGGGTAATGAAGATAAAACACAAGAATCAAAGACAGAACGGCAGGTGAAGAAAGATCATGAGTAAAGAATATGAATCAAAAACAGAACATAAAGAAAATCTGATCGATATTGCTGGATTGTTTGATGACTTGATCAAAGGCATCATTCAAATGAAATGGAGATTTTTGATCATTCTTGTGATTTGTGGTGCAGTGTTCTGTGGATACAAGAGACTTACCTATTCCCCATACTATATAGCATCTTCCACATTTACGATCAATTCCAGTATTACATCAGAGAATTCCAATACATATATTGAGAATGCAACAGCCAACCAAATGGCAAAATCTTTTCCGTATATTTTGAAAAGTGGAGCATTTAAAGAAGTATTGGCCTTCAGTCTGTTCCTGGGACGATCGAAGCAGAAGTCATGGAGAATACAAACCTGTTTACGTTGAAAGTGACTGCAAATAATCCGAAGATGGCTGAGAAGATTTTAAAAGCAGTCGTTAAAAATTACCCATCGGTAGCAGAGTTTGTCATTGGAAGCTCACAGCTGACACTCATGGATGAAAGCGGCGTTCCGACTACACCTGCTAATCCATTTAGTTATAGACATGAGATACAGATCGGCGTTTTGATCGGAATCTTACTATGTATCTTGCTCGATGTCCTGTTAGCACTTGGTAAGAATACAGTTAAGAAAGAAGAAGATTTCAAACGACTCTTCCATGCAAAAAGTCTTGGAATCATGCCTCATGCCAAATTCCATAAGAAACGTACGCAAACACAGGAATTGATCGTTCTAGATAATCCAAGAATTCCAAGAAGCTTCCTGGAAGCAGCAAGAACGGTACGACGAAGGATCGAGCGTGCACAAAAAGAGACAGGCATGAAATCTTTTCTTGTAACAAGTGCTATGCCAGGAGAAGGAAAATCAACAGTTTCAGCCAACATTGCAATATCACTTGCGATGAAAGGGTATAAAGTAATTCTGGTAGATGCGGATTTAAGAAACCCATCCACCGCCAAAGTACTTGGAATGAATGAACAAGAATTAGGAACTCTGGAAGTAATGAAAGGCGAAGTTAACATAGACGATGCAGTGCAGCAGTACAAAAATACAAGCGTTAAAGTACTTGCAGGTTCTACACCAATCCAGGATACATCTACCGTTTTAAGTGGTAAGAATATGAGACAGTTTGTAAAAGAACTGGAGGCAGAAGCCGATTTCGTGATCATAGATACACCACCAAGTGGACTATTATCAGATGCAGCGATCGTCGCCCAGTATGTAGACGGAGCAGTATTTGTGATCCGTCAGGACTATACAGATGTAGATCGAATTCTGGAAGGTATGGAAATTCTTTCAGGATCAGGAGCTGAAATTACAGGATGCATCTTAAATGATGTGAATGTACGAACTAGTGAATCACAGCACTATATGAACAGCTATCGTACAAAAGGAGAGACACTATAGAATCCGATTTGAAAGTAGTGTTGGTCATGTATGAGTCAGAAAGAAGATAAGAAGAAATA
>OKTG01000932.1_pt1 | contig 10378 bp, 6 predicted proteins | sample 1606091 | NCBI WGS metagenome assembly OKTG01 (sample SAMEA3879512, study PRJEB24766) | human gut metagenome | biome: human-associated habitat; feature: feces | place: USA | collected 1985/1987 | reverse complement strand
ACAGTGCCATTACCGAGTATGACTTCTCCCAGGTCGATCTGGACGCTCTGCTGGACGGCTACGACTGGCTGCACCTGAGCGGCATTACCCCGGCACTGGGCCCCAACTGCCGCGGCCTCATCATCGATATGCTCAAGGTGGCCAAAAAGAAGGGCCTGACTGTCAGCTTTGACGGCAACTTCCGCTCTACCCTGTGGAGCTGGGAGGAAGCCCGCGATTTCTGCACCGAGTGCCTGCCTTACGTTGACGTTCTGCTGGGCATTGAGCCCTACCACCTGTGGAAGGACGACAACGATCACAGCAAGGGCGACTGGAAGGACGGCGTGCCCCTGCAGCCCAGCTATGAGCAGCAGGACGAGATCTTCCAGCATTTCATTGCCCGCTATCCCAACCTCAAGTGCATTGCCCGCCATGTGCGCTATGCCCACAGCGGCAGCGAGAACAGCCTCAAGGCCTTTATGTGGTACGACGGCCACACCTTTGAGAGCAAGCTCTACACCTTTAATATTCTGGACCGCGTGGGCGGCGGCGATGCCTTTGCCAGCGGCCTGATCTACGCTATGCTGCACAACTATAAGGCTATGGATATGGTCAACTTTGCCGTGGCAAGCAGCGCCATCAAGCATACCATCCACGGCGATGCCAACATCACCGACGATGTCAGCTCCATCCGCAACCTGATGAACATGAACTACGACATCAAGCGGTAACATTCCTTTATACGCAAAGATCCCCTCCGGTACGCGCACACCGGAGGGGATTTTCTTATTATGCTTCAATCTTACAGAAACACATCCAGCATCTTTTCCAGCGGGGTGCGGGTGTCAAGCTCCAACCCGGCTTTCTGTTTCAGCATCAGGATGCGGCGGACGCTCTCGTTGAGGCGTTCCTCGCTGATGGTTCCATTCTGCACAGCCTCCAGTACACCGTTGAAGGCTTCCGGCAGGTCGGGCGGCATCAGCAGAAGATCTGCCCCGGCGTTCAGCGCCGCTACAGCCGCTTCTGCTGCAGAATAGTGGTCACGAATGGCTTGCATGGACAGCGAATCGGTGCAGATGACCCCAGTAAAGCCCAGCTCCCCCCGCAGACGCTCGGTCAGCATAGTGTAGGAGAGCGACGCAGGCAGGCCGTCCTGCGTTGCATTGGGGGTGGTGATGTGGGCGGTCATTACTACGTCGGCCCCAGCTGCGATTCCAGCCGCAAAAGGCTTCAGCTCCGTCTCCCGCATCTCTGCCCAAGTCTTGGTGCTGCTGGCCGTGCCGTAGTGGCTGTCCTCTGCGGTATCTCCGTGGCCCGGGAAATGCTTGAGTGTGCAGAGTATGCCCGCATCGTGAAACCCTTGTACAGCGGAGGCCACCATCTGTGCCGCCTCTGCCGGATCCGACGAAAATGCTCGGTTCCCGATCACGGTATTGGCCGGATTGGTGTTCACATCTGCCACTGGAGCAAAGTCAAGATTCAGGCCGTAGGTTTTGAGGTAGCCTCCGATGATCTGCCCCATGGCACGGGCATTGGCCGGGTTCCCTGTTGTACCTACTGCCTGGGCACTCTGGTATTGGGGCAGATCAAAGCCGGAAGCATTGGCCAACCGGGCCACGCTGCCGCCCTCCTCGTCCACTGCGGTCAACAGACCGGTCCCGGATGCTGCCTGAAAATCTGCCAGAAGCTTTTTCAACTGCTCCGGGCTTTTCACATTCTGCCGAAACACCACAATGCCGCCCACCGGATACTTTTTCAGCCCCTGCCGTTCTGCCAAGGTCAGCCTTGTGCTATCAGACTGTCCACTGGGGTCCAGTGCCTCGACCCGCACCACGAACAGCTGCCCCACCTTTTCCCGCAGAGACATGGCAGCAAGCCGTTCCTCTACCGGGTCAATCCGGGCTGCTGCCGAAGCCGTTCCCGTCAGCAGCAGAGCCGCAGACAACAGCACAGCAGCTGCCCGCCGGATGATTTTTCGCACGAGAAACACCTCCTCTTTCTCTCAGTGTAGCACACCCTGCAAAGGTGCACAAGATGCAAAAATCCCCTCCGATACTCACACACCGGAGGGGATTTTCCATATCAGAAATGCATCAGGAAAGGATCATGCGGTCGTTGGCGAACTCGCCGCCGGACGCGATCTGGAACTTGGCCAGCAGGTCGGAGACGTGCAGGTTCTTCTTCTCTTCCCCGGAGACATCATAGATGATGTGGCCCTCGTGCATCATGATCAAGCGGTTGCCGTACTTGATGGCATCCTTCATGTTGTGGGTGATCATCATGGTGGTCAGGTGGTTTTCCTCCACGATCTTGGCCGAGAGGGTCAGCACCTTGAGCGCCGTCTTGGGGTCCAGAGCGGCGGTGTGCTCATCCAGCAGCAGGAGCTTGGGCTTGTTCATGGTAGCCATGAGCAGGGTCAGTGCCTGACGCTGACCGCCGGACAGCAGGCCCACGCGGGCGGTCAGGCGATCCTCCAAGCCCAGGTCCAGGCTCTTGAGCAGTTCACGGTAGCGCTCCCGTTCGGCCTTGGTGATGCCGATCCTCAGGCCGCGGCGCTTACCGCGCCGGGCGGCCAGGGCAAGGTTCTCCTCGATCTGCATGGTGGCGGCGGTGCCGGTCATGGGGTCCTGGAACACGCGGCCGATGTAGGCGGCGCGCTGGTGCTCCCCCAGTTTGGTCACGTCGGTGCCGTCAATGATGATCTTGCCGCTGTCCACAGGCCACACACCGGCCACAGCGTTCAGCATAGTGGATTTGCCCGCGCCGTTGCCGCCGATGACGGTGACAAAATCACCTTCGTTCAATTTCAGGTTCAGACCGTTCAGGGCCGTTTTCTCGTTGACGGTACCGGCGTTGAAGGTCTTGGAAACATTCTGGATCTCAAGCATTTTTTGCATCCTCCTTCTGTGCCTTCTTTGCCGCGGGCTTTGCGAAGTACTTGCTCTTCCAATAGGGCACGGCCAGGAACACGGCCACCACGGAGGCGCTCAGCAGCTTGAGCAGGTTTGCATCAAAGCCGAGGGTCAGCACCAGCTGGATGACGATGTAGTAGATGATGGCACCCAGCGAGACGGACACCAGCTTGAGAGCAAAGTTGTGGAAGATGCGGCTGAACAGGGCTTCGCCGATGATGACAGCGGCCAGACCGATGACGATGGCACCACGGCCCATGCTGACATCGGCAAAGCCCTGATACTGGCTCAGCAGTGCGCCGGACAGGGCCACCAGACCGTTGGAGACAGCCAGACCCAGCACCACATTGAAGCTGGTGTTGATGCCCTGGGCGCGGCTCATGGCGGGGTTGGAACCGGTGGCGCGGATGCCGCAGCCCAGCTCGGTGCCAAAGAACCAGTACAGCACACCGATGACCACGGCGCTGACCAGAATGACCATGATGATGGGGTTGTGCAGGGCAAGCTCCTTGACCCAACGCAGGGAGATCAGCAGGTCGTACTTGTCCACGTTGATGGACTGGTTGGCCTTGCCCATGATCTTCAGGTTGATGGAGTAGAGGGCCAGCTGGGTCAGAATACCAGCCAGAATGGCCGGGATGCCCATAAAGGTGTGGAGCAGACCGGTGACAAGGCCGGTGGCCAGACCGGCCAGCAGGGCGATGAAAAGCGCTGCCCAGACGTTCATGCCGGAGAGCAGGCACATAACGCAGACCGCGCCGCCGGTGCCAAAGGAACCGTCTACGGTCAGGTCAGCCACATCCAGGATGCGGTAGGTCAGATACACACCAATGGCCATGATGCCCCAGATGAGGCCCTGCGCACAGGCACCGGGCAAGGCACCGGGCAGGTTGGCAAGTCTTGCAAGAATATCCAAAACGTTTTCCTCCTGTAACTACACTTTTTTCTGATACGGGAAAGCGGAGAAGAACAAAAATCCGCTCTTCTCCGCTGATTTTATTGTAAAGTCTCTTCGTTATTGCAGCGTGAGCTCTGCGCCCCTATCAGGGAAGCTTTCTGCAAAACAGACTGAGCGCTTGTTATTCCTCAATGGCCTCGTAACCCTCGGGAACGGTCATGCCCAGGTCATCGCAGATGGTCTTGTTGTACTTCTTGGTCACGTTGGTGTACTCAACGGGCATGGTGGAGATATCGGCCTCACCGGTCAGGACCTTGGCAGCCATCTCACCGGTGGTGTAGCCCAGATCGTAGTAGCTGATGGACAGGGTCGCCACGCCGCAGCCGGAGCAGATGCCCTCCTCACCGGCGAACACGGGCTTCTTGGCCGGGCGGCAAATGCCGTCGATGATGCCGGTGTTGGCAGCGCAGGTGTTGTCGGTGGGGACATACACTGCATCGTTCTCGTCGGCAGCCTTCTGGCAGACAGAGGCCAGATCGTTGGAATCAGAGAAAGCGTACTGGGTGGCGGTAACGCCCTTGGCCTCAAGGTACTTCTGGACCTCGTCCACCTGATACTGGCTGTTTGCCTCGGCAGAGCAGTAGAGCAGGCCCACCTTGGTGGCCTCGGGCAGCCACTCGGTGATCATATCCGCCTGCTGATCCAACGGAGCCAGATCAGAGGTGCCGGAGACATTGCCGCCCACAGTGCCATCGAAATCGGTCAGGCCCAGAGCAACACCGTACTCGGTGACGGAGGTGCCCAGAATGGGGATGCTGTTGGTGGCAGCCTGTGCGGCCTGCAGGGCGGGGGTAGCGTTTGCCATGATCAGGTCAACGCCTGCGGAAACAAAGCCGTTGGCGATGGTGGCGCAGGTTGCGGAATCGTTCTGGGCGTTCTGGAAGTCAAAGGTGACATTCTCGCCGAACTGTGCGGTCAGAGCATCCTCAAAACCCTGGGTGGCAGCGTCCAGAGCGGCGTGCTCCACCAGCTGGCAGATGCCAACGGTATACTTCTGACCGTCAGCCGCTGCGGAAGAAGCCGCAGCAGAGGAAGCGGTGGAAGAAGCAGCCGTGGAGCTGGAGGAACCGCCGCAGGCAGTCAGGGCAGCAGCTGCGCCGCAGACAGCGGCGGCAGACAGGAACGAACGACGAGAAATTTTACGCATGATATTACTCCCTCAATTCTACTTTCGCGGCAACAGGACACCGCATGAAAGTCAGTATTCAAGCGGCCTATCGCATCGCGCTGCCGCTTTACACTCGTGAAGTATATCACACTTTCCGCTCCAAAACAACCAGGGAACAGCCCGAATTATCAATCAAAGTAATTTTATCTATCACTTTTTTCGATGGTTCTGTGCCGCATCTGCATCCCTTCGAGCTTTTTCAGCTCACCGTCCAGCCAGAGCAGATTTTCTTCCAGCTGGGGGCGGTACGCTTTTGCAAAGTCGTACCGGTAATACAGCGCCTGCCACAGCTTTTCCTGCATCCGCCGGGCAAACACCGGCTCAAACAGAGCCTCCAGCCGCTCCACGGTATCCTCCAACTCCATGCACACCTGCGCCCAGCGCACATCGGTGGCCTCCCGGGCGGGCACATCGTAACGGGCCAGATAATCCCCCACCCTTGCCGCAATGACCTGCCCGCCGCACTGGGTGGGCTGCAAAAAGTAGGATACCTGCCCGTCCTTCGTGATCTCCTGCGCCAGCGGGTAAAGGGCGCAGACCAGCGGCTCGGCATCGTGGATGGCGCAGTGGTTCCCGGTGAGGAAGGGGCAGTTGCCGCGCTCCTCCTTCAGCGGGGCCAGCCGCAGCACCGGCAGGCGGCTGACCCGCCCGATGCTTCCCCGGCAGAACGCCCGGGCCACGGTGCGGGGCGGCAGGCGCAGGCGGGCCGCAATGCGCCACAGGTCAAAGCCCGACAGCACGATATCCTCCCGCCCCCGGCAGCAGCAGCCGCAGCCCGCGCAGGCAAACGAAAACGCCTCGTCCCGGGCAAGCAGGGGCGCAGTGCGGGTAAAATCGGTGCGGCCGCAGAGATCGACCTGTGAATCCTTGAGCATGATGGTTCTCCTGTTCTGTGAATGGTTTTGTTCCATTGTACCACAAAGCCGGGCACAGAAAAAGGGAGCGCATCCGCTCCCCTGTTCAGGACCCCCGGCTCACACGGCGGTAGACCGTTACGGCATCCTCGATGTGGTAGGGCGCGGTGCTGTGGTTTCCCCCTGCCCCGGCCGTGACCAGAATGTATTCCCTGCCCTTCACCTCGGCCAGACTGGCAAGGCAGAGCCCTGCTTCCCCGGTGTAACCGGTCTTACCGCCCAGAATCCGGCCACGGTGCAGCTCTGTGCCGTCCAGCTGGCTCAGCAGGGTGCTGTGCATCGTGAACCCCTGCGGGTGGCAGTTGGTGGCCGGAACGGTATACCGCTCCGTGGTAAACAGCTTGCGGAAGGTCTCGTTTTGCAGGGCTGCTTCTGTTAGCCGGGCCATATCCCGCACGGTGGAAACATGTTCCGGGTCGTGCAGGCCCGTGGGGTTGCAGAAATGCGTGGCGGTCATCCCCAGCTCTGCCGCTTTCTGGTTCATCCGGGCCACAAAAGCTTCCTCGCTGCCGCTCACCTCCCGGGCCAGCGCTTCGCAGCACTCGGCCCCCGAGGGCAGCATGGCCCCGTACAGCAGATCCCGCACCGTGGCCGTTTCCCCGGGCTGAAACCCCGCCAGCGAGGCATTCTGGGCCTGCAGAGCCGGAAAGATCTCCTCGGGCAGGGTCACGGGCGTGTCGAGGTCCGGGTTTGCTTCTATGGCCAGCAGAGCCGTCATCATCTTGGTCATGGAAGCCGGATAGATCGTGCTGTCGGCATCCTTTTCGGCCAGCACCTCTCCGCTGTCGGCCCGCAGTAAAATGGCATGGGGACTGTTCAGCCCATCCAGCGTGACCCGCCGGGGCCACAACAGCAGAAGCAGGGTCGCCAGCACCAGCAGCCAGAACAGCCGCCGGAAGGCTCTGCGCCGGTGCTTCCGGCGGTGCGGTGAAGTTTTCATTCTCGTTCTCATCCTTTTTTGCAAAATCAAAAGCGCTTTCATCCCCTAATACGAGACAAGAGCGCCTTTTTCTGCAAAAAGTGGGGCCGCCCCACAAAAATTTGTGCAGCGGCCCCAAGCCAGTTCAATATTTTACCTTTTTACGTCATCTACAAGAACGTGTTCAGTGCTGTGCCTTATGGAACATGCCCTTGCGCTTACGCTCCAGCAGATAACCGGCAGCCAGCAGGACACCGCCTGCACGCACCAGAACATCTGCCATCCAGTTGGTAGTACCGGTCTGGATCAGCTTGCCGCTCTCCGGGCGGGCATCCTGTACCGGCGGGTTCACGGGGGTCTCCGGGGCGGGCGTGGTCTTAGCAACTGCCTGCTCCACGGCGGGAGTGGTGGGCCGTGCATCCTGCACTGCCGGGGTAGTCGGCGTAGTGGGAGCCGGAGGAGTCGGATCGGAACCCTCGGGCGTTTCCGGTTTCGGGTTCGTGGGGATCACAGGGTCGGTCACTTCCCGCAGAGCGCCGTAAATGGTCACGGTGTACTGTGCGGAGTCGGTGCCGTCGATGTCGCCGGTAACCTTCACGTTGGAATCCGGGCCAAAGGCATCCAGCACGCCCGCTGCTGCGGTGGTGTTGGGGTTGTTCTGGCTCTCATAGCCCCAGACGATGGTATAGGTCTTGCCCTCATACTCGTACTCGGTGCCATAGACCATATCATAAGCGCTGGGAGCACCCTCTGCCTGTTTTTCGTAGTTGCCCCAGATGAGCTTGGTGTTGCCCTCTGCATCGGTGGTCTTGGTGAAGTTCAGGCTCTTACCGTTCACCACCATATCCCGCAGAATAACGACCTGATCGCCATTCTCAGCGGTCTGGTAGGCAGTGTCGAAATTGTATCCGGCCTGCTTCAGCTCTTCCAGCGCCTTGCCGATGATCTCCGGGTCATGGGAACCGTCCACATCCAGCATATAGTTCAGTGCGGCGGCGGGCACCCACACGGAGAGATACTGCTTCCCGGTCTCCTTGTTCGGGTCAGAGAGGTAGGTATAGGTCTGGCCTTTATAGGAAAGGGCATCGAAGTTTGCGTGGGCCTCATCCTTGGTCAGCAGGAAATTGGTCAGCTTGTCGCCCTGATCGTTCTCCGGCCACAGGGTGTTGTCGGCGCTGTAATCATAGGTCAGCGTGCCGCCGGTAACGATGAGGTTCTGGCCCACAGTTGGTATCTTTTTTATCGAGGGGTTGAGGGTTATCGTTGTTGCTTCCACATGGGAATTGTTTTTGATGTGGATGGTGCTGTTATCACCGTAAGCAAACAGTCCTGCCTTGTCGTATTTTCCCCTCACAAGAACAGTACCATTATCCACGACCAGTTTAGCATTCTTGCCCAGACCAACTGCCGTATAGGAATTCTCCATATCGGAAATTAGCTGTCCATTGTCATCAACCAGAATTTCATGTCCCCGGGCAGAGGTTGCCTGAATCCCCCAGTTACCCCGCGTACCGCCTGTCAGATGATATCGGCTGTTTCCGGTCACACGCAGTTTCAGGCCTTTACCATCACTGCCGCCCAGAGCATACATTGCCTGATGGGTGTTCTTGGAGGTCACAACGCTGTTGTTTGCGATTTCAACCTTCTGGAAACCGGCGTAAATTCCACGGTTTGCATCGATATCCACCGTGCTGTCGTTCACCGTCAGATTGCCGGTCCCGCCACGCTCATTATAAATGCCCCAGGTTCCCGCATCCGGGTTTTCAGAAGTAACTTTGATTTCGGCCTCTGTGCCATTTTTAAAGGTGATATTACTGTCACCGTGGGCGGCAATGCCATAGCCTGCGGCATTCGGGGTTTCCGGGGTAATATTGATATCAACTTCTGCATTGTCGAACGTGATATCCCCGGCAGATTTGAGTACATTTCCCTCTTTATCTTTTCCGGCACCTTCATAGTCAATGCCGAAGCTGCTGCCAGCAATATTCAGCGCGCTATCCTCCACAGTCAGGCTTGCATCCGAGCCTTGATGTCCGTAAATACCGGTTGTAGCATCACTGATATCCAGCGTACTGCCATCCTCGACTGTGATATCATCCCAGCTGGCAATGCCAATACCGGTATGCGGCGCTTGCTTTGCATTGTCCTCTACGCCGTCTATCGTTAAGGAAGAGCCGCCGGAGATGGTCAAATCACCGTGCTGGGTAACAGCGCGGCCAGCCTGAGTGGCACCGGAGGTTTTTGTATCTTCTATGGTCACGTCCGCTCCGTCTGTGATTTCCACGTCCGAGCCATCTGCCATTACCAGACCACCTGTGGTCTCATTGATGGTCAGTGAACCGCCAGCGGGGCTTTCCGTTTCTTCCGTGTCTGCACCCTCAGTTTCGGTCTTTTCTACACCGCCACTGATGGTCAGGTTCGTTTTTGCATCCTTGCTGGTGCCCGAACCGTCACTTGCACCGCCATCGCCCACACGGATACCCTCGACATTGACATTCTTTGTAAGGATACCCTCTTTCTCGTTTTCGATTGCCTTGGAGCCATCAATGGCATTCTCGCCCTTCAGGGTAAGGTCCACATTGGAATTGTCCTGTACGTTGATACCCGCCTTACCGTTTTGTGTCAGGTTAATTTGGGTATTATCCAGCGTCAGGTCAACGTTGGCTCCTATATTTTCATCCTCGCCTTCCAGATTCACGCCGATATCAATGCCGTTGCCGCCGGTGGTCAGGTTGGAATCTTTAACTGTCAGGTCAACATCTGCACCCTCGCCCACCTTGATGATGGTTTTATCCCCTGTGTTCCCGGTATCCGGGGCCGCTTCAGTCTGGGTGTCAGTCTGGGTGCTGGTGTCGCTGGTATCTACATTCACGCCGTCAAGAATGATATCCACATCACGTTTGCCCTTATCGTTCGTGACATCTTCTTCCACAGTGACGGTATTATCCGTTTTTGTACCTTCTGCCTGCGTGATGATGATTTGGCCATTGTCTTGGGTATCCTCATCCACATAGACATCACCTGTTTTTCCGTTGGCCGTATTTTGATAACTGAATGCGCCCTTCTCATTCTCCGCAACAGTCACATCACCGTTCTCCAGTTGATAAGTCACCGCAGAAGCGCTGGGGCCAACCGTGCTCACTGCAACCGCAGTGGCCAGCGACATTGCTGCCAACTTGAATTTCTTGTTTGTCATTTTTCTTCTGCTCCTTTCCAGTTCATGCTTACATGATCGAAAAGTGGTGGTCAAACAGCAGGCCGATCCTTTGTCAACTATTTTTTGCATTGGAACGCGTTTCTCCCAAAAGCGTTTCCAGCCTTATGATAGCACACCGTACGAAAAAATCAGTCAGAAATAGAAACCTTTGGCAATTTCTTTGCCAGTGAAAGAAAGTACCACACAAAAACAACAAACCCCCAAGGAATCTCTTCCTCAGGGGTTTTGTTTAAGTCGGCGACTACCTATTTTCACACGCCGTTTCCAGCGAACTATCTTGGGCACGAGTGAGCTTAACTTCTGTGTTCGGA
>OKTG01000916.1_pt1 | contig 10545 bp, 7 predicted proteins | sample 1606091 | NCBI WGS metagenome assembly OKTG01 (sample SAMEA3879512, study PRJEB24766) | human gut metagenome | biome: human-associated habitat; feature: feces | place: USA | collected 1985/1987 | reverse complement strand
AGGTGCTTTCTTCTGTCCCATTCTTCTTAATCTCATTTTTACTGCCATTTTTCTTTACCTCCATTGTAAATTCATGTATTTATTTATATTTTTTCTTTTATGCTAAAAGGGAAGTTTGAATCCTCCTCTTTTACCACCCTTACCGACCATTCCGGTCATCTGTTTCATCATTTTTCTTGACTGCTCAAACTGTTTGATGAAACGGTTTACCTCCGCGATGTCAACACCGGCGCCTTTTGCAATTCTCTGCTTTCTCGACGGATTGATGAGATCCGGGGTTTCTCTTTCCTTTGGCGTCATAGAAAGTACAATAGCTTCCTTTCTTGCCATGTCTTTTTCATCCACCATGCTCTCAAGATCCTGGCCCTTCATTTTCGCGCCGACGCCCGGAAGCATATTCAGGATGCTGGAGATGCCGCCCATATTGCGCATCTGCTCCATGGAATCCAGGTAATCGTTGAAGTCGAACTGTGCCTTCTTCATCTTCTGTTCCATGGCTTTTGCTTTCTCTTCGTCGATGTTTGCCTGTGCTTTTTCAATCAGGCTCATCACATCGCCCATTCCAAGGATACGGGATGCCATACGATCCGGATAAAACTGCTCCAGATCTGACAGCTTCTCACCCATACCTACATAGAGGATCGGCTTTCCGGTCACTGCACGGATAGAAAGTGCCGCACCACCTCGGGTGTCACCATCCATCTTCGTGATGATAATTCCATCGACGCCGACTTTCTCATTAAATTCTTTTGCCACATTGACAGCATCCTGTCCTGTCATGGCATCAACGACGAGAATACTCTGGAATACATCCACATTCTCTTTGATCTCAACCAGCTCTGTCATCATATTCTCATCAATATGAAGACGTCCTGCTGTATCTAGGATCACGATATTGTTTCCATTCTTCTGTGCGTGTTCTACGGAAGCCTTTGCAATATCCACTGGATTCTGCTTATCTCCCATTGTAAATACTGGTACTCCGACCTTCTCTCCATTGACCTGAAGCTGTTTGATCGCCGCTGGGCGATATACATCACAGGCTACCAATAATGGTCGTTTTCCTTTCTTCTTATACTGTCCGGCAAGTTTTGCACATGTTGTTGTCTTACCAGCACCTTGAAGACCTGCCATCAAAATAATCGTAATTTCATTACCTGGACGAAGCTGAATCTCTGTCATCGTTGATCCCATTAATGCTTCCATCTCTTCTTTTACGATCTTGATCACCATCTGTCCCGGATTCAAACCATTCAGAACATCTTGTCCTACAGCTCTTTCCTGTACAGATTTGATAAATGTCTTTACAACTTTGAAGTTAACATCAGCTTCAAGTAAAGCTCTTTTAACTTCTCTCATTGCCGCTTTTACATCATCTTCTGTTAAACGGCCCTTACTTCTTAAGTTCTTAAATACACCCTGAAGTTTCTCGGATAAACTTTCAAATGCCATTGATTCACCTCATCTAAGTTATAAATCTTCTAAAACCTGATTACATACAGATTCTATTTGTCTGATATCTTCTTCCATCTGCTCTTTATCTTCTTTAAGAAGCCTTCTGGATAAGGTATGGATCTCTTTGATCTTCTCCTTGGCCGTCAAAAACTTCGCTACCAGATGAAGTCTTGCTTCATAATCTGCCAAGATCTTATCACATCTTCGGATCATATCATGCACCGCCTGTCTGGTAATTCCAAACTCAGCTGCGATCTCTGTGGCTGTCATATCATTCAAAATATGTTCACCATATATCTCCTTCTGATGTGCTGTCAGCAATTCGCCGTAAAAATCATATAATAAATTCTGTTCTACGATTCGTTCCATCTGATACTCCTGTAAAGCAATTTTCCTTTACCAGATGTTAGTTTAGCGAATTTCACTGCCTTTGTCAAGTATTTTTACTTGCACAATGCAAATTTTACTTGAAAAACTCTGGCTTTTCTGTAAAATGAAAAGAGCATTCTATTATTATAAATCAAAAAGAAAGGTTATACAATGATTCAGGCAAATAATGTAACTTTACGTTTAGGAAAACGTGCTTTATTCGAAGATGTAAATATTAAATTCACAGAAGGTAACTGCTATGGACTGATCGGTGCCAATGGAGCAGGTAAATCCACTTTCTTAAAAATTCTTTCCGGAGAGATCGAACCTTCAAAAGGAGATGTATCCATTACTTCTGGACAGCGTCTTTCTGTTTTGAAACAGGATCACTACCAGTATGATGATCATATCGTCCTTGATACGGTTATGATGGGTAACCAAAGATTATACGAGATCATGAAAGAAAAAGAAGCTTTATATGCGAAGGAAGACTTCACAGACGAAGACGGCATCCGTGCTAGTGAATTAGAAGGCGAATTTGCTGATATGAACGGATGGGAAGCAGAATCTGATGCTGCTACTCTTCTGAATGGTCTTGGAATTGAAACCGATCTCCACTATTCCCAGATGGCTGACCTTACAGGAAGCCAGAAGGTCAAAGTTCTTCTGGCGCAGGCACTGTTTGGTAATCCGGACATTCTTCTTCTGGATGAGCCTACCAACCACCTTGACCTGCCTGCTATTGAATGGCTCGAAGAATTCCTGATCAACTTTGACAACACGGTCATCGTTGTATCCCATGACCGTTATTTCTTAAATAAGGTATGTACTCATATCGCAGATATCGATTATGCGAAAATTCAGTTATTCTCTGGAAACTATGATTTCTGGTATGAATCCAGCCAGCTTCTTACAAAACAGATGAAGGAAGCCAACAAGAAAAAAGAAGAAAAGATGAAGGAATTACAGGACTTTATCGCAAGATTCAGTGCCAATGCTTCCAAATCCAAACAGGCTACTTCAAGAAAGAAAGCTTTAGATAAGATCCAGCTAGATGAGTTAAAACCATCCAGCCGTAAATACCCATATATCAACTTCAAGCCAAACCGCGAAATCGGAAATGATGCTTTAGTTGTTGAAAATCTTACAAAGACGATCGATGGCGTAAAAGTCTTAGATAATATTTCTTTCTTAATGAAACCAACGGATAAGATTGCTTTCGTAGGTCCTAATACATTGGCTGCTACAACATTATTTAAGATCTTATCCGGAGAAATGGAACCTGATTCTGGTTCTTACAAATGGGGAGTGACTACAACGCAGTCTTATTTCCCAAAAGATAATACAAAAGATTTCAGTCAGGATGAAACGATCGTTGAATGGCTGACTCAGTATTCTGAAGATAAAGATGCAACATTTGTCCGTGGATTCCTTGGACGTATGTTATTCTCTGGAGAAGATGCATTAAAGAAAGTTGGTGTTTTATCTGGAGGAGAGAAAGTTCGTTGTATGCTATCTAAATTAATGATCAGCGGAGCCAACATCTTACTTCTTGATGAGCCTACCAACCACTTAGATATGGAATCTATCACTGCTTTAAATGAAGCATTAAAAGATTTCACTGGTGCATTATTGTTTACTTCTCAGGATCATCAGTTTGTACAGACAACAGCTAATCGTATCATGGAAATCACTCCGAATGGTCTGATTGACAAAGAATGTACTTACGACGAATATCTGGAAAATGACGAAGCTGCCAGAAAACGTCAGATTGTTGAGATTGAAGAAGACGACGAATAATTTCATAGTTCTAAACAAAAACACAGAGATTTTATCACCAATCTCTGTGTTTTTATTCTTATTTAATTTTCCTGATCGTAAGTATCTAAGAACGAATGTTTTACTCCATCTTTCTTATATGCAATGATCGTCTTTAAATTGACATTTTCTACACTCTTGAAAATATTGGACTCTACATACGGATTGATCTCTTTCATCTTCGCGATCAACTGTTTTGTCTCCATTCTCTTGGATTTCGTAACACCGTCTGGATTACATGTTGTACAAGTATCTGTAAACTTACATGCACACTGGATAAAATGTAATCCATTGTAATCTCTCCAATGCTTTATATCATCCTCTCGGATCAGATACATCGGACGGATTAGTTCCATTCCTTCAAAGTTTGTACTGTGAAGTTTTGGCATCATCGTCTGTACCTGTGCTCCATAAAGCATTCCCATAAGGATCGTCTCAATGACATCATCATAGTGATGTCCCAACGCAATCTTATTGCATCCAAGCTCTTTAGCCTTGCTGTATAAATATCCACGACGCATTCTTGCACACAGATAACATGGCGATTTCTCAATCTCATAAACAGCATCGAAAATATCAGATTCAAAGACTGTGATCGGAATATCTAATAATTTGGCATTATTCTCTATGATTTGTCGATTCATTTCATTATATCCTGGATCCATGACTAAAAATACAAGATCAAAATGGAATTTGTTATGGCGTTTTAATTCCTGAAATAATTTCGCCATCAACATGGAATCTTTTCCCCCAGAGATACAGATGGCGATCTTATCATTCTCCTGCACTAGATCATATGTCTTGATTGCTTTTACAAACTTGGAGAATATCTGTTTGTGAAACTTCTTACGGATGCTCTTTTCAATCTCCTGTGTTCTTGTCAGTTCTTTTTTCTTGCCTTTTCCTTCGGCTTCTTTGTTATTTTGTTCTGTTTTCTGATCGTTTTCCTGTTCTTCTTTCATCAAGGATAACAACCATCCTGTGTATCCGCCTTCCAAACTAAGGACATTGATTCCTTCTTCCGCTAATTTTTCTGCTGCCTCCTTGCTGAAAATTCCCTTGGTACAATATAAAATAACTTTCTTACCCTGATCAATATATTCCTTTGCCTGTGTTCCAAGCTCATCTTCACCTGCTGCCACAACAGCTCCAGGGATCATTCCATAAGATGTGTTTGATTCATCTCTCATATCAAGAAGCTGATAACTCCCTTTTTCTAACTGTTTTAATTCTTTATATGAAATATTAATATTGCTCATGCTTTCAACCTTTCTTTCGTATCCTACTATATTTGTAGGGTTCCGTTTATTTATTATAGAGAGAAAGCTTTCAAAATACAAGAGCAAATCTTTATTTTGCATCAGTTGTTGTATACATTGTTAATCATAAATCCATAACCACTCCATTCGATTGGAATGTATGTCTGTTTTTTATTTTGTATCGCATAAATACCTATTCTGCCCGAAATCTGAGAATAAGATCCCTTTGCTGACTTTGCTTTTTGGTATTGTTCTGTTACATTGACATTGCCCATCAAACGCTTCTTCAAATTATACTCTGACTGTTTCAGATTCAGATAAGACAAAAATCCAGCCGGAATATCTTCCAAATGATCTGCGATATCTTTCCAATCTTTTGTGTAATCATAAGAGTACACATCAATCGCTAAAATCTGATCCGTATACGCATCCATAATAAGATTCACTATTTCATCCTCCGACGATTCTGGTGATAATGTAATATACCATACCAGAAGATTTTTGACATTCGAAATATTAGATACGGAACCTTCATCGATCATATCATCCTTTTTCTTGATATAAGTGTATAATTTTTTATATGTAATCTTCCAGTCTTCCTCTACCCGATAAGCGATTTTCATTTTTTTTAATAATAGATTCGTCTGTTTTTTTGCAGTTTTTTCTACATCTCTTCCATCCACAGTTCTTGATGAAGGTCTTACTGCTACACTCAAAATATGATTATTGATGATCTTTAATTTTTCCAGAGTTGTCTGAGTAGCCTCTACCGAAATCTCTACTGGATTTAAGGATAGATCCTCACTCTGCCCAAACGTTTTTTTGTCCACCAGAGCTGCCTGAATATTTGGTAAAAAGTAAAACAAGACCACAAGTAATAAAGCCGCCACAACAAGAAGAGTATTCCTAATTTGTTTTTTCATAAGCTCCTCCTCCAATTGTTATGATCACAGTTGTTCCTTTCCCTTGCTGACTGATAAATCGCATCTCTCCTTGATGGATCCTCACGATTTCTTTACATATAGCAAGCCCTAAACCTACTCCACCTTGTTTTCTTGACCTTGACTTATCTATCCGGTAAAACGCTTCCGTGATCTTACTTATCTCATCCTTTGGCATTCCGCATCCAGTATCCGAAATATAAATCTTGGCTCCTTCTTGTGTTGCTCGATCCTCAACTGTTAATATTCCACCCGAATTCATTGATTTTAATGCATTATCGATCAAATTTAATATTAATGATTTCAATAAATCCGGCTCTATCTTACAAATTGCTTTTTTTAAATTTAAATTCACAAGAATATCTTGTTCTTTTAAACAATACTGCATGGATGTAACTACTTCTTGAATCATTGGCTCTAAATCTTGTTTTTTCATCTGAAACTGTTGATTTTTCAAAACAAGAAGTTTCATTAATTTTAATGATAAATTCTGTAATCGTTTTCCTTCTGAATAAATATACCCACATGCTTCTTTTTGCTCTTCTTTCGAAAGAGCTTCCATCCGCATCAGATCTGCATACCCTATGATTGATGTAAGTGGTGTCTTCATTTCATGAGCAAAACTTCCCATAAATTCTTCCTGATTTTTTAACAATTGATCCAATTTCATTAACTTTTCTATCAATTGTTCTGTCATATAATTAAAACTAACTGAAAGTTCTCCAATTTCATCTTCTGTATGCACTGGAACCCTGACAGAATAATCACCGTCTGCAATCTGCTTCGAAACCTGCGACAATTTCTGTAATGGTCTTGTAAGGATCATTGCCAGAAAATAGGATACTACAATCTCAATTCCTATTACTAATACAAAAATCTTACGAAAACTTACCAACTGCTGATGCCTTGTCACATATACTTCTGAAATATCATATGCTCCCTGAAAAACCATAGTTTCCTTTCCATAAGAAATCTTACTAGTGATCTGATAATATACTTTATTTTTATTTTGGAATACTACCGCTTTTCCCTGTTTCGTTGAAAAACCATTGCTTCTCCTAAAATTATCATTTTTACGATTGTAATAAAGTGGCTGCTTCCATTGAACCTCTCCATGTTGTTCCTTTAATAATCGAACTGAGCTGTCTCTTAGCAAGCCCTGCCAGTTTAATCGTTTCAATACACTCGCAAATGTTTGATTCTGATACGTATCATCCATCTCATTAATTTCTTTTAACATTCTTAAGATCATTTCGTAAGAATTCCTTGCTGCTCTTTTTTCTTGTTTGATAGATGCTTGATATGAATATTGAATCAGCAACATTCCTCCAAATCCAAATGAAAATGAAACGATCAACATTGTTATGATCATTAATTTCCAACGAAATTTCATCTTGGTACCTCCAGACGGTATCCCATCTTGGGCACAGTGATCAAAAAATCTTCCCAGCCAACTTTCTTTCGAACTCTCTGCACATGAAGATCTACCGTCCTGCTTCCCGCAATGTAATCTCCACCCCAAACACGTTCATAAATTATTTCCCTGAATAATACATTTCCAGGATTCCTTGCAAACAGCAATAATGTATCATATTCCTTCTTGGTCAAGTTAATTTCTTTCCCTTCTTTTTTTACGCACATTGCATCTGTGTCGATTTCTAAACCTAATATATTGATGATACGATCTAATTTGTGATATCGTCTTAATACAACCTCAATCCTTGCCAATAATTCCATAATCTCAAATGGTTTTACAATATAGTCTTCTGCTCCATATCGCAGACCATTTACTCTGTCATTAAGATCTCCTTTTGCTGTCAGGAAAATGACTGGTATCTCTAATGGTTTTACGTATTCTAAAATTTCAAACCCATCAGCCCCGGGCAGCATGATATCTAGTAAGATCAAATCTGGATAATTCTTTTCCAGCATATCAATTGCTTCTAACCCATCATAAGCACATTCACTATGATAGCCGGCTTTCTTTAAACTTAGTGCGATCAGATTTGAAATCGGCTTTTCATCTTCTACGACCATGATGTTCACCATAATTGTTCTCCTTATTGTTTTATTGATTTCCCTTATTGTTTTTGTATGCTGCCCAAAACCTTTTTTATTTTACGAATTCTTTGCATCATACTTGCATCATATTTTTATCATTTTTTACAAACTGATTTCAATAAAAAGAGCAAAAACAAATCATCTCTGTCTGTCTTTGCCCTTTTTCTTTATTATTTTATCTTCAATTCCTTGTCCTATACATACTGAATATTCATCACACTTGTACCAACTGCATAACTTACCATATTCAGTACACTCTTCACAACGGTTGTACACGCATGTACGATATATCTGATATCTTCTTCTACTGTATGTGCAAGCTTCATATAAGAATTATGAATACTTCTAATATATGATGTCAATTCTTCCACAGAATCATATGCCGCAACATGCTCCTTGATCTGTGCTGCTTCTTCTGTCTGAAGAAATGCTCTCATTCCAAACTTCAGATCACGTTCATAATAGCAATGATCCTTTACATTGCCTGGATAATGATCATTATGTGGGAATGTAAAATAATCTGCAATGTAATGAATGATCACACCAAGACCTGCACAACGTCGCATATTCATTCCCTTATCTTTATCGTAATTGGCAATAAATTTTGAAATCTTACGTTCAATATCATCAAATGTAATATCAAACTTATGAGGTGTCGTCACAAATGATGGTCTGCAGTCTGGCCAGATACTTCCTACATAAAACGGTAATCTATAATCGAATACATTGTCAAGTTCCATAGAATTCATAATCTGCCCTGCTAATGAAATATGTGATTTCTTTCTCATATAAATGATACTCCTTATAATTAGAACCATATCCGGATCATATATTCCTTCCAGATATCGTCGTCATCTGCTTTGTTACACCCTTTGACTCAAATTATATAATTTTATCTGTCAATATGCAACCAAATGATGAATTCTTTATATTTTTTTAATATTTAGCCTGTAATTTATTTAATCTTCCATGTATTTCCGTAATAAATCTAATATTTTGCCGCTATTAAATCCTTTTCTCGCAAAATATCCGTAATATTTCTGAAAATTCTCCTTAGTGACGGAACCCTTTTGTCGGATCCTCTTCTTAACCTGTTCTTCCAAGATATCATCTTCTTCGTATTCATATTCCTCAAAGACCCTCTCTAATGTCTCCGCAGTGATTCCTTTCTTCCGAAGGTCCATCTTAATCTGAATCTTACTCTTACTTCCTGACTTGTATTCCATGTAGCGGCGTACATATTCTTCATCATTGATATATCCAAATGACTCCACATACGCAACTGCCCCTTCCGTAATAAATTCTGGAAATTCTGCTCTCATAAGACGTTCTTTTAATTCCTTTTTTGTACGATCCTGATATTTTAACAATGACATAGCTTTTAACTTCGCCCGATGCAACAGTAATTTGTTTAATTCTTCAAATTCTTCCTGTCCGATCTCGTCTTGTTCATGGAATCCCAATCGTCTTATCTCATTATAGTAAAGCAGGCAGTACTTTTCTTCATCGAAGAAAAGCCTGACCTGCTTTGTTCCTACTTTATCTAGTTTCGTAATGATCATTATTCTTCAGAAACCTGAGCCTCTGCCTTAGGATCGTTGTTGGCATTCTCAGCATCTTCCTCTAACAGTCCATATTGGACACGGATTGCATGTTCCACTGTCTCTGCGATATCCGGGTGATCTTCTAAGTACTTCTTGCTGTTCTCTCTACCCTGTCCAATCTTCTCTCCGTTGTATGCATACCATGCACCACTCTTATGAATGATATCTGCATCTGCTGCAAGATCTAAAATATCTCCATACTTGGAAATTCCTTTTCCAAACATAATATCAAATTCTGCTTGTTTAAACGGAGGAGCCACCTTATTCTTCACTACTTTAATCCTTGTTCTGTTACCGATCATCTCTCCTGCCTGTTTTAATGTCTCTGTTCTTCTGACATCTAAACGGATAGATGAATAGAACTTAAGTGCACGTCCACCAGTTGTTGTCTCTGGGTTTCCAAACATGACTCCAACTTTCTCACGCAACTGATTGATAAAGATAACTGTGCAGTTAAACTTACTTACAACACCTGTTAACTTACGAAGTGCCTGTGACATCAGACGGGCCTGAAGTCCTACATGGCTGTCTCCCATATCTCCCTCGATCTCAGCCTTCGGTACCAGGGCTGCAACTGAGTCTACGATCACGATATCTACTGCACCGGAACGAACCATAGTCTCTGTGATCTCCAGTGCCTGCTCACCGTTATCCGGCTGGGAAATGTACAGGTTGTCAATATCTACGCCAATGTTCTTCGCATAGACAGGATCCAGAGCATGCTCCGCATCGATGAATCCTGCGATTCCGCCTCTCTTCTGCACCTCAGCTACCATATGTAAGGCAACTGTTGTCTTACCACTGGATTCCGGTCCGTAGATCTCAATGATTCTTCCCTTGGGAATACCGCCCAGTCCTAACGCTATATCCAAACTTAAAGAACCGGTGGGGATGGTCTCCACATTCATCTGTGCCGTGGGATCTCCCAGCTTCATTACCGCGCCCTTTCCGTACTGCTTCTCGATCTGGCTCAGCGCCGCATCCAATGCTTTAAGCTTATCGTCTTTTTCCATGTCAATCTCCTTTTTGTTCAAGGAA
>OKTG01000905.1_pt1 | contig 10617 bp, 9 predicted proteins | sample 1606091 | NCBI WGS metagenome assembly OKTG01 (sample SAMEA3879512, study PRJEB24766) | human gut metagenome | biome: human-associated habitat; feature: feces | place: USA | collected 1985/1987 | reverse complement strand
ATTGGAAATCGACCTCATAGACGGAATAAAGCATGGTATGTGTGTGAGCAATCTCACATACCTGATTGCAAAAAAATTAGGTCTTGATAATGAAGCATGCAATAATCTTGCCATTGCAGGAATGGTACATGACATCGGCAAGCTCAGGCTGTCATCATATCTATATGGCAGAAATTCGAATGGAATGATAATAGAAGAAATCCGGTATATGAGAATGCATTCCAGGCTTGGTTATGATATTTTGAAGGAAAAAGGCTATAACAATGCAATATGCGAGGCTGTGCTGTATCATCACGAGAATTATGATGGTTCAGGCTATCCTGATAACCGCAAGGCTGAGCAGATTCCGTTAGGTGCGAGGATAATGCATGTTGCAGATGCGTTTATTGCCCTTATATCAGAACGCCCATACAGGGAAGCCTTTGATTTTGACAGTGCGATAGGGATTATGATTGAGGATGTCAAGGAGTTTGACATGCAGGTTTTCCTTGCATTCATGGATGTCATACATGAGGATGGGATGTTTGACAGGATTAAGCAGAGCCAGTCCTCAATAGATTATGATATGCAGGAATTTGATTCCTGATATGTATTTTTGGGGAAATAAACTGAAAAAATGCGCTCACTTTATCAAAGTATTGTATATAATTGGTGTGAAATGTTTTTGAAACGATTGCAAAATCTTAATTTCTATAGTAAAATTTAATAATAAAAAGTACATCGGAAAAGGGGATGATGCTAATGGGTACGAAGAGAAAAATTAATAAAAAGAAACCATCCGCCAGTGCAAAGGTGATTTATGAGGATGTCAAGGTTAAGGCGGATTCGATTGCCGGAGAGATGGGAGAGAATGTAAGAAAGCATGTCGACAAGGCAAGGGCTGAAGCGGGTGAGGATGTAAAGGCACTTAAGGGTAGACGCAGTGACAGAAAGAAGCTGCACCTGTTTTCAGGTATACGCTTTAAGATTACAGTGGCATTTATCGTGCCGGTAGTTCTTATGATTGGCTTGGGAGTCATTTCCTATAATCGCTCTGCAGAGGCGCTCACGTCGAATTATGAGTCATCTTCGAAGTCGACATTGGATACGGCAGCCAGCTACATGAATCTGATCATTGAGACGATTCGTACAGCATCTTATGATATATCGGTATCCACGATAGCCAGAGAGTATTATGGCCAGACGTATGCTAAGGATGCATATAAGGAGAGCACGGTTTTCAGTACACTCAGAACTGAGATTGAATCTCGTAAGATTGCCAACAAGTACATACGAAATATTGCATTTGTAGCTAACTATGGCAACGCTATTTCCACTGCTTTATCGTATCTGGATGATTCGGTTTATGAAAATGTCAGAAAATTAGATTGTGCCAAGAGGACAGACAAGGAAGATTTTATATGGCTTGGAAATCATCCCGAGCTTGATGACTATATAGGCACCTCAAGATATGCTTTCGGTATTATGAGAAAGGCATATAATATGAAGTTCAGACAGATTGGATATGTTGTTGTCGATGTCGATTATGATGAGATTGCCAACCATATTGCCTCGATAAATATGGGTGAGAATGCTATACTTGCACTTATAACACCGGATGGAAGAGAGATATCTTATAAAAATATACCGGTAAGTGATGAGGCGGAGGGGCAGGCTAATGATTCTCTTGATACAGAGTATATTGTTAACAGCGAGCTGTATGATAAGATATTAGCTTCGGAGGAGAATGGCGGAAGCGAATATGTAGAGTATAATGGGGAGAAATACCTCCTGCTCTACAATAAGCTTGAGTCGCAGGGCTTTATGATGGTATCGCTTGTCCCTGAGTCATACATTATCGCAGACGCTGACGAGACCGCAAGACTTACAGCGGCTGCAGTAGCTGCTACGGCTCTTATTGTAATAGTTATAGGATTTATTTTATCAACAAGCATGGGAACAACAATCCGCAAGATTATGAACGGACTTGAGAAGGCTTCCACAGGAGATCTCACCGTTGACATTCATACAAAACGTAAGGATGAGTTTATGATACTCTGCGAGAGTACCAACCAGATGCTTGGAAATATCAGGGCTTTGATTAATAAGGCAGATACGGTTGCCAAGGCTTTAGGAAATGCATCTGAGAGAGTCGGAGGCAATTCCGGGATTCTTCTTGAGGAGACGAAGTCAATCACCACCTCAATTTCTGATGTGGAGCAGGGCATTGTAATGCAGGCAAAGGATGCTGAAAACTGCCTTACAAGAATGGATGACTTATCCAAGAAGATAGGAGTTGTATCCGAAAACACAGGTAAGATTGCCGATATTGCCGATGTGACCAAGTCAACTGTATCGGATGGACTTGCGACAATAGATGCCCTGCAGGATAAGGTGAAGGCTACAACTCAGGTAACGGCGGAGGTTATTTCCAATATTGAGGATCTTGAGAAGGCTTCGCAGTCTATTGCAAATATTGTCGGCGCAATCAATGATATTGCTGATGAGACAAGCCTTCTTTCACTCAATGCTTCAATTGAGGCGGCAAGAGCAGGAGACGCAGGAAGAGGCTTTGCCGTAGTTGCAGAATCTATCAGAAAGCTTGCGGAGCAGTCACTGAATTCCGTAAATGAAATCAGAAATATAGTTGGAAAGATTCAGAAGCAGACGGTTGATACGGTAGAGGTTGCAAAGCAGGCTGAGTTAATTGTAAATTCGCAGGAGGAAGCGCTTAAGGCTACTATAGATGTGTTCCACGATATAGATAAGCATGTATCGGGACTTGCAGAGAACCTGTCACAGATTTCCGCAGGTATTGACGCGATGGAAGGGGCAAAGAAGGATACTCTTGCAGCTATAGAAAGTATATCGGCTGTTGCAGAGGAGACGGCATCGGCGGTTACTGAGGTTAACGAGGCGGCAGGCCGCCAGTTAGAGGCTGTCAAGAAGCTTAATAATGAGTCTGAGGAGCTTATTAGCCATTCTGAGGACCTTGTTGAGGCAATAAATAAATTTACAATTTAACGGAGGCAGGAATATGTATTCATTTGAAGAAGTTAAAGAATTTGATCCTGAGATTGCTGCTGCGATTTCGGACGAGCTTGGAAGACAGAGAGATCATATTGAGCTTATCGCTTCTGAAAATTTTGTGAGCAAAGCGGTCATGGCGGCTATGGGGAGTCCTTTGACCAATAAGTATGCCGAAGGATATCCGGGAAAGAGATACTACGGCGGTTGTCAGTGCGTTGATGTAGTTGAAGAAATTGCCCGTAAGCGTGCGTGTGAGCTTTTCGGTGCCGAACACGCAAATGTTCAGCCTCACTCAGGTGCTCAGGCTAACACAGCGGTATATTTTGCAATGCTTAATCCCGGTGATACGGTAATGGGTATGAACCTTAACGAAGGCGGTCACCTTACACACGGTTCACCTGTTAATATTTCAGGTAAATACTTCAATTTTGTTCCATACGGTGTTGATCCCGAAACGCACAGAATTGATTATGATAAGGTTCTTGAAATTGCAAAGGAATGCAAGCCTAAGATGATTGTTGCAGGTGCGTCTGCATACCCAAGAATCATCGATTTTGCAAAGCTCCGTAAGATTGCCGACGCAGTAGGCGCATATCTTATGGTCGATATGGCTCACATCGCAGGTCTTGTTGCCGCAGGCGTTCATCCGAACCCTGTTCCGTATTGTGAGTTCGTTACAACAACAACACACAAAACTCTCCGTGGTCCTCGTGGAGGTCTTATCCTCTGCCGTGAAGAATTTGCAAAGCAGATTGACAAGGCTATCTTCCCCGGTACACAGGGCGGTCCTCTTATGCATGTTATTGCCGCAAAGGCTGTTTGCTTCGGCGAGGCATTAAAGCCTGAGTTCAAGGAGTACGGCAAAAAGATTGTTTCTAACTGTAAGGCTCTTGCAGACGGACTTCTCAAAAGAGGCAACAAGCTTGTTTCAGGCGGTACGGACAACCATGTTCTCCTTATGGATCTTCGTGATACAGATGTAACCGGCAAGGAGCTTGAGGCTCGTCTTGACGATTGCTACATCACAGTAAATAAGAACACAATTCCGGGCGAACCCCGTTCACCGTTCGTAACAAGCGGTGTAAGAATCGGTACTGCCGCTGTTACTACAAGAGGTCTTAACGAGGAAGATATGGACAAGATTGCCGAGTACATCACCCTCGTTCTTAACGACTATGAGAACAGCAAGGAAAAGGTTAGAGCAGGTGTTGAAGAAATCTGCAAAAAATATCCGCTTTATGAGTAATCGTGAGTAATAAATTACTCGGGTAGAAAGTAAAAATGAATAATTAAAAAGTCAGTCGGTTGGTATATTGCCAACCGACTGCTTTGCTGTTACAGTTTGTAATATTAAAAACATATTATGCCCGAGCGGAAGTTTTTTTAAATTGAAAGTTGAAAATGGAAAATTGAAAATTGCGGTCGGGCAGACAGTTTGCAAAATGCAAATCATTGTCGCCCGACTGCTTTTTATATATAGAAGTTGTGTTTAAATGTAGGGGAGAACCTTGTTCTCCCGTTCGTGTGCATACCAAATTAAAACATAACATTCATTACATCAAAGAATATGTAGGCAAACAAAAAGACCGAAAAATTGCTTTTTCGACCTTAAATTAATTTTGATTATTCTGTTTTACTGTCGGAGGCGGTGGGGATTTCACCGTGTTTTTCTTCAAAATCCGCAATTTCATTTTTAATCAGATGAAGAAGATACCAATTCATTGACCTGTCATCATACTTTGCGACATACTCAAATTTACGCAACAAATCTTCATCAATGCGTAGTGACAAATGTTTTGGCTTTCCCTTCATAAAATCGCACCTCAATGAACCTATTATGGGTTTATTATAAGTCCTTATTGTGCTATAATGTAAAAGTGAACCCATAATGGGTTCATAAAAAGAGGGAGTGCTTTGTTTATGAAAATTGCGGTTATCGGTTCAAGGACGCTTACAGTCAGAAACCTTGAAAAATATATTCCGAAAGATACAACAGAAATCATTTCGGGAGGTGCAAATGGAATTGACAGATGTGCAAAGGAATTTGCGGTAAAAAACAATATCAGATACACAGAATTTCTTCCTGAATATAGAATACATGGAAGATATGCTCCGCTGAAACGCAATCTTGAAATCATTGACAATGCAGATTTTGTTTTGGCTTTCTGGGACGGAAAAAGCAGAGGCACTAAATTTGTTATAGATAATTGCAGAAAAATAAATAAACCGATAAGAGTGTTGATTAGCAAAGGATGTTTATAACATAATGTTATTGCCACATATTACATACTGTTTTCGTCACTCAAAAGTTATGTGTACAAACAAAAATGCATCGGAGCCTTGTTCGGGCGACCGATGCAATTCATTTATCATATTATTTTTTCAAAAGTTATACCATAGGAAACCACATCGGAACTACGGTATTGAAAATAAGGACAGAGCAGATTCCGCAGGTTAAGCCTAAAATCATACCGGCAATAACATCCGTAAGGTAGTGAACACGCAGATAAATTCTTGAAAACGCAATCAACATTGCAAGCATAAGAATCGGCATAAAGGTTATGACTTTGCAACGCATAAGAGCAACCCCGACCATTGCAAACGATGCCGTCGTGTGACCTGACGGAAACGAGTAGAATCTCGGTCTGTCAATAAGCTGTTCGTCATCATCAAGGGTGTGGCAAGGTCGCACACGCTTTACTATATGCTTGATAATAATCTCTCCCATAAGGTGAGCCCACGCAAGTCCGAACACAAAGTTTGCACCTGTTGCCCTCCAGTTGGAGTTTATAAGAAACGGCAGGCAGACTGCCCACCATACAATACCTGCATTGCCTGCACGAGATGCAGTAATCATTATTTTGTTTAGTGCCGGCTTATGAATTCGGGATATGTTATCAAGTACCCTGTTGTCAATGTTTTGAATTCTGCCAAACATAAACACAACTCCTGTTCGTAATATTTATCCTGTATGTCGCAAAATATGCTTGCAAAACAGGCTGATTGAGCATTCTATCATTACTCATACAGGTTCATTATAACACATTAAAATTCATTTGAACAGATATTTTGCAAAAATTTTACTTAATTTTCAGATTCACCAAATGTGCAATTGACGGGATATTTGCCCCCTGTCCGCTTGATGTCGGACTCATGAGCGCACCCGTTGCCATAAACAGAATATTTTGAACGAGTCCGTTTTGAAAATCGTCCATAATTTTTGAACAAAGAACCGATGCGGCGCATCCGCAGCCCGAACCGCCTGCATGAACATCCTGATTGGAGCGTTCAAAAATCATCAGTCCGCAATCGTTGTGTTGTTTCCTTATATTGATTCCGTCACGCTCAAGCAAATCATAAAGTGATTTACTGCCGACTTCGCCCAAATCACCCGTAATAATCATATCGTAATCCTCGGGCGATGTTTTGGTATCCTCAAGATAACATTCAAGGGTCTGAGCTGCCGCCGGAGCCATTGCCGCCCCCATGTTATTGGCGTCGCTTACACCGAGGTCAACTATTCTGCCGACTGTCGCCCTTGCAACGCAGATTCCTTTTTTAAGGCTTTTCAGAATACAGCTTCCCGCACCCGTAACTGTCCATTGTGCGGTTGGAGTGCGAACTCCGCCGTATTCAAGCGGAAAACGGTACTGCCGTTCCGCCGACGCAAAGTGTGACGAGGTGACGCAGGCGGAAACTTTTGCTCCGCCGCTTTCAACGGCAGATGCCGCCATAATAAGACTTTGCGCCATTGTTGAACACGCTCCGTACTGCCCAAGATACGGGATTCCGAATTTCATAAGTCCAAAGCTTGATCCGATGCATTGGTTGAGCAAATCTCCTGCGAAAACGCAGTCAACCTCGTTTGCGTGTGTTTTTGAACGCTCCAGAGCTTTTTCAAGAGCTTCGCCCTGAAACATACTTTCCGCCTGTTCAAAGGTGTCACAGCCGTCATAGCTGTCGTAAATGATCTTGTCGAAATAGTTTTTAAGGGGACCTTCGGCTTCCTTTTTCCCGACAACCGACCCCCAGCCGGCAATAACAGGCTGGCTTTCAAAAGCAATTGTATATGCACCTGTTCGTTTTATCATACAAAAACTCCCTTCCGCTTTTATTATCTGCGAAAGGGAGTTTTTTATTATTATCGGAAGTTGTTTTGCTTAATTATTCTTCGCCTGATTCAGGTTCTGTAGGCGTCGGTTCGGGATCGGGTTTTGGCTGTGGCTCGGTTTTTGATTCCGAACTTGACTGGCTTGATGAACTGTGGCTCGATGAACTGTGGCTCGATGAGCTTGATGATGAACTGTTGCTTGAATGACTTGATGAAGAACTGCTTGAATATGACGGTTCACTGTATGATGACTGTGAACTTGATGAGCTTGAACTGCTGTCGTCATTCTTCGGAACTGTTTCATCCGGGATTACAACATCATCACCGTATTTTGCACGGGGATCATTGTTGGCATCAATGAAAACATATCCGTTTTCGGTATCATAGGTTGATGAACCGAGTGACTCGGAATCAATCTCCTTGCCGTCCTTGTAATAAACTCTCCAAGCCTTTACCGTGTAGCTTGAACTACCCTGATTCGTGAGCTTGTTACGAGTCATAATAAGGTCGTATGAATCCGATTTCCAACCCCAGAATGAAACATAAAGTGTGTTGTCAACAACCTTACACTCAAGGAACATCTGGTAATCTGTCGGGTTAGAAAGTTTAAGGTCAAGGTTGCCGTAGTCGATTGTTGCGTCAAGACCTGTGGGAACATAGCTTGATGCCCACTTGTGACAATAACGCTCCTCAACCTTCATGTTGGCTCTGACAGCCGCATTGTAGATTGTTGAACTTGACTGACAGATACCGCCGCCGATACCAATGTCGGACTTACCGTTTGAAATTACACCTGCCGGCTTGTAGCCGAGAGATTCAAGGTTTGAGTTGCCTGTGCATTTGTTGAATGACCAAGTTGCACCGGGTTCAATAACCGAACCGTTGCAGGCCTTGAGCGAAACACGCATATTTTCTGTTCCGTTTTCCGTATTGGTGGAAACGGTTTCGTATGTTGAAAGAAGAACGATGTTTTTCTTCAAATCGTCAATCGTGATTTTTGCATCTGTTTTTTCAACATCGGCAATAATTCTGTATTCGCTTGCACCGCTTGCAAACACACCCTTAAACTGATTTGCAAGGTCTGTTTCGTTTACTTTCTGTCCCTGTGACGCCTCTGTATATTCAAAACGCTTTTTGGCATAGGGGTGGAACTTTGAAACTCTTGCGTTCTCAGCCTCTTTGTAATTTTTCTTTGCAACCTTCTTTGCTGCTTCGTCAACACTTTCTGCGGTTACGGTAGCTGTTACCGTGTAACTCTTTTTGCTTGTTGAAGTTTCAACAGACGGATCGGTTGCTTCATTTTTGATTTCATTAAGTACAGACTCAATGTCATAAGTATATTTGAAATCCTTTTCGGTCACTTTACTGATGATTCCGTTTACATCAACCGAAATGTCAAGAGGCTTAATAAAGCTTTCTTCCTTTTCTTCAAGAGCTTTTTTTGCCTCGTCGTATGTTTTTCCCGAAATTGAAACACCCGAAACGGTTGTTCCGTCAGGAAACTTAAACTCACCGGCAATAGCCTCCTCAACGCTGTTGAACAGGTTTCCTCCGAAAATGCAGAAACCTGCCACACCGAGAGCTACTGCAACTGCGGCAACGGATGAAATGATGATTGCAAGCTTTTTCTTGCTTTTCTTTTCGCCTTTAGCCATACGACCGCCCGCTGAATGTTTTCCTTTCTTGTTATCAGACTGTCTGTTGCCGTCGCAGTTGATGTCAACAAGATCTTCATCAACAACAAGAATATCGTCCATAAAATTCCTGTTCAAAAAAATTCACCTCATATATACCCAATAATTGCCCTTTGAAAACCTACTGCATTTGATTTTCAAAAAGGGAAACGCTTTTATTACTTTCTTTAATTACCCTATACTGAAATATATTACAGTACAGTCTTTATTTTACAATATAATTTCAAAAAAATAAAGTGTGAAAACACAAAATTTAGAAATTATTTTTATAGAAATTTAAGCTCTTTTTACCAAAAGATTTTAGCAATATTTTCGACTCATGTTCCGAGTGTGAATTTTTACCGCCTTAAAAGCTCGGAACAGTTGCCCCGATTAAAAAACACAAACGAAAATTTAATTGTTTTTATTTAAAATTCAGATGAAATGCAAAAATAATCTATTGAAATACTTGCAGATTAAAAGTATAATAGTAAAAGCACCCCTGTGTGCAAAACCGTTTTCGGTTATTTTGAATTACGGAGAACTGATATGAAAATAATCATCTTCACAGCATCAACAGGCGGAGGGCATAAGAGAGCCGCTGCGGCTATTGAGGCAAAAATAAAAGCCGTCAGTCCCGACACGAAGGTCAAGGTTATTGACGCAATGAAGACAATCGGCAGGGTATATGATAAAACCGTTTGTGACGGCTATCATTTTATGGCAACGAAAATTCCAAAGGTTTACGGCAAATTCTATAAGATTACCGACAGAAGAACCCTTATGTACAAGGCTGTTATGCAGTCCAACACAATGATGTCGGCAAAGCTGCTTGACACAATCAATGAATACAAGCCCGACGCAATTATTATGTGTCATCCGTTTGTTACAACAATGGTTTCAAAGCTTCGCCGTCAGCACAAGATTGATGTTAAGGCAATCAGCCTTATAACTGACTATGACGCACACAGAACATATATTGTTCCGTATGTTGACGCATATGTGCTTGCAGAGCCTGATATGGCGACAAAGCTTATTGATGAATACGGTGTTGACAAGAGCATAATATATCCGCTCGGCATTCCGATTTTTGACCGTTTTACAGAGCCTTTTGACAAAAAGGCGATTTGTGAGCGTGAAGGGCTTGATCCTAACAAGCCTACAATTCTGCTTATGGCAGGTTCTTTCGGTGTTACAAGCGTGCTGAGCTTCTACAAAGCTCTTGCGGAGCGAGCTCCCGAAATGCAGTTTATTGTCATCACGGGCAGAAATATCAAGCTTTTTGCAAACCTTGAAAAGGTAATTGAAGAAACGGGTATGCAGGACAACACAAAGCTTTTGTACTTTGTAAAAAATGTTGAGGATTATATGCACATCTCAGACCTTATTGTTACAAAGCCGGGCGGACTTACCGTTACCGAAAGCCTGTTCGCTTCCCATGGCAATCTACAGCGCATTTCCGGGTCAGGAACGGGACAATGCAGAATTTTTACTCAACAAGGGTTCGGCAATTATGCTCCGAAAAAAGACAGGTGCAGATGATATCGTAAACCTTGTTAAAGACAAAGAAAAACTTGATGAGATGAAGGAAAAGTGCAGAGAGTTGCACCGCCCCGATTCGGCAGAAAAAATATTCAGACTGGCGCAAAAGCTTTGTAACGATTCCAAAGGAGGAAATGACAAATGATGAAAAAAGCACTCTCTGTTGCATTGTGTATTCTTATGGCAGGCACGGTGCTTACTGCGTGTTCAAATCCCGATGAATTTTCGGACAGCGAAAACCTTTCGCTGAAATACACACGCTCCGACAAAACCGATGATACA
>OKTG01000878.1_pt1 | contig 10878 bp, 9 predicted proteins | sample 1606091 | NCBI WGS metagenome assembly OKTG01 (sample SAMEA3879512, study PRJEB24766) | human gut metagenome | biome: human-associated habitat; feature: feces | place: USA | collected 1985/1987 | reverse complement strand
ATGTCATATGATAATCATGAACGATACCACCATCTGAACAAATTGGTACATAAATTCCTGTTTCTTTAAAGTATTCATCTCTTGCTTTAGCTACTTCGATTGTTGCTGTAGCTTGTCCACGACCAATACCTTTTTGTTCACGAGTGATACAGATAGAACCTCCACCGATTCCAATCTTAATAAAGTCAGCTCCTGCATCCGCTAAGAAACGGAAACCATCTCCATCTACAACGTTACCAGCTCCAACTTTCACGCTGTCACCATAGTGTTCACGGATCCATTTAATTGTTTCAGCTTGCCATGCAGAATACCCTTCACTTGAATCAATACATAAAACATCTACACCAGCTTCTACTAAAGCAGGTACACGAGTCGCATAGTCACGTGTATTGATCCCAGCACCTACAACGTAGCGCTTTTTATCATCCAATAATTCATTTGGATTATCTTTGTGTGATTCATAGTCTTTTCTGAACACGAATGCCTTTAAGTGTTGTTCTTTATCAACGATAGGCAACTGATTTAATTTGTGTTCCCAGATTAAATCGTTTGCCTCAGACAATGTAATATCTTCATCTCCGACGATCAATTTTTCAAATGGTGTCATAAATTCCTTAACCAAAATTGAATGATCCATACGACTTTCGCGATAATCACGACTTGTTACGATACCTACTAATTTACCATCCGCTTGACCATTGTCAGTAACAGCCATTGTTGAGTGTCCTGTCTTAGTACGAAGAGCAATTACATCCTCTAATGTTGCTTCAGGGCTAATATTTGAATCGCTGCCAACAAATCCAGCCTTAGTCGATTTTACTTTACGAACCATAGCGGCCTGAGACTCAATTGTTTGACTACCGTAAATAAAACTTACTCCACCCTCACGTGCAAGTGCACAAGCCATTTCTTCACCACTAACAGCCTGCATTACAGCACTTACCATTGGAATATTTAAAGATAGTGCAGGTTCTTCACCTTTTTTGAATTTTACTAAAGGCGCTTTCAAACTCACCTTATCCGGTGTACAATCCGGACCTGTGTAACCAGGAATCAATAAATACTCACTGAACGTTCTAGATGGTTCTTCAAAAAATTTTGCCATTGTTTATCTCCTTCTCAATTTAACCTATATTATATGTTTTGAGTTCTACGCCGTCAAGCCAAATTGACAAACGACGACACTAAATGATGCAATATGAATATCCTGTGCTTCTAACGCATTGCTATTTCCATCATCAAACAAGACTCTAGCTTCTTGGTCCAAATGATAATCATAAGGAATGTTAGTTGGATTAAAGAAAGCTACACAATGATCATCCCCTTTTTGACAAGAATAGACTAAGACTTGATCATAGATCGAATCAAATTGAACACCTTTTTCAATGTCTTCAACCGTACTCAATCTAAAACAAGGATGTTCTTTACGAAGCTGGATCAATTCCTTTGTACGCTCTACAATTTCAATATGGTGATCCCTTCTTTGATAATCAACACGATTGTAGTTATCCGAACGATTGTATGTATTCCCTAAACCTTGTTTAGTGCGACCAAACTCTTGACCACAATGAATAAATGGAACCCCTTGTGCAAGTAATACCATCGCATTGGCCATGATCTGTCGTTTTTCTCTTAAATCACGACTCTCCCCATGACAACATACTCTGTTTTTATCCCATAACGTATGATTATCATGACACTCTACATAGTTAATGACTTTCGCTGGACTATCAAACACATGGTCCATACAGCTTGCGGCCATTACACATTTTACTTGATAGAATAAATCGGCTTGTCCTGACGCAAAGCCTTTTCGTGAAAGCTCATCATTCGATCCACGAACAACTTCACGGAAACGATCCGAGAAATGACCAACATGTGGCATCTTAGCTTGATTCAGTTGCGAAGCACGAATCTCTTCCGCCACAAAGCTTGGCATATTCCAGCCTTCCCCATAAATCATAAAATCTGGTTTTAATTTTTTACATTCTTCACTAATCTCATTCATTAAGTTATAATCTAGGATTCCCATTAGATCAAAACGGAAACCATCCACATCAAATAACTCAATGATCTTCTTACAAGTTTCTAAAAAATATTTACGCGCCATATATGGTTGTGTATCGATATCATTGCCACAGAAACTTCCATTCGAAAATTCACCTTCACGATTCATTAAGAAATAATAATCTGGCACCATATTTTCTAACGCAAAATTTTCTTTGACATACACATGATTAAACACTAAATCCAAATTCACTCGAATGCCTGCCTTGTGGCAATCATGTACCAAATTCGCAAACTCCTCGATACGTAACTTCGCATTCTTTGGATCTAGTGAATAGGCCCCTTCCAAACAACGATATTGTACAGGATCATAGCCCCAGTTATAGAAAATATTAGGATACACTTCATCCACACTGCCAAAGTCAAATACAGGCATCAATTGTACGTGTGTCACACCTAATGATTTTAAATAACTAAAACCTGTATTGTGTGCTTTTGTGATTTCATTTTCTTCCGTAAAGCCCACAAATTTTTTTGGATGACTCACTCCAATTCCAATTTGACTTGTCATATCACGAATACTTGCCTCATATATAATCGCATCGCATTCACTATCCATTGGCTTCAATTTGATTTTTTTTGGTAGTTTTAAACTCTTAGGATCTACAATCACACTATATTGGCCATTCGGACCACTAAAACAAGTATAAGGATCTGTTACCCCTTTATATTCTCCATTCACACGTACTAAGTAAGAATAGTGAACTCCATTTAAATCTTTATTGACAGTAAGCGAGAAAACCCCTTTATCCTGCCGAACCATCGATTCAACAATCTTTTTTCCGTTTAAGACATATCCTACATGTACGGCAAGAGCTGTAGGTGCCCACACTTTAAAGGTTGTCTTTTCTGGTGTATATGTAGCTCCTAGATCCTCTTTTTCATACATGTACTCTTTCGCAAAACGCTCTGTTTTAACAATATGAGAGTATTTGGCAACACAAGTTTTACAATGTTCATCATACACAGTATATTCTTGACCAATTTCCAAGTTCCCGTTTAATGACAATGAATAATGCGTATATCCATTATATAGATCACTTTGAGACTGAATCGTCAACGGAATAATACGATCCTTTGTATCTTTCATATGGAAAATACGACTTTTTCCACCAAAAAAATTTTTGGACATATAAACATCCAAACAATTGTAATCATCTAAATAAGCTTCATATGGCTCCTTCATTCGCATATGTAGTATTCCTCATTTCCTTTTATTTTACGTATCTATTGTAACATGTATACAGACAATTTTTAAAGCTCCTCTTTTGCAAATGGGTGGTAATCATTCGCTTATTTACTATGTTTAGAGCTCATTGCATCCCGATATCGCACTTTTTTTGGCGATAAAACTGCCATTTCAATAAATTTTAACACCTTATCATACTTGTCCTTTGGCTCATTCATAATGAACCAAAATAGATTCAACCAGTCTTGGAGGTGCTCTCTATCATAAGCTCCATGATTTCTTATAAATTGTTTTAATAATAAATGAAGATTATTGACCGGATATAAAGGATTGTCTTTATCTGATAATTCTTTTGTTTCTGCCGTTGGGTATACTATGCTTTCCAGTTCCAATTCTTCAATTAATATGCTATGAGAGTGTTCGTCATCATGAACTAATACAGAACCTCTTGCAATATGCTGACTGTATGTTTCTTTCGTTGATTTTCTTGAAGGTTTAGATGTTCCTGTAACTATAAAAATTGATTTTGTCTCGTTACAAGCAACACCAACACCTATTTTATTTCGAGATATTCCTCTTAGTTTCTTTCCATCTTTTGTTACTAGTTTACTTCTTACTTTTGTAAAATATGTTTCATCCAAATATACTGTACCGTCTAGTACAACATCGTTTTGTATTCCTTTTAAAACTTCGAATGTTTTGATCAGCCAATATTTCCCTGTCGTTGGTGAATTTCTATTATCGTAGGCTGTTGAATTTATAGAATGAAATTCAAACAAATGCAGTAAATACTCAATCCATTCTGAAATAGGAATTTTTTTTGAATCAAAGATTGTATTTGTCAAAGCTGTAAAGCGTTTACCACATTCTTTACAAATATATCTTTGTGTTCCATCTTTTTTATGGCCATATTTTGTAAAATCATTAGATTCACAGAATGGACATTGTTTTATGTCTAAAGAATTTATAAATTCAATTTCAAAAATAGATGATGTTGCATGTTTAGCGTCGTACCATTCTTGAACAGTATTTTCTACAAGCAATTGTCCTTCAGATTTTTCAGGATCTTCAGACCAAGTAAATGAACGTAAAGATGGATATTTTCTACGTTCTTTTTTATTCATTTGTGTTTGGCGGTTCGGAGTTTCACGAGATGAATAACCAGAACCGCCAAGTCCCTCTTGATGATTATTCACCTCATGAAGCTCTTCAAGAGCTTGCCTTTCTACAAGCGTTCTAATTATAGCACTGCCTGTAATAATTTGTCACTTACCACCCATTTGCAAAAGAGGAGCTTTTCTTAAAAATTCAGAATGATTCATTTCTAACCATTCTTGTCAATAAGAAAAGAAGTGATGTTACTCACTTCTTCTTAGTCTAGATTGTATAATTTCTTATATTTTTTGATTAAATAATCTGTGTAGTAATCAGGATTAAATGGTTCTCCACTTACTTCTTCTACGATTTCAGCCATAGATTTACTTGCAGCATAATGGTGTACATTTTCTTTTAACCAGTTTGTGATTTTTTCAAAGTGGTTTGTTAGTAGGGCTTCTTCTACGTCAAATTGTTTTTCCATTGTTGCATATAATTGTGCAGCATACGCACTACCCAATGCGTATGTTGGGAAGTATCCTAAGTATCCTGTAGACCAGTGCATATCTTGTAAGACACCTTCTTTATAGTTTGTAGGACGAACACCTAAATATTCTTCGTATTTATCGGCCCATACTTCTGGTAGCTTATCATAATCTACATTTCCTTTCGCAATTTCTTTTTCGATTTCATAACGAACCATAATGTGTAATGGATATGTTAATTCATCCGCTTCTGTACGAATCAAAGCACATTCAGTTTTATTGATCATGTTTACTAACTCGTCAACAGACACATCTTTAAATTCTGGGAATAAATTTACTAATTGATTATAGTTTGCTTGCCAGAATGCGTGACTTCTACCAACGTGGTTTTCTAAGAAACGAGATTGTGATTCGTGCGCAGCCGAACCAACAGCCTGTGTTAGCATGGTTCCTTCAAAAGCAGGATCCATTTGTAGTCCATAAAGAGCGTGTCCATATTCGTGTACAGTTGAAAGGATGGCACTTAAGAATTGATCTGGATAATAGTGTGTTGTGATACGAGTGTCGTTGCTTGAGAAGAAATCTGTGAATGGGTGTTCTGTCGTTGAAAGGTATACTTTCCCAAAATCTACTTTCATGAAGTCACAAATAACATCCATAAATTTTTCTTGGCGACCCACTGCATAAGTTTCATGAAGTAAGTCATCATTGATTTGTGGTTTGTTTTGAATTTCATGAATTAGTGGAACTAATTTCTCTTTCACATTATTAAAGAATGCATCATATTTTTCTTGTGTCATGCCTTTTTCATAACGGTCTAACAATACATCATACGCATTGTTTCCATTAAACTTAGGGTCATATTCTAAAAGGTGTAAAGTCTCTTTCATGATTGCTTGTAAATGAGGCTTGAAATGTTCATAGTTATCTGCTTCTTTAGCTTCATGCCAAGCAAGTTCACTATCGGCTTTGACTTTGACATAGTTCGCATATACATCACTCGGAATGTTTTCAGATTGTGCTAAGGCTTCAAGGCGATAGTCGACTTCTTTCTTTTCCAAACTTCCTTCTGGCAATGTCTTTGCGTATTCCTTGATCTTTTTGATTGTTTCTGGATCATTTTCAATGATGAATGCTTGTTTAGATAGTCTAGACAACATTTCATTTGAATAAGGAATTCCTTTCTTTGGTGCAATTGTCATTTGTTCAAAATAAATGGTTGAGAATGCCAATGAGAAGGCATCTAATGTTCTTTCGTATTCTTGATAGAATGGTTCAAATTTTAACATGGTTAAATTCCTCCTGCTTGTATTGTAACACAAAGAAAAGAATAGTCATTATATAATGAAAGCGAATTTTCAAAATGGTGATATAATACAGAAAAGGAGTAAAGAGTATGGATGCAATTTTTAATCGTACGAGTATAAGAAAATATAAACAGGAATCTTTAAAAAAAGAAGAGATTGATTTGATTTTAAAGGCGGCATTTAGTGCTCCTAGTGCTAGAAATAGTCAGCCTTGGCAATTTATTGTTGTTCAAAACAAAGATACATTAAAGGATTTAAGTCAAATGACACCCTATGCATCTTTTCTAAAAGATGCAGCCATGGGAATGGTTGTTTGTGCGGATAAAAATAAGAATGATAGTTTGGATTATTGTCAACAAGACTTGGCAGCGGCTACAGAGAATATGTTGGTTGAAGCGAAAAGTTTGGGTATTGGTTCATGCTGGCTGGGTGTGTATCCGAATGAAGAGCGTTATTTGGCTTTAAACCAATATTTTAAATTGCCAAAAGGAATTGTTCCAATGTGGATGATTTCATTTGGATATATAGATCAAGAAGAGGTTGTAAAAGATAAGTTTGATTCTTCAAAGGTGCATTATGAAAAGTATTAATATTGTAGAGTGTAAGAATGAAAATGATTTAAAAGAAGTAGCTATTCTTGCCGAAAAGATTTGGCATGAATTCTTTCCTGGAATCATTTCAGAAGCACAAATTGATTATATGGTAGATAAGTTTCAGAGCTTTGATGCCATGCAAGACCAAGTAAAACATCAGCAGTATCATTATCATAAGGTATATGATGGTGGAGAACTTATTGGATATATTGGTTTGCAGAATCAGCCGGATCGTTTATTCTTGTCTAAACTGTATTTAAAGGATTCAGCTAGAGGAAAGCACTATGCGACTGAAATGTTTGAATATGTAAAGAAGCAGGCAGAAAAGTATTGTTACCCATCTATTTATTTGACTTGTAATAAATATAATAAACATAGTCTAGCTGTATATGAGAAGTTTGGTTTTCAATGGATTGATTCTGTACAGACAGATATAGGAAATGATTTCATCATGGATGATTATATCTTAGAATATCGATTAGGGACATTTTAATAAGTGTCCTTTTTCTAGTTCGAAAATAATTTCTTCATGATAGGCTACTAAACTCATCTAAGTATTTAATCGATATAAATAGTGTCAATAATTCTTTAAGAATCATGCATACCTAATTTACCTTAGATGAATTTGGGAACCTATCATGATTTTTTTCCTTTTGAGACATCTGATCTGACTACTCCTCACCGCAAGCAGTGAGGGTTCTGAACTGACAACATTATGCAGCAATCGTACATTATTTTCAAACTTTGGATTCCTGTCTTTCTGTTGGAGCAGTGAACTCTACAATCAAGCACTACATTTAGCACATTAGCGATTGTTTTCTGTATCTCTACATGGAAGCATAGTCAATCTCCCGATTTAACATTTATTTAATTTACCTTAATTCCACTGTTCATGACTTTGATCTGATTCACTTGGATATATTCAATCGTTTCATTTTGATTTTTATACTGTTTCTCAAATTCATGAATACACTTATTCTTATCGATTTTGTTTGTATTTAGATCAATGCAGTACAAAAGGAAGGATGAATATAGATCTCTTTGTACCATTGTTCCATCTTGAAGTTTATACATTCTTTGTGACAACGATTTCTTGATGTATTCATCACTCGTATGATCATATTGACTTGCCTTATAGTCATTTGGCACTTCAACATAGATTCTGAACTTCCTTTTAGCCTGACTCTGAAAATAGCCTGGACATCTATTTTTTATTGATCTTCCAAATCTTTTCCTGCGCTTTCCAGTTTTAGCTTTCTTTTGCAGTTTCTTGGCATTCTTTGGCTCTGTCACAAAGATATCCCCTAAGCTTCTTAATTCATTTACATCTTCATGGATGGCTAAATGTCGATTGATCGCATTGATTCTGCATAGTTCTGTATGTTTCGTTCTCAACTTCTTATAGCGATTAGAGTATGTCCACTTCTTCTTTCCTTTTTTGATAGTTGATGTTAGCATATAAATAGGACTAGTCAAAAAGAGAAAATTTACACCAGTGGTACAATAGAAAGAGGATGATTCAAAGACAAAGGAAGGCAAAAGAAAATGGCAAATAAAAAGAAACAGTTTGATCAAGAATTTAAACAAAATGCAGTCAATTATTGTTTAACACATCCAGAACTAAGTCGTAAAGAATGTGCTAAAAATTTAGGTATTGGAGATAGTACTTTATACAGATGGAAGCAAGAAGCTAAAGCCAATAACAACCAGGCAACATTTAAAGGTTCAGGGAATCTAACAGAGGCTGAGCTTGAAAACAGACGTTTAAAACGTGAATTAAAGGATACGCAAGATGCTCTTGAAATTCTAAAAAAAGCCATCAGCATTCTGGGAGAATAACACAAGTTCTGTACTGTCTTGTTTCTGAAGAGTCTAAGGTCGACAAAGACTTTTCGGTGACTGGAGTGCTAAGTAAGCTACATTTGTCAAAATCAGGATATTACAATTATCTGCATCGAAAACCAAGCAAGCAATCTATATCTAAGAAAGAGAGAATGCAAGCGATTCAAACTATATATGATGATAATCATCAAATTTATGGTGCACCAAAGATAGCGAAAGAGATGCAAAAGAAAGGCGAAAAAATATCACAAAGAACTGTAGGTGTATATATGCGAGAAATGGGTATCAGAGCCTGTTACATTAAACCATATGTAAAAACAACCTTTGATAGTGATTTTTCAACAAAGCTGCATAACATTTTAAAAAGAGACTTTTCGCCAAGCAAGCCAAATGAGGCATGGTGTACAGATATAACGTATATATTTACCTTGGAAGGATTTGTATACCTTACAAGTGTAATGGATCTATATTCAAGAAAAATAATTGCATGGACATTATCAAGAACATTGGAAGTGGAAGAAGTATTGAAATGTATAGAGATGGCTAGAAAGCGGAGAAAAACAGCGAATCCTGTAATTATTCATTCGGATAGAGGAGTACATTATACAAGCAAACTTTATAAAAAATTAACGGCAGGACTGATTCTAAGTTATTCAAAAAAAGGCACACCATGGGATAATGCATGTATAGAATCTTTTCATTCAGTAATTAAAAGAGAATGGTTAAATCGTACTTTGATTTATGATTATGATCATGCATATGATTTGTGTTTCGAATATATTGAAACATTCTACAACACGATACGAATCCATAGCCATTGCGGTTATGAATCACCAAATCAATATGAGAATAATTATTATTCAAAACATTAGAATTTAAAATTTATCTATTTTATGAGTCCTTTTTCTTGACGTAGTACCAAGTTCCATCCTCATTGTAGTTGTCTGGATTCATTGCTCTACGGCTCCTATCCATTGCACGATAAATCCGTCTTTCTTTTCGTTCATTGACTTCAATACAACTTCCTCTTTCTGCAAGATTTTTTAAACCTGCTTTTGTTTCTGTTGTATACGCAATTGTCTGAGTTCCAATATCACATCCAACAATGCCTTTTCCTTTGTTGTGTTTAAAATTGCCAAAACGATCCTGTTTCGGTTTAGTTACACCTTCAATTGTGATATGTACATAGACTCTTAACTTACCACGGATCTTTTTACATACAAGACTCACGTAACAAGGTCTGTATGTTGATACACAGATATCAGTTTCCCTGTATGTATTTGCCGCCATAGAATCCATTAATTCTGCATTCTTCAAATAATACAATACAGCTTCCACTTCCTCTTGTTCATAGCGGTCTTTGATTTTTACACCAAACTCCATATCTTTGAATTTGAAATTCATTTGTTTCATTATGATTCCACGATTGAGCTGTTTAGCACGAATACATGGAAGATCTCCACGCTTTTTAAAATGAACTGTTTCTCCATCCGAATAAAGACATTTGTCGATTCCACGAAATACATCCTCCGCTTTCGTTAGTGCAAATACGGCATTGATTCCATATTTCTTTCCAATAGGAATCATTGAAGTTCTGCAGTAATCCCATGTCACATCATACTGTTTCTGCATTTCCTTCATCTGATTACATACATCTTTTAATGCCTTTTTATTATCGGTATCCTTATATTTCTTATAAAGCCTTTTTAGCTTGCGATACCTTTTCGTACGAACAAGCTGATCATATCTTTTTTTCATGATTCCAGTCAGTTCATTACCAGCTTTACGAACCAAATCGGCATAATGAAAAATCTGACACTTTTCTACATAAGTCAGATTCGTTTCCAATACTAATACATGTCTATCTGAACATCTACGATAGGCTTTCAATTCGGGTTGTATCATTTTTCTGCTCCTCGATATATTTCTTGATTGCAGCTTCACTGATATGCCCTACAGAAGATATAAAATATCCATTTGACCATAATTTTCCACATCTCGCATAGAATCTCTTCAATTCCGGATACGCCTTCAACAATTGGATTGCACTCATAGATTTCAATGTTCGAACAACATCACAAGGTGCAACCGTTACAGGACAGTCCACAAAAATATGTATATGGTCAGGCATGACCTCTAAAGCTTTTATAATATATCCATATGCATCACAAACTTCAGAAAGGATCTTCTTCAAGGTTTCATCCATACCATCACATCTGAACTTTGGACACCATATAATATGATACTGAACTAAATACTTACAATGAGAAGCACGATGATAATTCTCATTCTTCATGATC
>OKTG01000874.1_pt1 | contig 10890 bp, 9 predicted proteins | sample 1606091 | NCBI WGS metagenome assembly OKTG01 (sample SAMEA3879512, study PRJEB24766) | human gut metagenome | biome: human-associated habitat; feature: feces | place: USA | collected 1985/1987 | reverse complement strand
TAGGATTTATAAGAATTATATCGGGCTTGATTTCTTCAAGTGAATCAATACAGGCTCCGTATTTATCACATCTGAAATATTTGATGTCGTAACCGTGACTGTTGAACACATATTCACTCTGAATGTAGCTGTAATCCGCAAGTGCGATTTTCTTATTATTGCCGAGAAGTGAACAGAGTATGTGCAAAAGCGTCTGAGTACCTGCTCCGACGATAATATTTTCGTATGAGGTGTTTACACTCCGTGTGCCGAGACTGTATTTTTGCAGAGCATTTCTCAGAATTTCTTCACCCTGTTCTTCACCGTAGGAAGTGAGCAGATAGTTTTGATTTAAAACTTCTTTAACATATTTTTTCCATTCGTTTATGTTGATTATACCGTCATCAATGCTTTTACTGCTGAAATCATATTCATAGTATCTTTTTGTTTTGTTGGTATTTGAAGACATTTTATCGCTTTTTGACGGTGTACCGCTGAACTGTGCCTCAACATAATATCCGCTTCGTGGCCTGTTTGATATATATCCCTCTGCACATAACTGTTCATACGCTCCGTTGACAGTAGTTTTTGAAACATCAAGGTCGGTACTTAATCGCCTTATTGACGGAAGCTTTGTTCCTTTTTTCAGACTTCCCGTTTCAATTGATTTTCTGACCGACATATAAATCTGCCTGTAAAGCGGAGTTTTATCTTTTTTATTGATAATTATAAAATCGTACAGCATAACATCACCTACCGTATTTTAACATTTTGAAAATATTATTGCAATATCAGTGTATTACGGTTGAAATTATTTCCGTTAAAATGTATAATTGTATGGTATGGCATAAAGTCACTGAAATGGCATAAAATACTAATTGCAGAGGGGATTTTACAATGAATGCTATGGCTGATAAATTTTTTGACAGCATAAAAGGGAAAAAAGTTACTTTTATCGGAATCGGTACAAGCAATCTTCCGCTTATAAAACTTTTTGTTGAAAAGGGTGCAAAAGTTACTGCTTGCGATAAGAAGAATTTTGAAGATTTGGGACAGAACGGTATTAAGGCTAAAGAGTACGGTGCAGAACTTTTACTCGGTGAAAATTATCTTTCCGAGATTGATGCCGATATCGTTTTCAGAAGTCCCGGCACACCTTTTTACAAGGATGAGCTTGTTGCACTTCGTAACAAGGGTGTTGTTCTTACATCTGAAATGGAAGTTTTCTTCGACCTTTGCCCGTGCAGGATTATTGCTGTGACAGGTTCTGACGGCAAAACAACCACAACAACGATTATTTCGGAATTTTTAAAGGCGGCAGGTCTTAATGTACACCTCGGAGGTAATATCGGCAAGCCGCTTCTTCCTGAGATTGAAAGCGTAAATGACGATGACTGTGCAGTAGTTGAGCTTTCAAGTTTTCAGCTTATCTCTATGAGAAAGAGTCCGGATATTGCCGTGGTAACAAACCTTGCTCCCAACCATCTTGATATACACAAGGATATGCAGGAGTACATTGATTCAAAGAAAAATATCATTCTTCATCAGAATGCTTTTTCAAAGGCTGTTCTCAACCTTGATAATGAGATTACAAACGGCTTTTCCGACAGCGTAAGAGGTCAGCTCGCAAAGTTCTCCGTAAAAGAAAATGTTTCAAACGGTGCTTTTCTTGACGGCGATACAATCTGCTATAATGACTACGGAAAAATTACCCGTATTATGAACATTCATGACATCAAAATTCCCGGTATGCATAATGTAGAAAATTATCTTGCCGCTATTTCAGCCGTATGGGGACTTGTTGATGCAGAAACAATGACAGCTGTTGCAAAGACTTTTGGCGGTGTTGCTCACCGTGCAGAGTTTGTAAGAGAGGTTGACGGTGTTAAGTATTACAACGATTCAATTGCGTCAAGCCCTACAAGAACCGCACTCGGCACACTTTCACTTTACAAGCAGAAAATCTGCATTATTGCAGGCGGATATGATAAGCATATTCCGTATGAGCCGCTCGGACCCGTAATCAACGATAAAGTAAAACTCCTTATTCTTCTCGGTGATACTGCCCCGAAAATTGAAAAAGCCGTTAAAGAGGCTTCAAACTATGATGCAGATGAAATTGAAATCGTCAATGTAACAAATATGGAAGAGGCTGTAGCTGTTGCCCGTGAGCGTTCAACAAAGGGAGATATTGTTTCGCTTTCACCCGCAAGTGCAAGCTTCGGACTTTACAAGAATTTTGAAGAAAGAGGTAATCACTTCAAGTCAATTGTCAACGCTTTGAAGTAAGATATACAATGAACACAAAAGAACTTATTTTTGAACTCTGTTGTGCAATGGGTGTGTCGGGCAGGGAAGAACCCGCTTTGTCTGTTGCCGAAAAGTTTTTATCGGACTACACGGATGACATAAAGATATCAAACGGCAGTCTTATGGCTGTTTGCGGTAACAAAAATTCAGATAAAACCATATTGCTTGACGCTCACATTGACCGCATAGGATTTATGGTTACCGAAATAAATGAAAACGGATTTGTAAAAGCTTCTCCGTGCGGAGGAATTGACGCAAGAACTCTTGCCGATACTCTGATTTGTCTGCAGAACAATCCTGATGTAACAGGTGTTGTATGCTGTATGCCTCCTCATCTTTCCGACGGAAAAGAGGACAAGGCTATGCCAACCGACAAAATCTGGGTTGATTTCGGTCTGCCGTATGATGAAGTTAGTAAACTCATTTCATTCGGTGATATGCTGACATTTGCCTCAAAGCCGGCAAATCTTTTGAACGGCAGAATTGTTGCGCCTTGCCTTGATAACAGATGCGGTGTTGCGTCACTTGTTAAGTGTGCAGAGTTATTGAAAGACAATGAAACAGATTATAAAGTAATTATCCTTTTAAGCTCTCAGGAAGAAACATTTGGCACAGGCGCTAAAACAGGGGCTTTTACAGTTGAAGCAGACGAGTCAATTGTTGTTGATGTAAGTTTTGCATCTCAGCCGGATGTTTCAGGGTTCTATTCTTCGGTTGAACTCGACAAAGGACCAATGATTTGCATTTCTTCAATTCTCAACAAAGAAATGAGCAAATCGCTTGAAAGCGTTGCAAAGAATAAAAATATACCGTATCAGCTTGAACCGATAGCAGGCAGAACAGGTACAAATGCAGACCATATTTCAATCAGCGGAAAAGGTGTAAAAACTGCTGTTGTATCAATCCCACAGCGATATATGCATACACAGAATGAAGTTATTTCTGTAGCTGATGTTGACAATACGGCAAAACTTATTGCCGAATACATTAAATGCGGAGGTGCTTTCAATGATTGACATAAAATTGCTTGAACAGCTTTGCCTTTGCAACGGTATTTCGGGTGATGAGGGGAATGTTCGCAATCTTATAATTAACGAGATTAAAGACTGTGCCGATGATATTAAAACGGATAATCTCGGCAACCTTATTGTGTTTAAAAAGGGAAAAAAGTCTGCAAAAAGCAAACTTATGGTGTCGGCACATATGGATGAAGTAGGTCTTATGGTAACGGATATAACATCTGACGGTTACCTTAAATTTGACGAGGTCGGAGGAATTGACAGAAGAGTTCTTCCCGGTAAGCGTGTATGTGTTGGCAGAAACGGTCTTAACGGTGTAATCGGTGTGAAACCGATTCATCTTACAAACGGTGATGAAAAAACTGCTGTTCCGAAAATGAATGATATGTACATTGATATCGGTGCAGAAAGCAGGGAAGATGCGCTTAAATATGTAAACTACGGTGACGGCATTAATTTTGAGGGCGACTTTAAGATTAACGGCAAAACTGTTGTTACAAAGGCACTTGACGACCGTTTCGGCTGCTATGTGCTTATTAATCTCATAAAATCCGAACCCGAATATGATATGTATTTTACATTTGTTGTTCAGGAAGAAGTGGGACTGCGTGGTGCAAGACCTGCGGCTTTTACGGTTAATCCTGATTTTGCTCTTGTTATCGAAAGCACAACTGCCGCTGATGTTGCAGAGGTTGATGCATCTCATCAGGTATGCAATTTGTCAAAAGGCGCAACGGTTACCGTAATGGATAGGGCGACAGTTTATGATAAAGAAATGATAAGTGCCGCTTTTGAACTTGCCGAAAAGAATAACATAGCTGTTCAGTATAAGAGAGCAGTTGCAGGCGGTAATGATTCGGGTGCAATTCATCAGAGCAGGGGCGGAGTGAGAACTCTTGCAGTATCACTTCCGTCAAGGTATATTCATGCTCCTTCAACTGCGGCAAACCTTGATGATTGCGAAAGCGTTTTAAAACTTGCAAAAGTATTGTCCGATTATATTGCGGGCGGAAATTTAGCGAAAGGAAAGACGGTCTGAATGATAGTAACCGCCAATGAAAATTATATAAATGTAATTATGAACCTGTCGGCGGAAGATCCGTTTGCTTGCAGAATAATTTCTCAGTACAACAGTTACGATTCATCGCTTGCTTTTGTTGACTACTGGACGATAATTGACGATAAAACAGATGAGTGTACAGGTGCAATTTCCCGATGCGGAACAAACTTCATTTTATTTCTCACAGATAAAACAAATCTTGAAGAAGTTTCGTCATTTATGCGTGTTGCGGGTGCTTCAAGTGCAATATGCAGCGGAGATTTTAACCTTAATTTATACGGCAGTAAATCCGTTTCGGGTGTTATTCTGAAAAAATCAGAACCGTTTGAAAATGTTGACGAAAGTATAAATTTTGATGTTCCCGATATTAAAGAGGTTTATAATCTCATCGTAAGCTGTGCCGATGAAAATTTTGTTCCGCCGCCGTTTGATGATTTTTATGTTGATGTGAATCACAAGCTTCGTCATAATGCGACGAGAATGTACGGAGTTTATGACGGTACAAAACTTGTTGCAATGGCTATGACCGTTGCCGAAAGCAGTAACGGTGCCGTGTTGGGTGCGGTATCGTGTCATCCCGACTACAGAAAGCACGGCTACGGTTCAACTGTTGTAAAGTACATATCCAACAGACTGATTGCCGAGAACAAGACCGTGTATCTTCACAGAGCCAAGAATGCAAATCAGTCGTTTTATAATAATCTCGGTTTTGAACAGTGCGGATCATGGCAGGAATATTATTTTGAAAGGTGATATATTTGAGTTTTTTTGATATAGATGAAAGAGTTATAAAAGCATCCGAAAAGGCAATGGAGCTTTGCAAGGACAAGCTTGCGGAGATTGACGATATTCAGGAATATAACCAGCAGAAGATGATAAAGGCTTTTCAGCTTGCAGATGTTCGTGAAAGTCACCTTTGGGGTTCTACAGGCTACGGATACGACGATGCAGGCAGAGAGGCTCTTGACAAGGTCTATGCCTATGTTTTTGATGCAGAAGACGCACTTGTCCGTCATAATTTCGTAAGCGGTACTCATGCCCTTACAGTTGCACTTTTCGGCGTTTTAAGACCTGGGGACACAATGCTTTCCGTAACAGGAATGCCGTATGATACAATCCGTTCTGCTATAGGCATTGAGGGTGACTATCCCGGTTCACTCAAGGACTTTTCAATAAAATTTGAAATGACCGAGCTTAATCCTGATGGCACACTTGACTATGACAAAATCGCAAGCGACATTGCAGAAAAAAAGCCTAAAATGGTTTACATACAGCGTTCAAGAGGCTACAGCACAAGACCTACGCTCACATGGAGAGAAATCAAAAAGCTTTGTGAAATTTCAAAAGCCAATTCGCCCGAAAGTATTATTATGCTCGATAACTGTTACGGTGAATTTATTGACAAGGTTGAACCGTTGTCGGTTGGTGTAGATATGATGGCAGGCTCTCTTATCAAGAATCCGGGTGGCGGTATTGCTCCTACAGGCGGATATATTGCAGGTAAGAAAGAACTTGTAGAGATGTGTGCCTACAGACTTACCACTCCCGGTACAGGCAAAGAAATCGGTGCTACTCTTAACGCAAACAGAGAACTTTTTATGGGTGCGTACCATGCTCCTCATGTTACGGGGGAAGCACTTAAAACTGCAGTATTTGCATCGGCACTTTTTGAAATTCTCGGTTATGAAACAAGTCCTAAGTACAATGATGCAAGAGGAGATATCATTCAGCTTATCATGCTCGGTAATGCAGAAAAGGTATGCCGCTTTTGCGAGGGTGTTCAGAGCGGTTCGGCTGTTGACAGTTTTGTATCTCCGATTCCGTCGGATATGCCGGGTTACGAAAGTCAGGTAGTTATGGCGGCAGGCGCATTTACTCTCGGTTCATCTATTGAACTTTCTGCAGACGCAACGTTGCGTGAACCGTATGCAGTATGGATGCAGGGAAGTCTTAACTTCCACAGCGGTAAGCTCGGTGTAATGCTTGCGGCAAGTAAGATTTTAAGAGATGAAAAATAATATAATCTAAGAGCTTATTTGTGGTTTTGATTATAACAGCAAATAAAAAATCCCGCTTACATAAGCGGGATTTTTGCTATGATTTTTTATTGCGTAAGTTTTTAAAAAAGTCGGTGAGAAGTTTTGAACACTCCTCCTGCATAATACCGCCGACTGATTCAGGCTTGAAATTGAACGGCATTTGAAACAGATTCGTAATTGTACCGCAAGCGCCGTTTTTTAAGTCGTAAGCACCGAAATATACCTTTGGAATATGAGCGTTGATTATTGCACCTGCACACATAGGGCAAGGTTCAAGTGTTACATAAATTTCACAGTTCCACAATCTCCAACCGCCAAGCTTTTGACAGGCATTGTATATTGCATCTGTTTCGGCATGAAGAAGAGCGTTCTTGCCTTGTTCACGGCGATTTCTTCCTGTGGCAACAATTTCATCATTTCTGACAATTACCGCACCGACGGGAACTTCGTTTTCCGCAGCGGCAATCTCAGCCTGTTCAATAGCCTTTTGCATATAGTATAAAGTTTTATCCATTGTTAATTAATCCTAAATTTGTGATTGTAGTTATCAGAAAAAGTACAAGTGAAAGTATGATACCGGGATTCACAAGAAATGCAGTCATTTTCTCTTTTAAGCTAAGTTCACTTACAATTCCGTCTTTCTTATCAGACATTTTAAAAAAGTTCTTATCATTTTTGGCAAGTACGATATATGAAACAAAGCCTGCAACACAGAAGAAAATAATCAGGCTGTAACTGATTATTGTTGCCGCATAATCGGAAACAATGTTTGCATCTCTTAAAATGCTCATGGAAACAGCATATAGGTTATTAAGAAAATGGATTGCAATTGACGGAAGAATGGAATTGAATTTGCAATCGACATACGCAAAAATAAGTCCGAGAATAAACGCAAACGGAATTTGTGATATATTCTGATGCATTGCACCGAACAAAATTGCAGAGCCTATAACTGCTGTTGTATCACCGAACTTTCTCAGAGAACCCATAACTATTCCTCTGAAAGCAAATTCTTCGGCAAAAGCGGGGACGATTGCTGTTGAAATTATGTTCAGAACAATACTCAAAACACTTGAATCTCCGATTGTCAATCCCGAAGATGTGTTTTCAATTCCGAAAAGCGAGAAGTTGTCTGCGATAACACTCGTGGCAACATTTGCAATCATCGCACCCCCCATTCCGAGAAACAGAATGGGTATCATACTTTTTTGTTTTACATATTTTGTGCTGATAATATCATTTAAACTGTTTCTTGAAAGCTTTATATAAAAAAATGCAGGAACAACAACGGCAAATACGGAAATAAATATATCCATAAAGTAAGTCAGTATTGAATAATTGTCAGAATAAATATATTTTGCCGAACCAAAAGCCTTGAAAACTTCTACAACTATCATTGCGCTTACTGTCATTGTAAGCGAATACGCAAATACAAAAAAGCCTAAACCGCTTGATCTTTGCTTGAGATTATCATACTGGAACTCTTTTTTGAAATTGCGGTTATAATTAAGGTTATTGCCGTAAAACGGCATATTATTACCCGAAAACTGGTTATTTATCAAATTATCACATCCTCAAAGCTATTCTAACATAGAGGCATATTATTTTCAAGGATTAAAACATCCGTATAAAGTATTTGCATGATTAAAATGATGCAACCCGACAAAAAGTAACTTTAAAATACAGTATAATAAATTCACCCAAAATCGACGCCAAAGAAGAAAAAACGTTTGTATTTTCACACAAATTGATTCACCTCTATTTACAGCGTAGTAATTAAGGCAAAAAATTTAAAAATACAACTTGATTTTTTCTGATTTGTATTGTATAATATGTTTTGCATTTGCCGGTGTGATGGAATTGGCAGACGTAGCGGACTCAAAATCCGCCGGTAGCGATACCGTACCGGTTCAAGTCCGGTCACCGGCACCAAAAGGACATTAACTCATAGAGTTAGTGTCCTTTTTTAGTATATTTCGGAGGGCGATAATTATGGGCGGAATAAGCGTTATGCTTTTAATGGGAATGCTTTCGGCTATGTATATGTTCTTTATAGCAGTAATTGCCGTGCTGATTATTTATTTTGCAGTAAGCTATGTTTTTGAGAGCATTGCGGCAATGGGTATGTGCAAGAACTTGTACTATAAGCACAGCGGTACAGCTTGGATTCCGTTTTATAATAAATATCTCCTCGGTAAAATTGCAGGGAATAAGGCTTTAGGCATAATAGAATGTGTGCTGAACCTTTCAATCGCAACCGTTGCCGTTCTGTTTTTCTGCTTTGAACTGGAAATCGGTATCATCGGCTTGATTGCCCTGTTAGCTTGTGTCATTGCCTCATTTGTGATAGATGTAATTATTTCGGATAAAATATTCAAAAATCTTAACATCAGATATTCGGATGTTCTCACAGTAGTAAATGTTCTTACCTTCGGACTTTTAAGACCGATAATACTTTTCGTATTCAGAAATAAACAGAATACAGTCAGATTTTAATTTCTAAGGAGCAATACTTGCCGTATTGCTCCTTTTCCTTTTGCAAAAAATGCCCTGCTTAAGATTATTTTTGTTTCATAATTTTTTGATACAGGCAATTTTTTAAAAAATTCGTCAATTTTTTTATTTTTAATTCTCATACGGTTGCTTATTTTTGATTTATATATTATAATGTATTTTGTATTGTTTTTTAATTACGGCGCAAAGCCGCATCTTTATGGAGGATTTGATTATGGAAAAGAAAGAATTACTTTACGAAGGAAAAGCTAAAAAGGTATTTTCTACAGAAGATCCCGATCTCTGCATCGTTTCCTACAAGGATGACGCAACTGCATTCAACGGCGAGAAAAAGGGCACAATCGTGGGCAAGGGTGTTGTAAACAACCGTATGTCAAACTTTATGTTCAAGCTTCTCGAAAAGCACGGCATTGCAACAGACTTTGTTGAAGAGCTTAACGACAGAGATACAGTCCTCAAGAAGGTTGAAATTGTTCCTCTCGAGGTAATTTTAAGAAATAAAGCTGCCGGCAGTCTTTCAAAGCGTCTCGGTCTTCCCGAAGGCACTCCTATGAAGACTCCTGTTCTTGAATTTTGCTATAAGAACGATGAACTCGGCGATCCTATGGTAAATGAATATCACATCCTCGCAGCAGGCTTTGCTACAAAGGAAGAAATCGACACAATCACAGAAATGGCTTTCAAGATTAATGAGATTATGATTGAATTCTTCAAGCAGTGCAAGGTTGATCTTATCGACTTCAAGATTGAGTTCGGTACACATAATGGTGAAGTATTATTAGGCGATGAAATCTCTCCTGATACATGCCGTTTCTGGGATATGGATACTCAGGAAAAACTCGACAAAGACCGTTTCCGTCGTGATATGGGCGGTGTTGAAGAGGCTTATGCCGAAATGATGAAGCGTGTAGGTCTTGCATAATAACTACATTGTGAATTTTTGAATTAAGATATGTGAATTAAACTTTGGATAGTTATTTTGATTAATCGGATGGTGGCACCTTGGAATTTTCTTTCGATAATTTTGCAAAAGAAGGTCTGCACGAAGAGTGCGGAGTATTCGGCATATTCAGCGACGGCACAATTAACCCTGCATACGCTTGTTATAACGGCTTGCTTGCTCTCCAGCACAGAGGACAGGAAAGCTGCGGCATCGCTGTATCTGACGAAGGTGTAATTGATTATCACAAAGATATGGGCCTTGTTACCGAGGTCTTTAACAACAAAATTCTTGATTCTCTCAACGGACAAATGGCGGTTTCGCATGTCCGTTACTCGACTGCAGGCGGTTCTGTGCTGGAAAATGCACAACCGCTTGTTATGCGTTATGTAAAGGGTACGCTTTCAATTGCCCATAACGGCAACCTTACCAATGCACTTGAAATCCGCAGAAGTCTTGAACAGCGCGGCGCAATCTTTCAGACAACAATCGACAGCGAGGTTATCTGCTATGTAATTGCCCGTGAAAGACTTAAATGTCATTCTGTTGAAGATGCCGTTGCAAGAACGATGCAGGTAATTGAGGGAGCTTATTCGCTCCTTGTTATGAGCCCGAGAAAGCTTATTGCGGCTCGTGATCCTCACGGATTCAGACCGCTTTGTATGGGCAAGTACAACGATTCCTATGTTTTTGCAAGTGAAAGTGCGGCTCTTGATGCCTGCGGTGCAGAATTTGTCCGTGATATTGAACCGGGCGAAATCGTAATTGTAGACCAAAACGGTGTCCGCAGTATGAAACCCGACTTTGGCGATAAGAAAAAGGCACTTTGCATTTTTGAGTATATTTATTTTGCAAGACCGGACAGTGTATTTGACGGTGTAAGCGTATATCATTCCCGTATTCAGGCAGGCCGTTTTCTGGCAATGGACTCACCGGTAGATGCAGATCTGGTAGTGGGCGTTCCGGAGTCCGGAAATGCAGCAGCCCTTGGCTATGCAATGGAGTCAGGTATTCCTTATGGAACTGCTT
>OKTG01000866.1_pt1 | contig 10964 bp, 12 predicted proteins | sample 1606091 | NCBI WGS metagenome assembly OKTG01 (sample SAMEA3879512, study PRJEB24766) | human gut metagenome | biome: human-associated habitat; feature: feces | place: USA | collected 1985/1987 | reverse complement strand
TGATCTTCATGGTATCCTGAATGCTCTCGATCCGCTCCTTGAGCAGCTTACTGGACGGCATGGCTCTCCCCTCCCGCATAGGTCTTCCACGCGGTCAGGATGGCGTCCACCTGCTCCGGCGTGATCTTGCCGGTGGAAGCGATGGCATCCATCGCGCCGGAAACATCGGCGTGGAAGGACCGCACAAAGGCGTTGACCTTTGCGCGCTGCTCAGCCAGCGGGAGCGTGTCCAGCATCCCGTGGGAGGCCAGCGTCAGGATGACGACCTGCTCGGCATCGGACTTGGGCTGATAGAGCGGCTGCTTGAGCATCTCGGTCAGGGCCTTGCCGTGTTCCAGCTGGCGGCGGGTCTCTGCGTCCAGGTCTGAGCTGAACTGTGCGAAAGACTCCATATCCTTGTACTGGGCCAGCTCGATGCGCAGGTTGGAGTTGGCCTTCTTCATGGCCTTGGTCTGGGCTGCGCCGCCGACACGGGACACCGACAGGCCGACGTTGACGGCCGGGCGGTTGCCTGCGTTGAACAGGGCGCTCTCCAGGAAGATCTGACCATCGGTGATGGAAATGACGTTGGTGGGGATGTAAGCGGAGACGTCGCCCGCCTGGGTCTCGACGATGGGCAGGGCGGTGATGGAGCCGCCGCCCAGGTCGTCGCGCATCCGGCAGGAGCGCTCCAGCAGACGGGAGTGCAGATAGAAGACGTCGCCGGGGTATGCCTCACGGCCCGGAGAACGGCGCAGCAGCAGCGAGATGGCGCGGTACGCCACAGCGTGCTTGGACAGGTCGTCGTAGACGATCAGCACGCTCTTGCCCTTGTCCATGAAATACTCGGCCAGTGCGGTGCCCGCATAGGGCGCGATGTACTGCAAAGGAGCGCTGTCGGATGCCGTTGCAGCCACGATGGTGGTGTAGCTCATGGCACCGTGCTTCTTCAAATCCTCGGCCACGCGGGCGATGGAGGAAGCCTTCTGGCCGATGGCGACATAGATGCACAGCACCCCGGTGTCCTTCTGGTTCAAGATGGCATCGGTGGCGATGGAGGTCTTGCCGGTCTGGCGGTCGCCGATGATCAGCTCACGCTGACCGCGGCCGATGGGGAACATGGAGTCGATGGCAAGGATGCCGGTGTGAAGCGGGGTGTCCACGCTCTGGCGCTCCAGAATGCCGGGGGCCTGTTTCTCGATGGGGTTGTAGCCCTCTGCCTCGATGGGGCCTTTGCCGTCGATGGGCTCGCCCAGCGGGTCGATGACACGGCCCAGGAACTTTTCGCCCACCGGGATGCCCGCGCGCTTGCCGCTGCGGGTGACCAGGGTGCCGACGCCGACCGACTCGGCCCCGTCAAACAGCATGATGCCCAGACGGCCCGGTTCCACGCTCTCGACCATGCCCTTGGCACCGTTCTCGAAGGTGACGATCTCGCCGTAAACGGCGCGGTCCATTCCCTCGACCTGCACGATGCCGTCGGCGGAGGCGATGACCACACCGCCCTCCTCCGAGGTCTGGGCGGGCTTATAATCCTCCACGCGGGTCTTCAGGGTAGCCAGAGAGGGCTTGCCATCCATCATCTGGTCCAGCTGGTGGCGGCCGGAGTTGTCGAACATCCGGTCACCGACCTGCAGCACATAGCCGGAGAGCAGGCTCTCATCGACGGCCACGTTCAGGATGACCTCGGTGGCGTCGTAGAGCTTCTTTACCTCGTTCTTGATGCGGACGATGTCCTCTTCGCGCAGCTGGTGGGCAGCGCGCAGGTCGGCCTTGACGATCCGGTTCTCCTCAAAGAACTCACGGCTGAATTCAGTTGCCATTGCCTGCACCTGCTTTCTCCAACAGATCGTCCAGCAGACGGGCGTCGTCCTGTGCGGTCAGGTGCCGTGCCAGCAGCTTTTCGCACATTGCACGGGCCAGAGCCGTGGTCTGGGCGTCGGCCTCGCGTAGCTTGTGCTGGCGCTCTGCCTCGGCCGCGGTCTTGCCCTCGGCAAGGATGGCGTCAGCCTGCTTCTGGGCGTCCAGCAGCAGCTGCTGCTTTTCCTTCTCCGCCTGCTGCTCGTAAGCCTTGCGGCGGGCAGCGGCCTCATCGTCCACATTGCGCAGCTTATCCTGCGCAGCATTCAGTGCCGCAGCGGCTTCGCTCTTGGAAGTCTCGGCAGCAGCAAGGGCGGCGTCCACCTGCTTCTGGCGCTCTGCGATGATGTTCATGACAGGCCTGTACAGGAACTTGCGCAGCAGCAAAAACAGGACCAGAACGTTGACGACCGTCCACAAAAGGTTCAGATTCAGTGTCAGCATTCGTCATGCCTCCGTTATCAACCCAGGAACAGGATGATCAGCAGTGCAACGACGAAACCGAAAATTGCAGTACCTTCGGCCAGAGCAGCACCCAGCAGCAGGTTGGTCTGGATCTTGCCGGATGCTTCGGGCTGGCGGCTGATGGCCTCCGTTGCCTTACCGGTCGCAATGCCGATGCCGATGCCGCCGCCAATACCAGTCAGCGCTGCGATGCCAGCGCCCAGAGCTACGAGTCCGTTCATAATAAAATCTCCTATCTTTTTATCGTTTTTTTGTACGCCTTCTCCGTCCCTGCTCCGCAATGCCAGGGGAGCTGTCTGCGCAGCAGACTGAGAGGTTACTCTTCGTCTCCCAGGCTCTCCTTCATAAAGAGGGAGGTCAGGAACACAAACACATACGTCTGGATCAGACCATCGAACAGGTCAAAATACAGACTGAACACTGCGGGGACGAACACCGGCACCACGAGCTTGATCAGCTCCATGATGACGAACGCGCCCAGCACATTGCCGAACAGTCGCATACACAGGCTGGTGGGCCGGATGGCGATCTCCAGGATATTCATGGGAGTCATGATCGGCGTAGGAGCCGCCAGACTCTTGAGGAAGCCTTTCCCGCCGCGCGCGTGGATGCCGGAGTATTCGATGAGCACGATGCTCATCAGGGCCAGAGCTGCGGTGACGTTCAGATCCTTCGTGGGAGGCTTGATGCCGAACACACCAATGAGGTTGGAGCACGCGATATACAGCGCCACGCTCATCAGATATGGCACATACCGTTTGCCGTTCTCGCCCAGCAGCCCGACAAAGAAATCGTTGAGAAGAGTCACGACCGTTTCCAGGATGGCCTGGCGCCTGGTGATGTGATCGACCCGCAGATTCCGCGTCAGCAGGATCGAACCGAGCACCAGAAACACCATGATGCCCCAGCTGACGACCACGGATTCCGGGATCTGCAGCCCGAACACCGAGACCATCTCCACGTTCAGCTCTTCTTTCAAAGCAGCAGTCAACGCATTCATTCTTTTGCTCTATCTCCTTTCCTTGTTATCGTTTTTCCGAAAAAACGCTGCAATGCGCGAAAAAAAGCAGGAGGCCGAGACGTCCTCGTCCCACATCCTCCTTTGCTCACGCCTTGCCCGGCGTTTTTTACGTGACGTATCATAGCACGATTGTGCCGAATTTTGTAGCCCCCGGCCTAACATTCTACGTTTTGTTATGTTCCATTTCACAACGGCCGAAGAAGTGTTGTGCATTTTGTGCAAATTTCCGCTCTTATCTTATGCCAATTGCACAATTTCCGAGTGGATTTTCTTCCTTTCGCTTCGTTTTCCGTGTCAAAAACGGGGCAAAATCGGCACATTATTCACTATTTGTATATCCGGTATATCAAATTTATATAGGCAGACCGGCTGCGATGCAGCCCCCAAACGCGGCTGTGATACTGCCCTTATATAATTGTAATACAGATTTAATATGGCCGTTTACTGCTTTTCGCCCCGGCGGAACAGCAGGCGGAAGATGGCACGGCTCAGCGGGCCGCAGTAGAACATCCGCCAGCACAGCGCCATGGCAAAGGCAGCGTTGGTCACGCTGCCCGTGTTCAGCACCACATTTTGGTGCAGTTGATGTATCCCAGTTTTTTGGATTTTTGGCGCAAAAATATGTCTCATTTGTTGTGCACTCTGCGAATAGACAACTCCGCCTTTGTCGTGTATAATAAAGCCAGAAACCAGAGAAGTACAGCAGAAGCTCAAACGAGAGCTAACCCCGCTGACTTGAAGCAGAAAGGAGCGAGACCGATGGTCGATATGGAACCCGCACAGTTCGGACAGACTGTCGGGATTCGCTGAGAGGCAAAACAGAGGCTCACCACAAACGGGATGTTTCCCCCGTATAAAAACACAACAACGAGCCGGTCTTGAGCATCAATCACGCGAAAACAGAACAGTCTGTCGAGTATAAATCCCCTGGCGATTCAAATAGATCCGCATGAGGTGATCCCCATGATGAAAGCTTTTGCGCGGACGAGAATATTTGAATGACCAAAAAGGAGCAACTCCAATGTACTAAGCAATGGAATCCCCGGCAAATCTAACTCGAAAGAATGTGGTAATATGAAATTCATCTTCATGATCTCACTACCGCAATCCAACAGTTAAGAGAAGGGTCAGTCCAATGTACTAGAGTAGTTCATCCCCTTGCATAGAACTCTTCAGTTTCAGGTAGTTTCTAAGGAGAGTCACCCTATGAAACGCATACTCCGAAAATGAGAGAACCCAAGGAGAAGAGGCTTATGACTCCGAAGAAGTAAGTATCCAGCCGGACGAGGGCTTGCAACCGCCTCGTCCGGCTGGATTTTTATTTGTTCCTTCGCACATTTTCCGGGCAGAATGTTCCGTTCCGGGTTGAATCCCGTCCTTGTTTTTTCACCACCCCTATGTTATACTTGTGGAAAAAGATGGAGGTGTATCGTATGGATTCGTTCTTCTCGTCTTCCACCCTGTTCAACATTGTGCTGGCCGTGATCTGGTTCATCTCCGGCATCCGGGATCTTCAGGGCAAGGACCCGCTCATCAAACTCCCCTTCAACCAGTACGTCCGCGACCCTGAGTACCGCGCGTTCTGGCAGAAAAAGAATGGCGTATTCTACATGCTCAACGCTCTCGCCTTTCTGATCCTGGCCTTTACGCCTGTCACATCGCTGGTCTACCGCATCCTCTTCGGTGTTGCCATCGGGGGCGATCTTCTTTATCTCGTTGCCTATGAGAGCTGGAACCATAGCGCCGATTGAATCGTTCCGGCCTGGTTCCATTCCAAAATTTTTCTTGCGCCTTCTGCCGTTCTCTGCTACAATGGAGAAAAACGCAGGAGGATTTTTCTTATGGTCAAGCATGTGATTCTGTGGCAGCTCAAGGATGAGCTTTCCGCCACCGAAAAAGCCGCCGTCAAGGCAGGCATCAAAGAGGGCCTGGAAGGACTGGCCGGTCAGATCCCCGGTCTGGTGGACATCCGCGTCAACATCGACGCGCTCCCCTCTTCCAACGCCGACCTGATGCTGGACACCACCTTCGAGACCGCCGAGGCACTCAAGGGCTACTCCACCCATCCGGCCCATGTCGCCGTCGCCAACAGCAAAGTGCGCCCCTACTATAAAAACCGCGTCTGCCTGGATTACGAGGTCTAACATGCTTACACCAGCTGCATCTTCCCGGAGATGCGGCCATAGCACGAAATGAGGATGGAATCATGAATAAAGCACTTCGGAATGTTACAGCCCTTTTCCTTGCAATGCTCCTTTGTCTTTGTCCGCTTTCGGTTCAGGCCGCTGGTGTCACCGGCGATACGGTCCTGGCCAGCTACCAGACACTGATCGACGCTTACAACAACTTCGCCGACCTGCACGAGTCCTATCTGGTCATGCTGGGTACACAGAATGTTTCAGATTCTGTCCGCGCCTACTACGACGGTGTTGACCTTGTGTTGGATAACCTCTACGCCACCGGCTCCGCAAAGGGGAATCTTGCCACGCTGGATGCCGGCACGCTGACCGAGATCAACAACATCCTCACCGAGGACATCGCTTTTATGAATGCGGCCAGCGCCACGGTACAGGACCAGATGGGCAACGGTTACCCTGCCGGGAACTATACACCGGGAACGGTCTACGGCCCCAAGCTGAACCAGACTGAACTTGATCAGGTGGCCGGTGTCGTCAGCCGCTTTGCTTCCAGCCTGCCGCTTTCTTCCATGAGCGACGTTGATAAGGTCATGGCTGCGCGGGACTACCTCATCCAGTTCTGCTCCTATGCCCCCGACTGGTCGAAGAACCGTGCCAACACGGCGTGGGGTGCGCTGGTCTACCGGCAGGCGCAGTGTTCCGGCTATGCCCGCGCCATGAAAGCTCTCTGCGACTCCATCGGAGTGGAATGCTGCTACGTTCATGCGGACGCGGCAGCTTCCAATCCAAGCCACCAGTGGAACACCGTAAAGATCGACGGCCAGTGGTACATTCTGGATGTGCAGGGCGATGACTCTTCCGGCTTCGAGGCATTCTTCCTGCTGTCGGATCACAGTTATGCCGCATCCACCGGCCTGTCATGGGATCGTTCCGCCGTTCCCGCCTGCCCCGCCGACTATACCGGCACGCATTACCACTACGTTTTCTTCCAGCGCATGGATCAGAGCCTGTTCGCCGCGCGGATGATTTGAGCGTTTCTCATTGACAAACCCGCCTTTTTTGCGTATTATAATGTCAAAGGGGATTTTATGCCCCTTTGACACACACAAACTGGCTTTGACGAGAAGAGTATGCACAGCAGGCACCTGACAGAAAGCCCGAAGGATGGAAGCGGGCAGGCAGCGCTGGGCAGAAGATGGCCTCCGAGCCGCGCAGGTGAAGATTGAGCCTGCGACGGGTGCGCCCGTTACTGCGCGTGGGCTGGTCAGGCACCAGCCCACAAGGCCCCGCTCGCAAGAGCGCGGCGAAGCAAGGTGGTACCACGGAAGTTCAGCTCCCGTCCTTGTCCGGCACATCCGGCAGGGCGGGAGCTTTTTTGTGACACAGCCACGATAGAAAGGAAGAGCATATCCCCATGAGTGAGCACAAGACATTTTACATCACCACCCCCATCTACTACCCCAGCGATAAGCTGCACATCGGCCACAGCTACACCACCGTGGCCTGCGATGCGCTGGCGCGCTTCAAGCGGATGCAGGGCTATGACGTCATGTTCCTGACCGGCACCGACGAGCACGGCCAGAAGATCCAGGATAAGGCCGCCGATGCCGGCGTGACCCCCAAGGAGTACGTTGACAAGATCGTCGCCACCGTCAAAGACCTGTGGAAGCTGCTGGATGTCAGCTACGACCGCTTCATCCGCACCACCGACGACTACCACATGGAGTCCTGCCAGAAGATCTTCACCAAGCTGTATGAGCAGGGCGACATCTACAAGGGCGAGTACATCGGCCACTACTGCAAGCCCTGCGAGAGCTTCTGGACCGACAGCCAGCTCGTGGACGGCAAGTGCCCCGACTGCGGCCGTGAGGTCTACGATGCCCACGAGGAAGCCTATTTCTTCAAGACCAGCAAGTATGCCGACCGCCTGCTGAAGCTCTACGAGGAGAACCCCCAGTTCATCCAGCCGGAGAGCCGCAAGAACGAGATGATCGCCTTCATCAAGCAGGGCCTGCAGGATACCTGCGTCTCCCGCACCTCCGTCAAGTGGGGCATCCCGGTCCCCTTCGACCCCAAGCACACCATGTACGTCTGGGTCGATGCACTGAGCAACTATATCTCCGCGCTGGGCTACGGCAACGAGACCTACCACGATTACGACAAGTTCTGGCCGGCTGACCTACACATGGTCGGCAAGGAGATCCTGCGCTTCCACACCATCCTGTGGCCCGCCATGCTGATGGCTCTGGATCTGCCGCTGCCCAAGCGCGTGTTTGGCCACGGCTGGCTGCTGATGAACGGCGGCAAGATGTCCAAGTCCGTGGGCAACGTTGTGGACCCCGTGGTCCTGTGTAACCGCTACGGCGTGGACTCCATCCGCTACTTCCTGCTGCGTGAGATCCCCTTTGGCAACGACGGCATGTTCACCAACGAGGCCCTGATCAACCGCATCAACAGCGACCTGGCCAACGACCTGGGCAACCTGCTCAGCCGCACCGTCGCCATGTGCGAAAAGTATTTCGGCGGCACCGTCCGCAATGTGGCGGGCACCGAGGCCATCGACGCGGAGCTGGAAGGCCTGATCAACGGCCTGACCGCCAAAGTCACCGCCGACATGGACAACCTGACCATCCCGCAGGCGCTGATGGAGATCTTCACCGTCATCCAGCGCGCCAACAAATACATCGACGAGACTGCGCCCTGGGCATTGGCCAAGGACGAGGCCAACAAGGAGCGCCTGGAGAGTGTGCTCTATCACCTGTGCGAGGCACTGCGCGTGACCGGCATCCTGCTGAACGCTTACCTGCCCTCCACCGCCCCCAAGATGATGGATCAGCTGGGTCTGGACGCTTCTGCGCTCGACCTGACCAAGACCGTCTACGGCGCACAGGAGACCTACACCGTCCACAAGGGCGACGCGCTCTTCCCCCGCATCGACGTGGCCAAGGAGATCGCCCATCTGAAGGAAGAGGACGAGAAGCGCAAGGCCGCTGCCGAGGCTGCCAACAAGGCCAAAGCCGAGGCCGAAGCCGCCAAGAACGCCCCCGCTGCTGCGGAAGAGAGCGGCGTGGACTTCACCCACGAGCCGGAGATCGCATTCGATGACTTCTGCAAGGTGGAGCTGCGCGTGGCCGAAGTCCGTGCCTGCGAGAACCTGAAGGAGAGCAAGAAGCTGCTCCATCTGACCGTCTTCGACGGCGAGCGCGAGCGCTGCATCCTGTCCGGCATTGCCAAGTGGTTCAAGCCGGAAGACCTCATCGGCAAGAAGATCGGCATTGTGGCCAATCTGGCTCCCCGCCCGATGATGAAGGGCAAGTATGTCAGCGAGGGCATGATCTTTGCTGCCGACACCGCTGACGGTGGCTGCTCCATCGCCTTCTACGGCGAGGACACCCCCGTGGGTTCCCGCATCCACTAAGAAAGGAAGATCATGTCTATCAATTCTGCTGTCCGCGCCACAAAGCTGGATAAGATCTTTGGCACGCCCGTGTGCGCTGTGCTGCTGGCAATTCTCTGCAATATCCTGTGGGGCTCAGCCTTTCCGTTCATAAAACTGGGCTACCGGCTGTTCTCCATCGACCCCGCTAACACGGCTTCCATCTTCTGCTTTGCGGGAGTGCGGTTCATGCTGGGCAGTGTGCTGGTGCTGCTGGGCAGCATCCTGCTGCAGGGACATGCGCCGCATTTCCCACGGGGCAAGGTGGCGGCAGAGTGTTGTGCGCTGGGTCTGTGGCAGACCACCGCGCAGTATGCGTTCTACTACATCGCCGTGGCTATGCTCACCGGTGCCTTTGGCGGCATCCTGAACAGCACCCAGAGTTTTTTAGGAGTCATCTTTGCCCACTTTATTTACGGCAATGCGGACCGCATGACCCCCGCCAAGACCCTGGGCTGCGCCATCGGCTTTGCAGGTGTGCTCATCGGCACCATCGGCAACCATGGCAGCGGCAGCGGCTGGGGCGTGTTCTGCATGATGGCAGCCACCGTCATCTTTACCCTGTCCGGCCCGTGGAACAAGTCGGTCACCAAAAAGGCTGATAGCTTTGCCGTCTGCTTTCTGAACCTGTTTGTGGGCGGTCTGGCGCTGTTTGTGCTGGGCACCGTTATGGGCGGTCGGCTGCATGTACAAAGTGCGCTGGCGGTGCTGGTCATGCTGTATCTTGCCTTCATCTGCGGCGCAGGCTATATCCTGTGGGCGCTGCTGATGAAAAACAACCCGGTCAGCCGCATCGCTATCTTTGGTTTCGTCAATCCGGTGGTCAATGTGCTGCTCAGTGCGGTGCTCAACGGCGAACCGCTGTTCCGCTGGCAGTATCTGGCGGCGCTGCTGTTCGTGTGCGTGGGCATCTGGCTGGTAAACAAGGCCCCTGCCCAGAAGGAGAAGCTATGACCGGCCCCATCTTTGACACCCACGCCCATTACAGCGCCCATGCCTTCGATGCCGACCGCTTCGCCCTGCTGGACAGCCTGCCCGCAAAGGGCGTGGTCGGCGTCTGCGAGCAGGCCACTCACTCCGGGGATGCTCCCCGTGTGCTGGAGCTGGCCCACCGGTATCCGTGGGTCGTGGCCGCCATCGGCATCCATCCGGAAAGCCTGCTGGCCCCGGAGGACTGCGGCGCGGACGGCCCGGCCCCCACGGTGTCGGTCTACGGCGGCGACTGGGCCGCAGAGATGCGGGCGCTGGCCCCTTACTACGACGACCCGAAGGTGGTGGCCGTGGGCGAATGCGGGCTGGACTATCACTGGCCGGTGCCAAAGGACGCCCAGCTGGCCCTGTTCGAGGCCGAGATCCGGCTGGCGCTGGAATTGGACAAACCCATCATCGTGCACGACCGCAACGCCCACGCCGATGTCTACGCCCTGCTGAAACGCTACCAGCCCAAGGGCATCGTGCACTGCTATTCCGGCAGTGCCGACGATGCGCTCTGGCTGGCAAAACAGGGGCTCTATTTCGGCTTCGGCGGAGCCTGCACCTTCAAGGGAGCCAAGCGGGCCGCCAAAGCCATCGCAGCCCTGCCGCTGGAACAGCTCGTTCTGGAAACGGACTGCCCCTACATGGCCCCAGAGCCTGTGCGCGGCACCCGCTGCGACAGCTCGCTCATCCGCTATGTGGGCGAATACATCGCACAGGTCAAAGGAGTTTCCACTGAGGAAGTGTTCCGGCAGACCGCTGAGAATGCAAGGCGAGTCTACCAGTTGTAAAGTTTAACGCCGTATAACCTCTCAGTCATCGCTTCGCGATGCCAGCTCCCCTGGTAGGGGAGCTGGCGCGAAGCGCCTGAGAGGTTGTACCCCATCATTTCACCTGCAAAAGCTGAATTTCATCTCAGCTTCTGTATAGATCAACTTTGAAAATCCAAACTGTTATAAGGAGATATCACTTATGAAAGCTCGTATTCCGCAGCACCGCGAATTTATCATCAACTTCCCCGACACCGTCGATCAGGCCAAGGCCAACGAGGGCTGGGCAAAGCTGCAGCAGATCGTCGAGGACTACAAGA
>OKTG01000860.1_pt1 | contig 10994 bp, 5 predicted proteins | sample 1606091 | NCBI WGS metagenome assembly OKTG01 (sample SAMEA3879512, study PRJEB24766) | human gut metagenome | biome: human-associated habitat; feature: feces | place: USA | collected 1985/1987 | reverse complement strand
GAACGCTCTCCGTACCGTGAGCCTTATTACCTGGTGTCGACAGATGGTAAACGCTTCCGCCTGGAGTTTGACTGTAAGAACTGCCAAATGAAAGTGAATGCCGTATGAGAGAGAAGGTCCGGTTCTGCGTAGCCTTGTGTTGTTCGGTGGTCATGGTTCTGTTGGCCTCTTGCCGTTATTCCCTGCCCGATCTTCCGGCGGAGGGAATGAGCCGGAAGACCAAAGACTCTCTGACTTACCTTTCCAAGTATCATTATACGTGGAATACGAACCTGGAGGTGTTGGACGATTCGGTTCGTCTGGAATATCTTCCGTTGAAGGATGCCTATGTCAATCTGTATAAAGGTGACCGTGTGGTTGTGGCAGAGTTTTCTGTCCATCCGCAGGACAGTGTAGACAGTATCTGGGTAAAAGTAGCCCATTCACAGGAAGTGCAGGGGTGGGTACGCAATAAAGAGTTGGTGCGTTCGTTCGTACCGACTGATAGTATTTCGCAGTTCATCCATCTGTTCAGCGATACCCACGCTTCATATTTCGTTTTCATATTCGCCTTGTTTGTCGGGGTCTATCTGCTCCGTGCTTTTATGAAGAAGCGGTTACAGATGGTTTACTTTAATGATATCGACAGCGTCTATCCGTTGTTTCTTTGCCTGTTGATGGCATTCAGCGCTACAGTCTACGAGACGATGCAGGTGTTTGTACCCGACACCTGGGAGCATTTTTACTTCAATCCCACCTTGTCTCCGTTCAAGGTGCCGTTTGTACTTTCTGCTTTTCTGATGGGTATCTGGTTGTTTGTCGTAGTGCTGCTGGCAGTGCTCGATGACTTGTTCCGTCAGCTTTCACCGGCAGCAGCCGTATTCTATTTGTTGGGACTGGCATCCTGCTGCATCTTCTGTTATTTCTTTTTTATCCTTGCTACCTCCATCTATGTCGGATACTTGTTTTTGGCTGCTTTTGTATGGGTGTTCCTCAAAAGGTTGCACGTCTCGCTGGCGGCTTCACGCTATCGTTGTGGCAGATGTGGGCAGAAACTGAGGGAGAAGGGAGTCTGCCCACATTGTGGAGCTATCAATGAATAAGGGAATCAGAATCTGCATCGTAGTTCTATCCCCGCCTGCACGGGACGTCCTTTCTGCATGAATCCGTTCCCCATGCTCTCGAAGTAGAAGGAGGCGTAGTCCTTGTCGAGGGCATTGCGCACCCAGAAGTCAATTTGCCCGTTACCTTTCTGGAAGCTGATACGTCCGTTCAGCGTGCCGTAGAAGGCTTGGCTCACGGTATTCTCTTCTGTCCAGTAGATGCGTCCGGCACCGGTGTAGTTGGCGTTCAGCTGGATACGGTCCAGCCAGTGCCCCGTATGGATGCGGAAGATGTATTGGCCGCCCACGTTCATGGTGTGTTTGGGGACGAAAGGTACGTACTTGCCGTTGTAGCTCACTTCTTGGAGCTGTCCGTTGACACGGGCATTGCTGGCATACTCTTTGAAAGTGGCGTATGTATATCCGTAGCAGGCATTCAGCGTGAACGCGTCGGTTATGGCGGCACGCAGGCTTGCTTCGGCTCCGTAGCTCCGGCTTTTTCCGGCATTCACGGTGATACGTCCCAGTCCGCTTTCTGCGAACTTGGATATTTGCTGGTCGCGGGTATCCATATAGAAGGCGGAGACATCGGCAAGCAGACGGCCTTCCCAAAGCGTAAGGTGGGTGCCTATTTCGTAGTTCCAGGTATATTCGGGCTTGTAGCGGGTGGCTTCACGTACATCCGGCACCTTTTGCTTGATGGTGTTCACGTCAATCATCTGGTTTATCATCTTCAGATTGTCGTCCGCTGCGATGGCATCTATCATCGAATTGCTCAATACGCCGGTTATCAAGTCGGAGAACATCTGTATGTTGTATCCCCCGGAACGATAGCCGCGGGCAGCAGTGGCATATACATTGTTCCCTTTGCTCCATTCGTATTGCAGGGCGAATTTGGGCAACAACTGTACGTAGTCCGTCGATTCCTTGCCCAGATAAGTTGCATTCCCCTGCAGGGGAGCTGCGTTTTTAATGACGATGGGGAACGGCATGCCCGGTCTGTTTACCGTCACCTTGAAATCGAAATCGGTAGGAGTAGAGGCTGAGTTATAGTCTATCCGTATCTTTTCATAATCCAGGCGCAGACCGACGGTAGCGGACAGGCCCTCTATCAGCAGGTCATTGAAAGTGGACTGGTGGAAGATGGCTCCGCTTAGTGTGGGTGTGTCGAAGCTGCCGCTTACCCGCATGTTTTGGTTATTGATGGTCAGGTGCATGTCCGGCGCTCCCGAAAGCCCGGCGAATACATTGTTCGCATTCCCTTCTATCACCTGGTTGATGCCTTCCTTGTGGAACACCACCGGTCCGTCTGTGTGCAGCCATTGATAGAACCCGAAGGCACCGGTGGCCCACTGCCAGCGGCGGTTGGGTTTCGACTTGAGTACGACTTCCTCGGAGATGGTATTCATCTTCTGCTTCTGTTCGATGTTGAAGATATTGGCGGGGCTGAAGTCCTGATCCATGAACATGCGGTCTTTGAGGTGCTGATAGCCGGTAACCATACTCAGGGTGAAGTTCCGCGCCTGATATTCCAGGTTCAGTCCGGCGTTCAGCAAGTTGCGGTAGTAGCTGCTTGCCTCGTCGTTGGAGATTTGGCCGATGTAGGGCTTCAGTTCCTCTTTCTGTCCGGCAGGGTTCAGACTGCCCTGGTAGAAATAGGGGTATCCTCCCTGGTCGCTGTATTCGTAGTTTACGTTCAGGTCTGCCTTCCAGTTGTCCGAGGGGAGGTAGATGGCCCGGATGCGTCCGCCTGCCGATTGTCCCCCGTCGGCTTTCTCGTCTCGTACTGCGTTACGGAAAAATCCTCCCTGGTAGTCGTAGAACCCTCCGGCAGAAAAGGCGAAGCGTTCCGAGAGCCGGTGATAGTGGGTGAGGGAGGTATTATAGGCGTTGTGCGTGCCTGCTCCTATACGGAAGTCCGTTCCTTGGTAGGAGAAGGGCGATTTGGTATGTACCTTTATCAGGCCGCCCATGGCATTGCGTCCGTATAGCGTGCCTTGCGGACCACGCAGTACGTCGATACGCTCTACATCGGCATAGCTGAAGTCGAAGGCTGACTTGTCTATATAAGGTATGTTGTCTACATAAAGCCCTACTGAAGGAGTGTTGATGCGCGAGCCGATGCCGCGTATGTAGACTGCCGAGGTCAGACGCGAACCGTAATCGGGAATGAACATGTTGGGAATGACAGAAGTCAGGTTCTTTATGGAGTTTACTTGCGAATTCTGCATGTCTTGCTGGGAAAGCAGCGTGACAGCAGCCGGTTGTTCTCTCAACTTCCGGTTTTCTTTGGGAGCGGCGATGACGGTCACTTCTTCCACATCCACTACTTTCAGGGTATCTGCCTCGTCGGCGAGTGCATTGCCGGTTGCCGATAGAGCGAAGATGCCGGCGAGAATTCTATATCTGTTCATAAGCTGTTTTTATTTCGCTTGCAAAATAAGTGGATTCCGGTGGAAGGGACAATCCTCATTTATTAGGATTTCGTTCCTGGACTACTAATCCTGAATCGTTCCATCATACAGGAAATATCGTTCCACCGTGGGGTAAAAATCGTTCCACCACGGTAGAACGATTTTTACCCCATGATGGAACGATTAAACTTTAGCATACAAGCACACTGATTGGGGCGGAGCCTTTCTGAAAAACTCCGCTTCTGATGTGTCCCGGTTGTAGGATTATATTCTGTCGGCTTCGACATATCCATGCATGACTGCATAGATAGTCAGCCCGGATACGGACTTGATGCCCAGCTTCTCGGTGATATTCTTGCGGTGTGAGATGACGGTGGTCAGGCTGATATTCAGTTTGTCTGCTATTTCTTTGTTGATAAGTCCTTTGGTAATCAGCACCAGCACTTCTATTTCCCGGGCGGAAAGGTCGTGCTCGGCGGCTGCATTGGGTGCCATGTCCGAGTGTCCGGCAGGTGACGGCTTTCCATGGCTTTGCCTGTATCGGTTTCCGTATTGGCGCAGTTGCAGGATGTTCTTTGCCAGATTCTGTTCGTCCTGATAGATGTTCAGCGTCGGCATTCCCGATAGTTGGGGAACGGTTTCTCCGTTGACCAGTACGATGGTTTTGGGCTTGCGTTCCAGAAAGAAAGCGGTATGCTCGAAGTAAATCTGCGAAGAGATGAAGTAGTGTACGTACATGTCGGGCGTGTCATCCATCAGCTCGCTGAAAGAATGGAAGGAACGGATGACGGCTGTCGGGATGATTTCCTCCAGCAAGTTCTGCAGTCCCAGGCAGGAGAGGGTGTTGGAGTCGACGATTGCTATTTCAGGAGTCATTCTTGTTTTTTGTTTCTGCAAAAATACGGATTATTTTTCAGTGTTTGTCTGTGCGGGGCTGCAAAATGAAAAATACTCTTATACAGAACTACTCTTCCTCCTCTTTTGGGGAGCAGGGAGTATCTCCTTTCGCATATTGGCTGGGACTGACATTGAAATATCTCTTAAAGACTTCCCGAAAGTATTTCCCATCGCAGAAACCGGTTCTTTCTGCTACTTCAGTCACGGAATATTTACCTTCTTTCAGCAGCTCGGCAGCATGTTTCAAGCGGATATTTCGTACGAAATCTGCCGGTGCCTGGCCGGTCAGCGCTTTCAGTTTGCTGTAGAAGCTGGTGCGGCTCATGTTCAGGAGCGAGCATAACACGTCTACAGTGAAGTCGGGATTATCCATGTTCTCCTCGATATGTTTCTTTACGTTTGACATGAATTTCCAATCGAGGCTGTTGGAGCAAGTGGTAGTTGTAGTGGGTTCTGCATTGATTTCCAAATCCGCATATCTCTTGCGCAGCAATGCGCGGTTGGCAAGCAGATTGGCAATGCTGGCTTTCAGTATGTTTATGCTGAAAGGTTTTACAATATATTCGTCCGCACCGATATGGAGTCCTTCGAGAATGTTCTTTTCATCTCCCAGTGCCGTCAGCAGTACTACCGGGATGTGGGATGTTTCAATATCGTTCTTGATGGCGATGCATAATTCGTCGCCTCGCATTTCCGGCATCATGATGTCGGAAAGAATCAGTTCCGGCCAGAATTGTTTTACAATGGTCAGCGCTTCCTTGCCGTTGTTGCATACTTGTACATTGTAAATCGGGGAGAACGACTGGAAGAGATAGTTGCGCAGCTCGTCATTGTCTTCTACAATCAAGATGCGATGCAGTTTGTCATTGTCTTCAGTCCGGAGTTCTCCGGCAAGTTTCAAAGGAACGGTGGGGACATCCGGTTCATAGAAGGTCTTCTTATCCTTAACGGACAGAGTGAAGTTCTTGAACTGTTCTTTCTCTTTGGGAAGGATGATTCTGACAGTACTGCCTTGGCATTCGGTGCTCTCAATGTATATTTTTCCATTGTGCAGGCTTACCAGCTTCCGCACCAGCATCAGACCGATACCGCTTCCCGTTATTTTGGAGTTGATGGCATTTGTTCCACGGAAGTGCATCTTGAACAGTTTTCTTTGTTCTTTGGCGGGAATTCCTATTCCATTATCTTTGACTTCCAGTCTCCAGGAGCTTTTCATGTCATAAACAGAAATGAGTATATCGCCATTTTGGGGAGTATACTTCAGAGCATTGGATATGACATTTTCCAGGATAGAGTCCATCTTCTCTTTGTCGAACCATACATTCATGTAGCTGAAATTGCTTTCGTATCTGAAAGTGATATGTTTTATGGTGGCATAGGTCTGGAAATTGTTGTATATCTCCTTGATGTAAGTATTCAATTCATATTCTGCTATGTACAGATGAGGGGAATATACTTCTGCCCGTTCAAAGTTTATCAGATTGGTAGTCATGCGCAGGAGGGAGTTGACATTTCTCAGTGCCATGTGCATATTGTTGGTCTCGGCTTCGTTCAGTGTCTTGTTTTCAAGCATTTCTTCCAGAGGTGCCTTTATCAGTGTCAATGGCGTGCGGATATCATGCGCGGTATTGACAAAGAAACGGGTTTTCTCATCGGATATCTTTTTCTGTTTTCTCAGTGCCATGACACGGAAACCGACAACGGACATCAGTACTGTCAGCAGGACATAGCAGGCTATGGCCCAAAAACTGAACCAGACGGGGCGCGCAATGCTGATGTCGATGCTTCGCTCTTCAAAGTATAGATACGGCTCTTCCTTGGATACCGCCCGTATGTAAAGTTTGTAATCGCCCGAGGCAAGGTTGGTGAAGCGGAGATGCCCTTCTTCACCCAGGCGGTTCCAGTCATCGTAAAAGCCTTCCAGCTTCCAGTAGAAAGTGACATTGTTCGGCGCGTCATAATTGATGGATGAAATGCTGAGGGAAAAAGTGTTCTGGTTGTATTTCAGCTTTAACCGGTCTGTCTGGTTGATATTTTCCTTCAAGGGGGAATTCGTACTGCCGGGAACGACAGTCTGATAGAGTATCTGAAAATCGCTGAGTATCATAGGAGAGTAGACATAGTCCGGCAACTTTGTCCCTTCGGGGAATTCGATGGCTCCGTCTGTGCTGCCAAAGACAAACCCCTTGTTCTTGCGTAACGTTCCGGAAGAGGCACTGAAGCAGGAGGACATCAGCCCTTGCTCTTTGGTCCAGTTGTGGAATGTCTTCTCCGTAGGGTGGAAACAGCTGATTCCGTTTTCGGTACTCATCAGGATATGCCCGTCCGACTCGGGGAGTATGGTGTAGATGTTGTTTGAAATCAAGGCACAATTGTCCTTGTGATAATGCTTGAACGTATTGTCCTTTGCGTTGTAGACAACCACTCCGGAGCCGTTTGTTCCTATATATAGAGAGAGGTCTTCCGCTTGGTAAAGTGTGTTGATGTAGGTCGTCTCTTCCTGCAAGGCGACATATTGGAATCTACCCGACTCTTTGTCCAGCAGATACAGTCCGGCACTTGTTCCAATCCACATGTGTCCGTCGTCCTTTTCTGTAATGGCGGTGACGGAATTTATTCCGGGATACAGACGGACGGAATTCAGGGACAAATCGAAGCACTTCAGATTATAGAACCCTCCGGACCAGATATATCCTTTGGAGTCTTTTACGATGTCGCGGATATACTTGTCAGGACGAATGTTGTCCGGATTGAGCAGGTAAGGGGAGAAATATTCTACCGAGAGTGTCCTTTTATTTATTTTGTATACTCCCGAAGTATATCCTCCTGCCCAAATAATGCCGGGTGATACCTCGCATAGCGTAATGAAGATGTGATTCTTGTTTTTCAGTTGATGGTCGAAGGAGCTTAGGAATGAATGCCACTGCCCGGTTTTCGATTGATAAAGGCTGATTCCGTTACTTGTTCCGAACCATAGGTCTCCGTCACTGTCTTCAATGACAGAGTGTACCTGGTCGTTGACCAGCGATTGTCTGTTTCCGATAGAATGCTTTATCCAGTTGTAGCTTTTGTACCGGTTGTCTATAATGGTAATTCCTTCCGGGTAGTTGGCTATCCATATCCGCTTTTCTTCATCAATATAAATGTCATTGATGTTATTGCTGTTCATCTCATTGTGGCTTTTGTAGCTGGAGACGATGTACGGTTCCGAGATACACGAGTTCATGTTGATTTTGTGTATACCCATACCTTCTGTCGCTATCAATAGCTCTGTCTGGTTCAGAGGTTTGATTCGGGCAATGTTTACATCGCTCAAATCCGTATTGGAGTGTATAATCCGTTGTTGCCGTATGTCGTAGGCAAAGACGCCTTTTTCAAAAGTACCGATGAAAAGTCTTTGTGATTCTTGGTGGAAATAGAGTGAACTGATTTGGGCCTGGATTTTGTCAAGAGGTTCAAGAGGGACAATCTGCAATGTCTCATTTTCGAGTTTGACATATCGCAATCCCTTGTCGGTACCCATGAAGAAGTGGTTATTGTCCACTTGTTCGATACTTGTAATGCTGCTTTTCAGTTCATTGGACATTTGATAGACCTCTCCGGTTTGTGTGTCGTAGAGAGCGATGCTGTATCTGCTGCACAGCCAAATCCTGTGATTGCAGTCCATATAGCCGTAGCTGATATTGACCGGTGTCTTGGGCAGTTTATATACTCTGTTGAACACATCGTGTTCTTGGTTGTATTGAAAAATGCGACCGGCTTTACCTATGACCCATAATTTCCCTTTCTCTTCAAAATACAGCCAACCGAGATGGATGGGGAAACTTGACTCTTTGTTTTCTTCTATTAATTTATAATGCTTGATGTCTTTTCCATTGTACCGGTCTATGCCTTCGTTGGTGAGGAACCACATGTAACCTACCGAATCCTTTTGAATGTCGAAGATTCTGCGGTTGCTCAATCCGTTTTCCACCCCTATGTATTTATATGTTTGCGCCGTAGCTATGAGAGGCAAAAGGAATAGAAAGCATACAATGTTTATGATGAACCTCATAATAAATACAATATAACAACATATATGTGATAATAGTTTACAAATTAAACGAGAAAAAGTGAAAAATCAAAATTTGGATGTAAATATTATAGCTTAATCAAAGAATGCCTTTGCCGCTTCCGCACATCGTTCGCCGTCAATTCCGGCAGAAACAATGCCTCCGGCATATCCGGCGCCTTCTCCGCAAGGGAACAATCCTTTTACGCGTACATGTTGCAGTGTCTCCTTGTCTCTTGTTATGCGTACCGGCGCCGAAGTACGGGTTTCCACTCCAATCATTGTCGCCTCGTTCGTCAAGAAACCACGGCTGTATTTCCCGAATAGCTGGAAACCTTTGCTCAGGCGTTCTGCAATGAAAGAAGGCATCCAGAAGTGCAGAGGTGAGGAAACCAGTCCCGGTGCATACGAAGTTTCCGGCAGGTCGTAACTCAGTTTTTTCTTAGTGAAGTCTGCCATTCTCTGTGCCGGTGCTGTCTGCTTCATATTGCCTTGTTGCCAGCAGAGGCGCTCCAGATACTCTTGAAAATACATCATGCTTAATTGGGAGTTGACGGTTGGCAATTGACAATTAGTCGTGCTGTCGTGCTGCATAGAAATTGTAAATTGTAGATTGTCAATAGTAAATTGCTCTATGTCTTCCGGGCGTAGCTCTACCACCATTCCCGAATTGCTCCAACGGGAACCGCGGTTGCTGGGACTCATCCCGTTGACTACAATCTGCTCGGGACCGCTGGCGGCGGGCACAACGAAGCCGCCGGGACACATGCAAAAGCTATATACTCCTCGTTTGTCCACCTGGTTTACAAAACTATATTCGGCGGCAGGCAGATATTTTCCTCGTCCGTTCCGGTTGTGATATTGTATTTGGTCTATCAAGGTGGCAGGGTGTTCCAGTCGTACGCCTACGGCAATGCCTTTAGCTTCAATCTCTACATTGTTGGCGGCAAGCCAGCGGTATACGTCCCGGGCGGAGTGACCGGTGGCAAGTATCACCGGGCCGAGGAAAGTCTTGCCGGTATTTGTTTCAATGCCTTTGACTTCATCCTTCTCTATGAGCAGGGCGTCCATGCGTGTTTCGAAGTGGACTTCGCCACCACACTGGATGATAGTGTTCCGCATGTTTTCGATGACACGCGGCAGTTTGTCCGTACCTATGTGCGGATGTGCATCTACCAGAATGGAAGTGGAGGCTCCATGTTGGCAGAAGACGTTCAGAATCTTGTCTACATTGCCACGCTTCTTACTGCGTGTGTACAGCTTGCCATCCGAGTAAGCTCCGGCACCTCCCTCTCCGAAGCTGTAATTGGACTCCGGGTTGACGAGTTGCTGGCGGCTGATTTGCGCCAAGTCTTTCTTGCGTTCCCGTACGTCCTTTCCACGCTCCACAATGACGGGGCGCAGACCGAGTTCTATCAGTCGCAGGGCGGCGAAGAGTCCTCCGGGACCGGCGCCTACCACTACTACTTGGGGCTTTCCTTCTACATTATTATATAAGGTATGTTGATATTCGTCCTCTTTCGGCATTTCGTTCAGATATGCCCGTACGTTGAGGTTGATATAGATTGTCCGTTGGCGGGCATCGATACTGCGCTTCAAGATGCGCGTTGCTGTTATCTCCCGTGCATTCAGTCCTTTCTCATGTACTAAGTACTCTTTCAGGCGTTGCTCGTTTGCCGCTACTTCGGGCAATACGCGCAGTTGGTATTCTTGTATCATAATGATTATCCGAATAGGGCACGGAATGCTTCTTCCACCTTCCGTACCGGTATCAATTCCATTTTAATCTTCTTCGTGTTCAGTCCTTGCATATTATACTTGGGAAGTATGAATCGCTTGAATCCAAGTTTCTCTGCTTCTCCGATGCGCTGCTCTATGCGGTTCACTGGGCGGATTTCACCTGACAGACCTATTTCTCCCGCCATGCACACCTCCGGCTCTATGGCCGTGTCCATGTTGCTGGAGAGGATAGAGCTGATGACGGCAAGGTCTATTGCCGGGTCGTTCACTTTCAATCCACCGGCAATATTGAGAAATACATCTTTCTGTGCCAGTTTGAAGCCTACACGTTTTTCCAATACGGCCAGCAGCATATTCATGCGGCGGATGTCGAACCCTGTGGCAGAGCGTTGTGGGTTACCATATACGGCACTGCTGACCAATGCCTGCGTTTCGATGAGGAACGGTCTGATGCCTTCTATCGCGGAGGCGATGGCTATGCCGCTCATACCTTCATGGTCCTGGCTCAGCAGTAGTTCGGATGGGTTGCTCACCTGCCGTAATCCATCTTGCCGCATTTCGTAAATACCCAGTTCGGCAGTGCTTCCGAAGCGGTTCTTGATGCTACGCAGGATGCGGTACATATAGTGCTGGTCGCCCTCGAACTGGAGTACGGTATCCACGATATGTTCCAGTACCTTGGGGCCGGCTATGCTTCCTTCCTTATTAATATGCCCGATGAGGATAACCGCCGTATGCGTTTCCTTGGCAAAGCGCAGGATGGAGGCGGAACATTCCCGTACCTGGGCGATGCTTCCCGGCGACGATTCA
>OKTG01000855.1_pt1 | contig 11105 bp, 12 predicted proteins | sample 1606091 | NCBI WGS metagenome assembly OKTG01 (sample SAMEA3879512, study PRJEB24766) | human gut metagenome | biome: human-associated habitat; feature: feces | place: USA | collected 1985/1987 | reverse complement strand
TGTCGTGCTCGGCCTGGCTCAGCAGGTCTGCCGCCACCCAGGCCGGGTCACACCCGCCGTCTGCCAGCACCAGGATCTCGCTGGGGCCGGCGATCATGTCGATGCCCACCTTGCCGAAGACCTTCCGCTTGGCCGTGGCCACGTAGATATTGCCGGGGCCGACGATTTTATCCACGGCCGGGATGCTCTCGGTGCCGTAGGCCAGCGCCGCCACCGCCTGTGCGCCGCCGGTCTTGAAGATCTTCGTCACGCCTGCCGTAGCGGCAGCGGCCAGAATGACCGGGTTCACCCTGCCGTCCTTTCCGGCGGGGGTGGTCATGACGATCTCCGACACCCCGGCAACCTTAGCCGGGATGACGTCCATCAGCACCGTAGAAGGATAAGCCGCCGTACCGCCGGGCACATAGACGCCCGCCTTTTCGATGGGGGTGTATTTCTGGCCCAGCACCACGCCGGGCTTGTCGTTCATCACGAAATTTTTGTGCACCTGCTGGCGGTGGAAGGCCTCGATGTTGGCAGCGGCCTCTTTCAGCGTTTCCAGGAAATAGGGGTCCATGTTCGCGAAGGCCTCGTCGATCTCCGCCTGGGTCACCTGCAATTCTTCGATGGACGCGCCATCGAATTTCAGGGCGTATTCCTTCAGGGCCGCATCGCCGCGGGCGCGGACGTCGGCCAGGATGCCGTCCACGACATCCTCCACATTCTTTTCGGCGCGGATGTCCCGGTTCAGAATTTCTTCCGGTCTCAGTTCGTCAAATTGGTACAGCTTGATCATTTTGCAGCCTCCTGTAAGGTCTCCCGCAGTTGTTCGAGCATTCGGTCCACTTCCCGGTGTTTGAACTGGTAGCTGGCCTTGTTGGCGATGAACCGGGCCGAGATGGGCAGAAACTCGGTCACGACCTTCAGGCCGTTCTCCCGCAGGGTCGTGCCGGTCTCCACGATGTCCACGATGACATCCGAAAGGCCCAGGATGGGGGCCAGCTCAATGGAACCGTTTAGCTTGATGATATCAATGTCCCGCCCGATGGACGCATAGTAGTTCTTGGCGATGTTCACGAATTTGGTAGCGACCCGCACCGGGCGGCTGGGGTCGTCCTGATAGTCGTTCGGCGCTGCCACGCACATCCGGCATCTGCCGAGGCCGGTGTCCAGCAGCTCGTACACATCGGCGGAGGCTTCGGTGAGGATGTCCTTTCCCACGATGCCCACATCCGCCGCGCCGTGCTCGACATAGATGGCCACATCGCTGGGCTTGACGAGGAAATACCGGATGCCCGCTTCGGGGTTCTCGACCACCAGCTTCCGGGTAGCATTGTAGTCCTCGGCGCAGCCGTAGCCGATGCGGGCCAGCAGGCCATAGACCTTATCGCCCAGACGGCCTTTCGGCAGAGCCACATTCAGCATCACCCGGTCGGTCTTCTGCTGCTGGACCGGCGGCAGCGGGGCGCTCAGGCGGTCCAACTCATCCAGATAGACCGCAAACCCGATAGCGTCCGCGCCGGGGGTGAATTTCTGCATCAGCAGGTCGTAGCGTCCGCCCTTGAGCAGCGGGCGGGGCAGGCCCTGCAAATAGCCCTGAAAGACCAGCCCGTTGTAATACTCCATCTCGCCCGCCAGCGAGAGGTCCAGCCGAACGCTCCCGCCCACGGCGCTCAGAGAGCGTGTCAGCGCCCGCAGCTCGGCGGCAGCGGCCCGCATCCGGTCGTTTTTGCAGAAAGCCTCGGCGCGGGCCAGCGTCTCCTCGCAGCCGCCGCAGAGGGTCAGCAGCGCACACAGCGTATCGGCCCCGGCATCGTCCAGCCCGGCGGCCTTTGCGGCGGCCCGCAGCTCGTGGGCGTTCTTCTCACGCAGCAGGTCCAGCAGGGCGGGGCGGGCCGTTTCGGGCACTGCCAGCGCATCCAGCAGACCAAACAGATACCCCATGTGGCTCAGCTCCAGCACCCAGGCCGCGCCCAGCTGTTCCAGCGATTTTGCCGCCAGCCCGACTGCCTGCTGCACCTGCGCTTCGCCCACGGCGCCCAGCATCTCCAGGCCCATCTGCGCGATCTCCTTGAAGGTGTGGCTCTCCGCCGAGGGGCGGTAGACGTTCTCGTGGTAGTAGTATTTCAGCGTCTCGCCGGGGGCGGGCTGGGCCGTCTTGGCAATGGAGAGGGTCACGTCCGGCTTGAGCGCCAGCAACCGTCCGTCCAGGTCGGTGAAGGTAATGACCTGTTCCGACGACAGAAAGCTCCGGTTCTCCTGATACAGACCATATTCCTCAAAGCGGCCCATGTGGTATTTGCGGCAGCCCGCCGCCTCATACAGTGCCCGCAACGCAAAGGAGGCCCGCTCCTTCGGCTGCAGATCCGACAGATCAAATCCCATGCTGGTTTCCCTTTCCTCTTTCCCGCCCTGTGTGCGGCATCGTCCGCGCCATTTGCTCTGCGAAATCGTTCTTGAATTTATTTTACTTTATCTTGATAAAGTTGTAAAGCACGAAAGCGTCAAACTTTTCTCTTTTATCTTACCGTTTTTCTGTGCGTTTGTACAGAAACGCGAAATTGTTTCATCGTACCGGCAAATCAGATGATGCGTTCCGCAAACGCACCGCTCCCCAAAGCGCAAAAATGCCCCGCCGGGCGCAGGATGCGCACAGCGGGGCAAAACACGATTCTTCGGGGGGCCGGCTCAGTAATCCAGCAGGGCCAGCACACCGCTCTTCGGGCGGGCACCGACCGCCTGATTGACGAGCCGGCCGTTCTGGAAGACCAGCAGCGTGGGGATGCTCATGACGCCGAACTGGGCGGCGAGGTCCGGCTGCTCGTCCACATTGACCTTGCCCACCTTGACGTCGCTGCGCTCCTCGGCCACCTCGTCCACGATGGGCGAGAGCATCCGGCAGGGGCCGCACCAGCTGGCCCAGAAGTCCAGCAGCACCGGCTTTTCGCTGTGCAGCACCTCGGCATCAAAGTTTTCGGTCGTGATCGTGATGGGTTCCATATCTTCTACCTCCTGCGGGTGTGTTTGTTGTTCGATGGTCTTAGTATACCCCAAATGCCGCCCTGCTTCCGTAACCGGGTCACAAAACACCACAAAAAGCGGCGGCCCGCACTTACGGAACAGCCACATAAAATCTTGACAATCCGTCCAAAACCGGATATACTACAAATAAGGAAGGCGCTGGCCCAACAAACGGCTAGCTCCTTACCGGCATATCGTCAAAAGAATGACCGTCGGCTTGGGCAAGCGTGGGCGGTCATTTCTTTTGTCCAATTTTGGTCTGAAACTCTTTGATGCGAAGCACGATATCGATCGTGTCGTAGATAACTGTGACGATCAATCCCAGGAAACTGATGATGAGCGCCAACAGTGCAAGAACCTCAGTCAATGTCATTTGACATCCCCCCTTTCAGCCACAAGGCCTCCGGGGGACAAAAACTACAAAAGTCGCCCTCCCGGCGCCTTGCTGATAACAAGACCTTCCGGTAGGGAGTTGCCGCCTGCGTTCTGGACACAGCGTCTTCCGGTATTAGAATAACACACTTTTCTCCAAAACACAACAAAAAGCGGCGGCCCGCCCCGGTTGGGGAGAGCCGCCGCTTTTTATTGTTCTTTGGAGTACTCCGGGCTGTCTGGCCTCAATGTTTTAGGCAGTGATGATGACCAGAGCGGTGATGGGCCACAGGCCGACAGCAGCCGAACCAGCGCAGATGCCCTTGAATGCGCTCACCAGATCCTTCTGCAGATAGTTCACATAGGTGTTCATGCCGCCTTCCAGCAGAGCTGCGGTATCCTGGCCCTTGTGCGCTGCGACATAGTTGCGGGTAGCGACCATGCCCTTGTAGTAGTTGTACAGGCCCCAGATGCTGAATGCAGTGCCAGCCAGAGCAGAAACAGCACCAAAAGCGCTACCGCCCTGCGTATAGGTCATTTCCTCTTCGTTCATGACGTTGTAGTTCGCGGGCATCTTCATCTTGTTTTCCATAATAACACTCCTTTGAAAAAGCAATAATATCCCAAGCAGTGCATTCGCTGCACTGCAGGTTTCCAAACAAATGCTAAGGGGTTCCAAGAGGCATCCGGGACAGTCTGCTCAGATGAGCATCAGCACCACGCTGACCGGGGCCAGACCCACCACCGCAGCGGTGGAGACCACATCCCGCAGGAAGTTGGACGGGCTCTGGCTCATGTCCTCGCCGATATCATCCAGCGCACGGCCGATCACCGTGAAGACATTGCCCTTGCGGTTCTCCTTCTGGTTCAGCCAGCTGCGGGCCGTTCCGATGCCCCAGACATAGCTGGCACCCAGCACCACGGCTCCTACGACAGTGGCCGCCGTCGAGAGCGCATCCAGATAACTGCCGCCCTCAACATAAGTCATTTCATCTTCCGACACCACGGCGCAGTGTGCGGGCATCTTCAGTTCGTTCTTCATTTCTAATGTTCCCTCATTTCGACGGTTTCTATTCCTCCGCCGCATACAGCAACCCTGCTGCATTCCTCACTCACTCTTTATACGCTCATTTTACTACGTCTGTCGATTTTCTGCAATAGATTCTGTGCAAAACTGTGAAAAATCGGAAAGTCGCATGAAAACTTCGCGAAAAGTTTGTGAAAAAGGACTGCGTTTTTTCACAGCTCAGCCAGCCACGCCCGCACGGTAGAGATACGGGTCGCTGGTGAAGCTGGAATAGCTGTACAACACCAGGATGGCGTCGTAGTCGTTGTCTGCGATGAGCTGGTCCAGACCGTAGTTGTAATTGCGGAAGTCCACCACATCGATGGCCGCATAGTTTGCCGTCAGATACGGCACGAAGCTGTTGGCGTAGCTGTCCTTGATGACGAGGATCTTGCCGGTGCCGTCGCCCTCCACCCGGCTCAGGCCGTTGTTGCCGTGGAGGAACATGGCGTACTTGTCGTAAACGTCCAGCTTGCCCGTATCGTACAGGCCGGTCTGTGTGCCCTCGGTGGGCTGACCCGGTGCAGTGACGTTCCAGATGGTGAGCCGGTTCTGCAGATCGTACCAGGTGATGGTGTCCGGCTCGGCATTCCAGGTGCGCGCCTTGGAGTAGTGGGTGCCGTAGAAGTTTTCCGCCGTCTCCACAGGATGCGCACTGCGGTCAAAGGGCGTCAGGCCCTGCGCTTCGCAGAACTGCTCGTAAGCGTAGTAAGCCCCCAGCGTCGTCCAGTGGTGGTCGGTGCGATAGTACAGATACTCGTCCTTGTGCGCCCGCAGCGCATCGGTGACGCGGAGAAACTGCACCGCCGGGAGCGCTGCCTGCGCTTCGTCGATCCGCCCTTCCTCGTCCATCTGGGGCGCAGCGAGGGGCAGGTCTTCCGGGTAGAGCACTGAGGCCGACGGCACGAGCATGAAGCTCACCTTGCCGGGGTAACGCTCGCCCAGCGACTGCACCGCCGCCAGATTCTTGTTCCAGACCCGCTCTTCGGTGGGCAGAACGCGGTAGCGCCGGGCAAACATCCGGTGCTCCCGCCCCAGCAGGATACCGCCGCTCTGGGTCTTCTGGAACAGGGTCGTCTCGGCCAGGCTCTGCAGGCTGATCCACTGGTCCCGCCCGAAGACCTGATCCTTCACATATTTGGTATAGTTCGTAAAATAGTTGTTCAGCCCATCCACCGACACGGCCGTCAGTTTGGGCCGCTGGGTGAGGGTGGTGTTTTCCAGCTCGCTGTAGGCGCGGTCCGGCGTCACCAGGTCCAGCACGAACAGCGCCGCAAAGAACAGGGTGAAGGCCGCCAGCACCGGGTACTGCTTCAGGGAGGAAACACGCTTTTTTGGATCCATGCTTTACGTCCTCCTCAGAAATTGAAATACAGGAACGGGCTGTTCGTGCTGCCCACGACATAGGCCGTGGAGAGCACCAGCAGCACCAGCACCGTGGCCACCCGCGTTGCGGTGCGCTTTTTCAGCAAGTCCCAGACCTTTTCGATGAGCGGGGTGCAGCAGACCACCGACACCGCCAGCAGCACACCGTAATTCCGCAGGAAATACACCGGCGACACACCGCCCGCAGGCACGAAGAGCTTATAGAACAGGTAGTTGAACCCGACGCCCCAGTCGTTGCCCACGAACATGGCCCAGCCCACCACCACGAGGAAGAGGGTGTAGATGTGCGGCCAGATTTTTCCTTTTTCAAGGTATTTCAGCAGGAACAGCTTCTCGACGGCCAGCAGGATGAAGTAGTACAGGCCCCAGCAGATGAAGTTCCAGTCCGCGCCATGCCAGATGCCAGTGAGCAGTTCCACGACGAAGAGGTTGAAGATCTGCCGCTTGAGGCCCTTGCGGTTGCCGCCCAGCGGGATATAGACGTACTCCCGGAACCAGCCGGACAGGGTCATGTGCCAGCGCCGCCAGAATTCCGTGATGGAGCGCGAGATATAGGGGTAGTTGAAGTTCTGCGGGAAATCAAAGCCCAGCATCTTGCCCATGCCGATGGCCATCATGGAATAGCCGGAAAAGTCGAAATACAGCTGCAAAGAATAGGCGATGACGCCCAGCCAGACCAGCGCTGTGGAGGCATTGCCCAGACCCACATAGGTGGTGGAGGGACTGTTCTGGATGCCGATGATGTCGGTCCAGAGCGCGCCCACGGCATCCGCCAGCAGGACTTTCTTCGCCAGACCGAAGGTGAACAGGGTCATACCCTCCTCGATCTGCCGGAGGCTGTAGCGATGTTCGTAGACATGCAGCTGGGCCGAGACATCGCGGTATTTGACGATGGGGCCTGCGATGAGCTGCGGGAACATGACCACATAGGCACCGAAATCAATGATGTTGTGCTCGGTCTTCACATCCCGGCGGTAGACATCAATGGTGTAGGAAAGGGTCTGGAAGGTGTAGAAGCTGATGCCCAGCGGCAGGGTGCTGATGCCCTGAATGGCCGCGAACTGAGTGCCGAACAGGCTGTTCAGGCTGGAGAGGACGAAGTTCGCATACTTGAAATAGAACAGCATCCCCAGGCTCCCCGCCAGAGCTACCAGCAGCAGCGCCGTGCGGGCGGCGGGCTTGTCCTCCATGCGTTCCAGCCCCAGGCCGCAGAGGTAGTTGATGAGGATGAGGGCCAGCATGACCGGGAAAAACCGGACTTCGCCCCAGCAGTAGAACACCAGACTGCACACAAAGAGCACGGTGTTCTTGAGTTTGGCGGGCGCAAGGTAATAGAGCGCCAGCGTGATGGGGAGAAACCGGAACAGAAAAAGGATGGTGCTGAAAACCAAGGTGTTCCTCCTTTGAAAAAGGGCCGATGCCGCCAAGGCACCGGCCCACGATAATCGTTGTTACTTGAGCAGAACGTCGTTGACGGCGTCGGTCAGGTCTTCCGTGCACGCGTTGGAGGCAATGACCATCACCACGCGGTCGGCGCTGTTGGCGATGACGGCATTTTCCACATTGGCCTGTGCCGCGGCAAACTCGGCATAGTTGCCGTAGAAGGCCACCTGGTCCTGCTGGTAGGCCTTCAGGGCCTCCACGATCTCTTCGGCCTTGCCCTCTGCCGGCTCGATGACCAGCACCAGACCGGCATCGCCGTTGTCGTTGCTCTTCACGCCCTTATAGCTGGCCACATCCTCCGCCTTCAGGCCGAAATCGTACTCGATGTTCATGGCAGCGATCTCGAACTGGTTGGAGATGGGGTTCGCTTCCAGCAGCGCATCCACCTCGTCGGCCAGCGCATCGGGGCTGTTGGTGCCGTCGTCGGGCAGGGCGCTCTCCGCCTGGGACAGCACCACCGAGGACGCCGCCGGGCTTGCCGAGGACGCCGTGGAAGAGGAAGCCGCGCCGCCGCAGCCTGCGAGCAGAGCGCAGCCCAGCGTGGCAGCCACAGCGGACAGTATCAGTTTTGAACGGATCTTCATAGATTATTCCTTCTTTTGCATTCATTACACTCAAGCCCGGCGCTGTGCCTTCCGGCGCGGCTGGCCGGGCCATTGCTATCTTACCATACCCTTGCCGGAAATGCAAAGGTTCGCGCAAATTTTTACGGTTTCTTCACCGGTCTTTGCCAGCGCTTTTCCGCTCAGCCCGCAAGGGTGTGCAGCTGGGCGATGTAGTCCTCGAAGCACAGGCCGCTGGCGCTGATCTTCCGGGCATTTTCCACGCCCACATAGCGCCAGTGCCATGGCTCGTAGGTGATCTCGGTCTGAGCCTCGGCCCCCTTGGGGTAGCGCAGGATGAACCCGTAATCTGCCGCGTGCTCGCACAGCCAGCGGAAGGCCGTGGTGTTCTCAAAGCCCTCGTCCAGGCCGGTATGCTCCGGGCTGTTCAGGTCTGCGGCCAGACCGCAGTTGTGCTCCGAGTAGCCCGGCGGGTTGACGACCGCCGCCGCCTTTTCCTTGGCTGTGGCCAGGTCGTAGCCCTGGTCGGTGTAGTATTTCGTCTTCCGCTCGTACAGACCGGTCTGGTACTTGACGCTGCGGTAGCCGCTCTGCATCCAGATGGTCACATTTTCGGCGGCAGCGGCTTTCTGCATCTCCAGAAAAGCATCGCAGGCCACGGTCTGCAGCGTCTTGTTCACAGCGGTCTTCGAGCCGCACTCTTTGGTCTCAAAGGTATAGTCGTCCGGCATCTTGTTGGTGTGGTTCACCAGCACCATCAGCGGGTCGGCCAGCATGGCAGCGGCCTCGTCTGCGGTCAGGCCCAGAGCATTGCCATTGGTCTCCTCCACCGTGCTGGACGCTGCCGGAAGCAGACTGTTCTCCGCATCCTCCGCCGGGGCGCTGGCCGCGCTGGCGGAAAGCACCGGGGCGTGGCGGTTGAGCAGGAACGCAGCCCCGCCCATGAACAGGCAGACGGCGACGGTCAGCCCGCCCACGAACAGGCAGACGGCGACGGTCAGCCCGGCCACCCGGCGGATGGCACGGCTGCGACGGCGGCGGCGCACTTCGGCGCGGGTCATGCGGCGGTGCGGTTGGTTCACAGGTCGTTGATTCATAAGGCTTCTCCTTGTATATTCTCTCCGGGCCGGGGACATCCTATCCCCGGAGGTGTTCTGCATGAAACTGACAGCGCAGGAATATGCGCGGCGGGTGCAGCGGGCAGGCCCGCATTCGCCGCTGGGCACCGACTGCCTGTGGGCTTTCGGCGTGGGCGGCGGCATCTGCCTGCTGGGCGAGGTGCTCCGCCAGTGGTATCTGGGTCTGGGGCTCGAAGCCGACCTTGCCGGTACCCTGACCAGCTGCACCCTCATCGCCCTCTCGGCGGTGCTGACGACGCTGGGCCTTTACCAGAAGCTCGCCGCCCGCGCGGGGGCCGGGTCGCTGGTGCCCATCACGGGCTTTGCCAACGCCGTGGTCAGCGCGGCCATCGAGTTCAAGACCGAGGGCCGCGTGCTGGGCACCGGGGCCAAGATGTTCACCATCGCCGGGCCGGTCATCGTGTACGGCACACTGGCTGCGGTGCTGTACGGCGGGGTGCTCTGGCTGCTGGGCGGCTGATCCCTCTCACTTACCATACGCTTTGCCGGGCGCAAAGATTGCACACTCCCGGCGATTTTCCAGTATACCACAAAATCCGCAAAAAAACATCCCTGAAAGGAGGAATTTTTCATGGCGACCCGGCGCGGCGACACCCTGATCTTCCAGACTCCGCCCGTCATCGCGGCCCATGCGGCGGTGGGCGGCAAAAAAGAGGGGGAAGGCCCCCTTGCAGCGGGCTTCGATGCGCTGAGCGCCGACAACCGATTCGGCCAGTCCGGCTGGGAAGCCGCCGAGACCCAGCTGCAGCTGCGGGCGGCGCGGCTCTGCCTGAAAAAAGCACAGATCACTGAGAAAGAGGTCAGTCTGGCTCTGGCCGGAGACCTGCAGGCCCAGTGCACGGCCTCCAATTACGCCATGCGGACGCTGGGCATCCCCTATGCGGGGCTGTTCGGGGCCTGCAGCACCATGGCCGAAGCGCTGGGGCTGGGGGCTGCGCTCTGCTCAGCCGGGCTGGCCGACGGCCTGCTGGCCATGGCATCCAGCCATTTCTGCACCGCCGAACGCCAGTTCCGCACCCCGACCGCCCAGTGGACGGCCACCGCCGCCGGGGCCTGTCTGCTGCGCCCCGCCGGGCAGGGGGTCGGCATCCGGGCTGTGACCTTCGGGCGGGTGCAGGACTATCAGATCCGGGACATCAACAACATGGGCGCAGCCATGGCCCCCGCCGCCAGCGCGACTCTGCTGCACTACCTGCGGGACACCCACGCAGAGCCGCCGGATTTCGACGCCATCTACACCGGCGACCTGGGCCATGTGGGCAGCCAGCTCTTCCGGGAACTGCTGGCCGCCGAGGGCCTGCTCATCAAGAACCATGTGGACTGCGGCTGCATCCTCTACGACGCCAGCGAGCAGGCCGTGAAGAGCGGCGGCTCCGGTGCGGGCTGCTGCGCGGCGGTGCTCTGCACCCACATCCTGCCCCGGCTGGAGCGCGGCACCCAGAAGCGGGTGCTCTTCCTCGCCACCGGAGCCTTGATGAGCCAGACTACCTTTCTGCAAAAGGAGAGCATCCCGGCCGTCGCCCATCTGGTGGAGCTGACTGCGCCGGAGAAAGGAGCCGCATCATGAACTATCTCTGGGCTTTCGTCATCGGGGGCGGCATCTGCGTCGCCGGGCAGATCCTCATCGACCTGACCGGCCTGACCCCCGCCCGCATCCTGACGGGCTATGTCGTCGCGGGAGTCGTGCTGTCGGCCCTCGGCTGGTACGCCCCGCTGGCCGAGCTGGCCGGGTGCGGGGCCACCGTGCCGCTGTTGGGCTTCGGCCACCTGCTGGCCAAAGGCGTCCGCACCGCATTGCAGGAGGAGGGGGCCATCGGCATCCTCACCGGCGGGCTCACCGCCGCTGCCGCCGGCATCACCACCAGCCTCGTCTGCGGCGTGGTCTGCTCCTGGGTCGGCCGGAGCCACGACCAGAACTAGCCCGCAATAAAAAGCGGCGCTGCTTCGCGCCGGTTCGCGCCCGGCGGGTGGTAGGATGCAAAAAAACAAAAACCCCCGCACCGGAAACCGGCACAGAGGTTTTGTTCGTCAGTCGATCACTCGATCAGGCATGAACTCAAGCGTTCTTGTTTGCACGCTTTGCCATACGGCTGATCTTGCGAGAAGCGGTGTTCTTCTTGATGACACCCTTAGCGC
>OKTG01000821.1_pt1 | contig 11538 bp, 10 predicted proteins | sample 1606091 | NCBI WGS metagenome assembly OKTG01 (sample SAMEA3879512, study PRJEB24766) | human gut metagenome | biome: human-associated habitat; feature: feces | place: USA | collected 1985/1987 | reverse complement strand
GGTAAGCCAGATCCATGCTGTTGCCCAGAATCAGTCCATGAACATCCTCATGGCGAAACTGTGGGGACAGGCGCTGTTGGCAGATTACGCTCCAAATCAATGCCTTGACCCGCATTTCCGATTTGTAGCGCCACTTCATCAGGGCGCTGCTGCTGTTGTAGGTCACGAAGATGCCGGAGGGCGCAAGGAGTATTCCAGTGGAGCGGGAACTGCGGATCTTCGTGGTGTCGATCCCCATTTCTTTCACTTCTCTGGAACTGAAAAAAGCAGGATAGACAATCCTGCCGCCAGCGTAACCCTCCGGCGCAAAAATTGCCGGTTTTTCATCCCGATACACACATACACCCGCATTATCCATGGTCACATAGGTTTCTGCCAGGCGGTGTAGCCGGAGTCTTCGGTCAATTTCGCATTTCAAACGGTTGGTGTCGGTATCTCCTGTCAGGTAGCTGGCAAACCTGTCCGGCCGGCTTTCCAGCAGAGTGGCTTTGGCTCGCGGCCCCAGACGGTAGCCGCGCAGTTTATCCCGGTAATAGGTACGCAGCAGCCCGTCTTTTTTCAGTGCAGTGACAACAGACTCCAGATAATATGGACTGCCGGGAAGTCTGTTAAGCTGGTCTGTGGGGAACTCGCCGGAGATGGCAGTCAGAGAGAGAAGCTTGTACGCCATCGTGTCTGGCTGTGGGAATTTCCCAAGTGATCACCTCCTTGTGGTGTGTGGCTTTTACCGAGACTGCAAGGAACTTCGGTAAAAATCCGTGGTGTAACGACAGAAAAAAGCCCCGAAATCCGGGGCGAAATACGATGTTGCGGCAGGTCGGACAAGCAATGGCTGAAAATGCTCAAAAATCCGAGATGGATTTTAGGGTGTTTTCATGCTCAGCAAGCCAGGCGGGAAACCGCTTTTTTTCCATGACACTGATTCTGGTACAGTCCTTTTCGCCCAGCGCAGCGGTGTTGTAGGCATCGCAGAGCAGGCCGGTATCGTCAGCCATGACGAAGGTGGAGAGGACATCCAGAAGTTGCTTTTCTTCCAGATTGTCGTAGTCACGGATACGCCGGGTGGGAAGGCACTGGTCATAAACCTGCGTAAAGCACACCACACAATCGCTGAAGTGGGGCATGGGATGCTCTTTGGCGTATTGCTCCAATGAGAAGTAGAACGGGTCGAGCAGAAACTCAGTGTTTTGCCTCTGCTTGCGTTTTGGGAGCAGGCCAGGCAGGGTGACCTCCAGTACACCGTCCTCATAGACAACCTCAATTCCGTGTACAATACCGGCGGATGTCAGGTAATCGCCTTTGCGGATGGTGGTGCTGGAATATATCAAATGCCGTAGCCTGCAGGCAATTTTCTCTGCCCGCAGGGCGGCATCAGTGGATAAGACTTCATAGTTGTCCGGATAGCGCTGAATATCCGTGGTATCCATCGCGTAAAGAGCATTGCTCAAACGGGATATATCATCAAGAATGCTTCCAATCCGGTGTGAGATGATTTTTCGTTCCAATCAAGTTCCTCCTGTTTTTTTAAAGTAATGCACCTGGCCCGCTGCATCCACGGTGCAGAAACCGGAAATGCCAGGGCAGTCAATGCGGCGAATGTCTTCCGGATTATCGACCAAAATGATGCGGCGTCCACCGCTGCGGTCATCCCGAAGCGCATGGTTGATCAGGGCCTCCTGGCCGGAAGCTGCGTAGACGATTTCGTATAGTTCACCGTTTGCAAAGAAGATAAGCTTGACCGGAAAATCACCGGGAGCATGGTATTCCACCTGCCCGATAAAATCCAAGAGTACCCAGGCAGCCCGTATCAGGGAGCTGTCCGATTTTGCTGCCCAACCAGACGGAAAGTAACCGCCTGTATCAGTTTGAAAAATACGGCCCTGCTTTTGCAGATGGGAGAGCAGGGTCTTGATGATTTCTTCTTTGCCAGGGTGAAAGCAAAGAAGCTGCTGCATATTGAGACCGGGATACATCGTGACGATCCGCAGCAGAGCCGCAGCTTCATTTCCATAGATTTCAGCCCTGGTCTTCATGGGTATCACCTCCAATGGCGTAATATAGGCGTATTCAAGACGCATTAAATAGGAAGGAAAGCCAGTCAGTGTAAGCCAAAAAGATGATCTGGCTGGCAAAACTGGCTTTTAGGCGTAATGCAGACGCAAAGCAGACGCATAGCGGCGTCTGGCAGGAAAGTTGCACATGGGAATCACCTCGCCTTTCAAATTGTTATATCTGCTGTTCGGCAGATGTGGATTGTTCACGGCGTTTTCGCTCTACGATTTCACGCAGCTCGCGGCGGTCGGTAGTGATCAGATCCTTTTCCAGAGGGCTGGCTTTGAACTCCACCATAATATTGTTGTTATTGGTAGAAATCAGACCGTGACCTCTTTCAAAGTGAGTGATCTCCATTGTTTCAGCATCGGACAGGTGCAGGGCTTCCTGTACCCGCTGGGCTTCGTCATCCTCCAGATTCAGAATGATCTTGGTCTTGGAGTTGTTGATGATGCCCTTACCAAATCTGCCGCCGTCAAGGTCAAAGAAATCGGCAAGATCCTGGCTTGCAAAAATCGAGGCGCCGCCGTAACCGCGTATGGTTTTGGCAATTTCCAAAAGAAAATCGCCGGCCAATCTTACACCAGCAGCACCGGCACCGGATAGAAGCTGCCAACACTCATCAATGAAGATGGCTTTTTCTTCTGTACGGTCGGCTTTGGCTCTGTCCCAAACAAAGTCCAGCGCCACAAACATACCTACGGTGAGCAGGTCTCCGGTGAGGGAGGAAATATCCAAAACAGTGTACTTGTTGTCGAGCCGAACATTGGTCTGCTTATTGAAGGTGCTGGCGCTTCCGTTTACCAGACGGTTTAGGATGTGGGCCACGCGCATCGTTTCCTTGGAGGTTTTCAAAATTTCGTACAGGTCACCAAGCACCGGCATCTCACGGTACTGGCCGGGCTGTGCAGGGTCTTCCAAAGAGGCGTTATCATGAGTGATGCCTTTTGTGTTATAGGTACGAACAAGGGCTTCGTCCAAAAGCTGTCGTTCCTCGTGAGACATATCGGGGATCAGCAGACTGAAAAATATGTGGAGCTGCTGGATCTTTGCTGCAAGTTCAGATAACTGGATGCCTGGACCGTCCAGAAGTTCATTCACCGAGCGGTCTACCCGCCGAATCTCCATGACATTGATGCAGTGGGGACTGGCCGGTGAAATCTGGATAAAGGAGCCGCCCACATTGGAGCAGGCGCGATGGAATTCATGGCCTTTTAGGGGCGCAACAATGAAAATGGGGATATTTTTCCGCCTCATTCGCAGCGCCATCAACTGCATGGTAAAGGTTTTGCCGGCTCCGCTCGTGCCAAGGATCGACATATTGGCGTTCTTATAGACCGCAGAATTGAAGATGTCCACGATGATAAGGGAACTGTTGTACTTGTTGACGCCCAGCAGGATACCGTTATCATCACACATCTCATAGGATGTAAAGGGATAACAGCTTGCGGCACCGCCTGTCAGCAGGTTGCGCTTACCCCGCTCATACAGTTTCTTTTCCATTGCCACCAATGGCAGGGCAGATAAAAACGCCTGTTCCTCCCGAAAATGGCAGGTGCAGGCGTTCATGTCTTGTGAGAGCAGGAGCTTCTTCATTTCGCTGACCTTCCATTCCAAGTCTTCCTCGTTGGAGGCAGTAATGGTAATCAGCAGATTCAAGTAGTAGAAGTCCTCGTTGTTGGCAAGGCCCTCTTTGAGAAAGTACCCGCTTCGGATAGCGCCATCAATGTCATCAAAGTCGGTGTTGGTGTCGCTGGCGTCCTTGATTTTGGAACGGTTGATACGCAGCTGCTGTCCGACTTTCTGGATGATGGTTTCTTTGGGCTGACGGGAGAGGAACATATCCATATCGATCCCGTCACCGGCATTGACGATAAGACTGAGCCAGCCGGCTGGAACCTGCGTTTTGTAGCCATCAGAGGGCACCAGCAAATAAGCATAATACAGACCGTCAATGCAGATATGGTGACCATGCGTGAAGTCAATGCTTTTTGGCGCACAGAATTCGGTGGCAGGGATATGGTCGATCTCACTGTCGCGCCCTTTGGCAAGGTACTCAGCCACAACCTCCTGTGCCCGGACGGAGAGCGGCTTTACAGCACTTTCATTTCTGCAGAGCAGGTTATAGAGGACATCTACCGTAAACTCATCCCAGTTTTCCGGAACGATGACCTCGTTACCGCACTGACGGAGGTAGTTGGTAGCAGTATGGACTGCACTTTGCAGGGCATTGATTGCCTCGCCTTCTTCATCAGAGCGCTTGGTGTTGCTCCACGGCTCATATTCAAAAATCAGGAAGAAACGTCGGGTAATTGCCTCACGGGAACCGATCTGCTGAACGAACTGGAGGTAGTCTTCCTGCATGAGCAGACACTGTTCATTGGTCTCCTGTTCCATCTCCTTCCGAACGGTATCCAGATGGCGGTTGATCTCTGCCCGGCGTGTCAGTACCTTGATTTGCAGCTTGATGGGGCTGATTTTCAAGTAGGATACAAAGGAATAGATGATGTTCCGCTGTTCCTGGGCGCTGCGCAGCATAAAATTGATGGGTACTACCTCGACGACCTTGACATAGCGGTGGTCTTTCGTGTAGATGATGCCGTTTTCAATTTTGGAAATCGGCAGATAATCTGCTACCGGGTTAAGGCAGGCGGGCTTCGGCTCCTGAGTGCGGATAGGGCGTTTTACTTTGCGCTCCTTGGAGACCTTCTTTTTTTGCTTGGCGGCTTTCTTCTCCTTGGCAGGCTTCTGCTTTTTCACAGGACGGAGTTTTTGGCGGATCTCGTAGCTACGAACTTCATCAAACTCCGCTGGGAAATCCTCTCTGCCGGAGCGCCGTGACCGTCTGGGAGCCTTGTCGGGCTTGTGTACCTTCTTTTTAATATGCTTGCCGCCATGCTCTGCCGCAGGAACCGCATCTTCTGCGCTGTTACCGCCTACAATGCGGCGATTTCGCAGGTACTTTATGAAAATCAGCAGAAAAGAGGAAAGGCTCTCACCGGAAACTCCGATAAGCGCCACCAATGCTGCTGGCAGTGCGGTCAGGCACAAAGCGATGATACGGGCAGTCAGGCTAAGAGGGAGCAATGAAAAAACCGGCACACCAATGGCAAATGCCAGGATGCCGGCTTCAATCACATTGCGGGCTTTGAACATACCACCGAAGAAGGTGCCTGACTCGATGAAATTCGGTGGTATTATGTAGGTATCTCGGTCGATTTTATGATTCATGATTAACCTCGTTTCCGAAGCCGGGCGGGCACATCAGCCGATAATCCAGAACGGACCGCCAGCTCCAGCGCGCCGGCTGGCCTCATTTAAGATAATGGACAGATCCCAGAGCTGTTCGCTCCGTGTGTAACTGGCAGGGTCAGCCACCATGATCTTGCCGTCTTTTACGCCACGCAGGACAATGAAGTGACCGGAAGAGGTAAAGTGGCCTTCAGACATGATTGCTACTACCAGTTTACCATTAGCCAGTGCGTCTGTGATGCGCTGTGGTTCCGCAGTGGTACAGCCGGAAACCGGAAGCCCCCATTCCCCAGCGGCGGCAGGTATCAGTGCATGGTAAGAACCACTGCTTTTACACCAGTAGCCGTTGTTGTAAGACCACTCGGCCATCTCCACAGGGTTAACCATATCGTCCGTCAGAGAGGACACCACGATTGCCATAGCGGTAGGGCCGCAGCCATAACCGCCAATATTGTCCGTACCATATGCTTTACCGGCATAGCGTTCATCCAGTTGATTGTAGTAAACAACAGGTGTGATCCCGTCGGTGAAAGTAACATCGCCCAGAGCGGTGATGCTGTTTCCGGTCCACGCTTCCAGATTTTGCAGCAGACCATCGCCCAAGAACAGGCTTAGGTTGGAAGCGTAATCAGATGCAAGCTCCTTTTGGTCATCGGTAAGCTGGAATACAACATCAGAAAAATAGGACTCACCGTTGTAACGGACAGTATAGACCATCCATGTTTCGGACACCGTTGTTTCTTCCCCAGTCTCCGGATCAGTCACGGTGCTCTCACGAATCTCTTGCTTGCTGGTGTAGGAATATAGATGCTGCTTGTTTTCCCGCAGGGTGGCGGCAAGGTCATTCAGAGAAATGCTTTCAAAATCCTTGTCTTTGGCCGCACAATACTGAGAGATAAACAGGTTGGCGTTATAAATGGGACCGCCGGAATAGGCATTTTTGACCTCCATATGGTCGGCTCCCGATGCCGCAAAGTCAGCTTCGATCCGGGCAAGTACATCATCCAGTGCCTCGCCCAAGATGCCGTTGAGGGTAAAGGTGATCTCGTTGGCGTTCTCAATAATCGCTGTTTCGCTATTCAAAATCGGAATTTCGGGGTCAGATGGCGAAAAAGCATTGGTCAGTCCGCCGAAAATAAGCCCGGGGAGCATGAGAACAAATAATACCGGCAGCATAAGCAGGGCAATGACTGCCACAATGATTTTTCCGATATGCTTCCGACCTGCCCACACTGCGCCTGCAACTGCACCGTAAGGACCGCCTGCGGCAGCGCCTTTGGCAGCGGAGGAAATAGCTTTTCCGGTTTTGATTGCGCCGCGGATGGTATGCGCTGCGGAGGCGCCGGTCTCCACAGCTTCGGAAAAACTGCTTTTTTGATCTTCTGGCATTTATATCTTGTCCTTTCTCCTCGGGGCTGGAGGCAGCTTTTTGACAATGGATTCGTTGAAGGCGATAGAACCGTCAGGAGCCATATAGGGCGATTTGTCAACAGCATCCACAGCGTACTGCTTATACCATGCTGTGCCATCCACGGCATGAACGGTGGTGTACTGGCCTTCCGGGGCAACATATTGGTCTGCGTGGTACATACCAAAGGAGATGCCTTCGGGATGTTCCGCAGTCACTTCTGTGCCGGTGATGCGGCCGCCGCCAATTTCGACATTTTGGAAGGTCGGAACATTTTCAGCTCCGGATTCCAGTGCCGCATATCCCATGTAAGAGTGCAGGGCTTCGGCGGCTTTTTCACCGGAAATGGAACCCATCTGGCTGATACTACCCGTGGCTACGCTGCCGATTACATTGTTGGCAAAATTGCCGCCCTTACTGACGGAAGAAGCGTACATATGGCCGCCGATCCCTCCGGCTGCAGCATCGCCTAAAAGACTGCCAAGACCGGAAGGCTTGGAGCCGGGAGTTGTGGTGGCTGTTTTGATGGCGCTGTTTGTGACTTTTCGGCTCACCACTCCAGCAAGACCGCCGCTGGCAAACCCTGCCCCAAAGCCGCCGCTGCCTTTACCACCGTTTGCGTTGACATTGGTGGAACTGCTGTTTCTCCCGCCGCCAAAGTGGTGACTGGAAAAGTTCTTGATGCCGCCGATGCCTCTGGCAGCAATCATAGCCTCAGCCAACATGCTGCCGCCGGTATGTCCTACATTGACACCCAGGCTGGAGAGGAAAGAATCGATTTTCTGACCGACTTTGAGAAAGCCGATAGCACAGAGAAACCAGATAAACACATTGCCGGAAACGGCTTCTTTTCCCACAGCGTCTACCTGAGCCTGCACATCGCTTTCGGAGATAGCGGCAAAAGCCGGCTGGCAGAGCAGGCAGGAGAGAATTGCGACTGTAAAGGCCGCAAATAAAAATTTTTTGAGTTTCTTCAAGGATAAGACCTCCTTATAACGAAAGCGGGTTCGCAAGGAAGGACCCCACCATGCTTGTGAACAGGCGCAGGCACCAGGCGTTCATGACCAATAGGAAAATTTGACCGCCAAGCATCCGGCACCAGGATTTCCAGATGTTTGCTGTGGTCTGGCTGGCGCCCATAGAAAAAGCCACAGGAGCCGTGTAGACCAGTACACCGAGCAGCACATACCGTTCGGCTGCCTCGAACAGAAGTTTTAGGTAGTTCCAGGCCAGGATGAGAACCAAAATCAAGGTAATCAGTGCCACAGCCCCATTGGCACACACACCGATGATGACCAGCATCACGGAATTGAAGTCTGCAAAGCTTAATGCAGGAAGGTCGGACTCCATGATCCAGTGGTAGGGGGTGCCGCCGATGGTAAGAACAATATTGACGATTTCATCTGAAAAGAGCGTCAGCAGGATAAAAATAACGGAACGGATACTCAGCTTTACCGGGTCTTCTGCTTCCACACCTGCGCCAAGACCGAAGTTTTTGAATAACTGCCAGACCCAGTTGAGCAGGATGATCCCGATTGCCAGAGCCACGAAAACAGAGTACATAGTCTCTGCTGCGGGAAAATAACGCAGAAATACAGCCATATCACAGCCCAGCGCACCCAAAACCGATGTGGTCACCAGATCAAGACCGGCCATTACCTGTTCTGCGATCCATTCCACTATGCCGTCTAAAATGCCCATAAATGCAAGCCTCCTTTCCGGCGAGCAGTCAGACGGTCAATCAGCCTGTCCATTGTCCGCCACTAAAGAGCGGCGTCACATACGCCATGATAAAGCCCAAGCCATTGAGGATAGCCCAGGTGATACAGATTCGTTTGAGCCAGGCGCGGCTTTCATCCACCGTCCGTCCGGAACGGGAGAAGTTCATGAGCAGCAAGGCTACCGAAGCAGTGACGATGGCGGCGATAGTGGAGATGGCAAGGATTTGGGTGTATACATCCTGCATGATCTCTTTGGCCTTGGTCCATACATCTGTTGCCGCATAAGCCGGCTGGCAGAATATCATGGACATCATCACACACAGGAAGGCGCTGTAAGCCACTTTGGGCAGCGAAAGCCTGCGCTTGGACTGGGTATCCGGCTCCTGAAGCTGCGGAGTTTGAGGGGTTTTCGTTTTCTTCAATTTGCGATCCTCCAATTCTGAATGATTTTTTGATGCTCAATAGGGAACAGAAAAACCCACACCTGTCAAAACAAATGTGGGCTTTCAAATGGCCGGGCGGCCATCTGGGCAGCAAAAAAGCACCCTGATGAAAGGTGCCGTTACTGTCCTGTTCGGTTTTGGGTGCAAGTTTGAGCATATTCAGTTTAACACATCGGTATTTACACTGAAAGAGCAGAACCATGCCAATTTTGTTCCCGAATTGTGCCAATTATTTGCCCGATTGTCCGGAAGATGATTTTGGCTCTGGGAAGAACTGCTCCAGCATGTCTAAACTGTCCTTGGAGGTATAGCCCCAAAGGACGGAACTGAGGGCTTCAATAGCTTCCCGGCGTTTGCGGTAGTAAGTTCTGAAACTGATGTCGCGGATATGCGGTCGCAGGGTCTCGATAATTTCCTCAACATTTTTGAGCTGCTGCGGCGAGAGGAAGGAGTAGTACAGCAACCAGTAATATGCCTCACCGTTTTTGTGCTTGGTACGCAGCAATTCGATTGCGGAATCCAGCAGCTTGAGCATTTTGTGGCTGCGTTCAATGCATTTGGCATGGTGCTCGATGTCGCTTCCGGCCAAATCAGCGCCAGCCAGATAGACTGAATCCAGAAAATCCTCAATGGAGGTACCATACTCAATCTCAAACTTGGTGCGGACATGCTGGACAGAAAGCTCCAGGCTCCACACAACATCCCGGTATTTTTTCAGCAGTTTCCAGGTATCATGGTACAGGGGATTATCAGCAACATCAGGTTCAACAAATTTTCTCATTTCAGGTTCCTCCTATTTTCGTGCTCCTCAGAGGGAGTGAGTGTAAGTTCAAAAGTGGCGATTGAAGTGTTTGTGCCGCAGAGGATGGTCAGACCAAAGTGGACTGTAGATTTCCCTCGCGCACGCGGAATCAACTCTTCCCAGCAGTCGTCCGATAAGGGATATAACTTATAGCGGGAGAGCGGGCAAGAAAAGCAGGAAATCCCTTGCGTAGATAGGATGTCAGCCATCTTGCGGAGTATCGTTTCAATGTGCGATTTTGAAACGCTGGAAAGTGCATCCGAAACAATGACCTCATGCTCAGAGATAGAATGGCTCTCTTCGGTTTCAGCAGTTTCCGGAAGCTCCAGATGAATGTTTAAGGTCATGGCAACTTCCTCCTTGTCGATTAAAACATCGGAAATCTCAAACATGGTGGACAGGTAGTTCTGCAGGTAGATCACGCTTCCATGCCGGCCGGGAAACGACATGATAGAGATATACCCAAGACCGTCCAACTTTTTCAGTATCCGGCATACGGTAGCGCGTGACAGCCCCCAGCGGCAGGAGAGTTCGGTATAACTGACCAACGGGTTTCCTGTACCATTGCGAAAGTAGGCTACCGGACCGACCTCTGACCCCTGCACCTGCGTATCGTTGTAGACAGCGGATACCCACAGATCCAGAACGATGTCCATTTCAGAGCAGCGGGCAGAGCTGACCAGTTCCAGGGCAACAGAGACTGGCAGGAAGAAAAAACCGGTATCCTTTTGGCAAGGGGCATTGTACTCCAGTGCGGAATTGTGGCGGGCCCAGTGGAGGATTTTATATTTGACTACATTGCCACGGCCCAGCAGTGTATAGGAAATCAAGTGCTGCTTCTGAAGGGTATCCAGCATGGACAGCGCCTGCCGATGAAAGCGGGTGCGGAACCAGCAAGACAGTTCCTTGACGGTGCAGACCCATTCGCCGGGGGAGACTGTGTAACTGATCCCGTCAATACGGCGATATGAGGTGCGGAAGTTTGCATAGCTGCAAAGTACAGTAAAATGAAAAAGGCCGGAGCCTCCGTTTATGCGGATGCTCCGGTCGTTGATCAGTTTGTGGATGAACTCACGATAAATCCGGCATCGTGGGTAATCTACCACTTGTTTGATTTGAAGTTGGTATTCTGGCATAGTGAACCTCCTAGTTTTTTATGCAGACAAGTAGTTCGCTGAAAAATGTTGACTTGAATAACTGATGGGGGTATACTCATATTTATATGAGCTGCAAATAAGCAGTTTGTGCATTGCTGGTTTCCGCAGTTTTAGCATTGATACCTTATAATATAGGCTAAAAGCGATAAAGAAACAGTATCAGGGATGTTCTTCATGGCTCTACAATGTGCCAGTCCTTTTCATGGAAAATTTATCCAATTTTTGACATTTTGGAGCTGACACACTTTTTCACAAAAAAATATGCCTACAAACAACTACAATTTTTATACAACTTTTCGAGTGAAGCGGACGGTCAAATAGGACACAGGACGAATGATAAATAGTTTCAAAAACCCAGCAATTATGCGGATTTTGCGCACTACGGAGCGGCATGGGGCGGGATGGAGAGAGCAAAATTTTATTCCCGACCATGAAGGCCTTTTTGGATCATTTACAGACAAAGGGATTCCGAAACCGCCGGATCGGCCTCATGGAAAACGGCTCATGGGCCCCTGCTGCCGCGCGGCTGATGCGCGCCGAGTTGGAAAAGATGAAGGAACTCCGACTGTGTGAAACGGAGGTATCGCTGCGCGGCGCACTGAACCAAACCAGCGAAGCGCAGATGGACGCTCTTGTGGCGGAGCTCTGCGCGGAATAAGCTGCAACAAACCGCAGCTATTCTCGTACAGATGATGGTCTTACT
>OKTG01000809.1_pt1 | contig 11720 bp, 15 predicted proteins | sample 1606091 | NCBI WGS metagenome assembly OKTG01 (sample SAMEA3879512, study PRJEB24766) | human gut metagenome | biome: human-associated habitat; feature: feces | place: USA | collected 1985/1987 | reverse complement strand
GTAGTGAAATCCACCACATACGTATCCGGGTTGATGAAAAAGTTCACCGTGTTGCCGTCCGTATCCTCGATTGTAGCGAACAAAAGGCATCCATCGGCTCTGCGGCCACCCTGTCCTGCCGGTACCAGATCCACAATGGTTCCCTTCATGGAGCCGAAACTGCTTCTTCTCATAGGTCTCTGAAATGAAAAACGATAATCCATAAACACTCCTGCTGTTGTTAAAAGCTTTCTACTATTATATGCACGTCGGTGCCACTGTTGTCATACGCCGTGATAAAAATGCAGGACCACTATTGTAACAATAGTGATCCCGATCTTTTCCGCTATACAAATCTTTGTATCCGTAGGACACAGAGACCTCCTCTTTGAGCGCTTTCCTACAGAATAATGGTTCCGCCGCCCAGTACATGCTCATCCTGATAAAATACCATGGCCTGCCCCGGTGTTGCGGCACGTACCGGTGCGTCAAAGGTACAGAGCACTTTACCGTCCGGCTGTTTTGTCAGAGTTCCGTATTCTCCCTTATGGTTGTAACGGATCTTCGCCAATACTCTGGTGGGCTCTGTCAGATCTTCCACTGTCATATAATTCACATGATCGCACAGCACTTTATCCGTAAAGAGTTCCTGATTGGAACCGATGACGACTTCATTGGTCTCGGGACGGATGGCGGTGACAAACACTCTTTCCCCCATAGGAAGTTCCAGTCCTCTGCGCTGTCCCAGTGTATAATGGGTAATGCCCTTATGCCGGCCTAAGATCCTGCCGTCCTCCGTGACAAAATTGCCCGGTCCCGGCACCTTTTCGCCGGCTTCTCTGTCAATAAAGGAAGCATAATCATTGTCCGGCACGAAACAGATCTCCTGACTGTCCGGCTTATGCGCCACCGGAAGTCCCGCCTCCTCTGCCAGGACGCGGATTTCATCCTTGGTATATTCACCCACCGGCATCAGGGTATGTGCCAGCTGCTCCTGGGTCAGATTGTACAACGCATAGGTCTGATCCTTGGCTGCGGTAACGGAATTACGGATGGCAAAACGGCCATTCGGCAGCCTGTCAATCCTCGCATAATGTCCCGTGGCAATATAATCCGCCCCGATCTCCAGGCTTCTCTGCAGCAGGGATTCCCACTTCACATAACGGTTGCAGGCAATACAGGGATTGGGGGTATGGCCTCTTAAATACTCTGCCACAAAATAGTCCATGACATGGCATTTGAATTCCTTCTTAAAGTTCATGACATAATAAGGAATCTCCAGTCTCTGTGCTACTCTTCTGGCATCATCCACCGCCGACAGTCCGCAGCAGCCGCCGTTGGCTTCCTTGGCTGCTTCCTCTTCGTCCTGCCAGATCTGCATAGTGACGCCGATCACGTCATAGCCCTGTTCCTTCAATAACATGGCTGCCACGGAGGAATCCACACCTCCGGACATGCCAACCACTACTTTTTTCTTCATAGATCTTAATAATCTTCCTCTTCTTCGCCCTCACTGATGTCATTCTTGGGCTTCTGCAGTCCTTCGATGGTGATATGGTTCTTCTCTGCATAATCCCACAGTGCTGCATGAATCGCTTCCTCTGCAAGCAGTGAGCAGTGTACCTTTACGGGCGGCAGTCCGTCCAGAGCCTCCATTACAGCCTTGTTCGTTACCTGTAATGCTTCCTGAATGGTCTTACCCTTTACCAGTTCGGTAGCCATGGAGCTGGTAGCTACGGCAGCGCCGCAGCCGAAGGTCTTGAACTTTGCTTCCCGGATGATCCCGTTCTCGTCAATGTCCAGGAACATTCTCATAATATCTCCGCACTTGGCGTTACCCACAGTACCTACACCGCTGGCATCCTCGATCTCCCCTACATTTCTGGGGTTCTGAAAGTGGTCCATTACTTTTTCACTGTACATGTATCTGTTATCCTCTTCTTTCTCACTTAATTGTTCTTCTGGCTTTTCAGGAAATCTTCATATAAAGGAGACATATCCCGCAGTCTCTGGACGATTTTCTTCACTTCTTCCGCTACGATATCCATCTCTTCCTTCGTGCTATCCTCAGACAAGGTCAGACGTAAGGAACCGTGGGCTTCCTCATGCTTTAAACCAATGGCTAACAGCACATGGGAAGGATCTAAGGATCCGGAAGTACATGCAGATCCGCTGGAAGCACAGATTCCCTTCATATCCAGCATGATCAGCATGGATTCTCCCTCGATAAACAGGAAGGAGAAATTGATATTATTCGGAAGTCTCTTTGTGCGGTGACCGTTCAGCCAGCAGTGAGGGATCTCGTTCTCCAGACGTCCGATCAGATAATCCCGCAGTTCGCGCATGGTGTTCTGTCGGGAGGGAACATTTACTATTGTTTTCATTATAATTTTATGTGGTTGTGAAAATGCGGGGACAAAGATACTGCTTATTTGGGATATAATGTTGAAAAAAAAATGCAGATTTTTGCAACCAAACTTCATCTTTCTGCGTCTAATAAATAAAAAGAGGAGATTATGAATATGAAAATGAATTTTTCCATGGACGAGATTCGTCTTAAAGTAGAAGAGTATATAAAGAAAGGTGGTCGGGCAGCCGGTCGTCCAGTACTGACGGCTTATTATGTGATGACTGCAGACTCTACTCCGGAGAGTGAAAGGACAAATATCATGATTGCTTTGGTGGCCATTGTATTTCCTACCAGTATAGAAGACCTTTTGGGACAAGTCTTTATGGTAGGGAAGGGATTTGCCGCAGTTTATGCTTATAAGAAAGTGAAGAAATACATCACTCCACAGATAAAAGACAAGGTTGAAGCTAAATTGGATGAGTGGTTCCATGAGAATGTGACGGAGGTGGTGGAGCCACTTTATCTGGAATGATAATGCACCACAGATTACACAGATTTGCACAGATTAATTTATCTCAAGGATTTTTATCTGTGCAAATCTGTGTAATCTGTGGTGGCCCCTTTACCGTTTCTTGCTCAAGAAGCGTCTGGCCAGATATTTCCGTACCGGTTCATCATAGTATTTCAGGCATAGATAGGCTAACAATATATTCCATGCATAAACGCATAAGGCAACCTGCCAAGTCTGCTCCAACGTGAAGAGCTGGTTCTTGATGAGCCATGCATAGAACAAGTACATAAATGGATAATGTATCACATAGACTGGATAGGATATATCTCCCAGGAACTTGCATATCTGGGTCGATTTTTTATCCGTTGTGGTACCGGAAGCTCCTAACCAGACGAGAACCGGAAAAGCGATGATTACACAGAACGCTTCATAAATGCCATTTGTACAGACCGGTGTTGCACCTTCCAAGTAGGGCACTGAAAACAAGGTAACCAATGCAATGGCACATATCCAGAAAGCACCTTTCACCTTGATAGGCTTGAAGTTGCGCGACAAAAGCATGCCCATGGAGAAAGGAAAAAGCATCCTCAGCAATCCGCCGCCAAAGTTTATTCCGTCCAGTGTCCAGCCTACCCCCATATTTCCGTATCCGGAGATGTCGAAAATGGCGAATGATGCCAATGCCACTCCCAGCAATATTGTCAGTACGGCAAGGGCTTTGTTTGATAAGCGGTGGATAAACAAGGCATAAAGGATGTTGCCTAAATATTCAAAAAACAAGGACCAACATGGACCATTCAAAGGAAACATTTCGCCATTACCACGGACTTCATAACCTGCACCTGGCATTGCGGGAATAAAAAATATAGTGCAAAGAAGGGACAGCATAATCATGGAGAGGGCAATATGTGTTCCGTCCCATTGTACGCATCCTTGAAGACAGAAAGTAATGGCACCCAGGACAGCTCCCATAATGACCATCGGATGGAGACGTATCAGGCGCCGTTTAAAGAAGTTTTTCATTGTGAGGTTCCTGCCCCAACGGTCGTCATAAGCATACCCGATAACGAATCCCGATAGTATAAAGAAGAAATCTACAGCTAAATAGCCGTGGTTGAAGGTTTCGATAATGCTACCACCGGCAAAAGCATAGCCTTCGAATATATGATACCATATAACCATCAAAGCTGCTACGCCACGGAGCCCGTCGAGAAGGTCATAATGTGCTTTGGTGTCTGAAAAGGCAGAAGATGAAATGTGCGACATCTGTTTTTTTTCTGTTGTTTGGTTAATGTTTTCGGATCTCAAAGATACGCCATGCGAAGCGAAGTTCTTTTGCTTAAAAGCAAAAAAGAACGGCAATCTTCTATTTTTTTGCGCGTACCCGGCTGAGAGTATAGATGGAAATACCCAGGAAGGCTGCCACATATTTTAGCTTCACCCGATTTATCAGTCTGGGGTAACGGCGGTTAAATTGTTCATACCGCTCTTTGGGAGGCAGTTGGAGCCTTTCCACAAACATATGACTGAGCTCTTTGTTTACGTTCTGATGCAGTATTCTGCCCCAGTTGGCTATATCAATATATGTTTCGTAGAGAGCATTTAACTTGTCTATGTGGATGACGTAGATTTTGCAGTCCGAAAGAGTTTCAATGCTTTCTACTGACGGCTGCTGATAGTACAGTGAATCCATTCCGAAGGTTACATCACCTTCCTGGCTGAACCAAGTGGTGGTATCTTGTCCGTCGTGATGAAATACGGAACGGGTGACCCCTTCCTCAATGAAATAAACCAAACGGTCTGTCACTCCTGCTTGTACTATATAAGTTCCTTTAGGGTAGTGTCTTACCTGCATATTCATCAGCAATGCCTGAAGAGCTTCTTCGGAAACCGGATAAATCTGCCTGATTTTATGAATGATGTTGTTCATTGGAGGGGAGCTTTTTATTCGTTTACAAACTTACATAATTTTATTAACTAAAACTGAACTTTGATATACAAATGTGTGCGTTGCCTTATAAGCGTTTATGGTATAATGGAATTTTTTTTGTAAAAGAGATGTTTGTTCTTTGAATATTGTATCTTTGTAGAAAACAGTAGCGTATGAATAAAATATTGGTAACATTATTGGCTCTAATCGGAGGTAGCTGCATTTCATTCGCACAGATGGAGACTGGAAGAGTTTCCGATACAGCTGAGGATACATTGAGAATAGAAAATGAAATTGTCGCTGTTGATACCGGATTTTACCAGTCAGTAGTCCGCTATGATACGGTGCGCTATAATTTGAAAATGCAGAGTGTTTACAAAAAGGCTTTTCAACTAAAGAATGATGTTTTTGTGGAAAAGATGAAAGAGCCGTGGTTAGATGATATTCTCAGAAATATCTTATTTAAATAACCATGAATTTGTGCTTTGCGTCATTCGGTTGACTTCCTGGTTTAACTCACTCGGTTAAACCACACTAAATTCAGCATTCTCTAAAAATAAAAATCAGATAGAAATCTTGCGATAACTATCTGATTTTCAGAAGAGCGGACGGGGCTCAAACCCGCGACCCTCAGCTTGGAAGGCTCTTTGATAATACTATTCAATTATTTGATTGTTAGTCTGTTAATTACTTCTATAAAAGTCAATAGAACAACTATTGACCAACATTGGTAAGGTTTATACAATACCAATAGCAGCATTTAGTAATGCTAAGTTTCTTGTTTCTTTTCCATAATTCAATTCTTTATTTAAAGTTTATAATGCAGTTATCATATACTACTAGAAGAGGTAAGCTTTAAGTGATATTGATTAATCTTCTCTTTCTATTAAATGAAACACCTAATAATCAGATATAATAGAAAGGCACAGCAACCAAGGGTATAGCGAGGGTTATTCTTAACATCAATAATTAGACATTGGAGAAGAACCACACATCTTCTACTCCATGACATTTCTATCTTTATTGGCTTCTCCCATGGAAATTCAGGTTGCCTATAAGTCATCTTCTTAATTGTGTAGCTTTGATTATACCATCCACATAGAATGATAACTATCCAACCTATTAAATTAAACCATGGGTTAATAAATGATTGCCCTTCATCAATACCCCCATGTGGCTTTGGTTCATACTTCATAATTCAACACCTTTAATAGATAGTAAACTCATCCTTATCTTTGTATTCCCATTGAATTATTTTCCACTTAAAGAAGATAAAATACCTACCAAAGAATGGATACCATTGTACTCTTTGAGGCATATTTATATCATGTAAACATACCTTTCCCATATACCAAGCCATAGGTAATGTAAACACTAAGGCAATGAGTAACTCTGTTCTATTTAGCATTGCATTAACTATTATAATCCAGTTGAATACATATATCATTAGATACATGATTCTATGAAGTATAAATAGAGTAACAGCTACCCACTTTCCTCTCTTATTGCTCAATAACCATTTTAGAAACAAATGTAAGCAATAGAACATTACAAGTAATAAAGCAAGTGATAACATCTTAACTGTGTGTATTAAGTTCTTTGAAATCAATAATCCATTTATTCTCTATTAAAAAGTCTGTACCCAGTAATCCATGTATTTGTATTCCACTATTTTCTTCAATGCCTTTAAAAGCATCTGATAGTGGCTGTACACAGAACTTTGGCTTATAGGTATAACCTTCAAAGTTGAAAGGTAGAATAACCACATCTGCCTTACGCTTAGTTCCATCTATTCCACTGATGCAGTAATCACCAATAGGCTCTACTATATCCTTGAAATATTCTACTACATTACTATCAATCAAACAACATGTACTCCCAGTATCTAGGATGAAACAAAGGTGTTTATCCTCTATCTCAACCACTATAATAGGTAGTTTAGTTTGATTAAGTCCATGATATAAGGAATGCCGTATATTCATCTATATTTTAACTCTTACAATATTGCTTTCTCCCTCTTTCTCCAATGTTAGAAGTTTGGCTTGTCTCATATCAACAACTTCACCAACAGCTATATTAGAATTTTTATCAAGTGAAATATATGTCTCTCCACCTGCCTTCATAATAAACCTGACTGAATTACCATATTGAGAGACTACTACTATAGCTTGACTAACAGCATCTATTTCTTCTGCATCAAAGGGTCTTTCTTCTATAACTTTCCAAGTAACAGATGGAATGTTGGGCTGTAAAGCCTTTTTTAGAAGTTCTTTCTTATAGAACTGGTCTATATCATGATACATTATATTTTCATGAACCCAAAACAGAAACTTCCATTCTTTTTTTATAATACCATTCACCCTATACACAACTATATTGTTAGTAGCTACCACTTGAAAGCAAAATTCTTCACCTTTATTATTTGCAATTAGTAAGCTTAAAGAGGATTCCTTTATAACTTTAAAATCTAAGTATGACTTAAATTTCTGTAGTAGAGAAATCCATGGAGAATCTGTTGAGTGCTTTGAAACATTAGCTTCTCTTTCTTCTCTATCTATTTTCTTTTGATAGAGGTGATGCAACCATATAAGAATAATGATAGCAATAATAAAAATAGTCCAATTCATATTCTTCTTTTTGTAGCCATACCACAAAAAAGTGTGGTACTTTCCTGCTGAGTCCAAGGTATCACCACAACACCTACAATCACATGCAAGGAAAGCCCACACCTAATGGTATGAGCATTCACTTACTTACTGCTGTGATTGTTAGTCTTCAAAGTGGTGATTTTAGGACTTCACAAGTAAGAAGCAAACACTTCTTTTCTAATATGTCTTGTTAAACTTCTATTTCATTAGCAATCATTTGATTGTTTCTGTTGCAAAGTTAAGACTTTCCACAAATAAACAATCATTTGAAGGCTACTTTTAATAGGTTTCAATCCATATTAGTACCATAGGCATGAGCTTATTCTCTTATCTGTCATTAAGGCTCTTGAAGTGGAAAAGTAATAATAACCTTCATATCCACCAGTGGCAAATGTACCATTTATTCTATTACATATCTCTGATTCTCATATCTTTTCAAAATAAAAGCCCCAATTCCTTACAAGAACCGAGGCTTACAACAATAATAAACACAATACAAAGGCTGTTCACCTTTATCTCTCTTTAGCCATTATACACATGAATATCAATCCAATAGTGATATTCAAAATGCCTTTTATCATTATCTCCATGTTATAATCAGTTCAAATATCTTAATACCCAACTACAGCCAGCTACTCCAGAAGGAAAAACAAGAAAAGGATGGAAGACATTTCATATCCAATCTTTCTTCCAAACTACCTTCTGGAGCTTGTTTTCCAGTTCTCCATTCAGCCACCATAGAAAATACTCCTTGCTCACTTACTTCCTATATAAATATAACCAAGTAAGTGTGAAGTGTCGAATTTTTATTTTTATTCCTATAAGGTACATTACAGTTTTTTTCGACACTACAGAATTTCCTAACATAATGGATAAATGGGAGCAGATATTCCAGAAGGGAATAAGAAATATAAGATTATTGTATAAACCAAGAATATTCATTTTCTCCATACAGAGCCTTATTTAGCCCTTCTGTAAGCTGTGTGGCATTGAGTGACCTATCCAAGAAGTTATCTATATAGCTGCTTTTATTGGCTCCAGTGAGTAAATTATATACATTCCACATAGATATGGCACTCTGATTCTCAGGAAGGGCAAAATTATCATCATTATAATATGATTTGGCTACAAGTCCTATCTGAGTATCTGTCATCAGCATTTGAGGAAGCCTTTTCTTCTGTTCAATTGGGAGATATTGGTATAATCTGCTCTTTCCCAAGAACTGGGCAAATTGGCTTTCAGTCATATAACTATCTTTATATGCACTCATGTAGTATAGGTGTTTGGCTATGTTGTATTCTTGAAATAGCCTCATCACTGAACTAAATAAATCAGCAGTACTCATCACCTTTAACTCAGACTTGTAACCATCAGTTGAGACACACATATTACAACATATCATGTTTTTAAAGCCTATAAATACCTTAAACTTCTCTATGCCTTTCTTGCTATACAAGTTCTCATGATTATAAGCCCTTACCCCACCAATAGTAAGATTCAGTCTATTACCTTCAATATCCTCATGAATAGTGGGAATCTCAAAGCAGAACATCATTCTTTCATAATAAATAGTCTTGTCTGATTCAAGTAAATCCTTCACTGGTTTATGAATAGCTTCGGGTGTTCTGCCTTTAATGACATGGCTTACTCTGATAGCTGGTTCTTCAATCCTCTCATTGGGAAATATCTGATTGGCAGCTTCCCAAACAGTTTCAATAAATGAAGGGTGACTGATAGTTATCTCATTATCCTTGCTGAATACTGGCACTACACAATCATTTCTTAGATGTTCAATAGTGACTTCTTTAGTATTAGCCTCAATGAATGGTAATTTATTTACTCTTCTAGTGTTAGTAGGTTCATTCTCTAATACTTCAATAGGTATTATTGTTTCAATATTAGTCCTTTGGTTAGCCAATACAGACATATTAGTTCTGTGTACTGGTATTAATTGCATTGCTTCCATAATGTATAAAATTAGGTGAGTAATTGATTGTTGGTTTATTAATTTCTTCTTGTAGCTGCATCTTCTTTTGCATGAAGTCAGAAGTAAGTTGCTGATACCATTCAGGGTATTGATGATAGATAGAGGTAAGTTCTTCAATGGTTTTAGCTTGATTTATCTTCTGCTTTATCACATCTAAGTTTACTCCATTGTTACACCAATCAAGTATTATTTGCCCTGTAGTTGGTGTAATAGTAAAGTCTGGTTTACCAATAAATAGACTTGTTCTATCCTTTGATGCAATGGCTTGATGCTTCATGTTAATATCAAGGACTATGGTAAATTCATAGTCTATTCCATCCCTCATGACAGCCTTTAATCCCACTTTCTCGGGAATCATCTTGCCATTTTTTTCACAAAGAACATAATCCTGCTTGCACCTCATGGTACAAATAACATGGCTTGGAGATTGTAGAATCTTCTGCATGAAGGCATTAATTCTTGGTGTAATCTTCTGCCAGTTAGTGAATGAATTGCCTTGTAGATTAGCATGATACTCCAGAAGGTTATCCCAACATTGGGATATAGAATCAATGATTATCACCTCCATTTTAGCATCCTCACATACTTTTACAGCTTCAATATAGGTTTCAGGTGTAAAGTTGTCTTGAAGGGGTAATACATTGTAGTTGCCTAAACTGGCATACAAATCAGCACTCCCATTTTCACTGTCAATGATGGCTATTTTAGTCCAGTCATTAGTCAGACCATAGGCTAATAATAGTGCAGAATAGGTCTTCCCAGAGCCTGCACAGCCTTGTAGAGCAAGCTTTATTTTAGCTTGTTTCTTTGATGATACTCTTAAGCTTAACATATCAATAAATATTAGTTGGTTAAATAAATACAATCATTTTTGTTTGGTTAGTTTATATATAAAGTCTATTTTTGTTTATCAAAATGACATTATAATGGGAATAAATAAACCATATCATAGAAATTATAGAGCTTTTATAGAAAGTGACAACTCAGGATTTAGCAGTTGGGCATATATCTGTGACCATGAGTATGCTATATCACCAGAGTATTATACTCGTTCTTTTCTAATAATTCAAAAGGATATACAGAATCTATTTGAATATATAGAACCTTCTGACATTAATTTAAAAACATATTCATACAGAATACATGAATTGTATATGAGGGTATGCATTGAGGTTGAGGCTAACTTTAAAGCAATATTCAAAGAGAACATATATTCTAAGGATGAAAAGAAGTGGAATATTAATGATTATAAGAAAATAAACAAGACTCATCACTTGGATGCTTATAAGGCTATATTCCCAATTTGGGATGGTGTGCATAATGAGTTTTCTCCATTTAAAGTATGGGAAACAAATGGCATTTTATCATGGTACAGAGATTATAATTTGTGCAAGCATGATAGACATACTCAGAAATATTTAGCTAATTTAGAAAATTTACTCAATGCTTTTACAGCGTTGTTTATCTTATTAACTTCTCAGTTTAATAGAGAATCTTTTTCACCAGGGACAACACTAATAAGCTGTAGAACAGGTGCAGAGTATTATCCTGATGAATTTGGAATAGGCGATTATCTCATTGTTAAATTTCCTGAGAATTGGGGTGATAATGAAAAATACGATTTTAATTGGTCTACTCTACAAAATGAACAAAACAAATTTCAAAAGATAGACTATAACATTTTATGAATCTAATGGATAAAGGGATATATAAAAGTATATATCCCTCCTTTTTATTGTATCTGCATCACAAAATTGCCAACACATTTATTTCTCCTTCTCCTTTCTGATGAAGCATATAGAACATATCTCCAGTATCAGGTGAACATACTTGTGAAATAACTGGATTGGTGATTTCTCCATTAATAAACTTGTCACTCACTGCACCAGTTTCACAGCCATATACAAAGAAGCATTTACCAGTGTGTGGATTCTGCTTCACTTCAATAGCTTTAACTTCCTTCTGAGACTTGAACTCATTGATAGTCATTGTCTCTAAAAACTTTAACTTTCCCATAATTCTGTAATTTAATTGTTGTACTTAATGAGGTAATTCTAACATTGATTACCTTCAAGTGCATAGGAGGAAGTAATGAGCAGTGCTGTTTGTATTAGTGTAATGAGCATCCTATTCTAGTTCATTATCCAGTTTACTTCCACTTCATCACCTGAAAATTAAGTAGGGGGAGTAGCCCAATATTGCAAGATTAGGGGGCTGTTGATGCTAATTAATTAGCATATAGACCTATAAAAAATAAAATAAAAATGATTTATGGTGTCGAGATGTATATGATAGACCCAGAATTTACTGTTGTT
>OKTG01000799.1_pt1 | contig 11868 bp, 7 predicted proteins | sample 1606091 | NCBI WGS metagenome assembly OKTG01 (sample SAMEA3879512, study PRJEB24766) | human gut metagenome | biome: human-associated habitat; feature: feces | place: USA | collected 1985/1987 | reverse complement strand
CGCCGCAGCGACAAAAGCGGAAAAGTATCTTATTACGACAACTTCCGCAACCGCGTGATGTTTCCGATAATCGACCCGCGCGGCAATGTCATAGCGTTCGGCGGCAGAGTGCTCGACGACTCGAAGCCGAAATACATAAACACTTCGGACACGCTCGTTTATAAAAAGAGCAACGGCGTCTTTGCACTGAATTTTGCAAAGAACGGAAACGACGGCAAACTCATTATCGCCGAGGGCTATATGGATGTCATAGCCCTACATCAGGCGGGCTTCACAAATGCCGTCGCCTGCCTCGGTACCGCGCTGACAAAAGAGCAGGCGAATCTGCTCTCACGCTATGCGGATGAGATAATCCTCTCGTATGACGCCGATGAGGCGGGTCAGAAGGCTACCGCCCGCGCGCTCGGAATATTCGGCACCACGGGCATGGAGATAAAAGTTCTGCGTCTGACCGGCGGCAAGGATCCCGACGAGATAATCAAAAAATACGGCGCTCAGCGCTTCCGCGATATCATAAACGGCGCGGCGAACGACACTGAGTACAGACTCCTTCGAGCGCGCCAGGGAATCGACCTGTCCACCGACGACGGAAAGGTGAAATATCTTTCCGCGGCGACGGAGGTGCTCGCGGGGATACCGAGCCCCGTCGAAGTCGATGTCTATGCCTCGCGCCTTGCGAATGAGCTCGGCGTGGACAAGCTCGCTATCGAATCGCAGGTGAAATATAAGCGCGAGGGGCTCAGAAAACGCCGCATGGCTCAGCGCGAGCAGGATCAGAAGCGCCTGCTGATAAACGGACAGAACACAAAGAACCCGGAGCGCTCCCAGCATCTGCGCGCCGCAAAGGCGGAGGAGACGCTGATAGCCTCGCTCATGCGGAACCCGGATTTCTATAACAAGCTCAAGGACGAGCTGTCTGCGGATTATTTTGTTACCGCGCTCAACAGACGCATCTTTTCAGTCATCCTTTCGCGCCTTGACGAGGGCGGCAACACCGAACCGTATTTCCTCTCGTCCGCGTTCACTCCCGATGAGATGGACGAGGTCGAGCGCATATTCCGTTCTGCGGCTCAGCTGAGCAACACCGTCGAAGAGTGCGCCGACTGTATAAAAATACTCAAAGAGGAAAAAAATAAGCCGGAGAGCATAAAAGCCTCCGAACTGAGCGACGACGATTTCGCAAAGCTGTTCAGACCCGATAAACAGGATTGATATTCTGTTTTGGGTCATGACATAAAAGACCGACTCAATATGCAACATAAAGAGAAGGAGACAGAGAAGTAATGGATGGTATCGAAAAAAGACCGGCGGTGAAAGCCCTTATCGAAAAGGGTAAAGCCGCAGGCAAACTGACCACCCAGGAGATCGACACGGTAATAGTCGACATGGATCTTGATATCGAGGATCTTGATAAGCTCTATGAGTCTATCGAGGCGCAGAATATCGAGATAATCGACGACCTGTCGATGCTGGATGTGGACGATGTCAACTTCGATCTGGGCGAGACGCCCAAGTCGACCGCTGACACCGCGGGGGTCACTGATGACAAGAATATCACTATCGACGACCCCGTCAAGGTCTATCTCAAGGAGATAGGCAAGGTTCCGCTGCTCACCCCCGAGGAGGAGATCGAGCTCGCCATCAGAATCGGCGACAACGACCCCGCCGCAAAGCGCAGACTGACCGAGGCGAACCTCAGGCTCGTCGTCAGCATCGCAAAGCGCTATGTCGGCAGGGGCATGCAGTTCCTCGATCTTATTCAGGAGGGCAACCTCGGACTTATCAAGGCTGTTGACAAGTTCGATTACACAAAGGGATTCAAATTCTCGACCTACGCCACATGGTGGATAAGGCAGGCGATAACCCGCGCCATAGCCGACCAGGCGAGGACGATAAGAATCCCCGTTCACATGGTCGAGACCATAAACAAGGTCAAGAAGACCAACAGCCAGCTGCTGCACAAGAACGGCAGAGACCCCACGGCGGAGGAAATCGCCGAGGTACTCGATATGTCCGTTGACAAGGTGCGCGAGATAATGCGTGTGGCTCAGGAGCCTGTCTCCCTTGAGACCCCCATCGGCGAGGAGGAGGACAGCCATCTCGGCGACTTCATCCCCGATGACGATGCTCCCGCCCCGGCAGACGCCGCTTCGGCGACCCTGCTCAAGGAGGAGCTTGCCCATGTGCTCAAGACCCTCACTCCCCGTGAGGAGCGAGTGCTCTCGATGCGCTTCGGACTCACCGACGGCCATCCTCACACCCTCGAGGAAGTCGGCAAGGAGTTCAACGTCACCCGTGAACGTATCCGCCAGATCGAGGCAAAGGCTCTGCGCAAGCTCCGTCACCCGACGAGAAGCAAGAAGCTCAGGGACTACGTCGAATAATCAAAATCAAAAAAACCAGCCGTAAGCGTAAAAAACTTGCGGCTGGTTTTTATATTATTGCTCGTGCTTTATTTCTTGTACTTCGCCAGCAGACCTTCGAGGTTCTTGTGGAGTATTTTCTCTCTGTCCTCGTCGCTCAGCGGCAGGGACATAAATGTTTCAAGCTCCTTCTTGACGTTCCACATCGGGTAGTCCGAGCCGAAGAAAATTTTGTCCGTGCCGAAGATGTGAATCATCTCCATTATCCTCTCCGGACTCATCGCATAGAAACTGCTCGATGAGTCAACATATACTCCCGCTTCAGAAAGCTCTTTTGAGCCGTAGCCCCATTCCGACCATGCGCCGAAATGCGCTGCGATTATGTCGAGCTTCGGGAACTTTTCGAGGACTTTTATTAGCTTCGTCGGCTTTGAATATTGCGTGCGGTAGTCGCCGGTGTGGAAGAGTATCGGCAGTCTGCCCTCGAGCACTTCGTACATGCGCATAGCTTCAGGCGCGTCTATGTCGAACTCCTGAAAATCGGGGTGCAGCTTTATTCCCGAGAGTCCGAGCTCTATCGCTTCGTCAACGATTTCCGGTATCTCGTCGCCGCATCCGGGGTGGAGCGTCGCAAAGCCGATGAATCGGTCGGGGTGCTCCGATACGCTCTTTGCAATGAATGAATTTATTGAGCGCACCTGGTGCGGTGTCGTCGCGACCGAGTGAACAAGAAATTTGTCAACTCCCGCTTCGTCGCCGACCTTGAGAAGCATGTCGACCGTGCCGTCGAGGTCCATGTCGATGTCGTAGAAATCGCCGATGCTGCGCGCCGCCTTTCTGGCGAGCTTGTCAGGGTATATATGTGCGTGGCTGTCTATTATCATTTTTACATCTCCAGTGTGTTGAAACTTATTTTATGCGCGTCAGTTTACCCCTCACTGCGTGATAGTTTATCTCTCCGAGCGCGAATATCGGCGCGTCGCTTTTGAGAGAGTCCGAAAACACTTTCTCAAATTTCGCGCCGGGCATCGCCTCGTTTATTCTTATAACCTTTTCACCGTCCTTGCAGTTGAGCCCGGTCATTCTGCCCGTGTGCGGGTCAAGGCGCGTGGCGATGAGTGTGTGCACCTTGTATTTTTCGCATATCGGGCGCAGCAGAAATTCGGGCGACGCCGAGCATACGACTGCGGGGAGATCGCGGTTCTCCGGGCGGAAGAACGGATATATTCTCTTTTCGTTCTTCTCCCAGAACTTTTTGACCATCTTTTCCGTGTTCACAAAGCGCAGGAAGCAGAAGAATCTGCCCTTCATCTTGTCGCCGCCTATCTTTAAAAAGAAGCAGGCGAGGCAGACGAGCTGATAGGGAAGAATGACTATCAGCCACGGGTGCCTGACAAGGCAGAAGAGATAGAACACGCTCTCCGAGTCAACGGGGAAAACGGTCTTGTCAAAATCATAGAGGTCGAATTTCATTTTATAACTCCTTAAAGCTCAACTGTCAGCGTGCCGCCGTCGAGCCTGTGAACTGTCTCTTGGCCGCCGTATACAATGTGCGCCTCGCCATTGCCGGTGAGGGAATACGAGGTGAGCTTGCCGCCGCTCCATGTCATATCGACCTTTATGTTTCCCTTTGCGAGCAGACCGCGAACGCTGCCTTCGCTCCACTTATCGGGGAGAGCGGGCAGAAGATAAATCTTTCCGTCAAAGCAGTCGAGCAGCATCTCGCAGACTCCGCTGACCGCGCCGAAGTTTCCGTCTATCTGGAAAGGCGGGTGCGCGTCAAAGAGATTTTCGTATGTGCCGCCGCCGTGGGAGTAGTTCATGCCGGTCGAAGCCTTGAACCTCAGCTGCTGATCGAATAGCTTCAATGCGTGGTTGCCGTCGCGCAGACGCGCCCAGAAGTTTATCTTCCAGCCGAGGCTCCAGCCCGTGCCGTCGTCGCCTCTTATTTCGAGCGAGCGTCTGCAAGCGTCCGCAAGCTCGGGCGTGCCGTAAGAAGTTATCAGATGCGCGGGGTGCAGACCGTAGAGCATCGAGCAGTGGCGGTGGTGTATCTCCGATTCTTTCTCTTCGTTGTACCACTCGAGAAGCTGACCTTTTTTGCCGATTCTGAACGGCAGCATGCGGTCGAGCTTGCCTTTGAGGATTCCTGCAAACTCCTTGTCCTCGCCGAGGATGTCGGAAGCTTTGATGCAGTTTTCAAACAGCTCGCGGATTATGCTCATCGTCATTGTCGTCGTCTGCGAAACGGCGCAGCTGCTGCCGTTTAGGACGAAGTTGTTCTCGGGCGAGGTCGAGGGCGCGGCGATGAGATAGCCGTCCTTGTCCTCGACGAGATAGTCGCAGTAGAATTCCGCGCTCTTTTTCATTATCGGATAGGCGGTCTCGCGCAGATATTTTTCGTCCATGGTGTATTCGTAGTGGGCAAAAATATGCTCGCAGAACCAGCCGGGCGACATCGGCCAGAATGCCCATACGGCGCATCCGCCGACGGGGGTCGTCATTCTCCAGATGTCAACATTGTGATGCGCGACAAAGCCGTGCATGCCGTACATCTCTTTTGCCGTGCGCTCGCCCGCGACGGACAGATCTCGCACCATCTCTATCAGCGGCTCGTTGACCTCCGGCATATCGCAGGGGAGAACGGGCCAGTAGTTCATCTCGGTGTTTATGTTTACAGTGTAGTTTGAGTGCCACGGCGGGCAGAGCTTCTCGTTCCAGATGCCCTGAAGCGTCGATGGCTGCGAGCCGGGGCGCGACGAGGATATCGCGAGATAGCGTCCGAAGTTGAACAGCAGGGTGTAGAGAGCGATGTCATTCTTGTCTTTCTTGAAATTGCGCAGACGCTTGCCGGTCGGTATGTTGTCTTTGCCGTTCGAGCCTATGTCAAGCTCAACTCTCGAATAGAGCGCGCGGTAGTCGGCGATGTGCGCGGATTTGACCGCTTCGTAATCGAAATTCTTCGAGAGTCTCTCGATGCAGGGCTCAAGGTGCGGCTTGCCGTTTGTGAAAGCGTTGTTCTGCCAGCCGTTGAAGCTCGTCTCTGCGGTGAGATAGAGCGTGACGACCGTCGCGCCGGTTATCTCTATTCCCTTGCCGCTTATATGCTTTTTGCCGTCCGTATCGGCTTTCACGGCGCAGGTGAAGAGCATACCGCGCTCGCTGTCGACTTTCGAATAGCTCTGCTTATCCGACTGACCATTCGTGTTGTGCTCGCTCGGCGCTTCGCCGCTCATGACGAGCAGACCGCTCTGCGACTTGACTTTGTGATGAAGCTGGCATTTGAGGCTTGCCGTGACATCAAACTTGCCGTTTTCGCAGATGAGGCGGACTGCGATAACTTTATCGGGATGCGACGCAAACAGCTCGCGGCGCATGATGCGCTTGCCCTGCCTGTAGCTGACCGAGGCGATCGCCGTGTCAAGATCGAGCGAGCGGATATAATCTGACTTGCGGTCGGAGCCGTCGAATGTCAGAACGAGGTCGCCCAGGGGCAGGTATGCCTGGCTCCATGTGCTCATGAAGTCGGATTCTATAATATCCTGCGACTCGCGCAGCTTTCCGTCGAGCGCGAGTGCGCGGGCTTTCTGAAAAGCTTCGAGCGAACCGGGGCGTATAGTGTTCTTCGGGTGCCCCGTCCAAAGCTCGTCGTGGTTCAAAGAGACGGTCTCTTCCTCTACTTTGCCGTATATCATGCCGCCGAGCGTTCCGTTGCCGATTGGCAGCGCCTGAGTCCAGACGGAGGCGGGCTTGTCATACCAGAGAAATGATGAATCCTTCATTTTTTAGCTCCTTATTTAAGAAGTAATAGACTAATAGATTATAAAAAAAATCGGGCTTTAAGTCAATGCTTTTAAGAAAATGCAGGAAACCCTGCAATTTTTGCTCTGCCGTCTTGCATTTTCATGTGGCTGTATGCTAAAATCATGTTACATATGTAAACGGAATAAGGTGAATATCCAATATGACAAAACAGCTGCTTTCAAAAATAGAGGGCTGTTACTCTTCCATGTCCAAGGGACATAAGCGGATAACCGACTACATAACCGAAAACTACGACAAGGCGGCGTTCATGACCGCGGCGAAGCTCGGCGACGCGGTCGGCGTGAGCGAGTCGACTGTCGTCAGATTCGCGTCCGAGCTCGGCTTTTCGGGCTATCCTCAGCTTCAGAAGACCCTGCAGGAGGTAGTCAAGAGCAGACTGACGAGCGTCCAACGCATGGAGGCAGCGGGCGGCGAAGATATGCTCGAACACGCGTTTTCTTCCGATATCGATACGATAAAGGCGACCCGCGAGAGCATTTCGCGCGAGGCGTTCAACGCGAGCGTCGAGGCGATAAACCGCGCGAAGCATATCTATGTCCTCGGCGTGCGCAGTGCGGCGTCGCTTGCAAGCTTTGCGGCGTTCTATCTCAATTTTGTCTATGACAGCGTGACCCTTATCGAACCCGCCGGAACGGGCGAGGCGTTTGACCAGGCGTTCAGAATCAACAAGGACGATGTCTGCATCGCGATAAGCTTCCCGAGATATTCAAAGCAGACGATAAATATGCTGCGCTTTATATCCGACAGGGGAGCGACGGTTATCTCCGTCACCGACAGCGAGAATTCACCTATAGCGCAGTTTGCGACCCATCTTCTCCTCGCGCGCAGCAGCATGGTTTCGTTTGTCGATTCCCTCGTTGCTCCGCTGAGCCTTATCAACGCGCTGATAGCGGCGGCGGCGAGCGAAAAGAGCGGCGAGGTCTACAGCAATCTCAGCTCGCTCGAAAATATCTGGGACGAGTATCAGATATACCAGACCCACGAGGACGAGTAAATTTTTCAAAAAGAGGTAAATTATGCCTGAAGTGCTTGTAATAGGCGGCGGAGCGGCGGGGCTTATGGCAGCCGTTACCGCGGCAAAAAAAGGCGGCAAAGTCGTTCTGCTTGAACGCAACGAAAAAGTCGGCCGAAAAATAATGATAACGGGAAAGGGCAGGTGCAACGTCACGAATGACTGCGCCGATCTCAACGCCCTTATCTCGGCTGTGCCGGTCAACGGCAGATTTCTTTACAGCGCGTTTTCGCGCTTCATGCCCGCAGATACAATGAATTTCTTTGAATCCCAGCACGTGCCGCTCAAGACCGAGCGCGGCAACCGCGTTTTTCCCGAGTCGGACAGAGCTTCCGATATAGTCGACGCGCTTTTCTTCGCGGCGAAGCACGCGGGCGTTGATATAGTGACAGGCAGGGCAAAGGAACTCATAATCGAATCCGGTAAAGTTCGCGGCGCGATACTCTACTCCGGCGAGCGGATATATGCCGACAGGGTGATAGTCGCCACCGGCGGCAGGTCTTATCCCCAGACGGGCTCAACAGGCGACGGATATGAACTCGCAAAACAGGCGGGGCACACCGTGACCCCGATAAAGCCGTCGCTCGTTCCGCTCGAAGCGCACGAGGGCTTCTGCTCGCGGCTTCAGGGGCTGTCGCTGAGAAATGTTTCAATAACTGTTGAGGACACAAAAACGGGAAAGCACATCTATTCCGATTTTGGCGAGATGCTGTTTACTCATTTCGGCGTGTCGGGCCCGATGATACTCTCCGCGAGCTCGCATATGCGTCAGATGGAACGGGGGAGATATAAAATTGTTATCGACCTCAAACCCGCGCTTTCGGAGCAGCAGCTCGATGCGCGCGTCCTGCGCGATTTCAGCGAGAACAACAACCGCAATTTTATAAATGCGCTCAACTTCCTGCTTCCCAAAAAGCTCGTGCCCGTCATAGTCTCTCTCTCGGGCATACCCATGGACACAAAGGTCAATTCCGTCACCCGCGAACAGCGCGCGAAGCTCGTTTATCTGCTCAAGCATTTCACTGTTACGGTAACTGACTTTCGCCCGATCGAAGAGGCGGTTGTCACCTCCGGCGGCGTAAAGACCTCGGAGATAGACCCGAAAACGATGCGGTCGAAGCTCATAGACGGTCTGTATTTTGCGGGCGAAGTTATAGATGTCGATGCCTACACGGGCGGATTCAATTTGCAGATAGCGTTCTCGACCGGACATCTTGCCGGAGAGAGTGCGGCTCAATAAAGAAAGCACGAAAGGAAAATCTCTATGTCAATAAATGTTGCAATCGACGGCCCCGCAGGAGCGGGCAAGAGCACAATATCACGCCGCGCGGCTCAGGCGCTCGGCTTTATCTATGTCGATACCGGCGCGCTTTACCGCACCGTCGGACTCAACGCACTGCGCCGCGGAGTCGACCTTGAAAACCCCGAGGCTATTGCCGAGAGCGTCAAGGGTATATCCGTTGAACTCAAATATGAAAACGGCGAGCAGGCAGTGTTTTTAAACGGCGAGAATGTTTCGGCGTTTATCAGAACTCCCGAAGCGTCAATGGCGGCCTCGAAAGTCTCGGCGGTGCCCGCAGTCCGCGAGTTCCTTTTCGGTCTCCAGCAGGATATCGCCGCCAAAAACGACTGCGTCATGGACGGGCGCGATATCGGAACCGTTGTTCTGCCCCACGCGCAGGTCAAGATATTCCTCACCGCTTCCGCCGAGGAACGTGCGCGCCGCCGCTATAAAGAACTCATAGAAAAGGGCGAAAAGGTCGAATACGAAAATGTGCTTGCAGAAATGAAGCAAAGGGATTATAATGATTCCAATCGGGCTATCGCTCCGCTCAGAGCCGCGCCCGACGCCATAACGGTCGATACGACGGAGCTTTCGCTCGACGAGTCGATAGAGAAAATAAAAAATGTTATTAAGGAGAATCTTTGATGGAACCGAAGATTAAAGGTAAAGCGTTTAACTACAACGATACCAGAGACAGAAAATTTTATGACGTTTTCGTTTGGATGTTTCATCCGCTCGCAAAGATTGTCTTCAAGACGCAGTATATCGGACGCGAAAACGTGCCGAAAACGGGCAGTCTTATAATTGCCTCGAACCATCGCAACTCATACGATCCCGGTCTCATTGCCGCGGCGAGAGTCCGCAAGATCCACTACATGGCGAAGCTCGAGCTGTTCAATCTCAATAAGCTCGCTTCGTGGATGCTGCGTCACCTGAATGCGTTCCCGATAAGCCGCGGAACGGGCGACCAGCGCTCGCTCAACTATGCTATCCGCCTTGTCGAAGAGGGCAAGGTTCTCGGCATATTCCCCGAGGGCACGCGCTCGAAGGATCCCGACGGCAAGATGCTGCCGCCCAAAGCAGGCATCGCGCTTATTGCCAAGGCCACCCATGCCGATGTTCTGCCCGCATGCATTTATTTTGAGGGCAAGAGCAAGTTCCGCAAGAAGATAACCGTCCGCTTCGGCGAGGTCATTCCCTATGAGGAGCTCGGACTTACGGACGAATCAAATATGAGTGAGATAAAGGACGCTTCCAGACTTGTCATGGGCAAGATAGGGGAGCTGCTTGAAAAGGGCCATGAAAAGGATTGAGGTTGCAAAAACGGCGGGCTTCTGCTTCGGGGTCAACCGCGCGGTCGAGATGACATATAAGCTCGTTGACAGCGGAAAAAAAGTCGCTACTTTCGGTCCCCTGATACATAACCCGGTCGTTATAGAAGATCTTGAGAAAAAGGGCGTTCGGGTGATAAACTCGCCCATAGAAGCGTCCGCCGATACTACCGTCGTCGTCCGCACCCACGGAGTCGGCGCGAGCGTCTATCGCAGCCTTGAGGCTACGGGCGCCGATATCTGCGACGTTACCTGCCCGTTCGTCAAGAAAATACACAGGATAGTCGGCAAGAATTCATCGCCCGATATCCCCGTGCTCATCGCCGGAGACAGCGGTCATCCCGAGGTCATCGGCATTATGGGTCACTGCCGCGGCGAGTGCTTCACTTTCCGCAACGCCGAAGAACTCCGTAAAATTTTCGAAAATCATCCGGAATATTCCGAGAAGAAAATAACGGTCGTCTCACAGACCACTTTCAGCGTAAAAGAATGGCAGGAATCCCTAAAAATAATAAAAATACTATGTACAAATGCAAATGTTTTTGATACAATATGTAATGCTACGCAGGATAGGCAGAAAGAGGCTTCCGAGCTGTCGCAGCGCGTCGATATGATGATCATCATCGGCGGCTCGCAGAGTTCCAACACGGCAAAGCTCAAGGGAGTGTGCGAAAAAAACTGCACGACTTATCTTGTGGAGCGCGCAGCGGATGTTAAAAATATCGATTTCTCCGCCTGCGATGTTGTCGGCGTTACTGCAGGGGCATCAACCCCTGCGTGCATAATAAAGGAGGTACTTTGTAACATGTCCGAAATTCTTAACGAACAATCCAAAGAGCTTGAGGAAGGCGCAGTCGAGCGTAAGACCGATGTCGCTGAGGCGGCTGCCGGTGAGCTCGAGGAGAGCGCAGCTTCCGCACAGCCGGCGGAGGAGGTGCCTTCCGAAGAAGCAGACGAGCAGGACTTCTCCAAGGCTCTTGAGGAGTCTCTCAACAGCATGAACAACGACCAGAAGGTCACCGGTATCGTCATGGGCTTCTCGCCCACAGAGATCCAGGTCGACATCGGCAGAAAGCATGCCGGCTATGTCCCCATGGACGAGTACAGCGCAGATCCTGCCGCTGACCCGAAGAAGGAGCTCAAGATAGGCGACGAGATCGGTCTTATCATCATGAAGACCAACGATGCAGAGGGCACCGTTATGCTTTCCAAGCGTCGTTATGACGCTATGCAGGCATGGCGCGATATCGCTGACGCGGCTGAGACCGATAAGGTTTTCGAAGGCGTTGTCACCGATGTTGTCAAGGGCGGCGTTATCGCTGTTACCGACGGCGTTCGCGTTTTCATCCCCGGTTCTCTTGCAACCGCATCGCGCAGTGAGTCTCTTGACAGCCTTCTGAGAAAGAACGTCAAGTTCCGCATCATCGAGGTCAACAACTACAAGAGAAGAGCTGTCGGCTCCATCCGTGCCGTCCTCAAGGAGGAGAGAAAGGCCGCTGAGGAAGCTTTCTGGGCACAGGCTGAGGTCGGTCAGAAGTATACCGGCACCGTCAAGTCTCTTACCAACTACGGCGCATTCGTCGACATCGGCGGCGTGGACGGCATGGTCCACATCTCCGAGCTGAGCTGGAGCCGCATCAAGAACCCCGCCGAGATCTGCAAGGTTGGCGACACCATGGATGTGTATGTCATCTCCTTCGACGCTGAGAAGCACAAGATCTCCTTGGGTGCTAAGGACCACAGCGTGGATCCCTGGCAGGTGTTCATGAACAAGTACGGCGTGGGCGACACCGCTGAGGTTCGTATCGTTAAGCTGATGCCCTTCGGCGCTTTCGCTGAGGTGGTTCCCGGCGTGGACGGCCTGATCCACATTTCTCAGATCGCTGACCGCCGCATCGACAAGCCCTCCGACGTCCTGTCCGAAGGCCAGATGGTCGACGCGAAGATCACCGCCATCGACGAGGAGAAGAAGAAGATCTCCCTCAGCATCCGCGCGCTGCTCAGCGGCGAGGAAGAGGCTCCTGTCGAGGAGTAATTTTCCCGAACTGAAAA
>OKTG01000797.1_pt1 | contig 11892 bp, 7 predicted proteins | sample 1606091 | NCBI WGS metagenome assembly OKTG01 (sample SAMEA3879512, study PRJEB24766) | human gut metagenome | biome: human-associated habitat; feature: feces | place: USA | collected 1985/1987 | reverse complement strand
ACGTGCGTCGTGCGCATGAAGTGGTCGTCGCAGACATGTGCAAAGTGATAGGTCGGCACGCCGTCGCTCTTCAAAAGCACCTCATCGATTATATTCTCCGGCATTTCAATTTTGCCGCGGATCATGTCGTCAAAGACAATTCTCTTGTTCTCGTCGCCCTCGGAGCGGAAGCGGAGCACATAGGGCTCGCCAGCCTCGATGCGTCTCTTCTGCTCGTCAAAGCTCAGGTCGCGGCACTTCGCCCATTTGCCGAAATATCCGGTTATCGCCGCGCCGCCGTTTTCCTGCTCTTCGCGGATAGCGGCGAGCTCGTCCGCAGTGCAGAAGCAGGGGTATGCCTTGCCCTCCTGCACAAGACGCTTGGCGACCGCATGGTAAATTTCAACGCGCTTGCTCTGGGTATAAGGACCGTAAGCGCCCTTCTCTGTGTCGAATCCGGTCACGCCCTCATCAAATTCGAGACCGAAATTTTTGAATCCGTTGATTATTGCGGACACGCCGTCGGCGACCTCACGCTTCTTGTCCGTGTCCTCGATTCTCAGATAAGTCAGTCCGCCGCTGACTCTCGCCGTAAGAAAATCGACGAGCGCGCCGAACAGGCCGCCTATATGGAGATACCCCGTCGGACTCGGTGAGAATCGGGTCACGCGCGCACCCTCGGGCAGCTCGCGCGGGGGAAATCTCAGCTCGCAGTCCTCCGGCGTCAGCCCGTTTGAGCCGAACAGGAGATCGGCGAGTCTTTCGTTATCAGTCATTAAACCGCACTCCGTTTCTTGAGTAAATATATACACTATATTATTGCAGAAAAACGCCCGTCAATCAAGAGCCAAAGAACAATTTCTCAAATCAAAAGAGGTTAATCGATAAAAATTTCATAAATCTTTAATTTTCCATTGATTTTTGCACTCTTTTATTTTATAATGAATACGACCGCGCAAGCAGTGGATTGATTTTTCGTGCTCATTCGCTCGGGAGAGAAAACCGCAAAAAAGCGCGACTGAATGAAGATTTCATATTCGGAGGTAACAGAAATGACAAAGAAGATCATAGCTCTTGTCCTTGCTCTCTGCTTCGTTTTTGCTTTTGCAGCCTGCAAGAAGGATAAGGACAACAGCGACACAACCACAGGCGAGCCCAACACTTCGGCAAACGGCGAGACGATTGCAAATGACGAGTCCAGCGATGCAGAACCCGCGAGCGGCGACGAGTCCACCGAGGCTCAGACCGACGCTTCCGGCAACACTGTTGCTCCCGCGACCGAGAAGAACACTCAGGGCAGCGGCAGCCAGGGCGGCAACCATGGCGGCAGCACCACTGCTTCCAAGCCCGCGACAAAGGCTGAGATAGTTGCGTATTTCAACAAGGCCATTAACGGCGTTAAGCCCAGTGCGAAGAGCGTTACAAGAGTTTCTGAGACGAACTACAGAAGCGGCAAAATCACCGGAGTGCCCTCCATCGTCGATAAGCTTGTCGGCGGTATAGACAGCTTTGTTGACGGTCAGCTCAAGAAGAACAGCAAGGGCTCCGAAACATTCTCCAATTCTGCGGCTATAAAGGCTAACTTCCCTGTTGAGAACGAGTCCTGGTCGAGCAAGCTTACTGCGAATGATGTCGCAAGCGCAACTTGCACCGAGGCGGGCGGAGTTTACACCATTACTATAAAGACGGTTGCCGACAAGGCTTCCTCCAACGTTCATCACGGCTCGGGTCATGCCCCGAAGGTTTTCAGCGTGGTTCTCCCGTCTGTTATCAACGATCAGTTTAGCGGCGGCGTGCTTAAGTCTGTCGCTAAAGCCTTTAAAATCGGCACCGCTCAGATGGAGTATCCCTCCGGCACAGTTACCGTTAAGGTTGATGCTAAGACCAGCCGTGTTATCAATGCTACATATGATGCCAAATGGACAATTCACCTTCCTCTTGGTGACGGAATGGTAGTGCTTCCTTTCGGCACAAAGACCATTTACAACATCGCTTACTAATTAAACAAAATGACTGTTTTGAGGCAGGAGTTTCCTGCCTCAAAATGCATTTACAAACATATCAAGTGAAAAAGAAGGATATTTAAAATGGAAAAGAAAGTTCTTGTTGAAACTTCCGCGCGCCATGTACATGTCACCAGAGAAGCTCTTGATATCCTCTTCGGCGAGGGTTATGAGCTGACCGTCAAGAAGGAGCTCTCTCAGCCCGGCCAGTTTGCGAGCAACGAGCGCGTTGCCGTTATCGGACCGAAGGGCAGCTTCCCGGCGGTCTCCATCCTCGGCCCCGTGCGTCCCGAGAATCAGGTTGAGATTTCACTCACCGACGCCCGTTCGATAGGCGTGACTGCTCCTGTCAGAGAGAGCGGCGACGTTGCGGGCAGCGGCGCCTGCAAGCTTGTCGGCCCCAAGGGTGAAATAGAGCTCGAGTGCGGCGTTATCGCAGCGCAGAGACACATCCACGCAACTCCCGAGGATGCCGAAAAATACGGTCTTCAGGACAAGCAGATAGTCAGCGTCAAGATCGACTCCAACGGCCGTTCGCTCGTTTTCGGCGATGTCGTCGTCAGAGTCAGCCCGAAGTATGCGCTGGCAATGCACATCGATACCGATGAGTCCAACGCCGCAGGCGCAACTCCCGGTCTCATGGGCGAGATACTTGCGTAACAAAAAAACGAAATTCAGTCCTCTGCACTCTGAGTGCGGAGGGCTTTTCGCTTGCGGTCGTGGAGAATGAGCAGACGCACTTATGTGCCAATAGCGGTGGAGCTCTTCAGGCAATATAACGGCATTTTTATTCTCACATATAAAATTATTGTCGACTCCCTTGTGTAAGGAGAGCTGGATCGGCGAAGCCGAGACTGAGGGATTGCGTCCGGATAAAAATTGTCGTGGTTGTCCTCGGTTTATCAACGGGCAAATTCTTATTTTCGGATACTTACGCGAAACCGCCGCCAAAATCAAAACACTTTTTCCCGATGTGTTTCACTAATGACGAATTTACACAATTTGGACTACCCCCGTTAAACGAAATTTTATCTTTTGTCTATTGAATGATTGGAACAACGATTATACAATTATATATAAATCAATAAGGAGTGAAATAAGATGAAAAAGATTCTGGCAATAATCCTTGCCGCTGTCCTCGTTCTCTCGTTCGCGGCGTGCAAGAAGAATGACACAAACAACGACACCACTGCCGGTGACGCGCAGACCTCCGGTCAGGCGGCGGATGTTTCCGCTTCCGATGATACCGCTTCTTCCGAAGAGGCTTCCTCCGAGGTCGAGACCGAGGTAGTCACCGATAAAGAGGGTCACACCGTTATCGAGACTAAAGCTTCTCAGTCCTCCGATACAAAGACCACGACCAAGGGCAGCACGACTCCCTCCAAGGGTCTCAACACCAACAACGCAGCAGCTTGCATCAAAGCTTATCAGGCGGCTATCGCCAAGACAAAGCAGTTCAAGAGCGGCAGACAGAACATGGCTCTCAAGGGCAGCATCACTGCTGACGGCAGCCTCGGCGCTCTGCTCAAGATAGCTCAGAAGCCCGTTGCAAACGCACTCAACAAGAACTCCAAGGATCGTACCGATATCCCCGGCAAGCCCTCGGGCATGCAGGCGAGCCACATGAAGAGCGCCAGCGCGGTGACCAGCGGCAACTACACCACAATCACCTTCAACGTCAAGGATCAGACTCAGGGCGCGAAGGCTGATAACCACAGCGGTTCCGTCGGCTGCGCAGTCGGTACTCTCGGCGATGTCGATAACGCTATCAGAGAGCTCGGACTCAGCGTCGACTACAAGGACGGCAAGATTGAGCTGACCTACACCAACTGCAAGGTCGTCGTCAAGATTGACAACACCACCGGCAAGATCGTCGAAGGCAGCTGGGAATATGATGTCAATGTCTATGCAAACGGCATCAAGGTCTCCATCGTCTCCGTCAATAACCTCAAGGGTATCGTCGCTTTCTCTTACACCGCTAAGGGCTGATATCTGAAAAAAATCGAAGCCGTCCGTCTTTTCCAGACGGGCGGTTTTTTGTCGGCTGTCGGGGATATGCGTCGGATAAACTGCGGCTTTATCAAAAATTAATTTTTTGCCATGTTTTTTTATAAGATTTTTCTTGACCTGTCTGCTTCAATATCTTAAAATATAAGCCTAATCAAGTGCAACACTCAGATAAAATCTGTCGGGAGGGAGAAGAATGAACAAAAAGCTTATGAGATTTGCCGCACTTTTGCTTGCGGCGGCTATGCTCTTTTCCTTTTCGGCGTGCAGAACGAACGATGACGGTTCGGAGTCTTCTACGGACGAACCCTCGGTCACTGATGCGGGGAATATTCATGAGGAGTCCACCGACTCTGCGGAGCTGACAACTGACGAGCCGACGACCGACTCAAGAACCGCGACGCGCTCCAATGTTTCCGGCGGAACAAAGACCGAGACTGTCAACGTCTACAAGGGGCTCAACTCCACGAACACTTCGCGGGTGCTCAAGTATTACAAAGCTGCGGCGGCGAACACCAAGAGCATCGACGCCACGCAGTATATGTCCATGAAGCGCGTTGATTACACTCCGCGCAACAGCTTCCAGAAGGGAATGCTCTCCCTGTTTACGGGCATAGCCTCTGCGGCGCTCGCGGCGAACAGCACGCCTGTGAACGAAGTGCCCGGAGTGCCCGATGAAATTAAGTCGAGCGACCTTATCTCCGCGAATGCCGTCGCTTACGGCAACTACACCATAGTGACGCTCAACGTTAGGATGCAGCAGGACGATCAGAATACTAAGGACGCGCATCAGGGTCCGGTCGGCAGGACTGTCGGCACGGTCGGGAACCTCGACAGAGTTTTTGAAGCCATGCCGAGCGTCAAGGTGAACTGCTCAAAGGGCAGCATCACGCTCAAGTATGACGACTGCAAGGTCGTTGTCAAAATAGACAACGGCAGCGGAATGATAGTCAGCGGCACATGGAGCTATACTGTTGATATCGATGTCGACAATATATATGCGAGCATCGCGGGCAGCGACGAGCTGCTGATAACGAACACAGGCGGCGCGGTCGGATTTGTTATAAAGACGAATGACGAAATCTCGCTTCAAAGCCGCAATTCAAAATAAAACTGACCCGCACGGCGCGATGCCGGGCGGGTTTTGATATTAAATTAAGAAGAGAGCTGCCTTTTGACAGCTCTCTCTTTATGTTTTTATTTATCTGCTTCGGCGTCGTTTGCCTTTGCCTCTTCGATAACCTTCTGTGCAACGACGGGTGGCGCATCCTCATATCGGGTGAACTCAAGGGTGAACCAGCCTCTGCCGGCGGTCACGGAGCGAAGGACGGTCGAGAAATCGCCCATCTCGCCCATGGGAACTTCCGCGATGAGCTCCTGAATCTTCGGCTCGTCGGACGGGCCCATGCCGAGCACGCGGCCGCGGCGCTTTGTGACATCGCCCATGATGTCGCCGAGGTTCTCGTCGGGCATATAAGCCTTCAGAGTGCCGATAGGCTCAAGGATAACGGGGTTCGCCTGCGGGATACCGTTCTTGTATGCTATGTTCGCGGCGGTCTTGAACGCCATTTCGGACGAGTCGACCGGATGATAAGAGCCGTCGTAAAGAGTCGCCTTTATGCCGACCATCGGGTAGCCGGCAAGTACGCCCTTCTTGACGCTGTCGCGCAGACCCTTTTCAACTGCGGGGAAGAAGTTCTTCGGCACGGAGCCGCCGACAACTTCCTCGGCGAAAACGAGATCGTCGCTCTCGCAGGGCTCGAAGCGGATGAACACATCGCCGAACTGGCCGTGTCCGCCGGACTGCTTCTTGTGTCTGCCCTGAACCTCGACCTTCTTGCGGATGGACTCTCTGTATGCAACCTTCGGCACGCTGAGATCGACCTCAACGCCGAACTTGTTCTTGAGCTTGGAAACGATAACATCAAGGTGCTGCTCGCCGAGACCGGAGAGAATCTGCTCGCGGGTCTCTTTGTTGATGACGAACGAAATCGTGGGATCCTCTTCGAGGAGCCTGAGCAAGCTCGCCGCGACCTTCTCTTCGTCGCCCTTCTTGCGGACTTTGACTGCCATTGAAAGGCAGGGGGTCGGGAACTTGATGCCCTCAAGGGTTATCGGGTTCTTTGCCGAGCAGACCGTGTCTCCGGTCTTGATGCCCGCAAGCTTTGTGACAACGCCGATGTCACCTGCGGGGATGCAGGATGCGTCCTCCTGCTTGCTGCCCTTGAGGGTGATTATCTTGCCCATTCTCTCGCTCTCTTCGGTGCGGGAGTTATAAGCGGGGGTGTCCGAAGTTATCTTGCCGGAAACGACCTTGAAGAAGGACATCTTGCCGACGAACGGGTCGGCGATAGTCTTGAAGCAGATAGCCGCAAGCGGGCCGTTTTCGTCGCAGGGAAGACCGTTCTCGCCTGCCTTGTCGGCTGCGGAGGGAGCGGAATAGACTATCTCGTCAAGGAGCATATCGATAGCTTCGCAGGTGTAGCCCGCGCAGGCGTATACGGGGATAACGGAGCCGTCGCTGACGCCGGAGTTGAGAGCCTTGATTATCTCTTCGCGGGTGAAAGTCTCGCCTGCAAAGAACTTCTCCATCAGCTCGTCGTCGCTCGAAGCGACTGCTTCTGTAAGTATATCGAGCATCTCGTCAAGCTGCGGGTCGGAGGGCATTGCGACCTCTTTCTTCTCGCCGCCGCTGTAGTCAAAAGCCTTGCGGGACGCGAGGTTGACATATGCCGCAACCTTGCCGCCATCCATATAGGGGACGATAACGGGGCAGATAGCGCCGCCGACTGCGTCTTTTATAGCTGCAAATGTTTTATAGAAATCTGTATTGTCCGCGTCGCAGCGGGTGATGGCGAACATTCTCGAAATGCCTCTGGCGTTCGCCGCCTTGAGAGCTTTCTCTGCGCCGACGTCAAAACCGGAGCCCGCCGCAGTGACGATGAGCACGCTGTCCGCCGCGCGGATGCCTTCGCTCATGCCGCCCGCAAAGTCAAAAAGACCGGGAGTGTCGATTATATTTATCTTCGCGCCGTTCCACTCGATAGCGGCAACAGCGGTTGAAACCGTGGCCTTTCTCTTTTTCTCCTCGGCGTCAAAGTCGAGCACGGTGGTGCCGTCGGCGACTCTGCCGAGTCTGTCGGTAGCCTTCGCGGTGTAGAGCATTGCTTCCGCAAGGGTTGTTTTTCCTCTGCCGCCATGACCTGCTATGGCGATATTTCTGATGTCTTTCGCGTTATAGGCTTTCAAAAAAAAGTCCTCCTTATCAAAGCGCCGCTGCGCGTTTAGATTTACTGCATAAAAATTAACCACAGTTTTGAAGAAATTATAGCATACATTACTATAGATTTCAACAAAAAAATAAAAATATATTCATTAACGTTATATAAACAAATTGAGCGCAGTTTGCACTTGTAAAAGGATATAAAAATAGTATGCTTTAGTCACATCGGGGCTGTTTATCTCAAAATAAAAATAAGGACTGCGGCGGTTCGCAGTCCTGTTTATATTATTTTGACAGTCGCTGCTGATTTGAAAACTTCACAGCGTCTTTATACAGCTTGCTCTTGGTTTCAAGCAATCCGGAGTAGATTCGTCCGTTGCTGAACAGTATTATTACATCACGGCGGCTCGCTTTGCTCGTTATATGCCTCTCCGTCGTCCGGCTTTCCCAACCGATGACTTTCGGATAATATTCCGTTTCGTATACAGTCTCAGTGACATATTCCGGAGATTTGAACGAAGCATATATCATTTTGACACAGTCGCAAGCCTTTTGAACATTGCGAAAAACTACTCCGGAAGATAAAAACTCCGTTAAGAAAATATCCCATATTTTGTCGGTAACGGGCGGACAGGATACAGTAGGAAACAGTGCGACCAATCCGTCGCTTGTGATACAAAATTTAATTCTGCACTTGCAGCGCGGCTTTTTGTGCCGGAGCTTTACTTTTATATAGCCGCGGTTTTCACGCACTCTTTTTGTTTTAATGCAATCAATGCGCCGAAGAGCCGACAGTACATATTGAAAAGTTTCGCCGCTCGAAACATTGGATTTGAGAAAATAAACCTTTGTTGCCGTCTTGCATCCGTTCCGCCTGACCCATATGCTGAGAGGAACGGCAGTTATCAAAACATCTACTGCAATAATTATAGCGGCTAACAAAAGTATCCTAAGAATTGTCATGGTACGCCTCCCCGAGATACAGCTGTAACGCCTATCTCTAGTTCAGTATAGCACCTGTTTGAATGCGCACAATGATTTCCGGGAAATATACACTTTCCGCAAGAGCAGAGTCCAATAAAACGGTCACACGATGCGGCTGCGTTGAAAGTACAGACACCTCAGCGCTCCGATCTGCAGAAATCAACCGCAAAAAACATCCCCCGCACCTCTCGGTGCAGGGGATGCATTATATCAATTTTTACGCAGCTTTCTTTTCTGCGCTCTGCCGCGCGTCTGATAGCCTTGCCTATCTCGAACACCGGGATAGTGGAGACCGAGAGACCTGCGGAAATGAGCAGCTCATTGAGCTGGAATGTGCCGGGCGCGATGTCAAATTATTATATTATCTGGAGGCTTTTCTTTTCGCTGCGGCACGCTGAACGACCTTGATTATCTCGACTATCGGGATTATCGAAAACGCGAGGGCGAGCGATGTCGCATATTCGGCGAAGCCTATCGGAGTGAAGCCGAAGGCGTTTGCGAGGAACGGTATTTCAATAACCGCCGTAGTCAGCACGAGAGACGCCACCATCGCGCCGAACAGCGGCATGTTGTGACTGCCGCGAAGGCTCATCTTTATGACCGAGCCGCGCTGCGAGCGCATGTTGAACGAGTGGAATATCTCGCACATCGACATGGTGAGGAATGCCATGGTCATGCCCTGCTCGCACTGTGCGATGTTCATAAATGCCCAGTGTCCCGTCTCGAAGCGTTCGCCTATGAAGAACGCCGCGAGGGTCAGTGCGGTGACCAGCAGGCCCTGATAGAGCACATCAAAGCCGAGCCCGCCTGCAAATATTCCGTCCGACGGATCGCGCGGGCGGCGGCGCATGATATCGCTCTCCGCCTTTTCGAGTCCGAGCGCGAGCGCCGGGAAGCAGTCGGTGACGAGGTTTATGAACAGCAGATGCGGCGCTTCGAGAATCGTGAAGCCGAGAAGCGTTGCGGTGAATATCGCGAGCACCTCAGCAAGGTTCGAGCCGAGCAGGAATTGAATAGCCTTTCGGATATTGTCATATATCCGGCGGCCCTCTTCAACGGCGTTGACGATAGTTGCAAAGTTGTCGTCCGTGAGCACCATGTCTGCAACATTCTTTGTGACGTCCGTGCCGGTGATGCCCATGCCTATTCCGATATCCGCGCTCTTTATCGACGGCGCGTCGTTGACGCCGTCGCCCGTCATGGCGGTTATCTTGCCCTTTGAGCGCCAGGCGTTGACTATTCTCGTCTTGTGCTCGGGCTGCACGCGCGCGTATACATATATATTTTCGACTCTGTCCGCGAACTCTTCGTCGCTCATCGCGGAGAGCTCCGCGCCGGTTATTGCCTGTGACGGATCGGTGAGTATGCCCAGTTCGGAGGCTATCGCAACGGCGGTGTCCTTATGGTCGCCGGTTATCATAACGGGGGTTATACCCGCGCCACGGCACTCCTCGATAGCCGCCTTGACCTCCGGGCGAACGGGGTCTATCATGCCGGTAAGGCCGATGAATATCAGGTCATGCTCGAGCGCCTCGGGCGAAAAATCGTCGGGCGCGGAGTCGTATTTTCTCATCGCCGCCGCGAGCACGCGCAGAGCCTTATCCGCCATCCTCTTGTTTTCCGAGGCTATTGTCGCCTTTATCTCGTCTGTCATCGGAACGATTTTTCCGTCAATAAAAGCGTGGGTGCACAGATCGACGACAACATCGGGAGCACCCTTTGTGTATTGAATAATGCCGTCCGGTGTCTTGTGGACGGTGGACATCATCTTTCTGCCGGAGTCGAACGGAGCTTCGCCGATTCTCGGGCTGTCTGCTTTCAAATCGCCCTTGTGCATCCCGAGGCTTATCGCGTAGCTGACGAGAGCCGCCTCCGTGGGCTCGCCGATCACGAGTCCGTCGGAATCCTCCTGCGCGTCGGAGCAGAGGGACATGGCTCTTGCGAGCAGCTTTTCGTCGCCGTAATGATCGACGACGGTCATCTTATTCTGCGTGAGAGTTCCGGTTTTATCCGAACAGATCACGGAGACACTTCCAAGACCTTCTACCGCCTGCAGTTTTCGTATAATTGCATGTTCTTTTGCCATCTTCTGTGTTCCAAAAGAAAGAACGATTGTCACAATAGAGCTTAACGCTTCCGGGATTGCTGCAACTGCAAGCGCTACTGCAAACATAAATGCACTGCTGATCTTCTCACCGCGGAATACACTGATTGCAAACAGAATTCCGCAAAATATCAGTATCAGAATCGAAAGCTTTTTCCCAAAATCATCCAGATTTGCCTGAAGTGGCGTTTGTTTTTCAGAAGTCGATTTCAGAAGTCCCGCAATCTTTCCAACCTCTGTCTGCATTCCTACATTCGTTACAACCGCTCTGCCACGCCCATATGTGACAAAGCTTCCGGAAAACAGCATATTTGTCCGATCACCAAGCGGTGCGTCCTCCAAAATAGTGTCCATACTCTTTTCAACTGCAAGACTTTCTCCGGTAAGAGCACTTTCATCGACCTTAAGACTTGCATTTTCAATCAGTCTTCCATCAGCCGGAATCATATCTCCTGCTTCAAGCAGTATCACATCTCCAACAACCAGTTCTCTTGCCGGAAGCTGTACCGCCACACCATCACGCAATACTTTTGCTTCCGGTCCGGAAAGCTTCTTTAAACTCTGCAAAGACTGCTCAGCCTTTACTGTCTGTACAGTTCCCAAAATCGCATTGATCGTAATAACGATCACGATAACTGCTGCACTTTCCACATCTCCAAGCATGCCGGATATCACTGCCGATGCAATTAATATCAGCACCAGAAAATCCTTATACTGTTCAAAGAAAATCTGTAAAATACTTTTTTTCTTTCCTTCTGCAAGCTCATTCCATCCGCACTTCTCTCTGGCTCTTCCGACCTGTTCACCGGTAAGTCCTGATTCCTGGCTTTCCACACGCTCGAGAACATCTTCTGCTGTCTGCTGATAAATTTCCTTCATTACCTTTGCCTCCTTTTTTGCAAATATTCACCAACTGTAATTTTTTATGCAATGAAGGATTTTTAATAAAATGATATAAAAAAGAAACCCTTATTGCATAACAAAAAATGCAATAAAAGTCTCACCATTTCCTTATGATACCGGATGCTTCCACCGTACTGACAACATCACAAACGCAATTTGTTAAGCGCAGGTTACTCCCCTTTATTGGATCAAATCATATACCCAAAGTAACATGATTGTCAAGATGCTATATCATTACTTTTTCATTCTATGTTATACTTATTACATCGTTAACACTATTAAAATAAATTCTTCGGAGGTGAATCAAATGGATCATACGAATAATTCCTGTTGTTGTGGTGAAGCAGAATATTTTTCCGGATGTCTGATTTGTGGTGCTCCTATTACGTATCGTGCTGAAAGCTCTATTCAGACGTGTAGTATCTGCCATAAAGAGCAATTAACCAATGCGGTCTGTGAAAATGGTCACTTTATCTGTGATGCCTGTCACAGCTATGGTACTTATATACCGGTGAGCACAGCCCTCAGAAGCAGCACAGAGAAGGATCCCCTGCTGCTTCTGGAAGAGATCATGGACCTTCCTTCTGTCCACATGCATGGACCTGAACATCATGCCATTGTTCCCAGTGTTCTTCTGACTGCACTTCGCAATAATGGAGAGCGTATGAATTACGATACCGCATTATCTG
>OKTG01000796.1_pt1 | contig 11895 bp, 8 predicted proteins | sample 1606091 | NCBI WGS metagenome assembly OKTG01 (sample SAMEA3879512, study PRJEB24766) | human gut metagenome | biome: human-associated habitat; feature: feces | place: USA | collected 1985/1987 | reverse complement strand
CTACCGACGGCCCTATGGCTCAGACCAAGGAGCACCTGCTGCTGGCCCGTCAGGTAGGCGTGCCCTATATCATTGTATTCCTGAACAAGGTTGATCAGGTTGACGACGAGGAGCTTCTGGAACTGGTAGAGATGGAAGTCCGCGAGACCCTGAACGAGTATGAGTTCCCGGGCGACGATACCCCCATCATCAAGGGTTCTGCTCTGAAGGTTCTGGAGTCTGACTCCAAGGATCCTAACGCTCCCGAGTATGCCTGCATCAAAGAACTGATGGAGGCTGTTGACAGCTATATCCCCACTCCTGACCGTAAGGCTGACCTGCCCTTCCTGATGCCTGTTGAGGACGTGTTCACCATTACCGGCCGTGGTACTGTTGCCACTGGTAGAGTTGAGCGTGGACAGCTGAAGACTGGTGAGGAAGTTGAAATCGTTGGCTTGGCTGACGAGAAGAAGAAGACCGTTGTTACCGGTATCGAAATGTTCCGCAAGATTCTGGACTATGCTGAGGCCGGCGATAACATCGGCGCTCTGCTCCGTGGTATCCAGAGAAATGAAATCGAGCGCGGACAGGTTCTGTCTAAGCCCGGCTCCATTCATCCTCACACCAAGTTCAAGGGCCAGGTGTACGTTCTGACCAAGGAAGAAGGCGGACGTCATACTCCTTTCTTCAATAACTATCGTCCTCAGTTCTATTTCAGAACTACTGACGTTACCGGCGTAATCTCTCTGCCCGAGGGCACCGAGATGTGCATGCCTGGCGACAACGTTGTGATGGACGTTGAGCTGATCACTCCTATCGCTATCGAAGAAGGTCTGCGCTTCGCTATCCGTGAAGGCGGCCGTACCGTTGGTTCCGGCGTTGTTACCGCCATCAACGAGTAATTAAATTATCTTTGAGCGTGGAAAAGGCCCGGACAAATTTGTCCGGGCCTTTTTGCATTTTTCTTTATGTGCGATAACTAATTATCCTCTTTAGCAAGAAGAAAGCTCTTGTTTCCGCCATCGCAACAATTTTAGTGGGGGAGGAAAAGGCTTCTGTCTATAAGCGGGCATGGAACAGCGAGAAGATTTATAAGCCGGATTGGAGTTCTTTTCACCAGATAATGGGAAGAATTTGTTATGGAAGAAGGAAAATAAATTGAAAATTCGAACTGCCGGTGTGCAGGATCTGGAAACGGTGAGCAGGATTCATGCTTTAAGCTGGAAAACCGCATACCGTGGAATCCTGCCGGATGATTTTTTGAACCAGCTTTCCTATCGACGCTGGGTCGCACCTCTGAAAGACATGATGGAGCAGGGGCTTGAAATCAGAGTGATCGAGGAAGAAGAAAAACCCTTTGGCTGCATTACCTTCAGCGCCGCTAGGGATCAGGCGTTTGCCGGATGGGGTGAAATCGTATCCTTTCATTTGCTGCTGGAGGCCCGTGGAAAAGGATACGGCAGGTTATTGATTCAGGATGCCGTGAGACAATTAAAAGAAAAGGGCTATTCAAAAATTTACCTATGGGTTTTGGAGAAAAACGAAAGAGCAAGAAGATTCTATGAGAAAAATGGCTTTACCTGGAACGGGGATCGTCTGGAAGGGGAAGAAGGCGGGCGAAAGGTCACGGATCTTAGATATGTTTTATCTTTCCCTAAAACAAATTTATCTTAAGCACAAATTCTCAAAGCAAACAAAGGCTGTTCAAAGCTTACCGCCCATGGCGGCGATTTTGAACAGCCTTTTGTTATATCGAAAACTGCCGGTACTGCCGGCGGCCCGACAGCCTGATGGCTGCGATTCCATTTTACCTAAGGCATCATCAGACCGCAGGGCTGGCTTTTTGCGTTTGTTTTAAAGGAAAAAAATCAAAAATCAAGCGGTAGAAATTGAAAAGCATACCAGTTATGGCTTGTCAACACCATCAATCAGAGCTTCGTAGGAAACGCCGAAAATTTTCGCTAACGCTTGAAGCTCTATATCGGTTACATACCTTTTGTTGGTTTCGATTCGGGTAATCACATTTTTATCAATGTCCATTCCTAACAACTGCAATCGTGTTGCCAATTCTCGTTGTGACATATGATGTTCTTTTCGTAAACTTTTTAAACGATCAGATATAAAATTTTTATCGCCGGTTTCGCTCCTTGGCTTTGGCATATTTTTCACCACATTTTTTTGTACCAATTTTTACTAATTATTTCATTTTTATTGATTTTACTCCAAATATGAGTTTTACTCGGTTGTAAAAATGAGACAAAATGGGGGGAAACCTATGAAAATATGTAAAGAACTTTTATATCAGGAATTGGGCAGGCTTTTAGTCCGTAATTTTAATGAGCTTCAGTTTGATTACCAGCAGGTTATCATGACGAAATCCGTACAGGCTTTAAACCGGATTCAAGAAATATTGCAGGATGATACGCTGGACGATTTCTATAAAATAGAGAAAATCGAACGAATTTTTGAAAGCTGTGGCGTCAGTCTGAAAAATCGCCGCGAATAGAATCGAAAGAAAATTTTTCCGGCAAGGCTGAATAACCTTAAATTTTTTCCCGCGATAACTACCGGAAACGGAAGATCCCTTCGCACAGCAAACACTGGACAGCACGAATCGTTTTATGCGGTAAATGCAGGAATAGAAAAAGCAGGCCGGTTCATTTGTGAACCAGCCTGCTTTTTCAGCAGCCCTATATTTTTTTGTTTATTGTTGGAAAAGAGAATACAAAAGGCAGAAAACAAGAAAATAAAAAGGATATGATATAAAAATCAGAGGGGATCAGGAAAATATGGACAGCCGCAGGTTAACCTGCGGCTGTCCGTTCGTTTGCAGCACACAGTCGAGAGACGCCGGCAAACGAAAGAAAGGAACGGCTTCTGTCTGCCGCGCCTGTTGTGAGATCAATCCGGGGAGGAGGCTAAGTCCAGCCGCATAATGTGGTCATCCATCACATAGCCTTGACCGATATCGGTCACCTCGTCGTGATCCACATAGAAGCCGGCCTGCCGGTAGAAAGCCACGGAACCGAGATTATCCCGGTTAACGGTAAGCCAGATGTAGCCCAGGCTTTTCTCCCGGCAGATTTTTTTCAGTTCTTCTAAAGCAAAGCTGGCCAAGCCTTTGCGCCGGAATGTTTTCTCAATATAAAGCTTGCTGAGGAATAGGGCACCGTTTTCAATTTTGTAGCCGCAAAAACCGGCGTTTTGGCCATCGCAGACCAGCCAGCAGTAGGTATAGCCCTGATGCTCGATCTGATTAGTGACTGCCTTGAAGGACTGAAATTTTTCCACCATGTAGGTGATCTGGTCGGCGGAAAGAATCTGTCCGTAGTGCTCTCTCCAAATACGGGAGGCTAAAAAGCACATCTCCTTAATTTGCTCTGGGGTTTTGATTTGTTTCATTTGAAGCTCGCTCATGGGTTCTAACCTTGCTTTCTGTTAAAATGATTTTATAATTTTTTACTTTTATATACTTATTGTTTATTCTTAAGAATAATATACAAATAGAACGGTTTTTAAACAATTCTTTTGCTTCGCCGCTCAGCCGGAAAAAGACTGAGCCAAAGGCGTGTTTAAAATTTACGGTATTTTTTCACCTTGCGCTTTCTGCGGTCGCGGCGGTTGTAAATGGTGGCGATGATCAGATAGATGATAAAGAGTAATACAAATAGGCCGCAAATTCCGAGAAACCAGGGAGAAGATATGATATTCTTTGCGCCCTCCCAATAATACAGCAGATCGCTTCTCTGTACGTCCTCGCTGGCAACCAGGTTAATGGTGGCGAGCTCGTGATTGGCGTAGGAAAGAGTGGCCTTTCCTAAAATTTCTCCCTTCGTAATAGGCGCGTTGACGCTCTCAGGCTTTTCCACCTCGGATACGACGATGGAGTTTAAATCCACGTCATTAGGAAGCAGGGCGGTGACATCCTTTTCCGGAACCAGCAGGAGAGTGTCCTTTTCCCAGGCCAGGTTCAAGTTTACTTCCGCCAGAGGCTTTTCCATATCTACAATGGATTTCAAGGTGAAGGTGCGGAACGCCCAGCGGTACAGCGCCTTGGAATCAATCATGGCGCCGTTGTCAGGAACAGGGTCCTGCCCCGCCACGTGGGGAGAGCCCATCGCCACGCACAGGTAAGCGTAGCCCTCGGCTTTGGCGGTGGTAACAATACAGTCGCCGGCTTGGTCGTGCCAGCCGGTTTTGATGCCGGTGACATATTGATAATAATAATCCGGATAGCCGGGCAGCATCATTAAATTGGTAGTGTCTAAGCGCCGCTCTTCCTGCATATTGGTGGCGGGAACAATATGATAGGTTTGGCTCACAATGTCCATAAACCGGGGCAGATCCATGGCGTATTCCGCCATGATTCCCATATCACGGGCGGTGGTATAGTGGTTTTCGTCATGAAGTCCGTCCGGGTTGGCGAAGTGGGTGCCGGTACAGCCGAGCTCGGCGGCCTTGTCGTTCATCATTTGAACGAACCGGTCTATATTGGAAAGCTTTTCCGGGTTCCCGGTCTCCTGGTTTTTCCTGCCTCCCACATAGTCAGCAAGGATAACTGCGGCGTCATTGCCGGAGGGAACCATCAGGCAGTTCAGCGCCTCGTAGATTGACATGGTTTCCCCAACCATAATATTGGCGATTGAGCTTCCCGTACCCTCTAGGGAGTCCTTCAGCTCTTGCGTCAAAGTTACGGTGGTGCCGTCTAAATCCTCCACATTCTCACTGACTACAATATAGGTCAAAATTTTCGTGGTGGAAGCAGGCTCGATCCGTTCATCCGCGTTTTTTGTGAAAACCACAGTGCCGGTATCCAGATTTTTCATGAAAATAGCATTGCAGTTGGTTTCAAAATCAATCGTAAAACCCTCATCCCCCGCCGCGCTGGCAGGAAAGGCGAAAATTGAGGTAAACAAAAAAAGACAGGAAAACAAAAGGATTAACTTTTTTTTCATAGAAGTTTTTCCTCCGATATGGTATGATAAAATTACTGAAACAGATCAGCGGGTGCGCGCTTTTATTTTTATGCCGTGTCGTCCAGCCTGGTTCTGGACATCCTGCGGGAAATTTTCACAGTGAGCGCTTGCGCCGTACTGCAAATGGATTTCTACCGCCGCCATTGGAATACTGATTTTAAAACGGGAATTTCCTATGGCTTGGAATCCAAATAGGAACGATAAGCACTGCCTCTTTCTTGAAAAGGAATCAGAGACCATATTCACCAATTGGAATTCCGCTCTCTTGCCGCGGAGGTACCCAGCCGGCGGAGGATGGCCCTGATTCCCGCTGCTGCCGGTGCCCCGCCATGGATGATTTTTGATCGTCTAACGATGCCATCACGCCCCTTTTTGCCTGTAGAATAGAATGGATTATGTATACCATTTTACCTTATTTATCCGGGAAAGGCAAATTAAAAATTTATGACAATTATAACAGTTTCCTAACGGGAGGAATTGAAATGATATTTATTACGGGAGATATGCACGGTCTTATGGAACGCTTTCAGGATTCCGCGTTTCGGCACATCAAAAAGGGGGATACCCTGATTATCTGCGGAGATTTCGGCTTTCTCTGGGAAGGCACCGAGGAGGAGAAAAAGGCGCTGAAAAAGCTGGAGAAGAAAAAGTACGAGATCCTGTTTGTAGACGGCATCCATGAGAATTTCGACCTGCTGGAAAGCTATCCGGAGGAGGAATACGCCGGGGGAAGGGTTCACCGTATCGGTACGAATCTCCGCCATCTGATGCGGGGAGAGCTGTTCACCATCGAGGGAAAAAAGATCTTTGCCTTTGGCGGCGGGGAGAGCATCGAAAAGGAGGACCGGGTCAAGGCGGGAAAATGGTGGGAGCGGGAAATGCCCACCCTGGAGGAAATGCAGCACGGCGTGGACCGGCTGGATGAGGTGGACCGCAGGGTGGATTACATCGTGACCCACGAGCCCCCTACTAGGGTACGCACAATTATTGATAATACTCTGAGAAATTTCAATATGCTGGACGCTTATTTGGACGAGCTGTCCACTAAGGTAGCTTATGAAAAGTGGTTTTTCGGCAGTCTCCACTTAGACCGGAAGATTACCGCTAAAAGCTACGCGGTGTTTAATGATTTGGTTCCGGCGGAAATCCCTCAGGGAAAAAGAAGAAGGTAAGCTATGAAATTTATCCATACCTCCGACTGGCACTTGGGAAAAATGATTTACGGCCGCTCCTTGCTGGAGGATCAGGAATATTTTATCAAACAGGTTTTCCTGCCCGCCGTGGACCGCGAGCAGCCTGACTTTGTCATCCTGGCCGGGGATATTTATGACCGCCAGATCGCCCCGGTGGAGGCTATCCGGCTTTTCGACTGGACCGTAAGCGAAATGGCGGGAAGGGAAGTGCCGTTTTTTCTGATTTCCGGCAACCATGACGGCGCCGACCGCCTGTGCGTGGGCGCCAGGCTGCTGCGGAAAAGCGGTATTTATCTTACGGCAAGGCTGGAAGACGCGTTTGAACCGATCCTCCTGGAGAAAAACGGGGAATCGGTTCAGATTTTTTTGCTGCCCTATTTTGAGCCCGCAGAGGCCAGGGACGTCCTGGGGGACGACTCGATCCGAGGCTTTTCAGAGGCCTATGAGGCGGTGCTTTCCCGTTTAGAGGAAAAGAGAGATCCGGCGCTGCCCAGCGTTTTGGTTTCCCACTGCTTTGTTGCGGGAAGTACGGCGTCCGATTCGGAAAGCACACTCTATGTAGGCGGCAGCGGGGAAGTCGGAGCCGGCTGCTTCCGTAATTTTACTTATGCGGCGCTGGGGCATCTTCACGGCCCTCAAAAAGCCGGCGCAAACGGATGGTATTCCGGTTCTCCCCTGTGCTATTCCTTTGACGAGGAAAAGCAGAAAAAGGGCTGTACGGTGGTTACTCTGAAGGGTTATGAGACGGACTGCCGGCAGGTTCCTGTGGTGCCTATGCGGCCGATGAGAACCCTGACGGCCGCCTTTGACCAGTTGATGGAGGAGGGAAAAAAGTCTCCCTGCCAGGATTATGTGTTCCTGACCCTGACCGACGACAAGCCTGTGTATATGCCGGTGGACCAGCTGCGGGAGTATTATCCAAATCTGCTGGGACTTACCAGCCAATGGCTGCAAAACGGCGGCCTAGAGGGCTTGACCGGTGAACAGCAGGAGAAAAGAGAGCTTCTAAAACGCGGCGGGGAAAAAGAGATTTTCAGCGCCTTTCTCACCAGCGTATGCCAAAGCGGCGCGACTGAGGAAGATCAGGCGCTGTTTGACCAGATTCTGGCTCAGGTAGGAAGGGAGGCGGAGCAATGACGCCGATTCGTCTAAAAATGCAGGCGTTCGGCCCCTATCAGGGCGCTGTGGAGATTGCCTTTTCCGGCCTGCGGGGCAAGCTGTTTTTAATTACAGGCTCCACAGGGGGAGGAAAAACCACCATTTTAGACGCCATTTGCTTCGCGCTGTTTTGCCGGGCCACCGGCGGGATATGCGGAATCTGTCTGCTGGGGAAGATGTGCCGACGGTGGTAGATTTTGAATTTTCTCTTGGGGAGGAGCAATACCGTTTTCAGCGGTCCTGGCGCTGGCATAAGGTCCGGGGCAGCGGGCGGATGGAGATGCGGGATGAGCACCAATGCAGCCGGAGAAACGGGGAGCAGTGGGAGCTGCTGGCTTCCGGGGCTGAATCCAGAGTGAGGGAATACGCCCAAAGGCTTTTAGGGCTGACCTGCGAGCAGTTTTCACAAGTGATCGTTTTGCCTCAGGGGGAGTTTAGAAAGCTGCTGCTTTCCAACTCCACGGAAAAATCCAAGATCTTTCAAACTCTATTCCAGACCGAAAAGTGGGAACGGATCACCAAGTGCGCCCAGAGCATGGCGGAGGATTTGGAACAGCGCTGCGGCGGGCTTCTCTCTGCCCGGCAAGCGGTTTTGGAGAGCGAAGGCGTTCAAGCCTCGGAGGAACTGGAGCTTTTGCGGAAAGCTACGGAGGAGGAGTATGAGCAAAGTATCGCTGCGGCCCAAAAAACAGAAAACGATTTGGAAAATATATCAAATATTATACAAAAAGTAAACAGATTAAAGGAAACGGAAACTGTTTTCCGAAGACTTCAAAAGCAGCTTGCGCAAGCGGCAGCGGAGAAAAGGGCTTTGGAACAGAAGCGGCAGGAGGCTGTCAAGGCCGCGGCTGGGCTTGCCCGGCTGGAGGAGGAGAAGGCGGTTGGCCTCCAGCTGGCCGCGAAGCACCAGGAGCAGATGGAAACTCTGACGAAGCTGAAAAGCTTAGAGGCGGAAAAGGAGCGTTTAGAAAAGGAAATTGCCAGCCAGAAGGAGCAGCGGCTGGAGTGGGAGCAAAAGGCTCTTTCCGCGGCGGAAAATGTGGAAAGGGGAAGGGCCTATTTGAGGGAACTGAATGACAAGCTGAAAGCCTTGCCAGAAGCTTCCCGAAGCTTTCAGGAATTGAAAACGGCCTTTGAACTGTTGAAGCAGTGGGAGGAAGGCAAAAGACGCTTGTCCGGGGAACAAAGCGCCCTTCAAAAAGCGGAGGAGATTTTAGAGCAGTCCAGGGTAAAGCTTTCGGCCTTGCAGGAAAGCTTAGAAAGAGCGCAGCAAAAGGCACGGGAGGATATGGCGGGGCATTTGGCCTCCGGCCTGCGGGATGGGGAGCCCTGTCCTGTGTGCGGCGCGGTTCACCATCCCAGTCCGGCCAGTCTGGAAATAGGAGTAACTGTTACCCCAGAGGAGGAAAAACGCCTGAAAAGGCTGGTAAAAGAGGCCCAGGAGGCCTTTACCTCAGCCCAGGGAGCGTTCACCAAGCACCAGGGCCAGCGGGAACTGCTGGAGAAAAATGTAAGGGAATCAGAGCGCCGGATAGCGGACTTCCCATACCCGCCTGAGAAGCTCCCAGCCTTGCTGGCGGCGGCGGAAAAGAAGCTTGCCGGATTGCAAAAGGCGGGAGAATTGCTGCCCCAGGGGGAGAAGCGTCTGGCTCAGCGGGAAAACGAGGAGAAAACCGCCAAGCTCCAGGCTGACCGGAGCAAGGAGCGGCAGGCGCAATGGGAAAATAAGCTGTCCGCAGTGAGCGCGGAGATTAGCTCCCTTTGGGGCACCTTGCCGGAAGAAAGACAGGGGCAGAGCCTTGACCAGGCTGAGCAAGGATTGCGGAATTCCCTGACAGAGGTTCAAGCCCGGTTAGAGAGCTTGCGGAAAAAAATCCAGGAAACCCAGGAGGCGTCTGCAAAAACCGGAGAGGCTCTGGCGGCAGCCGCGGCGGGGGAAAGGGCTCTGCGGAACCAAACCCATGAGGCAAAGGAGCAATGGGAGGCCGCAGGGAGGGAAATTCCCGGAGAACTGAATCAGGAAGCGCTGGAGCAGGAGTATGCCAGTCTTCAAGAGGAAAGCCGGGAAAGCCTGCAAAAAACCGGCCGGCTTCTGCAGAAAAGGAAGTCACTGGAACAGGCTGCGGAAAAAATCAGGGATTTAGAGGAGGAAAGCAAGGCGGTTCAGGAGGAATATTCCAAAACAGAACGGATCGCCAGATTTTTCAGCGGTAAAAATCCTATGAACGTGCCCTTGAAAATGTTTGTGCTTGGGGTTATGCTGGACGATATCTTAAGCCGGGCTAACGTGTACTTTACTACCCTGAGCGGCGGTCGGTATCAGCTCAGCCGAAAGCGGGAGGGGGCAAGCCGGGGATACAGCGGCCTGGATTTGGAAATCTATGACGCTTATTCCGGCGGCGGCAGAAACGTCGACACCCTTTCCGGCGGAGAGCTGTTTTTGGCGTCCCTGTCTCTGGCTTTTGGACTTTCCGATGTGGTGCAAAGCTACTCCGGCGGTGTCAGGCTGGAATCTATTTTCATCGACGAAGGCTTTGGCACCTTGGATGAGGAAACGCTGAACACAGCCATGAAAGCCTTATTTGAAATTCAGAAAAGCGGCAGAACGGTAGGGATCATTTCTCACGTGGCCGAGCTGAAAAGCAGGATCCCCGCCCAGATCCGCATATTAGACGATCACAAAATTAAAGTGGTTCTGCCTTGAAAATCCTCCTGGAATATCAAACGAAAAACTACCGGCTGCGCGCTGTAAGGAAGCTCTCTGAGGCGGGGCTGGCGCCGAAACGATGGGGCCGCCGGCTGGCAGGCAAAAAGAGCAAATGTGAGGAGGCATATCATCATTTATTGGATTTGCGCAGAAAGAGCTGAATGGATATTTGCGGAACAGAATTTTATACCTTTCAACAGAAAAAGCACCGTACAAACACGGTGCTTTTTTCCTAAATTTCCGCTTGCCATAAAAAGGCTGGGAGTTTGTTTTTGATAAATGTAAACGATTCTCTATGACCTAATTGAACGCAGTTTCACCGGCCTGGGAAAATAACCGGCGGATTTCTCCTTTGATTCCGCGGTGCTCCGGAAAGGATAGAGCAGGATCTTTTTTCAGCAGGATTTTGGCTGCCTGCTGGGCTTGGGACAGTATATCCATATCTCCGAGCATATCGGCGATTTTCAGCTCCGGCAGACCATGCTGTCTGGCGCCGAAGAAGTCTCCGGGCCCTCGAAGCTTTAAATCCTCGTCAGCGATCTGAAAGCCGTCGTTGGTGCGGCACATCGCCTTGAGCCGATAGACGGCTTCCTCGTTTTGAGCGTCGGAAACCAAGATACAGTAGCTTTTTTCCTTGCCCCGGCCGACCCGGCCCCGCAGCTGATGAAGCTGGGAAAGGCCGAACCGCTCGGCATTTTCAATCAGCATGATGACCGCGTTAGGGACATCCACGCCCACCTCGATTACCGTGGTGGAAACCAACAGATCCAGTTCCCCGCGGGAAAAGGCCCGCATTACCGCTTCCTTTTCAGCGGGCTTCATCCTCCCATGGAGCAGGCCGACCCGATAATCCCGGAATTCCCGGGCCTTCAGGCTCTCGGCATATTCTACCGCGGAGGCCAAGCTGGCCTCGCCGGATTCATTTTCTACCAGGGGGCACACGATGTATCCTTGCAGGCCCTGGTTTAGGTGCTTCTGCAGAAAGCCGTAGGCCCGGCCGCGTTTTTTACTGTCAATCCAAAAGGTATCTATTTTCTGGCGCCCCGGGGGAAGCTCATCCAATACGGAAACATCCAGGTCGCCGTAGATCATCAGGGCGAGAGTCCTGGGGATCGGCGTGGCGGACATGACCAAAAGATGAGGATTTTCCCCCTTGCCGGCTAAGGCCGCCCGCTGGGCAACGCCAAACCGATGCTGTTCGTCGGTAATAACCAGCCCGAGCCTTTGAAATTCCACCGGATCCGAAAGCAGGGCATGGGTGCCGATGAGCAAATGAATTTGTCCGGCTTTTAAAGCGAATAGCAGTTCCCGGCGCTCTCTTTGCTTGGTAGAACCGGTCAGCAAGGCTACGCTTACACCGGTGCCTTCAAACAGCTTTTCCATGGTGTGATAGTGCTGTTCCGCTAAAATCTCAGTGGGCGCCATAAAAGCGGACTGGATGCCCTCTCTGGCGGCGCAGTAGCAGAGCGCGGCGGCCACAGCGGTTTTTCCCGAGCCTACGTCGCCCTGAATCAGCCGGTTCATGGGCGTTTTCCTCCGCATGTCGGCCACGCATTCCGCTACCGCCCGCCTCTGGGCGCCGGTAGGTGGAAAGGGGAGACAGGAGAAAAATTCTTGGGAACGGTCGGCAGTGAGAAAACAGCTGGTTTCTCGGCGGTTTCTCGTTTTGAGCTGGCAGAGCCCAAGCTGGAGAACGAACAGCTCCTCAAAAATCAGCCTGCGGCGGGCGGCGTTCAAAGCCGGCTCCGACTGAGGCAGATGGATATCCCGAATCGCCTGTCCCAGCTCCTCCAGCTGATGGGAAGCGCGGAGCTCCTCCGGCAGCGGATCGTTGACGCGTTCCGGCAGGAGGGAGAGGGCTTGCCGCACCGCCGCTTCAATC
>OKTG01000794.1_pt1 | contig 11912 bp, 10 predicted proteins | sample 1606091 | NCBI WGS metagenome assembly OKTG01 (sample SAMEA3879512, study PRJEB24766) | human gut metagenome | biome: human-associated habitat; feature: feces | place: USA | collected 1985/1987 | reverse complement strand
TTCCGCTGGATTTATGATTGGAATCCGTCCTCTTTGTTTTTTTCTGCGTAGGGTTTAGAAATTTAACATTCCTTAACAAATCATTAAGGCTTGAGGTGTATACTGTAAACAGCGGCGAAGCCGCTAAAAAGGAGAAACACTATGCTTTGTTCAAGATGTAAAAAAAGACCTGCGGTGGTGTTTATCGCCACCAATACCAATAGTTCGAATACTCAGGGATTATGCCTTACCTGTGCGAAAGAGCTGGGTATTAAGCCGGTAACGGATTTAATGGATAAAATGGGCATTGATGACGAACAGCTGGAAGCGATGCAGGAGCAGTTCGGAGGCCTCATGAACCCTGAGGAGCTGGGAGAGGCTTTTGGAGGCGCAGCCGACAGGGAAGAAGAGGACAACGATGCCTTGTTTACGCCGGGAGGAGCGGCGACATTTCCATTTTTACAAAATATTTTTGGGGACTCTTTCCAAGCGGGAGGCAATGCCGCGCAGAACGCCAATGCTCAAAAGTCTGCGGAAAAAAAGCAGAAGGCGGAAAAGCGTCCAAAACGGAAGCATTTGGATACCTACTGCTATAACCTAACGCAAAAAGCAAAAGATGGAAAGCTTGACGCTATTATCGGCCGTGATAAGGAAATCGGCAGGGTGGTGCAGATTCTTTCACGGCGGACAAAAAACAACCCTTGTCTGATTGGAGAACCCGGCGTAGGTAAAACCGCGATTGCCGAGGGACTCGCTTTGCGGATCGCCTCGGGCAACGTGCCGGCAAGGCTAAGGACTAAGGAAATCCATTTACTGGATTTAACAGCCCTGGTAGCCGGAACCCAGTTCCGGGGACAATTTGAAAGCAGAATTAAAGGCTTGGTAGATGAAGTGAAAGCCGACGGCAATATAATTCTCTTCATCGATGAGGTTCATAATCTGGTAGGCACCGGTGACGCGGAAGGCTCTATGAACGCGGCTAATATTTTAAAGCCGGCGCTTTCCCGTGGGGAAATCCAAGTGATAGGCGCCACTACCTTTACGGAATACAGAAAGTATATTGAAAAGGACAGTGCCTTAGAGCGCCGGTTTCAGCCGGTGACCGTGTCGGAGCCTTCCATTCAGGATACCGTAGACGTATTGATCGGGATTAAACCCTATTATGAGAATTATCACCGGGTGAAAATTTCCAATGAACTGGTGAAAAAAGCAGTAGTCCTGTCTGAACGGTATATTACAGACCGTTTCCTGCCGGATAAAGCCATCGATCTGCTTGACGAGTCCTGTGCCTGCGCGGCTTTGCGGAACACGGCAATGGACGAATATGATGCGGTAAGCGCCCAATGCGGCGAACTGAAAAAGCAGGAAGACGCTTTAGCCAGTGAAAAAGACATTGATTATGAAAAATTAGCCGAGGTGCGCTGTGAGCTTGCCCGCCTGGAAAATAAGGTGCAGGAGCTTGCGCCGGAGGCTTTAGGCGCGCAGGTGACGGAAGAGGATATCGCTAAGGTGATCGAGCTTTGGACTGGAATCCCCGCTTCTAGAGTTAAGGAAAACGAGTTGAAAAAGCTTGCTTCGATTGAGGATAAGCTGAAAAGCAGAATTATTGGGCAAGACGAGGCGGTGAAAGCGGTTTCCGCAGCGATCCGCCGCAGCCGTGTACAGATAAGCCCCAGAAGACGGCCGGCCTCGTTTATTTTTGTCGGTCCTACCGGTGTAGGAAAAACAGAATTGGTGAAAGTATTATCGCAGGAGCTGTTTGACACGCCGGAGACCTTGATTCGTTTGGATATGTCGGAATTTATGGAAAAGCATTCTGTCAGCCGCATCATCGGTTCTCCTCCGGGTTACGTTGGCTATGACGAAAGCGGACAAGTGACAGAGAAGGTGCGCCGCCGTCCATATTCTGTGCTCCTGTTCGACGAGATTGAGAAAGCACATCCCGACGTAATGAATATTTTGCTACAAATCTTGGATGAGGGAAAAATCACAGATGCTCACGGAAGAACTGTCAATTTTGAAAACACTGTGATCATTATGACCTCAAATGCCGGAAGCGACCGCAAAGATGCTGCTCTGGGCTTTGCGAAGACCGAATCTGAAATCAGCAAGGAAAAGGCGTTAAAGGCTCTTTCTGAGTTTTTACGGCCGGAATTTTTGAGCCGAATTGATGAAGTTATCGTTTTCCGCCCCTTAGAGGAAAATGATTTTGTCAGCATTGCGCGCTTAATGCTTTCAGAATATGTGGATAGCCTAAAAGAAAAGGGCGTGCAGTTTACCTTCCAGGACAGCGCTTGCCAGTGGCTGGCCCATCATGCTATCGGTGGAAAAAGCGGAGCTAGAGATTTGAGAAATTTAGTGCGTAGAGAGGTAGAGGATCGGATTACAACCGCTTTTATTGATGCGGAGGACACTCAGATTCTGGGAATTGATCTCTTTGCCGAAGGCGATCAGTTGAAAATTAATGCGCTATAAAATTTTTTAAACGAATCAAAAGAATCTGCTTGACGAACGGCGAGTTTTATGGTAATATATAACTCGCCGTTGAAATGCGGGTGTAGTTCAATGGCTAGAATCCCAGCCTTCCAAGCTGGTCGTGTGGGTTCGATTCCCATCACCCGCTCCACATTTATTTCACCCCTGAGCGGGCAAAATAATGACCCATGCGCCAATAGCTCAGCTGGATAGAGCACCTGCCTTCTAAGCAGGGGGTCAGGGGTTCGAGTCCCTTTTGGCGCGCCATATGGTGGATGTAGCTTAGTTGGTTAAAGCGCCAGTTTGTGGCACTGGAGACCGTGGGTTCGAGTCCCATCTTCCACCCCATAGCTGTAAGCGATATGCGGACAACCTTGTATTGTCCGCATATCGCTCCTAAATTCCTTTTTATTGGGGTGTAGCCAAGCGGTAAGGCAACGGACTTTGACTCCGTCATTGCGCTGGTTCGAATCCAGCCATCCCAGCCAGTTATTAGACCATAGATGGTTTTTTATAAATATTTATAGGAATCATTAGCTCAGTTGGCAGAGCACTTGACTTTTAATCAAGGTGTCCGGGGTTCGAATCCCCGATGGTTCACCAATAAGGCCGAGGAAAGTACAACTATTCTTTTCTCGGCTTTATTTTATTTGATAGTATTTTTGACAATATCTGATTGTTATTAATATGAGTTTTGAAACAAAAATTGTTTAAAAAATGTCCGATCACTTCTAGTGAATCGGGCATTTTTTGTTGTAAATGTTATTTTTGTATAAATAGAACAAAAATAGCAAATAATAAATGGAACGTATAAAACATAAATAATGAATTATTTGTAAAGTCTGATAAAATATTGACAATGTATTAAGAAAGTAGTATTCTTAATACAAAGATTGTTTGAGACTTAAACAATTAAGGCGAGCGATAAGCTGTTTCAGCGCTACAGAATCTAGTCATGGAGTGAGGGCTATGAAATTCAGGTATCACTGGTGGGGAAAAGGGGATATCGATGCATCCTTTGGCGTATTCTTTGATGGTTTCTCCAAAATTCTCTCAGCTACAGGAATTATGCTGTTTGTGTTTGGTATGCCAGCGAATATTGTTCTTGGGAAAATTGTACCAGGAATTGGGCTGGCAATTTTTGCTGGAAATCTATGGTATTTCTATGAGGCAAGATCATTAGCCAAGAAGGAGAACCGGCAGAATGTGACAGCTCAGCCCTTTGGAATCGGAGCCTCACAGTTGACGGGCTGGCTGTATTTAATTATGGGCCCTGTTTATTGGCAAACAGGAGATGCCGAGCTTGCGTTTCAGATTGGCCTTGCCGCGGCGTTGATCGGCGGCTTTGTGGAGGTTTTAGGCGGTTTCATTGGCCGCTGGCTGGTAAGCGTAATTCCTCACAGCGCGCTGATGGGGAATATGGCGTCTTCTGCCATCGTCTGGCTGTCCTTTGTAGGGATCGCCATGGTATTCGACCGCCCGGTATACGCTTTGCTTCCCTTATTCATCATTATCATCGATTATCTGGGAAAAGCGGATAAGCGGTTTCAAAAAATTCCTTCTGGTTTAGTGGCGATTGTCTTAGGTGCCGCTATCGCTTGGGGCACCGGATACCTTACACCTGATAGCTTTACTTCGGCATTCTCCAATCTTGGCTTTTATCCGCCGACCTTCTGCGGTATAGACATCGCCAAGGGCTTTAGTGGGATTTTCCCGTTTCTGCCGATTATTATTCCGCTGCAGATCAATAATTTTCTTTCTACGCTTCAGGGCGTGGAATCTGCTAAATCCGTAGGCGATGTTTATCCTGAAAGAAGATCTATGATTATGGACGGATGCTCTACTATATTAGGTTCTTTGTTCGGAAATCCATTTCCAACTACTGTTTATTTCGGTCATCCCGGCTGGAAGGAGCTGGGAGCAAGGGCTGGTTTCTCTTTGGTCAATGCCTTTGCTTACCTGCTGATCTGTATGACTGGCTTGACCGGTGTTCTTATGGCGCTCATTCCTACAGAGGCTGTTATGGTACTGCTTATTTTTGTCGGCCTGTCTGTTACGGCAAACACTTTCCAGGAGTTGGACAAAAAGTATACCAATGTAGTTCTTTTGTCGTTAATTCCGATTTTATTCCAATATATCCAAACACTGATCAGCTCTGCGGTTCAAGCGGCTGGGACTACGGTGGCGGATATTGGAGCTTCAAAATGGGTACTGAAAATTTGCCGAATTTTCAGTACCCATTACGGGAATCCAATATTTAGGAAACGGCGCGTTTTTGTCCAGCCTTTTGCTGGCGGCGTTGTTAGCTTATATCGTGGATAAAAAATATTTCTTCGCCGCAGCAATGGGAGGCGTTTTGGCTTTCTGTTCCTTTGTTGGAATGATTCATGCGGAATCTGTGGCACTTTTCCCGCCGGAGGGAGTAATCTTCGGAATCATTTACTTAGTTGTCGGCGCGTTTTTAACGCTGAAAGGTTTTCTTTTCCGCGGTACCGCTCAGAAAAGAAAACCCAGCACGGAATCGCCCGTAATACCATAAATACTGTCTTCTGAAAAAGCGAGGTGAGGCAGAGACAGCATATGTAAGCCTATCTAAGGGAAACGATTTATTTTAGGAGGAAATGAAATTATGGGTAATGTGAAAATCCCTCTGTTTAAAAAAGCTGACCTTGACGCATCAATCGGCGTATTTTTTGATGGATTCTCTAAGGTCATTGTGGCCATCGCCATTTTGGTCGGAACCTTTGGCTTGGATGGCGGCACTGTATTTGGCACGATGATGCCTGGCGTGCTGGTTTCCGTTATCGTATTAAACGGCGGCCTTTGGCTTTATTATCGCCATATCGCTAAGCAGCGCGGCGATTCCAATTTAACCGCGATTCCCGCCGGCTTGCAGGCAGGCCGTATGTTTATCTGGCTGTTCAGCATTATGCTGCCGGTATTCAACAGCACCGGCGATGCCTTCATGGCCTTTAAGGTCGGCGTGCTGGCTCACTTTATCGGCGGCGCCGTGTTTATCATCGGTGCGTTTGTGGTCCCGAAGATTCTGAAGATCGTTCCTGCCGGCGCTTTGTTTGGTTCCTTGGCCGGCGGCGCTATGGCGTTCTTAATTCTGCAGTCTATGGACGGCACCCTGAAAATGCCTTTGGTAGGCTGGCTTTCCTTAATTGTTTTGTTTGTGATTTATCTGGGGAAGGTAAACACCAAGCTGCCCGCGGCTCTGATCGCCATTGTGGTGGGAGCCGGCATTGCCTGGGCCACCGGCTCTATGAGTTTTACCACTGTGACGGATTCCTTGGCAAACCTCAACTTCTACATTCCTAATTTTACCTTCTGGATTTTCTCTGGTGACGTAATTTCCAATACCATTCCGTTCCTGCCCATTGTCATTGTTTTCTCTCTTAATGAGGTAATTACTGGCATTCAGGCTGTGGAGCAGGCGAAAGAATGCGGTGACACTCATTTCACCACTACCAAGCCTCTGGTCCTTGCGGGAGCCGCCAGCATGGTGGGCGCGTTGTTTGGCAATCCTCTGGCGGTAGGCCTTTATTGGGGTTATCCTGGCTGGAAAAAGATGGGCTCCGGCACCGGGTATCATCTTGGCATCGTCGTGCTGTACGCTATCGTTGGTTTGACAGGACTTTCCGCTATCATTACCGCTTTCATTCCCGAGGCTGTGGTTCTGCCGATCCTGGTATTCGTCGGAATTTCCAGCTACTCTCAGGCTTTCGAGGTTGTCAAGAAGAAGTACTATCCCGCTGTGATTATGGCCTCTCTGCCGGTTGTCATGGACTTTGTCGTGGATAATATTGCGGAAGGAAAGCTTCAGGGATTCTTAGCGTTTGATCCCGGTTCTGCCTTTGTTGGCCTGCTGGTCGGCTGTGTGTTCGTGTTCATCATTGACAACAAGTGGCTGAACGCCGCAATTACTAACGTGGTTGCGTTAGCGCTGACCGGTATTGGTATGATCCATTCTCCCGGCTTGCTGTTTACAGATACCTATTCACCGGATTTCGGCTTTGTAGCGGCTTATTCTGTACTGATCGTCGCTTTCTTGGTGCTTCACTTTATTAAATTCAACCACAAGTCTTTTGAAAAAGCGTCAGAAGAAGAAAAAAAGATGGAAATGGCTGAATTTATGGAAAATGCCAAGGCCGCCGGTCTAACCTTTGTTCCGGCTGCCGGAGAAGCACAGGCGGAGGAAGCAATGGAGAAAACTGCTGAGGAAGCGTAACAAACCGTTTTTTGGAGGCAATAAAAATGAAAACTCTCGTAATTACTGGCGCGGCCCGTCAAAAGGGCCACACCAACCAAATGGTAAAGCTGTTTTTAGATACTCTGGGCGGGGATTATGACATTATCGACGCTTATCGTGTGGAGAATGTGGCGCCTTGCAAGGATTGCCGGTACTGCTGGCACAAAAAGGGATGCAGTATCAAAGACGGAATGCAGGAGATTTACGATAAGCTGGAAGCCGCGGATAATATTGTGTTGGCGTCTCCGATGTATTTTCATTCCATCACTGGTAAAATGAAGGCTTTGATTGACCGCTTTCAGGTGTATTGGGCTGGGCATGTCCGCAACGATATGCCAGAAAAGCCCGTGCGCAAAGGGGCGATTCTCATGGTGGGAGGAGCGCCTAGCTTTCCAAATCAGTTCCTAGGCGGAGAACTGGTGCTGAAAAATCTGCTGAATGATTTAAGCGCCGAGTTTCTTGGCGAGGTCTGCCTTCCTAACAGTGACCACGACTCTTTGGAGACTCGTCCTGACATCGCGCAGGAGGTCAAAGAGTTGGCGGAAAAGATGAAGGCTGCCAACAAAGCCGAATAATTATTTTGTTAGCAGTTAGATTGTTATTCGAAAATATTAAATATTTTAATGCAATTTAATGCAATTTTAAGGAGGATTTATCATGCAGGGTTACACATTTGTAAAAGGCGAGCATTATCCGGTAGAGCATCTGGTGTTTGAGACCGCTCCGGAGTTTGTTGAGGAGTTTTTAGAGGTGGACCATGAGGTTTGGACTTTAGGCGAGGCGGAGAGCGACCTGTTTGACCATATTCCTTTTTTGTACAAGGAAGTCTGGATCAATGAAAACAAGCCCGGCGAGATGCATTTTATCTTTATTTGGGAGAGCATGGAGAGCTGGAAAAAGGTGGACGATAAGGACATTCAGGCTGCCCTGATCGCACGTTTTGAATCTAAGTTTAAGCATCCTTATAAGCTGACTCGCTGCATCCAGAACGAGGAAAACTTTGGACTGCATCGCTACAGCCGTTTTGAGCGCATCTAAATAAAATCGAATTTATTACGGTAATTGCAAGAAAGGAAGCGTCACAATGAAATTTGAGAATAAAGTTGTCGTCGTTACCGGCGCAAGCTCCGGGATCGGCGAAGGCGTGGCAAAGATGTTTTTGGAGGAAGGCGCCAAGGTCGTTGGCTGCGGAATCGAACCTGAGATGAAAATCCAGGACAGCAGCGCTATTTACGTTCAGGCAGACCTGACCAAATTTGACCAGGCTGAAAATGTGATCGCCAAGGCGGTACAGACCTTTGGCAAAGTGGATAAGCTGGTGTGCTGCGCCGGCGTTACCTTTATCGGTTCTCTGGAAACCACGAACAGCGAAACCTTTATGCGTGAGCTGTCCATCAATCTGGGCGGCGTGTTTAACATGTGCAAGGCTGCGGTTCCGGAGCTGAAGAAGCAGCCGGATGCTACCATTGTCACCGTCGGCTCTGATTTGGGCGTGCGTCCGATTCCGGAGCGTATCGGGTACTGTCCTTCCAAGGCCGGTGTGATTATGCTGACCAAGTGCATTGCCTTGGAGTATGCTCCGGCGATTCGGGTAAACTGTATTCTGCCCGGACTGGTACGGACTCCAATGATCGAGCAGCGCTTCCAAGAGGCGGAGGATCCGAAGGCTTTGGAGGAATCCTATGCCTCCTTGTATCCGCTGCATAAAATGGGCAAGGTAGCCGATATGGCTAATGCTGTAAAATTCCTGTCCAGCGAGGAAAGCGGATTTATTACCGGCGAAATCATGAACGTGTGCGGCGGAAGCCTGATTTAACGGAGGATTTTCACTATGGCTACTTCTCTTTTTAAAATGCCCTTCGATGTAGACCGTTTGAAGGTTCAGCGGATTTACGCCAGCAAGGAGCTGGAGCATTGCACCGCGGAAACCATGAGCTGCGATAAAATCCGCAAAATTTACGGCGATTTAAAATTTCTAGAGCTTCATGAGGATCGCCCGTGCACATATACTTCTTTGGTGACCTCTCTGGATGGCAGAATTGCCTTTACAGACGCGCCTCAGGGTCCGTTGATCGCCAAGCTGAATAAATATGATCCCGCCGGCGCCGACACCGACTGGTTTATTCTGAATATGCTTCGGGCGGTTTCCGACGGCGTGATGCTGGGAGCCGGCACTATGAACGCGGAAGCTGACTATACCTGCCACGTGTTCGACCAGGATATGGAGGACATGCGGATTGAAGCCGGAAAAAATCCTGTGCCGTGGAATATTATCACTTCTCTGGATGCCACGGATATCCCTTTTGACCATGTGCTCTTCAACACTCCTGAGGTTCCGGTTATGATCAGCACCTCCAAGCAAGGCGTGGAATTGGTCAAGGATAAAATTAAGAACAATTACTTCGTTGTAACCGCTTCCAGTATGGAAGATGTTACGGATGAAATGATTGCCAGGATGAAAGACAATGGAGATAAGGTTCTGGTGATCGGTACCGGCGACAAGACACCGGATTCCAAGGTGGCGCTGTATATTCTTAAGCGCTTTGGAATTGACCGCCTGCTGGTGGAAACTCCCTCTTATATGCATTACCTGGTGTCGCAGAAGATGATGGATGAGCTGTTTTTCAATTACTCCTGCATTTATGTAGGAGGCCAAGCCCTGACGATCGGAAAATTCGGCAAGGAGTTTGGATCTAAGGATCATCCTCATACCCGGATGCTTTCCATTCACAGCCACAGCGACCACTTCTTCTATTTCCGGCATAAGCTGCTCTATGATTAATTTTTAAACTAAGATTCCTCAAAAGACCGTATCATAAGCGAAAAGAGGAGCCCTGATACGGGCTCCTCTTTTGTCACAGCAGATCTGATAAAAATCAAGCTTCCGGTTCTGTATTGGCGATCTCTTGGAAAAAATGGTCGATAGTTTGTCCGGCCGCACCTAAAATGGCGCCGTTTTTGCCCAAATGTGATAGAACCACTTGCTCCGAATGAGTAATGGGCAGGATCATTCTCCGCAGAACCTCCGGAAGATAATAGGGAAGAGCACTTAAAAGCTCTGAACTCAGGGAGATCACCTGGCAGTCGAAAATAAAAATAATATTCGTCAGCCCGATGGCCAGATAAGAAATAAACCGGTCCAAAACCTTTTGGGCGGTAGGATTTTGATGCTGAATTAAAACTACCAGCTCTTGAATACTTTTAATGGGGGCGGGAAGAAGGCTGTTGGCATAAGCGATTACCGCACTGTCGGAGCAGTATTGCTCCCAGCATCCGAATTTTCCGCAGTGACACTGCCTAGGTTCGTCGAAATTGATAGTGTGGTGGCCAATGGCGTTTGCGAAGCCGTGATATCCCCGGAGAAGCTCGCCGTTAGTGATTAGTCCGGCGGAGATCGAATCGCTGATGTTTACGGCCGCCAAGCTTTGATAAGCGGCCTTGGCAGCTTGCCCATCCTCTTGTTCACTGGGAGCTATTTCAATATTCTGCTGGGCGATAGCCGCAAGATTGCCGTCGTTATCGATATTGATTGGAACGTGATAGCGTTCTCCCAGTAGAGTGCAGATATCGATATTCCGCCATCCAAGGCTGGGAACAAAACGGATCAGTCCGGAAAGGTCCACAATGCCATGAACGGAAATTCCAATTCCAACCAGTCCGTAGAGCGTTTTCGGCTGGCCATTCAGCATTTCATCCAATGCGCCGCAGATTTGGCCGTATACTGCGGAAAAGTCTGGGTTTTTAATGGAAAATTTTCTTCGGGACAAAATTCTCTCTCCGGAAAGATCAGTGAGAATAGTCTGAACGTTGCGTACGTCAATATCCACGGCTATCACATAGCCTACGCTTAGCACAGGCTGAAGCAGAATGGGCTTTCTTCCGCTTGCTGATTTTCCGAGCTCGGTTTCAGTCAGAAGGCCGGCGTCAATCCACTCCTTCACAATGGTGGAAACCGTCGCTTTATTTAGTCCAGTGAGGCTACAGATATCAACGCGGCTGATAGGATAATTATGAAGAATTTGCTTGATAATTTCCCATCGATTAGCAGCGCGGATATCCTTTGTCTGGGTGATTTTCATGTGAGAACACTCTTTTCTTGTTGAGAAATTTTATAATTATCATAATAATAGAATCATTATACAATAGAAAATGATAATTTTCCAGTTGTCGGGGATTTTAATAATCGTGATTCATGTTAGTAAACGATAAAATGTGAAGGGAGAATCATTTTATATGCCTTGTATTCAAATTAAAACCAATGTAAAGGTAAATGAAGAAACCGCGGAGGCCATTAAAAGCCAATTGGGTAAGGATATTGCCCTTCTGCCGGAAAAAACGGAAGACTGGCTGATGGTTACGTTAGAGGATAGCTGCCGCATGTGGTTTCGGGGAGACGCCTCTCATCCTCTGGCGATTGTAGAGGTTAAAGTATTTGGAGCTCAAATCGACTCTGCGGCCTCAGAAAAAATGACCCAGGCTGTTTGTAAGCTTTTCCAAAAGGAGCTGGGAGTGGATCCAAAGGATATTTATATCCGGTATTTAGCCTCTCCTGACTGGGGATGGAACAATACAAATTTTTAACACACGCCAAACAGAAGAATCAATAGCCTGATGAGCACAAAAAAAGCACTGAAAAAAGTAGAGACTTTTTTCAGTGCTTTTTTTGCGGCTGCCGTTGTTGACAAAGAGAAATAATAGGATATAATAGTTTATATAAAAACTGTTTTTTAAAAAACTGTTTTACTATAAACGGGTTGAGTTTAGAAAGGGGTTGTCACAGCCATATGAAAGATAACTCAAATCTTTGGCTGGGAATACGGAAAAGCTTAAAGCTGTATGAGCAAATGCTGAAGGGCGTGTGTATTCAATACCAGTTGACAGGGATTGAGGCGGATGTTATTAGTTTTTTGCAGCATAATCCGGGCAAAGATACCGCTATGGATATGGTAGAACTTCGCCTGCTGTCAAAGGGCTCTATTTCAAAAGCGGTAGAAGGGCTGATACAAAAGTCTATCCTTCGGCGTCATCAGGATGTTGAGGACAGAAGGGTCATCCATTTGGAGCTTTTACCAGATGCTGAACCTATATTGGATAGTATTGAAAAGGTTCAGCAAAGATTCTGGGAAATCGTCTTTAGTGGATTTACAGCCGAAGAGTTAAGCCTTTACGAAAGCTTTAATAGAAGAATTTTGAATAATACCTT
>OKTG01000787.1_pt1 | contig 11992 bp, 8 predicted proteins | sample 1606091 | NCBI WGS metagenome assembly OKTG01 (sample SAMEA3879512, study PRJEB24766) | human gut metagenome | biome: human-associated habitat; feature: feces | place: USA | collected 1985/1987 | reverse complement strand
TAAAAAGCTGTTTTTCGCCAGCCTTACCAGTCTGCTGACTCCTATCGCCGACGGCCTTGTGGCGTTCCCCCTGATAGGAGCTTTGGTCAGGGCCAATCCTCTGACGGTGATTATTTGCTTTTTGATGTTTATCAGCTTCGGCTTTTTGTTCACCGCCTTCAACATCCTTTCCGAGCGTCTGTTTGGCCAGATGGCCAATAAGGGCATGATTTTAATGCTGTACGCCCTGGTGCTGATGGTTTCCACTGCCCCCGGCGTGGCTGCCGGCGTCGTGCTGGGAGTAGCTTTCCAGGCTCCGCCGTTCTTGATGGGGCTTCCCGTATTCCTGTGGAACACGGGCGTCAGCGCCCTGGTTTATTTCCTGTGCAAGGAGACCATCGGAGATATTGAGCTGAAGGCCTAAAAGGAAATGGGCGGCAGGGGGCGGGAGCGGCCTGGTAACAGCCCAGCTGGCCCGGAGGATCCTCCCATGAGAATCTGCTTGCGGGCTCCGGAGGAAAGCCGTGGATTTTACCTTACCGCAGCGGCTGGCGTTGGCCGCCTCGGGGACAGCGCCGCTGCTTTTCCAGGGGCTTTTTCCCGGTGAAGTCAAAAGTCATCGCCCAGCCATGGCCGGGCTGTTTCCCTTAGTACGTTGAAAGCCCCCGGCTCTGCCGGGGGCTTTTGCTTCTGCCTGCGCGCGGCTTGCGCCCGGCATACCGGAAGAACCCGCGCGTATAAAAATATTAAAATTTTGATGGATAGATATCATGCTGAGGAAGAACGAAGGAGTGAAAAGCATGGCTCAAGCAAACGGCTTTTCCTGGCGGCTTATCACTGAAAATACGGAGGAAAAGCTTCTTGATTTTTCTGTTAATGTAAATCCGCTGGGAATCCCCGGCACAGTGAAAAAGCATATTGCGGGCTTGGCTGATATCACAGGGGGGTATCCAGACCCGGATTGCAGATATCTGCGTTCTTGTCTGGCGGAGAAATATCAGGTGGGTATGGAACAGATCTTATGCGGCAATGGAGCGGACGATTTATTATACCGTTTAGTACTTGCGGTCAAGCCAAAACGCGCTATTGTGATAGAGCCTACCTTTGAAGAATATGGCCGCGCGTTAAAGCTGGCAGGCTGCGAAGTAGATCACTATGTATTAAAGGCGGAAAATGATTTCCTGTTAGACGACGGGATATTATCCGCGATCCAAAAGGGCTATGACATGATGTTCCTATGCAATCCGAACAATCCGACGGGGCAGGTCTTAAATCCGCCGCTTTTAAAAGAAATTGTGGAACGCTGCTGTGATAATAATATTCTGCTTGCCGTAGATGAATGCTTTATGGAATTTCTGCCTCTTTGGAAGGAATACACCGCAAAAAGCCTGGTAACCCGAACCACAAATTTGATTGTAATAGACGCGTTTACCAAAACCTATTCTCTAGCGGGGTTCCGGCTTGGCTTTTGTGCTTCCGGCAACACGGGCCTGCTTTCCAGTATGCGGTTATACGGACAAAATTTCGCGGTATCTACCCCAGCGCAGCTTGCTGGTATCTGCGCGCTTATGGATGATTCCTATATGAAAAACACTTATCATATCCTCTCGGAGGAACGGGAATGGCTGGCTGCTGAACTGGGAAAACTTCCGCTGGAGGTTTATCCCTCCCAGGGGAATTTTCTGCTGTTAAGAGCGGTTGATAAAAATATACGGCAAATGCTTTTTGATCAGGGCATAAAAGTAAGAGACTGCTCTCGGTTTTATGGTTTAAATTCAGAATACTGCCGTATAGCGATCCGCGCTCACGATGATAATAGGAAGCTGATAAAAGCGTTATCAAATATATTTTCTTAGTACAATCGGAATAGCGTGTACTGCCGCCATGTTCTTTTACGCCGCTTTAGAGAAAGACAAGCATTTTTTGCTGGATTCCCCCCGGGACCGCTTGGTCCCCGGCAGGGACCAAGCCGTTTTTTGCCTGAGCGGTGTTATCCGACTGCCCAGCCCTGTCCGGTTCCTCTTCCCTGCCCGGCGCCCGTGCGGCTTCCTTGTCCAGGGCTGCCGGCACCGTTCCCCTGCCTGGAACCGCCCGCGCCGTTCTGTTCGCAGGCGCTTTGACATTCTCCCTGGGTTCCGGCGGCGCCTTGGCCTTTTCCGGAGGGAGAATACTCGGCGCCGAAGCGGTATCCGGCGCCGTCCCTCGGGGGATTGCCGCCGTTGGGGCAGTTCTCTGAGGCGGAACAGATTTCCGAAGCGGAATATAGGGCGGGGGCTTCCGTTTTCGAATCCGCTGTGGTAAAACAGCAGGAAAGCCGGCGGCAGGGTGGAAACCGCGAAAGGCCCCAGGGGCCCCGGAGAGTAAAGAGCCTGAAGGCTGGGAAAGGCGGCCGGCGAATACGGCTCTTGTACATTTGCTGTTCTTATCATGGAAAAAGCGCGGCATAGATTAGAAACTACGCCGCGCCAAAAAGCTGGGGATCTAAAAAAGAATAACAGGGGGAGCAGACGGGATTATTCAGAGACAATTTGAACAGAAGCGCTGGCTCCAATACGGGAAGCGCCGGCTTCGATCATGCTTAAGGCGTCCTCCCGGGTGCGGATTCCGCCGGAGGCCTTTACGCCCACATTAGGCCCTACGGTTTTCCGCATCAGCGCGACGTCATGGGCAGTCGCGCCGCCAGTGGAGAAGCCAGTAGAGGTCTTGACAAAATCGGCTCCGGCCTTGACCGCCAGGCGGCAGGCCCGTTCCTTTTCTTCATCGCTGAGCAGACAGGTTTCCAAAATCACCTTTAGCAAGGCGCTGCCGCAAGCCTCTTTTACCGCCCGGATGTCCTGTTCCACCAGACTGTCGTTTCGCTCCTTTAAGGCGCCTACATTGAGGACCATATCCACCTCCTGGGCGCCGTTGCTAACCGCGTGCTTTGCCTCAAAGGCCTTGGCTTCGGTAGCCATAGCTCCCAGGGGAAAGCCTACCACCACACAGGTTTTTACCGGAGATCCAGACAACAGCCTGGAAACCAGCCTCACGTGGCAGGTGTTGACGCAGACAGAAGCAAACTCGTATTCCACAGCTTCACGGCAGATGGCTTCCACATCTGCGGCGGTTGCCGCAGGCTTTAAAATCGTATGGTCGATGTATTGGTTTAGTTTCATAATGACTCCTCCTTGAGACGCGGTCTCGTAAATATGAAAACGCTGGCTAATCCGCAGCGCTGGGATGGGCTTCCAGAAAAGCGTCGATTTCCCGGCGGGTGGGCATAGAGGGCGCGGTGCCCATCCGGGTGACCGCCAAATTGGATACTACATTGGCAAAGGCGCAGGCTTCCAGCAGGTTTTTCCCTTCAGAGAGGGCCGTGACCAAGCCGCCGTTGAAGGCGTCTCCGGCGCCGGTAGAGTCCACTACCTTTACGTCATAATTTCGGAATAAGCGGCTTTGGTTTTCTGTGACCGCCAAAACACCTTGCTTTCCCAAGGTGATGACCACCGATTTTACCCCCTTGTCCATCAATATCCTTGCAGCCCGCAAGGCGTCGTCCGGCGTTTTAATGGGAATGCCGCTGAGGGCGGAGGCTTCCACCTCGTTGGGGGTGATCACATCCGCCTTGCAGAGAAATTCGCTGCTGACAGCATGAATCGGCGCGGGATTCAGCACGACCCTCGCGCCCTGCCCTTTGGCATAATCGACGACCAGCTCGTTGGCGTCCTGATTGACCTCCAGCTGGGCCAGCAGAATTTTCGCGCTGGCAAGCAAGGGCTTAATCTGCTCCACGTCGTCCCGGGTAAAGGTTTCGCAGGCGCCCGGCGTGACGGTAATAGCGTTTTGGCTGGTTCCTTCATCCACGAGAATCAACGCGTTTCCGGTTTGGGCCTGAGAGGAAACGAAAACATGCTCCGCAGAAAGCCCGATTTTTTCATACTGGTCGTAAAGCACCTGGGCAAAAGCATCTCTGCCCACCTTGGTCACCACGGAGACGTCCCCCCCGGAAAGCTTGCAGGCCACCGCCTGGTTGCTTCCCTTGCCGCCCGCCCCCATTCGGAACAGCGAGCTTTTGATGGTTTCCCCGGGAACCGGAATATGGGCGGAACGGGCCATGAGGTCTACAACGAAGCTTCCGAATACGACAATGTCTGACATAAAATCCCTCCAATGATGATCGATTTATGGCCTCAGGCAGACAGACTGCCAAAAACTGTCGGATTTTCGCCTTGACAGCGTGGGACTGAGAAGGCTAACACACTCGCAGCAAACAGACGGCCGGCGAAAGCCCTAAGCCGTTTACCCAACGCCCGGTTTCGCAGCAGAAATACCCGGCATTGGCAAATATTCTCTATTCATTTAGAACGGCCAGCTCGTTCCAGTCAGGCACCGTGATCTGGTAAAGCCGGGTTAATTCTTCCAGCCCCCGGCGGACGCGTTCCCGGGGAAAGCCGTGGGCGTTCAGCCGCTCGTCAGGCAGCTGGTTCAAAGCGTTATAAAAGCTCAAAGCGGTTTTCAGCGCCGCCGGCTGTTTAGAAGACAGGCGCTTCAGCACTAGGCTTTCAGCCTCCTGAAAACGGGATTGGGCAAACAAGGCGGCGATTTCCTTTTCCAGAGGGTCGGTTTCCGTATGGCCCCACTCCGTGTCGAAAAGCGCGTCTATCTCAAAGGGGTCTTTTTGGAAGGTTACCTTGGCGATAAACTGAACCATCATCTGGATTTGAAGCATAAACCAATCGTGCTGGTAATACACGGGAAAACTACTCCTTTCCAAAGCGGCGGATTTTAAAAATGGAAAAGCGGCCGTTTGGGCCTAAGGCATTGCTTTCATAGTTCCTGCCGGAAGGCCGGGGAGCGCCTGCGCCGCTTCGGATATCCCCTGAAGCTGACGCCGCGGGGATGGAACGCGGAGAAAAGCGGGGGCAATGGCCTTGAACATAAAAACGCTTAAAACTCCACCAGCCCCCATAAGGGTGCGCTTCCGAGACGGATTTAGCCGGAGGCAGCGTCAGTTTTACACCAGCCTCGGCAAGAATAGCAGATGCCGAAAAAAACAGAACATTGAATGCTGCTGGCCGGGCGGTTGAAAGAAGTGGTCTTGAAAACCAAGCGCTTCAGCCTCCAGGCCGCGCCTTTTTTCAAGACGCGATTTTTCAAGGCGGAAGCCTTTTTCCGGTTTTGGGGAAAGTGTAAGGCTTTATTTTGACGCGGAGCGGGCGGACCGCCGGAATTGAAGTAACAAAACAGGCGCGGAATCCGGTCCGCGCCTAACCCATCGACGTTTTGCCCCCGGCCTGCGGCGGCCGCAGGCTGTCCAGGCTGAAGCGCTGGACAGGTTCCCGCTTTTCCTTTATTCTAATCCGTAACAATTTGACTGTCAAGGCATTTCCCGGGAAAGAGCGGGAAAGAAAGAGATGCCTGCGCTTTCCGCAAAAGGGAGCCTTTTGGCGGCTTGTGGAAAACAGAATTTTCGATTCCTCCGGAACAGGCGGAAAAACGCTCCGGCTGCCTCAAGCCAGGAAACGGCTTTTTGTCTGTTGGACGGGCCGCTGAAACATTTCCGCTGCGTCATCAACGGCGCCTCTTTCATGTTCTAATCCGCCCCGCTCATCCGGGGATATTTCTTTCGTATGCGGAGGCCCGGCTAAGCCGCCGAAGAGCTCAAAAAAGCAAGGCGTCCGTGCTTTCACGGACGCCTTGCTGGATAGGACGGGATCAACAGCCAGGAATGCCCGGCGGTTTCTTATTTCTTCAAGCCCTCGTAAACCGCCACGGCGCAGGCCACGGTAGCGCCGACCATGGGGTTGTTGCCCATACCCATCAGGCCCATCATTTCCACGTGGGCGGGTACGGAGGAGGAGCCGGCAAACTGGGCGTCGCCATGCATACGGCCCATGGAGTCGGTCAAGCCGTAAGAGGCGGGGCCGGCGGCCATATTGTCGGGATGCAGGGTGCGGCCGGTGCCGCCGCCGGAAGCGACGGAGAAGTACTTTTTGCCGTTTTCCAGAGCCCATTTCTTATAGGTGCCGGCTACCAGATGCTGGAACCGGGTGGGGTTGGTGGAGTTGCCGGTGATGGAAACGTCTACGCCCTCATGCTTGCAGATGGCTACGCCTTCCAGCACATCGTTGGCGCCGTAGCACTTTACGGCGGCTCTCTCTCCGTCGGAGAAGGGCCTCTCCTCGACGATTTTCAGCTCGCCGGTGTAGAAATCAAAGTCGGTCTTTACATAGGTGAAGCCGTTGATTCTGGAGATGATATAAGCGGCGTCCTTGCCCAGGCCGTTCAGGATAACCCGCAGGGGCTCTTTTCTGGCACGGTTGGCGGTGCGGGCGATGCCGATGGCGCCTTCCGCGGCGGCAAAGGACTCATGGCCTGCCAGGAAAGCGAAGCACTTGGTTTCGTCTCTCAGCAGCATAGCGCCCAGGTTGCCGTGGCCTAAGCCCACGTTTCTCTGCTCGGCGACGGAGCCGGGCACGGTAAAGGCCTCCAGGCCGATGCCGATGGCGGCGGCGGCGTCGGAAGCGGTCTGCACATTTTTCTTAATGGCGACGGCGCAGCCCAGGGTATAAGCCCAGGAAGCGTTTTCAAAAGCGATGGGCTGTACGCCCTTTACGATCGCGTCGGGATCTACATTTTTGGAAAGGCACAGTTCACGGGCGTCCTCCAGGCTGGCGATGCCATACTCGGCAAGACACTTCTCGATTTTGGCCATTCTTCTTTCTTTGCCTTCAAACTTTACATCATTAGCCATGTAGCTTGTCCTCCTTATTTCGGTATGGTCCGGCTTATTCTTCTCTGGGGTCGATATACTTGGCGGCCCCGTCGTAACGGCCATACTGACCGATATTCTTCTTGTAGGCCTCGTCCGGACTTACGCCGTGGCGGATATCCTCCAGCATCTTGCCAACCTTCACGAACTTGTAGCCGATGACCTCGTTGTTCTCGTCCAGAGCCATGGAAATTACATAGCCTTCGGCCATTTCCATGTAACGCACGCCCTTGACGGAGGTGCTGAACATGGTGCCTACCTGAGAGCGCAGGCCCTTGCCCAGGTCCTCCAGGCCGGCGCCGATGGGCAGGCCGTTTTCAGAGAAGGCGGTCTGGCTGCGGCCGTAGGCCAGCTGCTTGAAGATCTCGCGCATAGCCACGTTGATGGCGTCGCACACCAGGTCGGTATTCAGGCACTCGAGCAGGGTCTTGCCGGGCAGGATCTCGGCGGCCATAGCGGCGGAGTGGGTCATGCCGGAGCAGCCGATGGTTTCCACCAGGGCTTCCTGGACGATGCCTTCCTTGACGTTCAGGGTAAGCTTGCAGGCACCCTGCTGGGGAGCGCACCAGCCAATGCCGTGAGACAGGCCGGAAATGTCTTTGATCTCATAGGATTTTACCCATTTTCCCTCTTCCGGGATCGGGGCGGGACCGTGGTGAGGTCCTTTTGCTACAGTACACATGTTTTCCACTTCATGGGAATAGTTCATATTGGTACTCCTTTCGGTTTCGGTATCGGGGGACTGCCCGTGTATATTCGCATACACATTTATTATAAGCAAACTTGTCCAATTTCGCAAGAGAAATCTTGGTAAAACAGCAGGATTAACAACTTTTTCACAATCTTTCCCGAAGGCGGAATCAAAAACTAGTCGGTTTTAAAAGCCCGGACCCTGACAAAAGGCAAAGAATGGAGAAAAAACGGCGCAAGGGTTTAATTTTTGACACAGTGTGTTATAATACAAAGCAGAGACAACGAGATTACGTATGCGTAAGGAGAGTATTGCTATGAGCGAAAACTGTACCCATAACTGCGAAACCTGCGGTGAGAGCTGTCCCTCCAGAGAGGGGGGCTTTCCCAAGGAGCAGCTGAAAGAGGGCTGCTCGGTGAAAAAGGTCATCGGCATCGTCAGCGGAAAGGGCGGCGTGGGCAAGTCCATGGTTACGTCCCTTCTGTCGGTGATTTTGAACCGCAGAGGCTACCATACCGCCATTTTGGACGCGGACGTTACCGGACCGTCGATTCCCAAGGCGTTCGGCCTTCACGGCAGAGCCCAGGGCACGGAAATGGGAATCCTGCCGGTAAAAAGCAAGCTGGGCACCGATATTATGTCCGTCAACCTGCTGCTGGGAAATGAGACTGATCCGGTGGTGTGGAGAGGCCCGGTGATCGCCGGCGCGGTGAAGCAGTTCTGGACCGACGTGCTGTGGAACGATGTGGATTATATGTTTGTGGATATGCCTCCGGGAACCGGCGACGTGCCTCTGACCGTGTTTCAGTCCCTGCCGGTGGACGGCATCATCATCGTCACCTCTCCCCAGGAGCTGGTGTCCATGATCGTCACCAAGGCGGTGAACATGGCGAAAATGATGGACGTGCCGATTCTGGGCCTGGTGGAGAACATGAGCTACTTCCAGTGCCCGGGCTGCGGCGAGAAGTATAAAATTTTCGGAGACAGCCATCTGGAGGATGTGGCCAACGCAAACGGCCTGAAGATCCTGGGCCGCCTGCCGGTGGATCCCAAGCTGGCCGCCGCCTGCGACAAGGGCGTCATCGAGCTGTTCGACGGAGACTGGCTGGATCAGGCCGCCGATGAAATTGAGGGGGCCTTAAAGGTGGAACAAGCCTAAGCAGAGAAAAAGAAGCCCTCCCCCGGGAAGTTTTCCAAGGGGGAGGGCTTTTTGCTTGTTAGCTTTAGCAAAGGGGCGGCCCCGGTATTGCCGGGAGCCTTTGGCTTTTTAGCCTACAGCTTTTGGAACCGGGGCTGGCACCGGCCGCCGGCGTTCACGGTTTCCAGGAACATGCTCAGAGGCCGGGCCCATAGCTTTTGATGATCCTGGGGATCCCGGTAGACCACCAAGGGCTCCATCGTTTCCGTGTGTCTGGCTACGCCCAGCACCTCGTACTCATGGCCTTTAAAGTGGCGGTAAAGTCCGGGCTCCACCTCTTGAGGACGGATCGGCGGTGCCGCGAAATCCACCGCTTCCGGCAGATGGATCTCAGAAGCGTCCCGCTCCAGAAGAACCCTGGCGCTGTAAGGCTCTACCGGAAGCTCGACGGAGCCGTTGACGGGAGAGAACACCTGGTGGTGGTTCAGCACATCCACCAGCACCTTGCCCGGCGTGACGCCGAAGCCCAGAGAGGCCGGCCCATCCGCTAGGTTCAGGGCGGTATACAGCGCCTGGCCCCCGGCCTCCCGGCGGTACACCAGCTGCTCGTTTTTTACGACGATCTGGCGGTAATCCCCGGTTTGCAGGGGGACGCACATTTCCTTCAGGCGGCTCAGCTTAGCGATATGACGGCTCAGCTTCCCGTTGACGGGGGGCAGGCTGTGCAGGTCCAGGCAGGGCCGCAGAGGCCAGTCGGAACCATTTTCCTTAATGCCGGGAAGCCCCCATTCGCTGCCGTAATAAACGGAGGGCGCTCCGGGCATGGTAAACAGCAGGGTGTATACATTTTCCAAATGCTCAGGATTCCGCAGGACGCTGGCCAGCCGGTTGACGTCGTGGTTATCCACAAAGTTATAGGTGTAGATGTTTTTATAGATTCCTCCGTCGCCGAACTGGCGGTTCAGGGAATAGGCGATCTCAAAATAGTTTTTATCGTTGTGGGAGGAATAGATTCCCTTGTAGCATTCATAGTTTGTGACGGAATCCAGCATCTCCGGATTGGCCCAGCGGTTATAGTCACCGTGAATAATCTCGCCCATCAGCCAAAAATCCGGCTTCTTCTCCTTGCAGAAGCTTCTGAGCCGCCGGAAGAAATCCGGATCCACGCAGTCCGCAGCGTCAAGCCGCAGGCCGTCGATGCCGAAATCCTGAATCCACGAGCCTACCGCTCCCAGCAGGTGATCCACCACCTCCGGGTTCTTCAGGTTCAGCTTCACTAGGTTGAAATGGCCCTCCCAGGCGTCGTACCAGAAGGGATCGCCCATAGGGCTGCCGCCGCCGAAGCTCAGGTTGTGGAACCAGCCGCAGTAGCGGGAGCCCCGGCCGTTTTGCTGTACATCCCGAAAAGCCCAGAATTCCCGGCCCACATGGTTAAACACCCCATCCAGCACCACGCGGATGCCGCTTTCATGCAGACGGCCGCATACGGTGCGGAAGGCGTGGCTGTCTCCCAGGCGCTTGTCGATTTGATAATAGTCCTTGGTGTCATAGCCGTGCTCGCTGGACTCAAACACCGGCCCCAGATACACAGCGTTTACCCCCAACTCCTTGAGATGAGGAATCCAGTCCACCAGCTTTTCGATCCGGTTGACCCGTTCCCCGTCGGCGTTGAAGCGGGGCGCTCCGCAGAAGCCGAGAGGATAAATATGATAAAATACGGCTTTTGTAATCCAATCCATCATGAATCGCTCCTTCCGTGGTCAGATTTGTGATAAGGCTTGGTTTTATCCCGGAGCCGCGGAAAATTGTTTTTTCGGCGGCAAAAACGCAGGGTTACGCTTTTATTATAGCATAAACGGTGGAAAACAAACACAGGACGAAAAAACAAACAGAAAAGGCTTGATTTCTTTATGAAAAAATGACGAATTTTTTCATTACAAATAGACAAAATTAGTAGAGTGTAGTATAATAAATTAATATAAAATCTATATCTATAGAAAAAGAAAACTTGAGATAGATAAGGAGAGCCCCCTATGAAAAATAATTTAGTGATCGCCATCGCCCGTGAGTTCGGCTCCGGCGGGCGGGAAATCGGCCAGCTGGTGGCAAAGAAACTGGATATCCCCATATATCGTGCAATCGGTAATCATGATATGGATTGTAATGGAGCTACTCATGAAACGTCGTACCGGACTTTCGAAGGATATTTTGGTCCTGCCCATTACTCATTCAACAAAGGAAATGCCCACTATATTGTTATCAACAATAATTTCTATGTAGGACGTGAATACTTCTATATCGGCTATGTAGATGAAACAACTTTTAAATGGTTGGAAGAAGATCTGTCTTATGTCCCTAAAGGTACATTAGTCTTTTTCATAACGCATATTCCTACGAGAATAACGGAACAAAAAAGGCCATTTAATTACGATTATGCCATGTTGGCAGGAGAAACGATCAATGCTGAGGCGGTTCATCAATTATTGGATGGCTATGAAACACACTTTCTGACGGGTCATCTTCATTCCAACTCGAACATTGTATTCAACGATCACCAAATGGAGCACAATACGGCTGCCGTATGTGGTATCTGGTGGCATGCGGATGTCTGCATCGACGGCACCCCACAAGGATACGGAGTCTACGAAGTAGACGGAAACCAAGTGAAATGGTACTATAAAAGTGCCGGTCATCCGAAAGACTACCAGTTTCGAAGCTATGCTGCAGGAACATCTAAGGAATTCCCCAAAGATATTATTGCCAATGTCTGGAACTGGGATAAAAATTGGAAAGTAGAATGGCTGGAAAACGGAAAAGTGATGGGTACCATGACTCAATATACCGGAGTCGACCCATATGCGCACCAAGTATGTACGGATAAGAAAAGAACTATGCAAAGCTGGATATCAGCGGCAAGTACAGGACATATGAGCAAAACGTTTCTAAATAAAGATTCATGAAGTATATCATATACCACCTATGGGTTATCAGCCTGCTATTCCCTTTGGGAATGCAGGCTAAAGTCAGGTTAACTTCCATCTGGGGGGACAACATGGTGTTGCAACAGCAATCGGAAGTGACCTTTCACGGCAAAGCATCAGCCAATAGTAAAATTACGATTGAAGCATCATGGGATCACCGGAAGCTGACGACCCGAAGCGACCAGCATGGAAATTGGGACATTCAACTTCCTACTCCGGCAGCAGGGGGTCCCTATACTATTACATTCTCTGACGGTGAGGCGCTTACATTAAATAATATCTTACTGGGGGAAGTCTGGTTCTGTTCCGGCCAATCGAATATGGAAATGCCTGTCAGAGGCTTTCGGGGACAGCCGGTTTATGGTTCACAACCCTATATCGTAGCTGCCGACTCCAAACGGGAATTACGTTTGTTTACAGTCAAAAGAGATTGGAGCACGACTCCTAAGGAA
>OKTG01000781.1_pt1 | contig 12092 bp, 5 predicted proteins | sample 1606091 | NCBI WGS metagenome assembly OKTG01 (sample SAMEA3879512, study PRJEB24766) | human gut metagenome | biome: human-associated habitat; feature: feces | place: USA | collected 1985/1987 | reverse complement strand
CGATACCGGTTGGTTCGGCGTGGACTGGCAGTGCGACTACGCCTTTGCCGCCGACCGCTTCGACAATCCCCGGCAGATGCTCACCGACCTAAGGTCACAAGGCTTCCGCACCTGCCTCTGGCAACTCCCCTACTTCACTCCGAAAAACAAGTTCTTCCCCGAGCTGGTGGAACGCGGTCTGTACGTACGCAACGGTAAGGGGCAGCTCCCCTACGAGGACGTGGTGCTGGACTTCACCAACCCCGAAACCGTGAAGTGGTATCAGGAAAAACTCGGCAATCTGATTGAAATGGGTGTAGGCGCCATCAAAGTAGACTTCGGCGAAGGTGCCCCGCTGGATGCCATCTATGCCAACGGCCGTAGCGGACTGTACGAACACAACCTCTACCCGCTGCGCTACAACAAAACCGTGGCCGACATCATCAAGAAGCTGCACGGCGAAAACATCATCTGGGCACGTTCTGCATGGGCAGGCTCACAACGCTACCCGCTGCACTGGGGCGGTGATGCCGCCACCACCGAAACCGGTTTCGAGGGAACCGTCCGCAGCGGTCTCTCCATCGGATTGAGCGGGTTCTGCTTCTGGAGCAATGACATAGGCGGCTTCGTGACCCAAAGCCCCGAAAGCCTCTACCGCCGCTGGCTGCCCTTCGGCTTCCTCACCAGCCACAGCCGCGTGCACGGAGCACCTCCCACTGAGCCGTGGTACTACGGGAAAGAGTTCACAGACTATTTCCGCCGTTGCGCCGAGCTGAAGTACAAACTGATGCCCTATGTATACGCACAATCCAAAGAGTGCACCGAGAACGGCTGGCCGATGCTCCGCGCCCTACTGCTGGAGTATCCCGACGACCCGGGTGCATGGCTGGTAGAGGACGAGTACATGTTCGGCTCCAACCTCCTCGTGGCACCCATGCTCGAAGAGGGAAGCGGACGGGATGTCTACCTCCCCGGACGGCAGAAATGGATAGACTACCAGACCGGAAAGGTGTATGCTCCGGGATGGAACCATATCGAGTGCGGCACCCTGCCCATCGTCATTCTTGTAAAGGACGGTTCGGCCATCCCCCATATCCCCGTGGCACAATGCACAGACCAGATGAAGTGGGACAAGATTACGTGGAAGAAGTATCTGGCAGACGAAAAGAAAGCCGAAGGATTGCTCTGCCTGCCGCAGGACGGACAGTTACAACGGATATCAATCCCATAACCGGTATATCAAACACATTAAACCCTAATACCCCATGCGAAACAAGTTATTGTTCCTCGCCTTGCCCCTGCTATTCGGCTTACAGGCAAGCGCACAACACATACAAGCCTTTCAAGATACCACGCTCACCGACGAACAGCGCGTGGAACATCTTCTTTCCATCCTGACATTGGATGAAAAGATAAACCTTCTTTCCACCGACCTCGGTGTCCCTCGCTTCAACATTCCCCGTTGCGGACACTACGAAGGACTGCACGGGCTGACCCTCGGCGGGCCTGCCATGTGGGGCGGACGCCAAAGAACGAAAGACGGGAAAGTAGTCCCCACAGACTGCCCCACCACCATATTCCCCCAATCCTACGGTCTGGGCTCCACATGGGACACCGATTTGGTGCGGAAAGTAGCGGAACAAGCCGCTGAAGAAGCCCGCTACTACATGCAGACCACCGGCAACAAGCGTCATGCCCTCGTGATGCGCGCTCCGAATGCCGACCTTGCCCGCGACCCACGCTGGGGACGCACCGAGGAGAGTTTCGGAGAAGATGCTTTCCTCACCGCCCAACTCACCATTGCCAGCGTACGCGGCCTGCAAGGCAATCATCCCCGCTACTGGAAAACCGCCTCTCTGATGAAGCATTTCCTTGCCAACAGCAACGAGGACGGACGGGACAGCACTTCCTCCGACTTCGACACGCGCTTGTTCCATGAATACTATGCTTATCCTTTCTATAAAGGCATCACCGAGGGAGGCAGCCGTGCCTTCATGGCCGCCTACAACAGTTGGAACGGCATCCCCATGTCCATCCATCCCTGCCTCGAAGAGATTACCCGCAAGCAGTGGGGCAACAACGGTATCATCTGTACGGACGGCGGTGCCCTGAAACTGCTGATTGAAGCGCACAAGAGTTTTCCGAGCTTTGCGGAGGGTGCTGCTGCCGTAGTAAAAGCCACCACAGGACAATTTCTCGACGCATACGTTCCTTACGTCAAGGAAGCTCTGGAAAAGGGATTACTGACCGAAGTCGACATCGACAAGGCTATCCGCGGGAACATCTTCGTCGCCCTCAAGCTCGGCTTGCTGGACGGGGACAACTCCCGTAACCCTTATCTCTCTATCGGAAAGAACAGTACGGAGACACCGCCTTTCATGACAGCAGAAGCCCGCAGGCTGGCACGGGAAGTCACCGCCAAGTCCGTGGTGTTATTGAAAAACAAAAAACTCCTGCCACTCGATGCCGGAAAGCTGCGTAAAATAGCCGTTATAGGCCCGTATTCGGACAAAATCGTGCAAGACTGGTATAGTGGTACCCCGCCTTACGAAACAACGATTCTGAGTGGCATACGCAATGCTGTGAAAGAAGGAACCGAAATCATCCACGCCGAAGACAACCGCATGGGCCAGGCAGAAAAGGCTGCTGCAGCCGCCGACGTTGCCATCGTGTGTGTAGGAAACCATCCTTACGGCACGCGTGCGGACTGGAAGTTCTCTCCCGTCCCCAGTGACGGACGCGAAGCCGTGGACCGCAAATCGTTGATGCTGCCCGATGAAGACTTGGTGAAGCTGGTGCTCAAAGCCAATCCCAATACCATACTGGTGCTCGTCAGCAGTTTCCCCTACACCATCAACTGGAGCCAGGAGCACGTGCCTGCCATCGTCCACATCACCCACTGCAGCCAGGAGCAGGGCAACGGACTGGCCGACGTACTCTTCGGCAAGGTAAATCCAGCCGGACGTACCGTACAGACGTGGGTGAAAGACATCACCGACCTACCCGACATAATGGACTACGACATCCGCAACGGACGCACGTATATGTACCACCAAGGCCCTGTGCTCTATCCTTTCGGCTATGGTCTTAGCTATTCTGACTTTACGTACGAGAAGATTGAATCCGTCAAACAAGACAAGAAGAACATCCGCGTGACGGTATCAGTGAAGAATACAAGCGGACGCGACGGGGAAGAAGTTGTGCAGCTCTATACCTGCTATCCGGACTCCAAAGTGGAACGTCCCTCCAAGCAGTTGCGCGCCTTCAAGCGTATCCCCATCAAGGCCGGCGAAACCCGGGAAGTGACACTTACCGTTCCCAAGGAGGAGCTCGGCTATTGGAACGAAGAAAAGCAGATGTTCGTTGTAGAACCCGGAACGGTGAAGCTGCTGATAGGGGCTTCATCGGAAGATATACGGTTGGAGGGAAAGATCAGGCTATAAGAATGAAAAAGCCATCCCTTAACATACCGACTATAAAAATTAGCGAGTTATGCCACAACAACGTGGCAAACCCGCTAATTACATATTTGCAAGCATAAATGAAGTACAAGGTCACTTTACAATAAACTCATATCTTCCTGCCGCCAGTTCCACCACCCGTACATTCTCGGCCTTGTCAGGTAAAGTGAGTGTAGCTGTACTGTTAGCGGGCACTGTAACTTCATAATGCACACATTTCCCTTTCCATTCCCAGCGAGAAACAATTTCACCGTAAGGCGACCGATGACGAGCTTCAAACCGTTTCAATCCCTTTATGAAATGGGGACGGAGCAGAATGTTTTGAAAACCAGGTTGCGCGGGATCAGGGAAAATACCTCCCAGCCCCTTGTAGAACCAAGCACCTATTTCACCGAACATCATATGATTGTCCGAGATGTCACGAGTAGCCTGCAAATCCCAGTTCTCGAGCAGCGTAGTGGCACCGTTCACCATCCACCAACCCCATGAAGGATAAGTGTCCTGTACAGCCACCTTATAAGCTGTTTCAGCATAACCATTTTCGCTGAGTGCATTCAGAATAGCTTTAGCTCCTAATACACCCACATCCAAGTGAAAACCGTCCTCCTCTACCTTATGTGCCAAGTTAGCTGCCACTTTTCCTATCAACTCTTCGGGCACAATCTTCCATTGCAAGGGAACACTCAATTCGGTTTGTGAACCTTCGGCATAGATGCCTGTTTCTCGATTCAGGAACTTATCATTGACAGCTTGCTTTATCTCCTCCGACAAGGCATTATAATATTCGTAATCGGCCTGTTTGCCGAAGAGTTTGGCAGCAGCGGCCAAAATCTTGGTATCTACATAAAAGTAGACCGAGGAAGTCAGCTCTTTATTGGATTTTGACTTCACCGGCACCCAGTCTCCGCGCCCCCACGTAGTGAGATGATTGTTAGAGATACGCTCCACATAATCCACATAACGTTTGATGCTCTCGTAACAATCGCTCAAGGGCTTGCTATCACCGTAGAAGAGGTAGATATTCCAAGGGATGATGGCAATAGTACTAGTCCAGTCCAGCCCGTTGTCTGTACCATATCCCCATCCACCAGTTGGAATAATATCGGGCAGCACTCCGTTGGGCTGCTGTTCGTCACGATGGTCGGCCAACCATTTTTCGTAAACGGTAATTCCATCAAAGTTATAAAATGCTGCCTCAATGGCAAAATGACCGTCACCAGTCCAACCGTTCTTCTCGCGCTGAGGGCAATCGGTGGGGTAGCCCATCAGATTGGAAAGGTAAGAGTGATTGGCAGCATGGAGCAGCTTGCCTATCAGTGGACTCGAAGATTCCAAGCTACCTACTGCCGGCACATCACTGTGCATGAAGTAAGCAATCAAGCTGTTTTGGTCAAGCTCAATAGGCTTATCTGCCACTACCTCCACATAACGAAATCCCTTGTAATTAAATCGGGGCATGAACTCATCCTCTTCTCCACTCAGAATGAGAATGTCCGTCTGAAAAGGGTCTTTCTCCTTATCGCCTCGAAAGTAGACATCAATGTTCGAGAGATCGAGGCGGCCATTTGGATGTAAGCGTTCGCCATGTTTGATTCTGACCTCCGTTCCCCGTTCACCCGAAACATGAATACAAGTCACACCGGACATATTTTGCCCGAAATCATAGATGTATGTTTTCTCGTCCACTTTGCGGAAAGAGACGGCGGGGAAAATCTTTACATTACGGATGGGATGTACTTGCTGGGCAGTGACATTGGAAGAAGGTACACTCCGATAGGCTACTCCGCGCCACTTGGAATCATCGAATTCCGGAGTGCTCCATCCTTTCTGTTCCAGACGTGCATCGTAGTGCTCGCCAGTATAGATACTATTAAAAGTGATTGCACCCGACGCTGTCCGCCAACTGAGATCGGTGGGAATAGTCTCCACGCTTCCATCGGTGTAAGTAATGCGCAAGTCCAGACAGAAAGCGGGACGGTTGCGCCAAGGGGCACGGTCGAAGTCCCACACTGCTTTGGATTGATGGTTATACCAGCCGTTACCCAAAAGTACGCCAATAGCGTTGTCACCATTCTGTAATTGTGAAGTCACATCATAAGCCACATACAAGTTGCGACGATCAAAGCGGGTATAGAGAGGGGCAAGGCAGTGGTCTCCTATCTTCTCGCCATTGATGTAAAGCTCATATAGTCCAGCAGCGGCAATATAAGCACGCGCTGACTTTACCTTTTTGCCGGTCTTGAACTCTTTTCGGAAGTAAGGGGCAGGCCCATAATGAATATCCTTGCCATCGCCAATCCAAGCACCTTGCCAATGTTGCATCCCCATCATGCCCGTTTCAAAGTAAGAGACAGGAGAAGCAGTCTCCTTATATTCCATGTCGCTGCAGATTACTTTCCAATAATATCTAGTGAAAGGCTGCAGTTTTTTGCCCGCATAGGCCACAAGCTGATTACGGGAATCGTTCTTTCCACTATCCCACATCCTGCCACAGCCATTGACCACATTCAACGAGTCTTCGTCTACCACAATCCGCCAGGAAGTCTGCACAGCTCCCTGCCTACCATCTTCCATCCGCCAAGAAAGGCGTGGAACGGGATTATCCAAACCTATAGGTCTGTCAAGATGTTCGCTCCTCAGATCAACCAAACGAACCGGAGTCTGCCCTTGTACAGTAATGCAAGCAAAGAATGTGAATAGAAGCAGTATATTTCTTTTCATAACTCCATTGTTTATCTATTCCGTAGTAATCACCAGTTCCTTGCCCTCCCTCAGTTGGTCATGGGTGATAAAGTAACCGTCAATCTTTTTACCGTCATAAGTAATGTCAATAATCTTCTTGCCGCTTCCTTTCTTCACAATCGTAAAGGGACGACCATTCAGATTGAACGTCACTTTATCGAACAAGGGAACAGTAACAATATATTCAGGATCGGCAGGCGAATAAGTGTAAAGTCCAATAGCATTGAGCACATACCACGAAGACATCTCGCCGGCATCATCCATCCCTGCATAAGCCAGCTTGTCGGCACCCATGTCATAGTAGTGGTTCATCAGGCTGTCGAGAATGCATTGGGCTTTCTCTTGTTTGTCTATGAAATAATAGGTGTAAGGAATGCTGTGTCCCGGCTGGTTTCCGTGGCAATAGTTTCCGATGAATCCGGTCAGGTTGTGGGCCTCGTAACCTCTCCACGGTTCGCTGAATAAGGAATCCAGTTTAGCCTCCACCGCCTCTTTACTGGGATAGAGCTTAATCATGCCTTCGGGGTCGTGGGGGGCGAAGAAGAGGGCGTTCCATGCATTGGCCTCACGGTACATGTACTGGTAATAGGGATAATACGGATCGAAATCCTGAATCCAGCTACCATCGTCAATCTTACCTCTCCAAAAGCCGGTAGAGGGGTCGAATAGCGTCTTGTAGTTGTTGGAGCGTTCCATCATCAGTTTGTAGTTGGCTTCATCTCCCAGCTCCTTGGCTACCAAGGCTACGGCATAGTCATCGTAAGCATATTCCTGGGTCTTGGTCACAGCCCCTTTGTATTCGTCCCATGTGGGTACATTCACTGTGTCTTTTTCAGCAATCCAACCTCGCTCCATATACTCATCCAAATAGCGACGTCCTCCTTTACCGGGCACCGTAGCATTTTTCAGAATCAACTTATAAGCACGCTCCAGATCGAAATCATGCAAACCACGCAACCAAGAACCAGAAATAAAAGTGGAAGCGTGATCACCATGGAAGAAGGTGGGCATGTAGCCGTCACGCTTCTCACCTTTGTCAATAATAGACCTAATGATGTCAGTAGTCACATCGGGAGAAATCATACCTATGAGTACCAGTTTGTTGCGATAATCGTCCCAAAAAGAAGGGTCAGTGTAATAGTGGAAGCCGTTATTCACTACTTCGCCACGGACATCAGTATATTCATGATTCACATCGCTACGCAAAGCCGGCCATTTAAAAGCATGGAAGAAAGTAGAATAAAACAATCTCTTTTCACGTTCCGTGCCACCTGCAACTTGAATCTTGGAGAGGAGTGCTTCCCAAGCCGCATCGGCTTCTTCTGCCACTTGTGCAAAACTTTTGTTCAACATTTCGGCCTTCAAATTCATTTGAGCATTCTCTATACTCACAAACGAGAAACCAGCCTTCACTTCCAAAGGTTCAACACCTTTGCTGTCGATAAAACGCAGCACAGCCACCTCATGTTTGTCGTCTTTTACCATTTCCACTTGGCCTATTTTATAGTTGGTCTTAGCGTAAAAGTAGATTTTACCATCGCCATCTTGATAACCCGTGAACGTATTATCGTCAACCTTCTCAATCTTCCAATCACGGACATCATTATTAGAACGGCGGATGTCTACCAATAATGACTTATCGTCGCCCTTGCCGAAAGTATATTTATGGTAGGCACAACGCAAGGTACTGGTCAACTCGGCGTTCACTTTATAGCGTTCCAGATAAACTTGGTAATACCCCGGATGCGCAGATTCCTTCTCGTGACTAAACCCGGAGCAATAATTACCCGGAGCGATAGTTCCCACCACTGGCAACATGGGGACATGCAACAAGTTCCAATGCCCTTTAGCTGTATGTGAAAAACCATAAATCACAGTGTCCTCATATTGATAGCCCGCACCGCTACGAAACTGTGTAACGGGGCTGAGCTGCACCATTGCGTTGGGCAAGGTAGCACCCGGATAAGTTTCCGCACCCCATGTACGTGACTTTATTTTGCGCGTATACCCTAAGTCCTCAGGCTCCCACAAAGTAGCCGTACCCAAGAAAGGATTGACATATTCGGTTAATTTCTTCTGCGTACCGCCACAGCCCGTCAGAACAATCAGGGCGAACAGTAGAAATAAATATTGATTCTGTTTCATCTTTTGTATTTATTTTATATAAAAAACTGTTGTCTCTAAAAACATTATTTCCAAAATAACTGCCAATTAAAACTGGCTCTAAAAAAAAATGTGCCGAAACCCAATAACCAGATTGAGTTTCGACACACTTTTAATTGCTAACTTATTTCAGGCTCTTTTCAAAGAGAGCTTTGGCTTCAATCAAAGTACAACCACTTGTCTGCGTAGTCAGATGGTTGTTGCCGCTATTGTTCATTGCCCAGTTAGTATTATACAGCAAATCAAGTTTATTGATTCCCTTTCGCCACAAGATTTCAGCATTATTGTTAAAGAAAGTGATGAATTTCTTCTTATATATGGGGTCCAAATTCGGTTCCATAATCAGCTGCACATAATAACGCATGAAAATACCCTTAAACAAACCTCCGTCCCCATCGCCTTCATCACGAAGTAAATTATTTCCAGTATCTATCATGCTGCTATTACTGATAGCGAAATTGGCAGCCTTACGAGCATCTTTCAAATAGGACTCTTCTCCTGTGATCTTATACAGTTCGTAAGCAGCACCCAAGAATGTACCTTGGTTATAAGAAAGAGAAAGTGTACTCAACTCACCCGTCTCACCGTTCACATTATCATAGATGGCGCCGGTAGCAGGGTTAAATAAATTTTCACGCTCCCATTTATAAATATTGACAGCCCAATCCAAATCCTCCTGATTCCCGTTAATACGGTAAAGACGAGCAGCAATCAAAGCAGCAGGGCCGTTGGAACAAGCATTTTTGCTCCATAGCTGGTCGTGAGTCCAAGCAATGCCACCACCTGCGTAATCGTTCCAACCGGTCTTGATTTCATTCCACATCTCTTGAGAAGTTTCCAGATACTTGTTTTCATCAGTAACTTCGTACAAGCGAATCATGGTGAGAGCAATCCACTCCATATCATCATAAAAGTTGTTCCAATAACTGCCACCGTTCTTTGCCTTGATACCGACATACCATTTGTCGAACAAGTCGCTGTACTTGCTATCTCCGGTACGATTGTAAGCATCTATCATCACATCCATAGCATGAGCCTGCGGCCAATAATGGAAATCCTTGATTGAACCGTCATTCCCGTAGTTGAAATAATTCTCTTCCGTATTCCAGAAACGATCTATCAGGGTCACAGAACTGCTATCGGCAGCCGCATCCCAATCTATGGTGTAAAGCCCCTTATCATACATATACTCATCTTCTATCTCGCACGATTGAAGTGCCAAAAGAAGCAGGGGCAGACAAAATAATATTTTTTTCATAATCTCTCCTTAAATTAGTTGGCCAATTCCACTTTATGAGTATAGTTCTCCACATTGAATATCACACTAATCTTGGTGATGGCACCCGGATTGTGGCCATCGGCCGCACCATCGAATTCATCGTTCAGTTTCCACTTCTGATCCCATTGGTTATCAGGAGTCTCCATAATATAGAAATAAGGATCTTCGGGAGTAGCCGCACCAGGATTAGAGTCTGTAGTATTCTTGGTTCCCCAATACTGTATACTACCATCAGCATAAGTCATCAAGAACTTATAGCGTTGGTCGCGCCCCCATCCTTCTTGCTTGAACTCAATTTTATCCTGACCGCAGAACACACCGTTTCCAACATAAGGCAATTCAAAAGTTGCGGCACCACTCGGACAGAAGTAGAATTCCATCTTACTTACTTCCCTGACGGTTACAGATGCAATGGAGAAATCCATCTCAATGCGGTAAACTCCCGTCTTTTCTACGGTTGTCTCGCCTTCGCCTTCCATAATCTTATTGCCATTGATATAAAACACCTTGGCACCTTCGGCTGCTCTATCTACCAGTTTGTAAGTCTTTCCGCCTTCCAACTTCGTAAAGACTTCGAACTTATCCTTTTCGGGTGAAGCACACGCCACGGCCTTAGAAGCATCCATACCACCTTCAGTAGCACTTCCGGTCAAGTAAAGCTGTGCCGGAATCTCTTCAAATCCCACCAAGCGAGTGATGGTGAGCTTCTTGCTTTCCTTTGCCATTACAGAATTCAAACCTCTGGAAGCCATTACTGTCCAAACAAGTGTACCCGTCTCACCACTGTTCAATCCGGCAGCCGCACCAACCTTGTTCAATGTCTTGTGGCTGATGGTAGCATAGCTCAAAGAACCGCCATTGTCAGAAAGCACTTTGTAAATAGGCTTAGAAAAATCTCCACCTTCTTTATCGAATACCACTTCATAAAGAGGGGCACCGCTATCTTCAGCCTTGGCCGACTCCCATTCAAAGAACAGGCTGGCGCTGGCCGACGATTGCAAGACTACTTCCTTGCCGTCAGTGGGTTCATACAACTGATTTACTGAGGAAACTTTGGAATCCTTGTATTCCATGTCTTCCGTACAAGACGTAGCAAAGAGGACTGCCGAAAAAAGAGCTATTGTTGAGAATATTGTTTTCATTGTTCTATTGTTTTTAATGAGTTTAGATACACGTTAATTTCCATATCCTGGATTGTTAGGCGCCAGATTGGGATTCAAATTGATTTCACTGATAGGAACTGCCCAAAGGTAATCTCTTGCCTCTTCGAACTTGCGAGTGTCAAGCTTATTCTCGTCCACGAAGCTTGCACCGCGCACCTTGCCCGACAAGTATTCGTTGCCAGCCTTCCAACGCTTAATATCATACCAGCGCAAACCTTCCATCGCCATTTCTACACGACGTTCGTCGCGAATAATCTGCCTCATCTCTTCCTTGCTCTTTCCGGCAGGAAAGTTCAAGGCTGCATCGGCAGTGAATCCGGCACGTTCGCGGATGGGACGGATGGTCTTGTTCCATACCGCTTCAGTCATACCGCTTGTTTCGTGAACAGCCTCAGCATACATCAGCAAGATGTCAGCATAGCGCATAGTGATGATGTTCATACCGGAATTCTGATCACCGGAAGCCTGCGGATTATAATACTTACGGGTGAAATAACCGGTAGAAGTGCCGTTTCCACCACCATCGTAGGCATCGGTTCCCGAACCCGGACGAATGTTGATGACTACGTCTTTACTGCCATCGTCCACATTGCCACTCCAGTCATAGCCATCATAAATGATAGTAGCGGTGAGACGTGGGTCACGGTTGTCGTAAGGATAAGCAGGGTTATAATCTGTCCCGGCTTCACTGATAGTCTTTCCACTAAGCATCAGATAAGTATCTACCAATGATTGTTGCGGCACACGGTTCACGGCACGTCCGCCTCTTGACAAAGGAATCATGTCTACCATCTCACCCCAAGTAATCAAATTGGGTACATAAGAACGGTCCATGATAATCTCTTCATTATACTCATTGGCTTCATCAAAAAGCCCGGCATAATCAGGAAATAAGGCATAAGTACCATATTCGCCCTGTTTGTTCATCAGATTGTCGCAATAAAGCATCACATTGTTCCAGTCGCTATCCATCAAGTAGACACGAGCCTGCAAAGCACAAACGGCACCTTTAGTAATTTTGCCCTTGTCTTCTTCGGGCAATTGGTCGCGAGTGGGAAGCGCATCCTTGATGTCTTCCAATTCTTGGTGAATGAAGCTGATAATGGTTTCGCGGTCTGTACGACTTACACTCCGCGATTCTTCCAGCGTGATGTCCTCCGTAAAGAAAGGTACTGCACCATAAAGGTTAGTCAGACGGAAGTAGAGGCTTGCACGGATATAGCGTATCTCGGCAATCATACGTGCTTTAACAGATGCGTCCATGTTGGGTACCAGATCCACCTTTTCAAGGAACACGTGGCAGGT